>Ga0137398_10000405_pt1 | contig 15164 bp, 12 predicted proteins | sample czorhiz216metaG_FD_106659 | JGI IMG/M metagenome (GOLD analysis project Ga0137398, IMG submission 106659) | Vadose zone soil microbial communities from Angelo Coast Range Reserve, California, USA - czorhiz2.16 metaG | ecosystem: Environmental > Terrestrial > Soil > Vadose zone | place: USA...
ATGAGCATTGAACGCACTGTGAACATCCTCGGAGACCTCGAACAAACAGTGCTTCAGTTCATGCGCAAACACGAGATTACGCATGACGAATATCGCCGTGCGACCGATATCCTGGTAGCCACGGTCAAGGCCGGCGAAGGGTCTCTTCTCTGCGATGTGTTCTTCGAAGCCGAAGCAACCGATGCCGACAATCGTCAGCGGCAAGGCAGCATCGAGGCCGTCGAGGGTCCGTTCTATCTGCCGAACGCACCCAAGCTCGAAGCGCCGTATGTTCTGCCCCAGCGCTGCGATGAAATCGGCGACGTGCTGTTCCTTCGCGGTCAAGTCAAACCATTGGCCGGCGCACCGCTGGCCGGCGTGGAACTGGACATGTGGCAGGCGGATTGCGCGGGCCTCTACTCGAACATCCATTCCAACATACCGGACTGGAACCTGCGCGGCCGCTTCCACTCCGGCCCCGACGGGACCTTCGAGGTGCGGACGATTGTTCCACCGCCCTACGAGATCCCGAAGAGCGGCCCAACCGGGATGGTGCTCAGCTCGCTGGCGCGGCATTGCTTTCGTCCAGCTCACCTGCACTTGAAGCTCAGGCATCCTCAATACGCCGATTTGACGTCCCAGCTGTATTTCGATGGGGGAGAGTACCTCAAATCTGACGTCGCCAATGCAGTTCGCGACGGCCTCATCGCACAGCTGGTCCGACGGGATCATCCGCACGAGCTAGCTGTCCGGGGGCTTCACAAGCCTTATTTCGAAGTTGACTTTGACTTCATCCTCGCGCCTCGTCAGGCCGAGGAAGTGCGTCGCAGAGCTTGAGATCGCTCGGCAGTTTCGGCAGGTACCGGAGGAACGCAATGCGCCAGGATGATATGAGTTCCGCGGAGATGACGGCGGCCCTTGATCCGGTCCCGCATATACATCACCACGCCTACGCCTGTTGGGATTCCGAGGAAACTCGCCATTTCTACGAGGACATTCTGGGAATACCGCTCGTCGCGACCGTTGTGCTCGAGGATCCGTTCCGCGACGACGGTTCACGGTATTGTCATACGTTCTTCGAGATGGCGGACGGAAATGTGCTTGCGTTCTCTGAGCATACATCGCTCTTTCATCCCAAGCACTTCTCTGCACGCAGCGGTTTTCGTCGCCGCGTCGCGCTCGAAGTGCAGGGAGATGCGGTGGTTCGGCAGTTCAAGTGCAAGCTGGATGCGGCCGGCGTGGCGAACATGCTCGAGGATCGCGGAGAGTCTCTTTCTCTGCGCTTCGATGATCCGAACGGTTTGACATTGGAATTCATCGCCAATATTCCGTCTTCCTCGGAGTATGTCCGAATTTCTCGGGCGTTGGCCCGCTCAAATCTGCAGCAGTGGCTGCACTACCGGCAGAATTGGTGGCGGAAAGCCGCCGGGATGAAATAGCGCAGCTTCACGTGCTTGCAATACAAACGCCGGCGCGTGGTCGGGCCGGGTCGAGAGCGTGCCGACCGGCAGCACGGGTCGATCACCCGTCATGGCGATGGTGAATTTCAGCAACAGCCGTGCAATCGCCAGGATTGCCTCCGACATCGCCAATTGGACTGGGTGGCAACTGTGTACTGGGTGGCAAACGAAAGTCTTGCACACATCGCGCATGTAGCCCACCCGCTCTTCCGTCAAGAGGTGTTGAGGATCCCAGGATCCCTTCTCGAAAGGCAGGCGGAATGCAATGAACCTAAAGTCCACTGCACTCCGCCCGGAGCTGCTCCGTCGCGGAGTTGCTCTGTCGCGGGCTACGTCGCGACTTACTGATCGCTTCCTTGGATCAGTTCCTTCGGAACTGCCGTGAGATAGCCGAATAGGCCGGCGGTTTGGTCATTGGGACCCGCGGTGAAGTAGACCTGCGCCAGAGGTGCATCGTCCGGATCGAGATTGCTGGGGCTGACATTGGCAACGCCAAGCGACCAGATGCCTTGGATGACGAGCGGACTGCCGTTCGCGTCCTGCACCAGTCCGTCGAACTTGCCTGTCACAATATCGTAGGCGGCAATGAAGCCGGCGGACTCGGTGTTTCCGGCATTCCCAAACTGTCCGACGAGCAGATCATGGCTGAAACGCCCAAAGTCGAGCGGAGCCAGAGCCACACCCCACGGCACATTCAGCCAGGAGCCGTGTTCGAGGCGGCGTAGAAGCCGGCCGGAAGAATTGAAGATGTCCACGTAGCCAAGGCCGGGGCCCGCGGTCGCAAATTTTTGTCCCGGCGGATCCAGCACAAAGGTCACGACGACGTCGTTGCCGATGGTCGCGACGTTGAAGGGCACGTAATCGCCAGGCAGCTGCGGATCTTCGAATGGCCGGCCATCGGTCGAGTGATGGCCATCTTCGAAGTTGTCGGAGCCCGAGTATTTGTCATTTTTGTCTAGGTCGACAAGATGAAACGCGTTGTCGTAAACATTCACGCGCCCTTTGCTGGGATTCGCGACGTAGAGATACCGCTTGCCATCGATTGAGGCACTGGTGACACCCGTGAAGACCGAGCCGTCGGTGGTCTTGACCACACTCACGGCATGGGTTGAGGGAGGTGCTGCTCCGTTCGCCAACGCGACATTCGGATTCCATGCGGCAATCGTCCCATCCAGCGTGACAAAGATGAAATCGGCCGGTGCGCCCGGGGCCAGGACGAAATCGGTCGTGCTGCTGTTGGAGATGATGCCCGTGGGAGTACCGGTATTACCGGTCGGCTTGCTCGGGTTATTCGGATTTGCGGGTGGGATGGTGACGACCAGGGATTGCTTCATTCCCGGCCCGTTGTACAGGGTAGAGACTCCCTTCGCATTGTCTGCAACCCACCAGGCGCTTCCGGCGGTGCGCGCCAGACCCCAGGGATTGACCAACTGCGGGTCGGTGGCCTCGGCAACTCCCGGCGAGTTGGCCTGAAGCTTGGTTTCCGTGTAGTGCTGCGCAAGAGAAACAGATCCCAAAGAAAGAGTCATGGTGCTGGTCAGGGCAAGACGATGGAATATATTCATATGGTCTCCGTGATTTCTAATGTTGTGGGTCATTGCACGCGAGTCGTTTCGGATTTGCGCCGAAATCACCCCTCGGTGCTGGGCGGAAATCTAGGTCACGTATGCGACAGCGTCGTGAGCCTGACGCGTACATTCAAAAGGACGGACGCGCACGATGAACGAGAAAAACACTCTTTCTCAGCGTGTCACTTGCCGCGCAGAGACATCGCGGACGAATTCGCGCCGCCGCGATCGATGTTTGCAAGCAATCAGAAGGGTCTCTGCGCATCAACCGGGCGTATTGGGAGTGCGTCGCCCACGCGATTGCGAATGCCGTGAAAGACGTGCACAACGAAAAGCTGAGCGCCTATCATTGGGAAAGGATTCGCGATTGGAAGCGCCGTTAGGCGGCGAAACCGCTTCTTCCCCGCACTTTTTGCAGAATCCGACTTACCTGTCGAAGTAATGGCGCGGGAGACGCCCGGCTAGCGCGCGCCGGACGACTTGGATTCTTGGCGCAGGAAAGCGAGCACCAGCGTCTCCGCTTTGCGGGGCGCGGCAAGGCTCAAGCTGCCGTTGAAGACCTTGTGAATGAGACCTCCGCGCCAGGAGTCGAATACCGCCGGGTTGATATAGGATTTGCGGCAGACCGCGGGAGTGTTGCGCAGTTTGGCGGCCACTTGTTTGACCACCTCGGCGATCTCGCTCTTCAGTGCACGTTCGCTCGGGATTTCCGGCAGCGGGGTGCGCGCGAGCAAGGTGATGGCATGCAGAGTTGCGCCCCAGGTGCGAAAATCCTTCGCGGTGAAGTCGTCGCCCATCGCGTCGCGCAAGTAATCGTTCACTTGACCGGAATCGATGGGACAGCGCTGGCCGTCGTCGCCCACATACTGAAACAAGTGCTGGCCCGGGATCTCCTGGCAGCGCCTGACGATCTGTGCGATGCGCTTGTCGCTGATGTGAACTTCATGTTGGACGCCGCCTTTGCCGCGGAAATTCAGCACCGCGCGCCCGTCGCGAATGAAGCTGACGTGGCGGTTGCGCAGCGTCGTTAGGCCGAAACTGTTGTTGTCGCGGGCATATTCGGTATTGCCGATGCGGACCCGCGTCGCATCGAGAATGCTGACCACCACCGCCAAGACCTTTTCGCGCGGCAGGCCGGGCAATCCGAGATCACGTCTGAGTTTGCGGCGTAATTTGGGCAATGCCTCGCCGAAGGCCACCATGCGATCGAACTTGGCGCTGTCGCGCACCTGCCGCCATTCGGGATGGTAGCGATATTGTTTCCGGCCGCGCGCATCCCGTCCGGTCGCCTGCAGATGGCCGCGCGCCTTGACGGAAATCCAGACGTCGCGATACGCCGGCGGAATGGCGAGGCTCGCGATGCGTTTCAATTCCTTGGCGGCGGCGAGCCGGCGGTTCTCCGGAGTGAGGTATCGAAACCCCCTACCCGCGCGCAAACGCCGGATGCCGGGCTCGGCATCCGACACGTAAATGAGGCCCGCCTCGGCCGCCATCTGCGCCGCTTCGGCGGCGACGCCGGTGAGATTTGCCGCAGCTGATGAGGACTTCAAGGTCATGGCGTCGGATTGTTAGCCATCCGAAAGTCCTTGCGCTAGAGAGATACGCGTCGACCTGGCGATTCTGTGACGCAATTCTGTGACGCATTAGATAGTACCCGGTGCTGCCGCGCCGCTACCCCGTTTGTCCGGCCTCAGAGCGCCAGATTTCGCATGCAGCGGCGGGTGTCCGCCGCCGCCAAGGGGTGGCGCATGGTGGCGTCGCCCGGCGGTTCGTCGACAATTAGATCTCGAGTGCGACCGGCCTTTTCGAGCGGAGCGTGAGCACAAGATAGTACACGGCACCGATGGCAATCCAGCAGGCGCCGAGAATCTTCGCGGCACGATCCATTTCATAGAGCACATAGACGATGATCGCCAAACCCGTCAGCGGAAAGACGACGTGGCGCAGCCAATCGCGGCTGCGCCCGCGATAAAAATAATGGTTGATCACCGATAAATGCAATAGCACGAAGCCGGTCAGCGCCCCAAAGTTCACCACGCGGCTAAGATCATCCAAACGGTCGGCAAAGAGCAGTCCGACCAGCAGCGACACGAGGGCGACCGCGAGGGTGCTCACGTAGGGCGTCTTGTAGCGGGGATGAATCCTGGCCAGGATCGCGGGCAGCTTGCCGTCGCGGGCCATGGCGAACAGGATGCGTGCGACGGCGGCCTGAGCCGCCATGGCATTCGCAGCCGCCGATGCGATCACGGTCGCCAGAATCGTGACCAGCCGCAGCCACGAGCCGCCCGCGCGCTGCGCGACTTCGTAGAAGGCCGTGTCCGGAGAGGCAAAGCGCATTCCGCGCGCCAAATCGGTGGCAATCCAGGTTTGCAGCATGAACAAGGCACCGACCAGAATCAAAGACATCACAGTCGCGCGGCCGACCGCATTCTGGTTTCCGCGGCTTTCCTCCGCGAGCGTCGAGATGCCGTCGAAGCCGAGGAAGGACAGCACCGCGATCGATGTGGCCCCGGCCACCGTCGACCAGGAAAACACACCCGGATCGTAAATCGGCTTGGCGGTCAGTCCACCGGCGCCCGCTCCGCCGTAGAGAGCGGCCAATCCCAGGACGACGAACAGACTCAGCGTCACCAATTCCATGACCAGCATGTAGCGGTTGACGCGCGCCGTGAGCCCGATGCCGAGCACATTGACGACGCCATTGAATGAAATGAACCCGACCAGCCAGCCCCATGCCGGAACGCCTGGGAATATCGGGCGCAATGCCACCGCGCTGATCAGATAGAGCAGCGACGGCACCAGAATGTAGTCGAGAAGGATGAGCCAGCCGGAAAAGAACCCCGCGATCTCGTGCAGTCCGCGGTGTGCGTACGCATAGACGGATCCCGCGAGCGGAAACGCTCGCGACATGGCGGCGTAGCTGAGCGCGGTAAAGAACATGCCGATGAGCCCGGCCAGGTAAGCCAACGGCACCATGCCCTTGGCTTCATTCCAGACGAAACCGAATACCGCGAAGGGGGCGATCGGCACCATGAAGACCATCCCGTAGATGATCAGGTCCTTGGTCGTCAGGGCGCGATTCAATTGTTCTTTGTAGCCGAATTCTTCTAGCGACATCCGCCGCAGTCTAGATGATTTGCGTGCACGGCGCGCTCGTGATTACGTACAATGCCGCCATGGCCGCGGCGCACCGACACACCATCCATCAGCAGCATCATGGCTGGGATCGCAGCTTCGCGCCGGTCGCACGAATCGCGCCGGGAGAGTCGCTGGAATTCGCCGTATCCGATGCGTCGGGCGGTCAGCTCGGCCAGACGTCTACCGTCGGCGATGTGACCGGGCTGGACTTCGCGAAGATCAACCCCGTCGCGGGCCCCGTGTTCATCGACGGCGCCGAGCCCGGCGACGTCCTGAAGGTGACCCTGCTGTCCTTCGCTCCCTCCGGCTGGGGCTGGACCGCGAATATTCCCGGCTTCGGGCTGCTGGCCGATGAGTTCAAGGAACCCGCGCTGCACCTGTGGCATTACGACCCGACGACCCTCGCGCCGGCGCTGTTCGGCCGGTGGGGGAAGGTCCCGCTCAAGCCCTTTACCGGAACGATCGGCGTCGCGCCCGCTGAACCCGGCTTGCACAGCATAGTCCCGCCGCGCCGCGTCGGCGGGAACATGGATGTCCGCGACATTGCGCAGGGCGCCGAATTGTTTCTACCGGTCGAGGTCGCAGGCGCCTTGTTTTCCGTGGGCGATACTCACGCGGCGCAGGGCGACGGCGAGGTGTGCGGCACTGCCATCGAGAGTCCCATGCGCGTTGCCTTGCAATTCGATTTGCTGAAACAGCAGCCGCTCGCCTACCCGCGCTTCCGAACCCATGGACCGGTTACCCGCCATCTCGACGCGATGGGGTACGAGGTCACCACCGGTATCGGCCCCGACTTGATGCAGGCCGCGCGCGCGTCCGTGAGGTCGATGATCGATCTCCTCGGCCGCCGGCACGGCATGCCCGCGGTCGATGCCTATTTGCTGTGCAGCGTCTGCGGCGATCTTCGCATCAGCGAAATCGTCGACGTTCCCAACTGGACGGTGTCGTTCTATTTCCCGCGCATCGTGCTCGACTGAAAGGACGAGTCCTCCGCCAGCTGCACCAACATCTTTCCGGTATTCGTGCCGTTGAACAAGCCGATCAATGCCGCCGGGGCCTGTTCGATGCCCTGCAGGATGGTACTGCGGTATTGGATGCGTCCTTCGTCGAGCCAGCGCTTCATGTCGGTGAGGAATTGCGCGCGCAGCGGTTCGAACTCGTAAAAGACAAAGCCCTTCATCGTCAGACGGTTGTAGATCATGTTCGACAGCGTGGTTACCGGTTCCGAAATGGCGCCGAAATTGTTGTACGCGGAAATCATGCCGCATACCGCGATGCGCCCCAGCGCATTCATGCGCGGCAGCGCCGCATTCAAATGCTCGCCGCCGACATTGTCGAAATACACGTCGATGCCTCGCGGCGCAGCCGACTTGAGCGCGGTGCGCAGCGCATCCTTCTTGTAGTTGATGACCGCGTCCAGCTTGAGCTCTTCTTTCAGCCAACGGCATTTATCATCCGAGCCGGCGCTGCCGATCACGTAGCAGCCCTTGATCTTCGCGATCTGCACGGCCACGCTGCCCACCGATCCCGCAGCCGCCGAGACGAAGACATTCTCGCCGTCCCTGAGAGACGCAGTGACCAGTAGTCCGCCATACGCCGTGAGACCCGTGAGACCGAGCACGCTCATGTGCGCCGCCAGGGGCATGCCCCCGGGATCGAGTTTGGACAGCCCCTTGCCCTCGGAGACGAAGTACTGACGGAATCCCTGCATCGACTGTACGACGTCGCCTTCCTTATAGCTTGCGTGGCGCGATTTGAGCACGCGGCCGATGGCACCCCCACCCATCGCTTCGTTCAGCGGCGTTTGGCCGGCCAGGCGCGGCCGCATGGCGGGATCAACCGACATGTATATGTTTTCGACCAACAGTTCACCGGCGCCGGGCTCAGGAACATCGGTTTCGACGATCTTGAACTGCGCCGGCGTGGGCAAACCTTGCGGGCGTTCCAACAGATGGATTTCTTTGCTACGCATACCTCGTTCCTCCCCGAGCCCCCTTCTACGCCCAAGCCCGCTTCTCCGTCAAAACCTCTGGCGCAGGCCTACGCGACCTTGCTTCGCGCCGGCCAGTCGGCGGCCGCGGCCGGCTCCCTGCCAAGCGCAAGCCACAGATCCTTGAGGAGGCTCGCGAGCTCGCCGGCCATGACGGCGAAATCAATGTCGAACTGCTCCGCCGGGTCGACGTCATCCCCGGCGGCGGAATCCTTGCTCATCTCGAGAAACTCGAGCCGTTTGACCTGCAGCTTGTCGGTGAGCACGAACGACACCCGATCGTTCCACGTCAGCCCAAGGCGGGTTGGGTATTTTCCCGAGGCGAGATGCGCATGAATCTCCTTGCCGTCGAGGGGATGACGCGTGTAGCGGATGATTGTCTTGGATTTATCGGACGTCTGCAGCTCTAAATCGTCGTCGATCGAAAAGCGCGTCGGCGCTTCGCCGCGCAGCAGCCATGACGTCATCGCAGCATGCGGCGAGCGCTCCGTCTCGATGGCAAGCGGCGCGAAGCTGCCGAGCGTATCGCCCAGCGTTTCGACGACGGTCTCGGCTCGGCTGATTCCCGCGGCGTCGATCGCGAACCAACCTCCCTGCGGATCGATCCATGCGTGTGTGACTCGCCGTCTCGTGAACGCCCGCGCGCGCAGCTCATCCGCCACTCGAGCGCGCAGCTCGCGCATTTGCCTGCGCCCGACCGGGAACCCCTGTTCCTCGGCCTGTATTTCAGCGCGCTCCTGCGCGACCTGCCGGATGATCGAGCCCGGAAGCAGTTTCTGATTCTCACCCAGCGCGATCATGTGATGTTGATTGACGGTATGCAGCAGGCGCCCGCCGCTCGTCACCGGCAGCCAACCACGGGTCGACATCTCGAACGGTCCGCAGGGCTGCAAAGTGCGGCCCGCAAGCTGACCTTCCAGATCCGTCGCCGCGGACGTCCATTCTGTGGGCAGACGGTGAAAAACCAAGTTCTTGAACAACATGAGCGGCACCCGCGAAAAGGAAGCGCGGATTATATGGAGCGCGGGCTCGGATTTTCGTTTTATTTCATTGGACGCCCGAAAACGTTCAATGGGGCTGGTGCGCCCCGGGTGAGAAGCTTAAGCTCATCAGGACTTCAAACGCGCGGTCAACCGATCCGATGTGTGCCTCGTTATGTAGCCGGCGGCGACAATACCGCTACAACTTAGGGGAGTACCGCCCATGAACTCATGCTGGAAATTGGCGGCCGTCGTCGGCTGCGCCCTGTTCGGTTCACTGCTCATCTCGCGCGCGAGTTCGGCCGACGAACCCGCGGCACGAGAACGCGGGGTCTGGCAGAAACACGAATACTCATTCGTGTTCATGGGCTTTACCTCGACGTATTCCTGCGACGGCCTTGCGGACAAGCTCAAATTGCTGTTGACGGCCGCCGGAGCCAGGCCCGACTCCAAATCTCAGGCCGGTGCATGCGCAAACGGCTTCGGACGCCCTGACGAGTTCGCGCGGGCGAGTTTGACCTTCTACACGCTTGCACCGAGCGGAACCGATACGCCCCCGGGAACCAAGCAGGCCGACGGCGTCTGGCGTCCCGTGTCGATTGCCGACCGCTCGCCGCGAGAACTCGGCACGGGCGACTGTGAACTCGTGGAGCAGTTTCGCGACAATGTGCTGCCGATGTTCACCACGCGCAACCTCGACGACCACACCACGTGCGTTCCGCACCAGAATTCAGGATCGGTCATTGCGCTGCGGTTCGAATCATTCACCGCCGCCCCGCGCGCCCCGCGCGCGGCGCCGGCTCAGCCCAGTGGGACATAGGAAGTCCCATTCCCGCGTTGATTCATTTGGTGTAAGGCCTTTCTTACGGCGCCCTCGCCTGCGGTGACGCAATTGTACCGAGGCGTATTCGCCCTCGCCGAACGTGCGGAGGGACACCCCCTGCCTCGCGCATCCATCCCGCGCATTCAATTGCATGGGCCGAAAATCGCGCGAAGTCTGACTACCGAATGGTATGCCCGCCGGGTCGATCAGCGCTTCAAACGCTGTCTCGATCAATAGTCAATAGCTGGTGCTCGACACTCTCACTTCGCCGCTCCGGTCCGTCGTTCCCGGACGAACCGCTCGCTCGTGATCTCGATTGCCGCGTGTTTCCCCGTCGCGCCCACGTCTTTGCGCGGCTCGAAACACTGCTCGGCGAACCGCTCGCGCTCGGCTGAGCTCACGCGTTTGATGGTCGGCTTGTCGTAAAAGGTGGCCAGGTAACTCGCGACCGCGCCGGCGGATATTTCCTCCGTAAAAAACCCCAGGCGCAATGCGTGCATGATGCGGCCTTGATCGATCCCCGCCACCGAGTACAAGCGGTAGACACTGAAGATATCAAGATTCGGCAAAGTGTCCGGATCAAAGGCCTCCTCCGCCAGAGACAGCTGGATCACAAACCAGAGTGAAGCGCTGGCATCTTCCAGTTCCAGCTCCGTCAGCGCGAAAACCGTTTGCGTCGCATCGAGGTTGGGTACGCGCTTGCTTGACTCTTCCGCTTGTCGCAGGACCGGCGCGTTGAGCTTCGGTACGACCGCAGGTACACGGACGGGAACTTTCTGCTCTGCCGTCGGCGTCGCGGATACCGCCGGCACCGCGGGCGCCATCGGCTTGGCGGGAGTCGGAGCAGTTGAAACCGTCGGTATCGCGGGAGCCGCCGGCGTGGCCGGAACTGCCGGCGAAACCGAAGGCGTCGGCACCGCAGGAGCCACCGGCTTGGTGGAAGCTGCCGGCGCAGCGGTAAGCGTCGGTATCGTGAGAGCCATCGTCTTGGCAGGAGCCGTCGGCGCGGTGGAAACCGTAGGTATCGCCGGAGCCGCCGGCGTGGCGGGAGCTGCCGGCGCAGCGGTAAGCGTCGGTATCACGGAAGCCATCGACTTGGCGGGGGCCGGCGGCGCAGCGGTACAAATCGGTGTTGCGGGTGCCATCGGTTTGGCGGGAGATACCGGCGTATCGGACAGCGTCGGCACCGTGGCCGCCGTCGTTGCCGCGGAGGCCGTCGGCTTTGCGGCGGGACGGGACGACACTGCCGGCTTCTCGGAGGCCGGCGGCAACGCACCGGTCTTCGCGCGCAGAGTCGCTATCGCCCGCAAGTCGTCGTCGTCCGCAGTAGCCGTCAGAGCGCCTGGATAGATGTCTCGCACCATCATCAGGACGGCGTCGGCTTCGTCTTCACTGCTGAATGGACCGAGGCGCAGGCGATAGCGAGGGCGTCGATCCTCCGTACGCTGCAGTTGATACATATGCGCCTGCTCGCAGCCGGCGATGCTCTTTGCGGGCACGGTGATCGGCGCGGTCGACGCGCTGAGATTGATGACAAAGGGTCCTGGACCACCGAGGCGGGTCGCTTCCGGCAAAGGCGCGAGCAAGTCGTCAATGGTGAGGTGCCAAATTTCCCCGGTCATTGGCGTATTTTTCGGCGCAGCCATGAATGTCTTCCGCATGCGGTTGGAGTGCCGTGACGATAGTGGCTAAGCGGGCCTGGTGAAACCGTGACCGGCGTCTCCTCGCGGCAACAAAGTGGATGAGACGGCGCGTTATGTCCAGTGATCAATCTAGGTGAGCGCTCCGGCCCAACGCACGACGCATCATTCGAATCACCCGCATTTTCCTTGCCGCACAAAATCCATGACTTCGCCGGCGATCAAATCGAGCATCTGCGCAATGCGGGGCACCTGACAAATACCCGCGACGTCGAATACGTTCTCCGCCGAGTTGATGGCGGCACCGAGCGGTGTCGGCCAGCCGCGCAGCGCATGCACGATGTCGCGCAGCGCACCCAGGGTATTCACCGCCCCGGGCCACCCGCCCGCCGTTGCGATGCAGCCGACGGGGCGGCCGCTGAAGTAAGGCCGCACATCGGTGCGTAAGTCTTCCGCATAGTCCAGCGCGTTTTTGACGAGGCCCGAGATACTGCCGTGATAGCCCGGCGAGCCCAAGATGATGCCGTCGGCCAGGGCGAGTTCCGCCACCAGGTCCCGGGCTCCGTCGCTGCGTTCCGGATTGTCCGGCTGGTACAGGGGCAACTGCAGCGAGGAACCGCTGATGAGTTTGGTTTTCGCTCCGGCGCGTTCCGCGGCGGCGAGCACGTATCGCATGGCTCGTTCGGTCGAGGAATTGGCACGCAATGTGCCCCCTACGGCAACGATGTACGGTGAACTCAAAGGCCTACCCACGTATAAACCCACGTAGCCGAGATCCTACACGGTATCGTGAGGATTGATCAGTGAGCCGCGTCCGCTCCCCGCGCGGTGAATGGCGGCTTGGTGAGCCAGACAAAGGGAATCAACAGCAAGTACATCCACCCCAGGACGTGGAACACGTCATTCACCCCCAGGGTCATCGCCTGATTCGTGATGACTTGGTCGACATATTGAAACGCGCCCGTGCCCGAAATCCCACGGGCCGCGAGGCCGGCCTGGTACCCCGTCCATGCGTCGGCGGAGGTGCGGATATGTTCGGTCAGCACGGCGTGGTGATAGTCGGTGCGCCGGTTCCAGATCATTACCGTGACCGCGGTTGCAACGCTGCCCGACATGGTGCGCACGAAATTGCTCAGACCCGAGGCGGATGCCAAGTCGCTCGGCGGAATTCCGGACAGCATTATTTGATTCAACGGCAGAAAGAAAAACGCGATGCCCAACCCCTGCAGGAAACGCGGCGTGGCAAATTGGGCAAAGTCCGCGGTGTCGTTGAGGGTGGCCGCCCAGAAGATGGCGAAGCCGAACACGCAGAACGCAAAACTGGCGGCGAGCCGCAGATTCAAGCGATTCATATTCCGGCCCACGATGGGCGCCGCCACCAGGGCCAGCAGTCCGACCGGGGCCACCGCCAAGCCGGCCCAAGTGGCGGTGTAACCGACCGTGGTTTGCAGCCACAGCGGAAAGATGATGTTGACGCCGGACAATGCGAAATAGGCGACGCCGATGACGCAGGTGCCCACTCGAAAATTTCGCCGGCGGTACAAATGCAGATCGATCACGGGATGCTTGTCGGTGAGCTCCCACGGAATGAGGAACGTCATGCTGACGAGTGAGACCAGAGCCGCCGTTATGATGACGGGCGAACTGAACCAGTCCTTCTCGTTGCCGTTGTCCAGCATGAATTGCAGGCTGCCGACGCCGATGATCAGCAGCGTGAGCCCGATGACATCGATGGGCAGCTTCACCTTCTTCGATTCGCGATGGCGCAGGATCGACCAGCTCGCCGCCGCGGAAAACGCTCCCACCGGCAAATTGATGTAGAACAGCCAGGGCCAGGACAGGTTGTCCGTGATCCAGCCGCCGATGATGGGGCCGAAAATGGGCGCAATGATGATCACCATGGACCACAGGGCGATCGCCATGCCGCGCCGTTCGATGGGATAGTTGCGCAGCAGGATGGCCTGCGCCACCGACATCATGGGACCGGATACCAGCCCCTGGATGAGACGCGCGCCGACCAGCATCGGCAGGCTGGTCGCGAGACCGCACACGGCCGAGAAGCACATGAACAATAAAATGGAAGTCACGAAGGTGCGGACTTCGCCGAACCGGCGGCCGATCCAGCCGGTCAGCGGCTGCATCACGGCCGCCGCCAGCATGTAGGAACTAACCGCCCAGGTGCCCTCCGACGTGCTGACTCCGAGGCTGCCGGAGATGGCCGGCACGGAGACGTTGACGATGGTCATGTCAAGAATCTCCATGAACGACGCGGTGGCAATCGCCGCCGTCAGGAACACGAGCTTGCCGCCGTGCAGGGGCGGATACTCATATGCTGCAGCGGGCCCGGCAGGCTTGAGCATGCGCGGCCTTCAGCGATCTCGCCTAAGATTGCGGTTCACGACGGCATCGGCCTCGGCATTGGCCTTGTCGAGATCTTGGGCGTACACCTCGGTGTCGCCAACCGGCCTGTCGGCCGGATGCGTCGCCAGCACCGGACCGCCGCGGTTGGTCGTATCGACCGTCACGGTGGCGGATAGACCCACGCGCAGCGGCGAGTTGACGAGATCACCGTCGTCGATTTGAATTCGCACCGGCACGCGCTGCACCACCTTGATCCAATTGCCCGATGCGTTCTGCGCGGGCAGCAACGAGAATGCGGCGCCGGTGCCCGCCGACATGCCCTCGACGCGGCCGTGGAATATATAGGTTCCGCCGTATAGATCGCTGCGCACTTGGGCCGGCTGGCCGATACGCAGGTACCGCAATTGCACCTCCTTGAAATTCGCGTCCACCCACAATGAGTTCAGCGGGATCACCGTCATGAGCGCCTGCCCCGCCTGGATGCGCTGGCCCAGCTGCACGCTGCGCTCCGCCACATACCCGGTGACCGGGGCCACCACGGCATTGCGTCGTGCGGCGATCCACGCATCGCGATACGCCGACTTGGCTTGCAGCACCGCCGGGTTGTCCGCCACTTGCGTGCCATCGACCAAGGCGTGCGAGGAAGTCGCCTGGCGCACCGCCTGGGTCAACGCGGCCCGCGCCAATTGGACGCTTTCGCGCGCGTGCCGCACTTCTTCCGGCGCAATGGCACGCTCGGCCAGCAGCGGCTCGCGTTTGAGAAGATCGGCCTCCGAACGCGCAAGTTCCAGCTTTCTGGTTTCGATGACCGAGTCGTATTGCTCGGCCGTCGCTTTTTCCTGGCGCACCTGGCGGACGGTTTGCGCCAATGCGCTGGCCGTGCGGCTCAAATTGGTTTCGGCATCGACGGGATCGAGACGCACCAGAACCTGTCCCGCCTTGACCAGTTGGGTGTCGTCCGCGAGCACCGCAATCACCGTGCCGGAAATCTGCGCCGAGATCACCACTTTGTTGCCATTCACATAGGCATCGTCGGTCTGCTCGCGCTTCGCCAGCACCAACACCCAGTACGCTGTCCACAGCACGCCCAGCACGATGAAGATCGCCGCGATGAGAATGAGAATGCTGCGCCGTTTGGCCGTAGCGGGCGTGGCTCCCGGGGCCGCGGGATCGACAGTTGCATTCATGGTGTGGTCGTGGTGGCGGTCGAGTGGGAATTCACGAG
>Ga0137398_10000406_pt1 | contig 15135 bp, 12 predicted proteins | sample czorhiz216metaG_FD_106659 | JGI IMG/M metagenome (GOLD analysis project Ga0137398, IMG submission 106659) | Vadose zone soil microbial communities from Angelo Coast Range Reserve, California, USA - czorhiz2.16 metaG | ecosystem: Environmental > Terrestrial > Soil > Vadose zone | place: USA...
CAGTACTTCTCTGGTTCATGAAGAGCCCTCTCGATCCTCATTTTTCTTTCGCTCCTCGACAGGGGTGCTTGGTGCGGCCGGGGTATCGAACTGGTTCAACAGCCTCCCCCAAATGACCTCCGCCCCCCGGTGGGTCATTCGCCAGGAAATGCTCGATCATGTGGACGATCGCGGCGGCTCGGCTCGGAGGCAGTTGCTGCCGGGCGCGCAAAAGCGTCGATTTTCTCGACCAACTGCGGCTCGACCCGGATGTAGATTTTTGCGATTTTTCGTCTCATGGCGGCTGTAGATGGGGCGTTGTCGGACACGCCCGCTTGATAAATCCGGCCAAAAAATTGATATCCTCGTTGTCCTCTAGTCCAACCGCGCCGGACCCCGAGAAAATGACCTGATCTTGTGTTGGGTACGGAGCTTTATCGGGAGGGATCGGCCGAGATGAGCGCTCCCCAAAGCGATATCTCTCAGTTTTCGTTTTTGTGGACCCGCGGCATTGCCGCCCGTGAAACCCTGTACTTCCTGGACAGGAACGGGTTCGACGGTGAGCCGCTATTGTCGGAGGCCGAGCTTTCGCGCAGTCAGTTGACGCAGGACCCGGGCGGCGTGTCGGTTGCGTCTCAGCATCGGTTTATTGAACTCGCTGCCACCGAGACGAACAATCCGCTGCTCGGATTGCAAGTCGCAGCGGAGATGGAGCTACGAGATATCGGTCTCCTCTACTATCTCGCCGCGTCATCCGCGACCGTGGCTGAAGCGCTCGAGCACCTGCAACGATACGCAGCAACGACGAATGAAGAAATTCGCCTCGAGATCTCGGAGCAGAAAAACGAGAGCCTCCTGACGTTCCGCCGCGTCCTGACACATGACGCGCCGATTCGACAGCATTCCGAACTGATCGCCCTGGCGCTCAACAGAGTATTGTGCAAGCTGACGAACCGCGATTTCGCACCTTTACGCATGACCTTTGCGCACACTCGGAACTCCGAGTTTCGGGAGATCCACCGCATCCTGCGATGCCCGGTCGAGTTCGGGCAAATCACGGACTGTTGGGTCCTGCCACGAAGCGTCATGGACTTGCGGATAATCTCCGAGGACAGGCACCTGCTGCAGATCTTGGAAGCCCATGGTGACGATTTACTCTTGAAAAGGGGTAGCGCGGCCGGGCTGCGGAGCGTCGTCGAGAACCACCTCCACGGCATTCTTCCCAGCGGGGAGGTACAGGCGGCGACCGTCGCCAAACAGCTCGGCATGAGCGTTCGCTCTCTCCGGCGGCACCTCGCTCAGGAGGGCACCAGCTTTGGCGATGTTTTGGACGGGCTACGGAATCGCCTTGCCGTTCGTTACCTCGAAGACAAGCGGATCTCCGTACAGCAGATTGCCTGGTTGCTAGGATATTCCGAGGCCGGGGCATTCAACCATGCCTTCAAACGGTGGACCGGGACCTCGCCCGGCCGAGCAAGAAACACCTGCCCGCATCTCGAATGAGAGAGAAGCGTCGCCTTTAGCCGGCTTATGGTGGCTAGCTTGCCCGACCTTCGTATGTCCGAAGCCTAGGCCGAGATTGCTGCGGCAATCGGAGGCGCCGAGCTCGTCATGTCGATAAACCTCGCGGCGCTGCTTCGGTGTGGCAACGAACCATCTAGGCTGAAAGCTTGGCCCGGCTGGTCCCATACCCAGGTCTCGGCAACACAAGACCCAACGACCGAGGACAGAATGGCGGTAGGGACCCGTAGTGTGAGGAATGGGGAGGGTTACGCGACAGGTTCGAGCAACTCATACACGTTTGTTTCCGTCGTCATGCCCTTGGCGACGACCGAAGCGATAGCCTCGAAACGAAAACAATTCTCGACGCGGTTGCGAACAGTCTCGCTGACCAGGATCGTGGTTCCGTACTCCTTGTTCAAGCTTTCGAGGCGAGCCGCCAAATTCACGCTATTGCCCAGCGCCGTGTATTCCATGCGTTCCGCCGAACCTATGTTGCCCACCACGGCATCGCCGGAATGAATGCCGAGTCGAACAACGAAAGGATTCAGTCCCTCGGCTTTGAATTCAGCATTGAGCGCATCACTCGCCGCCTTCGCCGAAAGCGCGGCGCGGCAGGCCCGCTCGACATGATCGTGCTGTGAACGGGGAGCATTCCAAAACACCATGACCGAATCTCCGATGAACTTGTCCACCGTGCCACCCTCGGAGAGGAAGGCCTCGGTCAGCACCCCGAAATGGCGTGAAGTCTGACGCATCAGACTATCGGGGTCGGCGGTTTCGGCAATGCCTGTAAAATTAGAGACGTCGGTAAACAGGATGGTGACTTCCTGCCTCACCCCGCCGAGTTCGGTCGAGATCGAGCCATCAATTATCCCTTTGACGATATCTTGCGGCACAAAGTGGGCGAATGACCAGATTGTATGCTGGGCAACCGCAAGAGTTTTGGCGAGCTCGTCAATCTCGGCGATACGAGATGTGACCGGCGTATCGTCGGCCGCTTCCAATGTCCGGAGCCTCCCCGCCTGAGTGGTCAGGCGTTTCAGGGAAGCCGACATTCGTCCTCCGAACAGCCAGACCAAGGGTACGAAACAGGCGCTGGCGAATAGCGCGATTATTATCCCTCTATTTTGCAGCTCGCGAACGTCGGCAGCGAAATCGTCCTCGGCGGCGAGCAACAACGAGTAGGCGCCGTATCCATGGACCAGCGGAAACTTTCGCAACCGAAAAAGATAATTTTGTCCTCCCACGCCGCTAACTGTTCCCTCATAACGCTCACTGCCGCCCCATCCCTTGATTATTCCTTCAATGACACCGTTGCGGATTTCACCGATATCCGGAAGCCGCGGGTGAGACGGATGTGTTCTTGCGTAGTCGACGAACCGCGCGAAGTCGGGATGAGCAAGAAGCGTCCCGGCGGAATCGAAGATAATGGCCGTTCCATGATCCCCGGGCCGCTGCGCCTGGACCAAATCGCTGAATTTGTCGAGCTTGAGATCGGCCGCTATGACACCACGAACCTGTCCTCGCAGCGGTGCGCTCAAGGTGATCATCGGGGTGCCGATGCTGAACGAATCATACGGTGAAGAGACGAGAGCCCGGTTTTCCCGAAGCGTATCGCGATACCAGCCTCGCTTTCTTACGTCGTAGCCGTAGTCCCACAGATTCAGCTGCTCGAGCTTGTTGCCGTACTCGTCTTCGAAGATTCGGCGCATCGGCAGTGCTCCGCTGGATGTGGGGCGGATCAGATTGACGTTGTAGACAGCCGCGGGAGGCGCCTCTAGCCTTCGGCGCTCGGTCGCATCGAGGACGTCGAGGCGACGGATCTGCAACCAGCAACCATTGTCGTAGGCGACATGGACGCTGTCCGCCTGCGGCAGTTCGCGCAGCGCGGCTTTAAACAGAAAGACGACCCCGTCGACCTCGCTCCTGTCATCCGAGTCGGCGAGTGAGGGGCTTGTCGACAGCACGCGAACCAGCGAACTCAGCGCCGATACGTCCGCTTCAAGTCGGCTGAGGGTGTTTGCTGTGGCCGCGTCCATCGCGGCGGATGCCGCAGCAACAGCCGCCGAATGAAACGTCGCAATCTGGATAAATATCAGACAGGCCGTCACGGCCACAACGAAGGCCATCACCGCGGCGGTTATCGCAATTCTGAAGGTCAACATTCGATGTTGCCCGCTTAACTCACCGGTGGGCAATCACACCGCGCTTGGCCGGTGGTGGCTCAACACTCGACGGGAATGCTCGACCGCAGAGCCGTAGGTGAATGACCAAATTCCACTCCTGCCTCGGCATTAGCTTCCGGTGGACGAATCGACTGTTAGCGACCAGAAGCAGTCATGCACCGAGGATTCCATGAGGCGAACGACGTGCGTGCTGCGAGAGGTGGCGCTACCTCGCGAGCCGCTGCACGATATCGAACATTTCGTGATATGCGGGGCCGGTTGGGTCTCGAAACTCGGCCGCGCGGTGTTCGTCGGCAATACGGCTAAGCCTCAGCAATTCCCGTATGCGTTGTCGCTGGGTCAATTGCGGGTTCGAGGGCCGGGCGGTGAACGTCAGCCGGAGGATCTCGCCTCGTCCAAATAGCCAAGGCGTTTCGAAACGCAATGACCGAAGCGATACCGAGGGCGCCGAACACCTCAACTTCATCAAAACCTCCTCGGAAAATCATCAATTCAGCCGATCGACCATTCATTTCCCGTTTCGCTGCATTGATATAGATCAATACGTGATAACTACTGCAGCTTTCGAGGGGGCGAGCCCCCGCCCGCCTTGCCACCTACATGGGTTTCGACACCCGCATGCGGTATTCACTGTATGCCCATCGGAACCAAAGAGTATAAAATACCCTGGATGACGGCCACCATTCCCTATTCCGGGGAGCCCGCCATGGTCCGCATTTTGTTGGCCGATGATCACGATGTCGTTCGGCGCGGCCTCAAGGCCCTGCTCCAGGAGCATGGCGGCTGGGAAATTTGCGGCGAGGCAACCAGCGGCCGGGAGGCTGTCGACCTCGCTCGCGAACTGCAACCTGATATCGCCATCATCGATCTGATGATGCCCGACCTGAATGGGCTTGAGACGACGCGACAGATCCGCAAGGCGTCGGAGGGTACCCAAGTTCTGATCTTCACGATGCATCACAATGAAGGCATCATCCATGACGTGCTCGAGGCCGGCGCGCGCGGCTATTTGATGAAGACGGATGCCGAACGGCACATTGTCACTGCGGTGGAGGCATTGCTCCGCCGTCAGCCCTTTTTCAGCGCCCAGATCTCGGAGACCGTTCTCGAAGGATTTCTGCGCTCGGGTAGACAGACGAGTGACAGAGCGGCGGTGCCGCGGCTGACACCTCGCGAACGCGAGGTCATTCAGCTGTTGGCAGAGGGACACCGCAACAAGGAGATCGCGCAAATTCTCAGAATCAGCATCAAGACCGTCGAAACTCACCGCAACGCGTTGATGCGCAAAATCGGGGTCAAGTCGATTGTCGAACTGGTCCGTTACGCGGTCCGTAATCACCTGACCGAGGCATGAACGGACGGCGTGGCCTTTGCCCGGCAGTCGCGGCCGAAGTCGAACCGGCGCGCGGGAGTGTGTCTAGCGAGCTGTCGCCAATAACCCGCAGCTGTACAGTGACACCCACGATGGTGCCGTTCGGGGATGAGCGAATTTCCAGATGCCCACTGAGCTGATGAAGGCGTTCGCGCATTCCCGCCAGCCCGATGCCGATATTCTGGACCTGGGGCGATTCTCGGCCTGTCTCCCAACTCGCAAGGGTCTCGGTGGGTATTCCCCTGCCATTGTCCTCGATCATCAAAACGATTTTCGGGTCCGCTCCGGAAGACGCATCCGGACCCAGGCTGACACGAACCCTGGTTCCCGCCGAATGGCGGTGAACATTGCTCAGACCTTCCTGCGCGATGCGAAACAGTGCGGCCTCGATGTCGAGAGGCATGCGGCCGATGTCGGGCGCAATATCAAGATCGACGGTAATTTCTGTCCGCTTGGCAAACCCCTCGCAGAGCCAGCGCAGCGCCGGCGGCAGGCCGGCTTCGTCGAGCATCGGCGGGTGCAGGAGGTAGGATACCGTGCGGATTTCGCGCTGGCTCTGTTCGATCAACGATCGGCTCTCTTCCAGCGTCACCCTGGCTGTCTCTTTCAGCCGAGGGAGCGATCGCAGTACCTGGCCGATGCCGAGGGTGGCTCCGAGCAGGTTCTGGGCGGTTGCGTCGTGCAATTCACGAGCGATGCGCCGCCCAGTCTCGTCCTGCGACCTGAGAAGCCTGCCAGTCAGCCGGCGCAAACTGCCCTCTGCCGCCTTGACCTCGGTGATATCTTCACAGGCAACGACAAGCCGCAGCTCGGCACCGACGCAAAAGCGCGCACCACGTAGCTGGAGCCATGTACCCTTGGCGACGTCGCTGGCAAAAGCATAGCGAAATTCGTTGAGTTCGCCGCGGATCAATCGGCGAAGTCCAGAGGCGATCTCCCGCTGATGCGGCCGTCCACGCTCGCATTGCTCCACGTAGTTCGCGCCAACGAAGTAGTGCTCGCCGACCTCGGCCAACAGTTCCGCAACCCTCTGCCAGGCGGCATTCACCGCGACGATCTTGCCGGTACCGTCAAGTATCGCGACTTGGGCGGTCATTGCATCGAGCGATGATTGCAGCAACTCCCGCGTGCTCCGCGCGGCTCGCTCGGCGGCTCTTTGCTCGGTGATGTCATGACAGAAAATGCTCAAACCGCTCGGCGACGGATACGCATGAATATCGAACCAGCGACCGTCGGCGAAGGAGATCTCGCCCCGAGAGGCAGCCTCTGTCTCCATCGCGCGGCGCACCCAGGATCGATCGGCCGCGTGGCCGCGAGCGACCTCCCAATAATTTTGCCCGATCAATTCCTCTGGGGCAGCAGAGCCGCACCAGGCCGCGCCTTTGGCGTTCACGGCGGTGATGCGCCCCTCCCGGTCCAGCGTATAGTAGCCGTCGCTGATGCCGTCGAGCACCGCGCTCAACCGATCGTTCGTGCGCCGCAACTCCTCGACCAGAGCCGCCAGCAGGATTGCCGGGATCGCGAAGACCGCCAGAAACAGCTGCACGGAAGGGACGCTGTTACCCGGTGGACCGCCGACGAATGGCTCGGCGCCGTGCATCGAGCGGAACAGCACCATGACGGTGATGACCAGGATTGCCCCGCTAGCTCCCCTTCCGCCAAATCGGACAGTCGCGGCAAGAAGCAGCGGGATGGGGAGATAGAGCAAGGCCGGGAAGTAGCTTTCCGTCGTCCGGGTTATCGGAATATCGAACGCGACGGTGCAACTGATGACCAGACCCAATATCAGGAGAGAGGCCTCGATTAGCCGACCACGGGTAGGCAGTTGCCAAGACGCGCGCGAACCACCATGGAACCAGGTCAGGAACACGGGTGTCAGGGTCAAATTGGCGAGAGCATTGCTGAGATACCAGCGCCACCAGAACTGCCCGTATTGCTGCGGGTCGCCATCGCCCAAAACCGGCTCGAACCCGGCGCCAAGCGCCACGACAGCGGGGTTCAGGACGACGGCGAACAACAGATACAGCGACGCATTCCGCAGGCCGCGGAGCCAAGCGGGGCCACGCAGCAACTGGCGCATGGCTGTCGCATTCAACAGCGCCAACGAGACATTGCAGCCAAAAGCGGCGAGAAGCTGCGGCAGCGGCATCGCCACGCCCCACTCCGCCAGCACATGCGCCGGGAAAGCGGCTGCGATGTAGAGTGGCCAGTGCCGTCTCGGCGCCACCAGCAAGGCACAGAGGAGAACGACGTTGGGCGGCCAGAACGGCGCGAATTGCTGGGTCAGCGTGCCGATCGCAAAGGCTGCCTCGGCGCCGAGGTAATAGGCGATCGCGGCAGCAAGCGGCCCCAGCGCCGGCCATAGCGGCCGTATCCGCACCAAAGTCGTCGGTTCCCAGATCGTACTGAAGCTCATCGCGCACCTCCGCCGAGGCGGCCAATCACCTTGATATCGCTGAGGAAGTCTCTCATCCGTGTTTAGGATAATCCTGAGCTTGGACGCCCAGCGCCTCGCGCACTATGCCGATTTGGCAAAGCGTGCGGCGAAAGGCAGTCGCGTTTGGCGGCAGGAAAGGCACCAGCACCTGCCCTTCAAAATCTGTGCTGAAGGAACGAAAACCTCTTTGCGCAATGATCATCACCTCGACCTGCGCAGAGCCAAGAGCCTCCTGGAACGTGCCCGGGTCGCTGAAACTACTGATGCTGCTGGCGGGCATTGCACCGCTCCCACCTGCCCCGCCGAATCATACAGATCCGAGAGCAAGTCCACTGCACGGGTGCCGGCAAACCGCGTGTCGTCGCGCTTCGATCGACCAGGCGCGTCACCGTGTTACAAATCGTAGGCTATAAATATAATACCTGTCTTTCAACCATCAGGTAAATCTCCTTAGGTCATAGCTCAGACTCGAGCCGCACCGTAGCCGACCGGCGGGGGAATGCGTAGGGGTCGTACGATACGGCTAGGATCCATAGACGACCGCGGGATCGTATGCCGGTAAGTAGACTACTTAGGGATTGCCCGGGGCGATAATGATCGTGCCGCCCTGCGTCGTCACCATTTGCTGTGGCGTCGACGTTAACTTGCTGGCTTTACTGGCCGGCGTGCGAAGCCGCCGCACGGGAAGCCGGTTTCACGCAGCCTCAGCAGAAACTCGGGAGAGACGGCTCAGCGGCCCAGCCGCGCCATTGCTGATGGCCAAGTAACTCATCGGGCCAGCGAAAAGGTTCCAAAAATCGCGGCGTCTCAGGCGGCTCCGCATAGCCACTGAACGCGCAGATGGCGGCTCCGTGGCGCCACCGGCTAATGGGGGGACGCTCACCCTACCTCGGCCATTCGCTTCCGCTGAGGAAATCGGTCAAGGCCTAACAGCCGAGGCTCGCCCTAGTCACCAAACCGAACGGCCTGAGCGGTTTGGATGCGCGATCGTCCGCGCGCGTTTATTGAAATCGAGGCGGCAATAGATACAGCGTCATAGCGAATATCAGATACACCATTAGTACAAGCACTCCAACAAACCATGCCGAGCGACCACTGCTGGTCACCAGGAACGCTGTTATCGTCGATATGAGGACCATAACCACTGCACCTGGCCAGAACTGCAGGTCCATCGGTGCGGGGCCGATGACGTAACTAAGGAGTACCAGCATTGGGGCGACGAAGAGCGCAATCTGCGACGCGCTCCCCAATGCTATGCTCACACTCAAGTCCATCCGATTTCGGCGCGCGGCGGAAAGCGCCGATGCCATCTCGGCTGCGCCGCCCACTAGCGCCACGACGATAAACCCGACGAATGCAGCGGTCATTCCGAATGCTGCCGCCGCCTGCTGGACGGATTCGACGAATACCTCGCTTATCAGCGCGACCAGCACTGTGACGCCGGCCAGCGTCGCGATGGACAAATTCAGCGGCCACGGCGCTTCACCGATCTCGGCGCTGCCGGCTGCACCGAACATCTCCCGGTGTGTCCAGAGAGAGAACACGAGACCCATTCCGTAGACCAGGACGAGCAGTACCGCCAGACACACGCTCAATTCCCGTGTAAACGCCGACGCCGCGGTCAGGTCGGCCTCCAGAATCGCCGATGGAATCAGCATCGCGATCGTGGCCAAAAAGAGCAGGCTCGTTTGGAGGCGGGCGTTGATCCGATTGTATTCCTGCACGTGGTATTTGAGGCCGCCCAGCAGAAATGATCCTCCCAACAGAAACAATGTGTTAGCGACAATCGCTCCGGCGACGGATGCCTTTACCAGCGTATATTGCCCGGCACGCAATGCCGTCAGCGCGATGACCAATTCGGTCAAATTTCCCAGCGTCGCGTTGAGCAGGCCGCCGACGGTATCTCCTGTCTTGGTCGCCACGGACTCTGTAGCGCGGCTCAGCAGCGCGGCCAGCGGTACGATCGCCAATACGGAGAGCACAAAAAGCAGCGTGTGCGCTTCGGGCTCGAGGCGTTGAGCGACAAACACCACCGGCACGGAGGCCAATAGCCAGAGCACCGGATTGCTGCGAAGTTCTCTAAACAGAAGATCCATGAGCTCGATTTGAGCGGCCAAACGTCGCGGATTTATTCAGTAGTACCCTGGGCGATCGCGCCGATCGCCTTCGCGCCACCGCCGCCCGCGACGATTGCCCGTCATGACGGATACCGGCAGAGCGAGGCATCCCCCCAAAAACCGCGACGCAAAATAGCGCTGGCGTCAGATCGCCATAACCAAAGGTGAGACGAGTCACGAAAGTGACAATACAGGCGTATGACGGACTCCTCGGTACAACCACAACGGCCAGTGATCGAACCAACTTTCGTCGCGCTCTATCGTCTCAGGGTTCGTAGATAAGCCAGCCTGAATGCATCGGCGGCCGATCGGTTGGGATTCGCCGCGCAGTAGTCGTACGCCCACGCCTCGGCGTCGGGGATCGAGCCCACATTGATGGTTCTCGCTCGGAGGCGGGCTGCCTGATAGCCGATATAGAACAGCGATGCAGCGGCGCGATCGTCCGGTGGCAGCTCCAGCAGCCTCTGGCATCTCGCTCCCTGGATGCTGACCCTGCGGTTGCCGGGCGTCGGCTGGGCTACCGGGGGTGGGGCAGGCGCAGGTGCCACTTCCGGGGGTGGCGGTGCAGCGGGGGCGGTGGCGGCTGGCGGTTGCGCGCAGGCGAACAGCACGCCCGACAACATACCGGATACCAATAGAGAGGCGGTTTTCCCGTTCATCGCGTTGCTCCCGTGTAAGGAAGGTCTGTCTCCGCACGCATTATCGCGGCTGTGGCATCGGAGTCGTTTCAACTGTTTGGATAAGAGATACCAGAATTCCGCCGCCCTAATTGATATAGATCAATGGCGTAAAGCAGTTCACGCTCAACAATTCACTCGAACTTCAGGTCTGCGGGTTTTGTCGGTATGGCCTCAGCCATGCGTTCGACGAGGGGCCGTCACTGGCCCCCAAGCAGTCCCAAGCTGGAAGCAAATTCGGGCCAAATACACCGAGCGAGGCCGCGACGATGAAGAAGTATCTGCTTTACTTGGCGCCGATCGCGTTGATCGGTTTGGCGGCTACCGAGGCGCCCGCCGCCCCAGTTACCTGGAGCGGCAGCATGGGTCGTAATATCGCCGCTACTGCGCCGGAGGAGACAGGCGCGCCGCTGGTCTTGGCCCGAGGCGGTCGAGGCGGCGGCGGCGGCGGTCGAGGCGGCGGCGGTCGAGGCGGCGGCGGCGGTTTTAGCCGCGGCGGCGGTGGTGGAGGCGGTTTCAGCCGCGGCGGCGGCGGCGGTCGAGGCGGCGGCGGCGGTTCATGGGCCGGCGCCGGCGGCGGCAACTTCAGCGGAGGCAACCGTGCCGCCGTCAGCGGCGGCAACCGCGCCGCCGTCAGCGGCGGCAACCGCGCCAACATTAGCGGCGGCAACCGCGGCAATATCAACACTGGCAACCGGAACGTCAACATCAGCGGCGGCGGTGGCTACGGTGGTTACGGCGGCGGCTACGGGGCAGGTTGGGGCGGCGTCGCCGCCGGCGTCGCGGCGGGTGCCGTCGTCGGCGCCGCGGTCTCCAGCGCGCCCTATTACGCGCCGGCCCCGTATTACGCGCCGGCCCCGGCATATTGCCCATACCCAGATTACCCGAACTGCGGACTCTGAGCGCCGTCGCCGCGGCGGCGCTCTTGAGCCGCCGCACGTCGCGCGGCTCAGCAGGACGCCAACAAAATCTCGAGCCCTTTTACGCGGGCGCCGAGCTCTTGTGAGCTTCGACGATGCCAATCGTCGGGTCAGGGTCGCCAGCACCTTCGTAGATGAAGGGGAGGACCTTCTGGCCTGAGATCGTCACGCAGCAGTGCCATTTGGGCAGGTATATCTCGCAGTCATGGTGCTGGTACGGGAGCGTGGTGAATTGTGGTTCACCACGCCCATCGGCGCGAGTCCAACCTGTCGCCTGAGATCGCAGTGCAGGATCTTCCCGCCTGGACAGCGAAGATGTCACTCAGAACGCAAGCGGTCGAAGTCTTAGGGCGAGAAGGTATTGTCCGTGCGCTTGGATTGTCGAGGACCGGAATGTGCGGCTCGACCCCGCGCTCATAGACCAGTCAGTTCAGCATCTCGGCCGAGCCCGCGCAAAACAGGCATCACGCTAGCCGATCAGCATCGGGTAGCCATGAGTTGTGACCGAGCGCGCCCCGTCAGCTTGGGTTGGGTTCGGGGAGAGCGGCCCAGTGGGGGAGGCGACCGGACCGTGCATTTTGTCGCGCTCGGCCGATGAATTTTCGACAGCGTTTGTCGCGGGCGCATTGAGCTAAGTCAAAGCGCGATCCGCCGATAGGCCAACCCTTTCGCGCGAAGTTAAATGATCGCCGGCCGTTTACGCGTCCGGCAAACGAACCTCGGCAGACGTGCGATAGTGTCCGTACCCTTGCTGACCTGGAGAACTTGTAGCCCCGTGCGGCGAGTTGAGGCATGCGAGAACGGTCGCGCGGGCTTGCTCCCGCGTTGAGCAGGGGGCTGCATGTGATTGTTGACGCAGATCAATGCAAGCCCGGCGCAACCGCCACTACCATGGAACGATGATGCGAAGAACAGCCCAGCCAGACGTTACCGGCTGGGAGGCAGCTCCCTGCGCGCCAGGTGAAGTTCGCATCAGGTTGTTCGGAAGCTGGGTTGTGGCGACGGGCTCCCACTCGGTCGCAAGGATCGATCGCCATATCGGCCCGGATACCACGAAAATTTCGTTCGACGTAGACGGACTGTCAGCGTGGGACAGCGTGCTTATCGATTTTCTGTACAAGCTTGAAAGGCTGGCCGATAGCAGGAGCATCGCGGTCGACCGCGCGGGGCTTCCGGCAGGGGCGGCTCGTCTGATCGCGCTTACGCGCGCCGTCCCGGAACGCCAGGGCGCCCGGCGGGAGCAGCGGCAGGTCGGTCGGGTGGAGCGATTGGGCACGACAGCGATCGGATTTTTCACGGCCGCAGCCGATCTCGTGACCTTCTTCGGCGAAGCGTGCATTGCGATTGGGCGGTTGATTGCTGGTCGGGCGCGGCTACGCCGCTCGGATCTGATGCTCGCTATCGAGGATTGCGGTCCCAACGCCTTGCCGATTGTGGCGCTGATCGCGTTTCTGGTCGGGCTGATTTTGTCCTTTGTTGGGGCGATTCAGCTGAAGCAGTTCGGCGCCGCAATCTATGTCGCAAACCTTGTCGGGATCGCAATGGTACGCGAGATGGGCGCGATGATGACCGCTATCCTGATGTCCGGGCGCACCGGCGCGGCATTTGCGGCCAATATCGGGACGATGCAGGTCAGTGATGAAATTTCAGCCCTGCAGACGCTCGGAATTTCACCGATGGAATTTCTGGTGCTGCCGCGGATCGTTGCGTTGTCTCTGATGCTGCCCCTGCTTGCCGTCTTCTCCAACATCGTCGGAATGCTGGGCGGGCTCGTGATCTCGGCAGCAATGCTCGACATTTCGCCGATAGCGTATTTTCATCAGACGAGCGGCGCGCTTTCGCTCGTCGATTGGTCGGTTGGGCTGGTTAAGGCCACCATATTTGGCGCGATCGTTGCCATCGTCGGCTGCTGGCGCGGTATGCGGTGCGCCCGCAGCGCCGCCGCAGTTGGCGATGCAGCGACTTCCGCGGTCGTCTTGTGCATCGTACTGATCATCACAGTCGACGCGATCGCCACCGTGCTCTGCACCACGTTGGATATTTGATTCATGCCTGCGGCGCCGGAACGCGATCCTCACATCGTGGTCGAAAATCTGACAATGGCGTTCGGCACGTTCGTGATCCAGCACGACCTGAACTTCACGATCAACAAGGGCGACATCTTCATAATAATGGGTGGTAGCGGCTGCGGGAAAAGCACACTGCTGAGGCACCTTGTCGGCCTGCAGGCACCGGCGGCTGGCCGCGTGCTCTATTCGGGCGAGAGCCTGTGGGATGCCGAGCAGGACCGCCGGGAGGCTATCTTGCGTAAGACAGGCGTCACCTATCAAGGCGGCGGCCTCTGGAGCTCGATGACCCTGGCCGAGAACGTCGCGCTGCCGCTCGAGCAGTACACCAGTCTTGGGTCCGCCGAGGTGGCGGATCTGGCGGCACTTAATCTCTCGCTGGTCGGTCTCGCTGGGTTTGAGGATTATTACCCGTCGCAGATCAGCGGCGGCATGCAGAAGCGCGCCGGCCTGGCGCGCGCGATGGCCCTCTCGCCAGAGGTCCTGTTATTCGACGAGCCGTCGGCCGGCCTTGACCCGATCAGCTCCCGGCTGCTCGACGACCTGATCCTCGAATTGCGCGACAGCCTCGGTGCTACGGTCGTGATGGTGACCCACGAACTGGCGAGCATCTTTGCCGTAGGCGACAACGGGATTTTCCTCGATGCGGAGAGCAAGAGTCAGATAGCGGTTGGCGACCCGCGGCATCTGCTTTCCGAATCTTCGGATCCCAAAGTCCAGCGGTTTCTGCGGCGCGGCGAGGCCGCCAAGGAACTGGGATCGGCACCATGAGGAACGGCGGGGGATGAGCCGGCGCGCCAATCCGACGCTGATCGGCGGCTTCATCATCGGCGCAATTGCACTTGCGGTCGCGGCGGCGCTGGTCTTTGGCAGCTTTACCTTCTTTCAGGTCACGCGCCGCTTCGTCGTGTTCTTCGAGGGTACGGTCGAGGGATTGGCGGTCGGGTCGCCAGTGTTGTTCCGCGGCGTCCCGATCGGGCAGGTCCACGAGATCACCATCCGCTATAATCCCGATAAAAACGATCTGACGATACCGGTCATCGTCGACATCAATCCGGGTGTGATCGAGCGGTCGACGCCAGAGCGGGCGTTTGCCACCACGAAAATGCAAGGGCTGCTGGAAAAGGGTCTGCGAGCCCGTCTCGAAAGCACGAGTTTTGTGACCGGACAAAAGGCCGTCCAGCTCGACTTTTTCCCGGACACCCCGATTATCTTGCACCAAACCGACATCAGGTTTCGCGAAATCCCAGCCGTCCCATCGCAAGTGCGGGAGCTGATGTCCTCCGCCGAGACGGCCGCCAAGGACCTGCCGGATCTGATAAAGACGGCGACCGAGGCAATCGAGCGCGTGCAGACGCTCCTGTCACCGGAGAACCAGCAGGCCATTTCGCAAATGCTCGGCCACACCGTGTCGCTGACCGCGGTGTTGGGACGAGATGCCGAGGCATTGGAGAAAACAATTGCTGCGGCCGACCGATTGCTGGGCGGAGTCAGCGATGTCGCAGTCAACGTAAACGGCGTCATCGACGAGAATCGCCCAGGCCTACGACAGCTTGTACGATATCTGCAATCCACAGTGCTCGATGCCGGCCGACTTCTTGATCAGGCGAAACAAGTGGTCAGCGCCAGCGGTGTCCCGCTGCGGCACTTCACAGAACGTTCACTGGCAGATTTGGCAGTCCTTATCATCGATACACGCAATGCGGTCAACAAGATGTCAAATGTTCTTGACGAATTGGATCGCAACCCATCGCGGTTTTTGCTTGGCAATAAGACGGATCACGGGGTTCAGCTCAAGTGATGGCACGCTGGAAGCGGTGGCGCACGGCACGACCGCTCTTCATCGCCGTCATATTGGGCGCTTGCCTTTCTTCCGGC
>Ga0137398_10000407_pt1 | contig 15130 bp, 17 predicted proteins | sample czorhiz216metaG_FD_106659 | JGI IMG/M metagenome (GOLD analysis project Ga0137398, IMG submission 106659) | Vadose zone soil microbial communities from Angelo Coast Range Reserve, California, USA - czorhiz2.16 metaG | ecosystem: Environmental > Terrestrial > Soil > Vadose zone | place: USA...
GCCATTTCTTGACGCTATTGAAGAGTGGATTGATAAACATCCAGAAGATGTTCCAAATGCAATCAAAGCTGCGTTTGCTCAAGCGAAGCGTGGCAGTATCGCTCATCTTCGTGAACTTGCTGACCGCACCGACGGTCCGATCAAGCAGCAACATGAAATTACCGGTGAAGATGGCGGACCAATCGAGCACACGATTCGTTTTGGAGATGGAAAGCCGTCAGCCGATGAACGTTGATGTTTGGTTCCCGCCTAAGCTGAAATTCCTTTTTACTCCGTCGCGCTATAAAGTCGCGTACGGTGGTCGTGGCTCTGCGAAGTCATGGTCTATCGCGCGCGCTTTATTGCTTATCGGCAAGCAGCCTGATCTTCTTTGGCCTGGCTGGTCGAAGCAGTACGGTAATGACGGCGTGCGCGTACTGTGCTATCGCGAGACGATGCGAAGTATCGAAGAGTCTGTGCATCAGTTACTCACTGACCAAATTAGGCTGATGCATCTCGGTGAGTTCTACCGTATTCAGCAGAAGAATATCATCGGCTTGAATGGCACGGAGTTCTTCTTTGCTGGCGTGCGGCAGAGCGTCGATAACTTGAAGTCATACGAAGGCGTGCATCTTGCTTGGGGTTCACAGAGCGAAGCGATGAGCAAGCGTTCGCTGAATGTAGTGTTCCCGACGCTGCGCCGCGACCTTGTGATCGGTGATAAGAAGTATGGCAGTGAGTTATGGTTCGACTTCAACCCCGAGTTTGAAGATGATGAGATTTATAAGATGTTCGCGATTGAGCAGAATCGCCCGCAAGGTTCGCAAGTTACGTTTATCAACTGGCACGACAATCCATTCTTCCCTGACGTACTGCGCAAAGAGCGCGAAGATTTATTGCGTCGCGATCCGGATGAGTGCGAACACGTCTACGAAGGAACATGCCGCTCGACAGTTGAAGGCGCTATCTACAAGAAAGAACTTCAGCGCGCGGAGATCGATGGCCGACTGACAGGCCGTGTTCCTTATGATCCAACAAAGCCAGTCAATACGTTCTGGGATATCGGCCCGGCACATACGCGTATTTGGTTCGCGCAATCGTTTCCGATGGAATATCGAATTGTTGATTACGTTGCCGGCGAACTGGAGTCGCTTGCATTTTATGTCAAGCAGCTTCAAGAGCGCGAATATCATTACGGAGTGCATACATTGCCTTGGGACGGTGCTGCGCGAGAGCTTGGAAGCGGAAGAAGCATTGAAGAGCAGCTGCAAGGCGTGTTTGGTAAAGACCGTGTACGCTGCGCGAAGCAACTGAGTGTCGAGGATGGTATTGCGGCGGTACGTGCGATCTTCCCGAAATGCTATTTCGATAGTGAGCGCTGTAACTATGTAGTGCCTTCGACAAAGCAGATTGTCGGGCTTCGTGGTTTGCGCTGCTATCAGTACGAGTATGACAAGGATTTAAGGACGTGGAGCCGCAAGCCGCTTCACGATTGGGCGTCACATGACGCCGACGCTTTCCGCACGCTTGCAGTGTCGATACGGGAAGAACAGAAGCCGCGAGTCAAAGCGCAGCCTTCGACGATCTCGCGTGGGATAAAGTGGGGATAGGGATATGGTTAAACTCAAAGCCGCGCGCCGCAACGCTCTCTCGTCAAGTAAGTTTGGTTTGCCAAGCTCGCGTAAGTATCCAATGCCTGACCGCTCGCATGCTGCAAACGCCAAAGCTCGCGCAACGCAGATGGTGAAACGCGGAAAACTGTCAGCTTCAAGCGCCGCGCGTATCAGGGCGAAAGCGAATCGAGTGTTGGGACGATGAGAGTTTGGCGCGTACCGTGGGACGCGAGGACGAAGTTCTTTATGCGTTACGGGCATGGGAAGTTTCGTATCGGTTTTTTGTACTTTAGTTTTGGAGGTAAGTAATGGCTTCGCACGGTGCAATGAAAGAAACAGCCTCGGCAATCGAACCGCGTCCGCGTAAGATGCCGAAAGAACTTGACCACGCTGAGATGCGCGAAGCTGAGAATGGCGGCGTCGTCTTGGAACACCGTTTCACGCACTACGAGCATAAACCGGAGACACATGCGTTTGGCGCTGACGATGGGCACAAACTCGCAGCGCATATCGAGCAGCATTTCGGGATTAAAATGCCGGGACGTGCGAAGGGTGGAGTTGCGTCGCCGGGGAGCGGTGAAGCGAAGGAAGAGGACTGAGCGTGTGGCTTCGTATGGCGCTGAAGCGAAAACAAAAAAGCAAGCGGGCGTCACAATCACGCACGGAGCAGGCCACAAGCTTGGGATGCGCGTCCCTGAAGGCGGCAGTGACTGTGCGAAGTGCGAGTACGTCAGAGCTGAACAAAAGTGCGGGAACAACATTTTTATACGTTGGAAGGGAAACAATGATATTCCCGCAGCGATAGATGAATATTGCTGTGATGAATTCGAATCGAAAAAGGAGAAACAATCATGAGTAAAGGCGACGCAGAACACGCATCTCAGCACGCACACGGAGTACAGCATCGAGTCGAGCCAGCAGCGCCGCAGACAGTCGAGCAGCGGCTTGCAAAGCTCGAAGAGATTATTGCTGCGCTTCAACCGCGCGTAGCAAAGCTCGAAGGGCCGAAAGAACTGGAAGAAGAATAAATGTCCAGTAGCGCTTCAGAGCCTTCCGAATTCCTCGCGATGATGCAGCATCACTGGCGTCATGAGTTGAAGCGTCTGCGCGGACAAGCACCACGCTGGCGCTGTTTCGACTGCAAGCGTTGGATTCCGCGCGAGGAATTGCCGATGAAGTGCAGTGAGTGTAGCGGCCCTCCGCTGCAAGGCAAGAAAGTCGGCTACCGCTTCAAGAAGATTCTGCAAGACGCGATGGTGTGCAAAAACTGCGTCAACAAGCACGACCATCTTCGCAACATGGTGCTTGACGCGATGATGCAAGCTTACGCGCACGGTCTTGAAAAGCGCGCGACGATGGAAGCGATGAAGAATTTCGCTGGAGTAGCATCGTGAACGCGACACTGAATCAAACGGCAGTGCTGGCTCGCGTAGCAAAGAAGATTTATCGAGCTTCAGATCGCGTCGGCTTTCTTCCTGCTATCGGAACACAGATAGTCTCCCGTTGCGCTGGCATCGTATGTAAAAAGCGCGAAAAGTATTATGTCGAGACTGGCGTCGTTGCTATCAATCTTCCGAAGCTTGGCGGCGATTATCTTCCTGCGAGACTTGCTGGATTGTGGGTGAACTGAGATGCCGTGGACGCGCAAGCAAGTCAAAAAGCTCTTGTCGAGCGGGTCGCCGCTCAGTTCAGCGCAGAAAGCTAAGATGAAACGCGAGCTGCACGCGAATCCGAGCATGGGGCATAAGAAAAAAGGCAGCGCGGCGATGAAGCGCGGTCGCGGTCAACAGTCCGTGCGGCGAGGGAATCAGCATATGACTTCGGAGACGCATAGTTATCACTACTGATATGTATTTTAACTTCGCCATTCACGGGTATGGTATCGGCTTTCAAATCGGAGGCTTTGACGCTGTGAATTTGTTATCCGTAATTCTTTCATGGCATGTCTTAAAAGGCTATCAAGTCTGGCGTAGTGAGTGCCATTCTATTGGAATGATTGACCGAGTTTATCATTATCGTTGTATAAAGAATGGTAAAGTAATAGAAGATTTTACGCTTCGCTCTCCGGTCGTGCGAAATGCTTGAACAAAATCCAACTTCGACGATCATGCAAGAGATTCGCGAGAACTACACGACGTTCGAAGAAGCGTGGCGGCCCGTCCGCGAAGAAGGCGACAAGGATATGCTAGCTGTTGGTGGCGATCCTTGGGAAGCGAAAGAACGCGAGTTCCGTGATAAGTATGACCGCCCTGTAATGACGTGGGATGAACTTTCTCCCTACATCAATCAGCTCGTGAACGACCCGCGCCAGAATAAGCGTGCAATCAAAATCAATCCTCGCGGAGCAGGTGCTACGGACGTAACAGCGCAGCTGCGCGAAGATAAGATGCGCGAGATTCAGTACAACTCACGCGCGCAGAGCGCGTTCACTACAGCGTTTCAAGGTGCTGCGGAGCGGTCATTTGGCTGGTTTGGCGTAAATAGCCGTCTCGTCGCTGACGGCTTGACAGAAGAGCAGTACAACGAATTAGTGAAAGACTCACCAGAAAAACTCTTTGAGCAAGAGTTGTATATCTATCGCATCGCGAATCCGAATAGCGTACTGCCGAATCCCGCTTACAAAGAGCAAGACGCAAGCGATATGACGGAATGTTTCGTCGAAGAGCGCATGCAGCGCAGCGACTTCAAGCGGCGCTGGAAGAACGCGAAGTACATCGAATGGAATGGGGATTATGGAACGACTGCCCCCGGCTGGCAAGCTGAAGCTGTCGTGCGTGTCGCTGCGTACTACAAAGCGATCATCAAGCGCAAGAAGCTATATCTTCTCGATGGGCTGAAGAACTCGGAAGATCGCGTTGCGTTGTATGGCGATGAATTGCCGGGAGATTCGACGGACGCAAGCAAACGTGAAGAGAAGTGGCTTGCGAACGAGCAGAACAAGAAGCGCATTCGCCGCGACAGGGCAATCGAGACGCGGCGTATTAAGCAGTATTGGACGAATGGGCTTGAAATTCTTGAAGAGAGCGACGAGATTCCGATTCGCTGGATTCCGCTCGTCTTAGTCGCTGGCAAAGAGATGTGGATCGACGAGGGCAGCGGCGCAAAGAGAAGGCTGATGAGTTTAGTACGCCTCGCTCGTGATCCGTACATGGCGTATTGCTATATTCGTTCGAGCGAAGCAGAAGAAGCAGGCATGGCTCCGAAGTCTCCGGCGATGGGCTATACAGGACAGTTCGAGACCGACCGCGAAGCGTGGGAGAATCTGAACAAGATTCCTCGTGCGTTCATTCAAGTCGATCCTGTAGTCGATCCAGTCGATCCGAACAAATTATTGCCGCTTCCTACACGCCCGCAATTCCAGCCAAACTTTCAGAGCTACGAAGTTTTCGCAGAAGCCGCTCGGCGTGCGATTCGTACTGCGTGCGGTGGAAGCAATCTCCCTGAAGCTGCGCAGCGCGTAAACGAAAAGAGCGGTGTTGCGCTGAAAGAAATCGAGTCGAACGAAGATCGCGGCACGTTTCACTTCATCGACAACTTCAATTTCTCGCTCGAACATGCTGGCCGCATCATCGATGCGTGGTTCCCATACGTTTACGATACGAAGCGCGACATCGCTATCATGAAAGCTGACGGTGAGTTCAAGACGCTGACAATCAACGACAAAGAATTCATGGAGAAGGGGCCGGACGGCCAAGCCGTAAAGCAGCACTATGATGCTACAACGGGAGATCATGGCGTTACAGTAGCGACTGGCAAGGACAGTGCTTCCCAGCGTGATGAAGTGAAAGATTTACTGCAAAACGTTATGAGCGAATTGCAGCAGATAGCGGCGATAGCGCCGCCTGGGGCGGCTGCGAAGCTACTGGCGCTAAACATCCGGCTCGCGGCGCTTGGTCCGCTGGGCGACGAGATGGCGGATACGCTCGATCCTCCCGACGCGACGAAGCAGCAAGGCATGCAGCTTCAGCAAGCGCTTCAGCAAGCGCAGCAGCAGCAGGAAGTTATCGTCAAGATGCAGCAAGAGCTGGAGAAGTTGAAGCTGGAGAAGGCTGGGAAAGTCATCGATAACGAATACAAAACTAAGATGCACACTGAGGACAATGACGTAAAAGTTCTCATCGCTGAAGTTAGCACTAAGATGCAAAAGCTTAGCGAGCGCACTGAAATGTTTATGGAGTATTGGAAAGAAACCCATGCGGCTGCTCATGACGCCGCGATGCAGCAAGAGCAACATGGCCATGAACATGAGTTGGCTGATAAGCAAGCGGTTTTAGCTACGCAGCAACAACAAGCAGAAGGAGCGAGTAATGGCAACGCAAGAACCGAATAACAACGCAGCACCACAGCACAAGGAAGTTGAGCACTTCAGCGACGCTGAGCGTACTGCGTGGCTCAAAGACGGCACGATGCCGTTACTCGAAGAGCTTGAAACAAAAGTTTCGTCGTCAGAAGCGGACGCCTCGGCAGCGTCCAAACCCGCCTCCGAAGCTGGGGGGAAGAAGTCTGGGTCGGGGCCAGGCAAAAAAGAACGCGACAATGAACTTAATTTTCGAGCGCTGGAAGGCGAACGCGATGCTGAGCGGCAGAAACGGGAAGCTGCTGAGAAGGAATTGGAAGAGTTCCGCTCGGGGAAGCGCAAGCCGGAAGAGAAGAAAGTCGAAGCCGATAGTGGCCCGAAGCTTCTCGAAATGCCGAAACGCCCGCTGATGTCGCAATTCCGCGATGCAGCAGGAACGATGGAGTTCGAGAAGTATGAGACAGCGCTCGACAAATACGAGACGGACAAAGAAGCTTACGTCAATCAGCAGACGCAGATTCGCACAGCTGCGCAGCAGCAAGCGCAATCAATCGCGACATGGCAAGCTGAGCTGAAAACGAAATATGGTGAAAAAGCTGATGGAATAGACGTGAAGAAAACTGTCGATACGCTCGCAAGCACATTGCAGCATGCGCCAGCATTCTTTATGTTCTTGAACGACTCGGAAGTTTTCACTGACCTCGTTTACGTGCTCGGAACTGATCCGAAGCTCGACGAGTTGATTGCTGAAGCGAAAGACCCGAAAACTGTGACGCGCGCGATTCGCAAGCTTGTAGCGCTTGAAGCTGGCGTCAAAGCTGAACTTGCGAAGCAGACGAAAGAGCCTATCAAGAAGGATGCAGCTCCGTTAACAAAAGCTGGCAAGCCTCTTTCCGAAGCGGCTGGTGGCTCTTCAACACCCGAAGATGACGGCAGTCCCGAAGCCGCTTGGCGGCGCAAGGATTTGTCCAAGGATGAGCGCGGCGAACTGTATCGCACGCGCATGAATGAAGCGGATCGTAAGAAACGAGCAAAGAAACCTAACTAGGCGAAGTTGAGCGGTGTGCCACCGCATAGTGAGAGTAAACGACAATGGCAGAAGGCCAATTTGTATTTCCCGATTGGGTCGCCGAGGAAGCTCTCCGCCTCCTGATCAATATGCTTGAAGTTTGCCAGTATTTCAACACGATGGATAACAAGGAGTTCGAGCGCGAGTTCCCTGTCGGTGAAGTCATTCGCAAGAAACTTCCGCAGCGCTTCTTGATTCGTGACGGTCTCGGCTATTCTCCGCAGCCGATCAATCGCATCAACACGACAGTCGCGTGCAATCAAATCTTCGGCGTGGACTTCGAGTTCGATGACTTCGAGCAAGCGCTTTTGATGGAACGCTCGAAGGAAGAAATCTCGGAACAATACTTGAAGCCGGCAATGGAGCAAATCGCGCAAGAAATGGACACACGCGCTGCGCTCTTCGCGTATCAGAACGCAAACAACTTCGTTGGCGTGCTCGGGACCGACCCGAATTCAGCGACAACGTTCATGCAAGCGCGGCAGCGCCTCAAGAACTTAGCTGGTGCGACTCGCGGTAGTGATAATGCGATGATCGTGCCTTCGAGCGTCTATACGGCGCTTGTCCCTGTCCTTCAAGCGCTATTGAATCCGACAGATGAAATCAGCGAACAGTACAAGGAAGGCGCTCTTGGCCGTCTTTGGAACTTCGACTGGTATGAATCTGAGTCTCTTTTCCGTCACACGGCTGGCGTTATTGCTGGTGGCGCAACGCTGACAGCCGCAAGCGCTGGCGGCACAACACTGACGATCACGACAACAGCTGGCGATGTTTACAACGTTGGCGACGTTTACGGCATCGCGAACGTCAATATCGTCAACCCAATGACGCGACGCTTCGTTTCTCCCGTCCCCAAGACGTTCACTGTGACATCTCCGCTCGTCGCGGCTGGCGGCGGCGCTGACGTGCTGAACATTTCCCCGGCCATTTTTCTCCCCGGTTCGCAGTACCAGAACGTCGATTCAACACCTGCGGCTGGCGCTGCTTTGACGCTCTTCCCCGGTACAGCAGCTCCAAGCGGAAAAGCTGGAGCGCAAGGCTTGTGGCTCAACAAAGACGCTTACGCGATGGTGGGACTGAAACTACAATCGCCGAAAGCGACGGAGTTGACTTCGCAAGCACGCGACAAAAAGACGGGGATTCCCGTTCGTTTCGTCAGGATGTATTCCCCGACAGAAAAGAAGATGACGAATAGCTGGGATACGCTGATCGGTTTCGGCCAGTACTACGCCGACAGCTGTGCAGGGAGAGTGCTCTGCGCTTAGGAGCTAGACGATTATGAAAAACAAACTGAACAAACTTGTAGTTCTCGCGGTTCTGCTCGTGTTGTCGTGCGTGACAGCTTCAGCGCAGCAGAACTTTTTGACACAAACGACGCTTTCAGCCGCCATTGCTGGGCAATATCTCGGGCCAGGATCGACTGGTAATGCTCCCGCTCCGACACTGATTACTGTTTCTTCAGCGACAGGTATCATCGGCATTTCACCCAACCTCGGCGTAACTGCTTCGCAACCATTAGGGAATACGAATCTATTCATCGACCGCGAGCAGATGCGCGTAACCGCCGTAAATGGAACGGCATTGACTGTCGTTCGCGGCGTTAACGGTACGGTAGCGACGCCACACTCTACGGGCGCAATGGTGCTTGCCGGTCAATCGCGTTTCTTCTACGTGCAAGACCCTGGTGGGTTAGGTTCCTCCGGCCCTGGCGGATCGCCAATTTCGAACGTTCCTTGCATCTTGAATAACGTCGTTGTTTCACCGTGGGTTAACATCCGCACTGGCGCGCAATGGATTTGCAATCCTACGTCGCTCGTATGGACACCGAGCTTCAATAATCCACTTCTACCAACAGGTGCTTCGTTTTCAACAGTAGCTTCCGTTGCTGGAGCGCAGCCGATTCCAGGTCCGGTATCGAAAATTTCCGGGACGAACGCGATCACGTCGTTTACGTTCGCCGGAAATGGAGACATCGGAATAAATGGAGCGGCTACAGCAAACACGCAAGCAGGGGCTGAGTTTTGCATCATTCCTACTGGCGCTTATACGACTACGGCGACGAACAATATCGGCGCAGCAACTACTGCCGTCGTTGGAATCATGCAGTGTTGGTACTGGAATGGTCCTGACGCGAAGTGGTATCCGACACGCTAAACAATTCAACGCGGGGGCTGCGCTGTTCCCGGCAGCCCCTCACCTTTTTTTAGATTAGGAGAAGAAGATGACTCAGATTCAAACGCCACGACAGCCAAATATCGTAGCAGGTCCGCGCGGCATTGGAGCACGTAGCGCCGGTGGAGCTTATTCTGCTGATGCGCAACAGGATTTGATCGACACGGATTCGTTTCAAGCTGGTCCTATCGAGCTTTCCGGCACTACGGATGTTATTAATCCGCAAGGCGGAGGTAATTACATCGTCAAGACTGGGCAAGCGAATGCGATGACACTCGCTGCGCCGCGCGTCGGGATTGATGATGGTGTCGTGATAAGCGTTTTCTCCGACACGCTTTTCGCGCATACGATCACTTGCCCTGCGGCAATCATCGCTGCTGGGGTTGCTGTTAAAACAGTCATCACGTTTCCAGCATTCAAGGGTGGCGGCGTAACGTTACGCGCCTACAATGGCACGTGGCAGATTATCGGGCAAGGCTTTACAGCGAACGGACTAGCATAGGAGGAAGTTATGGCGAAGAAACGTCGTCTCACTGTCAAAGAATGCAAGCAGCAATTCCCCGAAGCGTTTCAAGACGCGACAGGGAAAGCAGACAAGCGCATCGATGAGAACATGGAACGCATCATGGTTCACATGATCAATGAAGGTGAATCATGGGCTGATGCGAAGTTGAAAGCGCTGTGCATCGCAAAGCATCCCGATCACTTCGCGCAGATTCCGTCTGCGGGCGCATGGCCGAAACTGCTCTATCACGAAAGTGGCGCGATGAAAAGCGTTGAAGATGAAGAAGAACTTGCCGAGCTGATGAAGCAGAAGGGCTGGGCGGCGAAGCCCGCTCAGAAGCACATCGACAAGCTGCAACGCGGCGCTACTCCGCGCGACGAGAACATCAAGCGCTTACAGCGTGAACTCGACGCGGAATTGAAGCAGAAAGAATCGGAAAAGTCGCAAGAAACAGCAGCGGCTTAGGGAGGCAATAAAGTGCCTGGTCCGGTTCTACCTCCAGCAGGTGGCGGCGCAATACCGTCAGGATCGTATCTCAATCCTGGCGGTACTGGCGCATGGAAACTGCTCGACATCTGTAAGATGGCGATGGTGAAGATTGGCGCTATCGACCCGACAGAAATACCAGACGGGCAAGAAGCCGCCGATGTTCAAGCGCAAGCTAATATCCTGATTGATTCATGGAACGCTGCGAAGATGTACGTTTGGGCGAACAAGTTTTTCACTGGGCTGCTAACACCAAACATTCAGCCGCACTTGATCGGGCCGGGAGGGACAGCGAACTTCAATCAAGCAGCGGGAATCTTGCAGCGGCCTGTCAAGATTCTCGATGCGAACATCTTGCTGAATCCGCTCGCTGGTCCTCCGTGGATCGGTCAAGCGACAGTCCGTCTCACAGTGCGCGTGCATCAAGATGGCGGTAAGTGGTGGGCGTCGAAGAAAGCCCCCGGCGTTGCGAGCGTTACGCCAACGGACATCTACTACGAGCCTGACTATCCGAACGGTTCGATGTTTGTTTGGGTTGTTCCGACAGTAGCGTATCCGCTCGAACTGCTCTTGCAAACGCTGCTTGCACAATATCAGCTTGCGGACACTGTAGTACTTCCGCAAGGCGGCTTGATGACGTTTGTCTATTCGCTCGCTGAAATGATTGCTCCCGACTTCGATATGCCGTGGACTCAGGGACTCGAACAACTGAAGCGTGCTGCGTTACGGCGCTTTACGTCGCTGAATATAGGCTCACCGCAGATGGGTACGAAAGACGCTGGAATACCGGGAGGAAATGCGAGCGGAAAGCGTAGCGACTGGAATTATATAAGTAAACAAACTAACGATTGAGTAATTAGGAGTTCATTTGTCACGAATTGGCTTTTGCGATGGATTTTATACTTCGGAGTCAGTAAGCGCTGATGCACAGGAATGCATCAACTTGATTCCTGAGCGTGTCGAAAGCGATATGGGTGTTTCTGCGATGACGCTTTACTCAACTCCCGGCCTTTCGCAGTTCAACAATCCTGGCGGAAATCAAGTACGTGGAAACTTCACGATCACGACAGGGCCGAGCGCTGGCAGGACGTTCAAAGTTGTGGACGCGCAGTTGCTCGAAGAACTTGCGAATGGGAATACTGTTCCGCTTGGCAATGTTGGTAATGACGGCAGTCAAGTAAGTTTCGCCGCATGTCCGCAGCAGCTCGCTGTTGTCAGCGCAGGGAATCTTTATTCTTATCAGCTTGCGACGCAAGTCTTTCCTGCTATCGTCGCTGGAACGTTTACAGGGCCAGTAGCAGGACCGTGGCAGCCCGCTACTGTGACGCAAATCTCTTACATCGATGGATTTTTTCTTCTGCTCGTCGCTTCTTCGCAGACGATTTACTCTTCGAACGCATTCGACGCTACAACGTGGCCGCCGCTCGCGATCAAGACAATCAATACATTCGCGGATAACGTCATCGGGATAATCGAAGATCACGGGTATTTGTGGATCGCGGGACCGAAAAAGACGGAAGTCGATTACGACGCAGGAGCTTTCCCATTCCCTCTTCAGAAAATGCCTAGCGGCATCATCGAGCAAGGCTGCGGTGCGCCGCTTTCGATGACGCAGCTCGATAATGCAATCTTTCTCATCGGGCAGCGCAACGATCAAGGTTCTGCGACAGCATATCGCACGAACGGCTTTACGTTTCAGCGCATCTCGACGCACGCTGTTGAGACAGCGTGGGAGAAATACGCGAAGATTTCCGATGCAGTAGCGTTCGCGTATCAAGAGAACGGTCATTCGTTTTGGATGATAACGTTTCCGACAGCGCAAGTCACTTGGGGTTACGACGTTTCCACTAGCAAATGGCATAAGCGCGGCGCGTGGAACGCACGGACAGGGATGTTTCAAGCAGCGCTGCCAATCTGTCATACGTTCGCTTTCGGGAAGCATCTTGTCGGAGACCGCTCTAGCGGCAGAACGTATCAAATGTCATCGCCAGTACAAGCGGGCGGCGGTTGGAACTTCGTAACCGATAACGGCGCGCCGATTCATCGTGTGCGTGTAGCGCCGCACATCAACGTCGAGCATCAATGGCAACGCTACAGCGCGCTTGAGATTTATCTCGAAACAGGACTGGGACCAGAGCCGCCTCTTAAAGACGGCGCTGGCAATGATCGTGGACCGCAGCTTTTGCTGAATTGCTCGCGTGATGGCGGGCATACTTGGGGAACGACGCGCACAGTGGATTGCGGCAAAGCAGGACAGTACTTGCAACGCGCTGTATTTCGTCGTCTCGGACGTGCTCGTGACATGACGTTCAAAGTTTCTTGCAGCGACCCCGTGCCGTGGCGTTTCATCGATGCTTACGTGAATCCAAAGACGCAGCCATCACCACGGAAACGCTTGCTGCATCAGATGGCGGAGGTTGCGTAATGGCTGCTAACTTCACAACGCTGCAATCACCGTTTCGAGCGCCAGTCGAAGCGCTGATAGCGGATAAGAACGGACAACTTTCGTTCGCATGGTCGCAGTACTTACAAATCTCGGCGCAGCAGCTCAAGACGCCGGCGAATCAAGTAGCGCCGCAAACAAGCGGGCAAGCAGGACAGCACGGGCAGATGGCTGTGAATAACGGTTTTCTTTACGTATATGACGGGACGGTGAAGAAGTGGATCAAGTTCACGCCAGTACCGTTTTAGCAGAGCGGTTCATCGACCCATTTGAAAAGGCTGCTATCATTGCGCCTACACCTATTAGTGACCGCGATAAAGTTCTGCAAATGGAAGCTTTGATGCGCGAGTCTCCTGAACAAATCGTCATTGAGCCAGTCCATTATTTCGCGCGTGGACTGTATGCGCGCGAAATTACGATTCCGAAAGGAACGCTGCTGACTGGCAAGATTCATCTCTTCGAGCACATCAATATCATTTCGAAGGGAGAAATTTCCGTCCTGACGGAGCATGGAGTCAAGCGAATCGTAGCTCCCGCGACGCTTATCTCAAAACCTGGAATTAAGCGTATTGGTTATGCTCACGAAGAGACAGTGTGGACGACGATTCACGCTTGCAATGCGATAGACGCTGCTAAAGCGGAGAAACTTCTAGTCGTCGATACGTTCGAGGAATTCGAGAAGGCGATTAAAGACGCAGCAAAGGAGGCTGAATGTCCTTTGTTGCCGTAGCGATCGGCGGCGGCGCGCTCATCGGCGCTATCGGTTCCGGCGTTGCCGGTTCGATGCAAGCAGGTGCATCGCGGAACGCCGCGCAGCTTCAATATCAATCACAGCAAAACGCTCTTGATTTTCAGAAACAAGAGTGGCAGACGCAGCAAAACAACATGGCTCCTTGGCTGCAACAAGGTCAAGGCGCTGTCAACGCTCTCGGCGGATTCTTGGGACAAGCGCAACAAGGGCAAGGACCGTTAGCGCCGTGGACGGGACAATTCACAGCACCGACACTTGCGCAAGCGCAGAATGAGCCTGGCTATCAATTCGCGCTCTCGCAAGGCCGCGATGCGCTAACGAACTCTGCGCTTGCAAGTGGGAATGGTCTAACTGGTAACACGGGCGAAGCTCTTCAACAGTACGGGCAGAAATTCGGTGAGCAGAATTATCAGAACGTCTACGACCGCGCGATGCAGCAGTACCAGCAAAGCTACAATCAGTTCGAACAAGGTCAAGCTAACACTTTCAATCGTTATGCTTCTCTTGCCGGTCTTGGACAGACAGCCGCCGGTCAGCTTGGTAGTCAAGGACAAGCTGCGGCAGGAAACTTTGCGAACATTTCCCTAACGGGCGGACAACAGATTGGAAATTCGCTTCAGAATGCTGCATATCAGCAAGCAAGCGGCTACACGGGAATAGCTAGTTCTCTTGGTAATGGACTAAGCAATTACGCGATGTGGAAAGCTTTGAATCCATCTTATCCTCCCGGCCAAGCACCTGGTGGTCCTAGTGGTGATCCGTCCAATCCGACAGGCGGGGGATACTGATGGCTAGTTTCCCTTCAGCAGCGGCGCAACTCGCTGAACGGCAGCAGCAACAGCCGTCATTGCTTCAGCAATATGCGCAGCTACAGCAGATTCGTAATTCGCAGTCGCAGCAGCAGACAGCGCAACTCAATCAGACAGCGCTATCGCAAGAGAATCAGCAGCGAGGACTTGCACTGCAAGATCAGCAGACGTTGCGTTCACTCGCTCCGAATCACGTTACTAAAGATGATAAAGGCAACGTAACGGGCTTCGACACGGAAGGATATTTCAACGAAGCGCTTGGGAAGCAAGTCAATCCTTCGACTGTCAATCAGATGCGTATGCAGTACGCAACGACGACGAAAGACTTAGCTTCAGCGGCTGAGACCGTACGAACTAACGAGCAAGCGAAGAACAAAGCGCTCTATGAGGCGCTCGAATCCGCGCGCACTATCAAAGACCCTCAGCAACGACAAGCGGCGTTGATTCAAGCATTACCTTCACTTAGTAAGCAAGGCGTTGATATTTCTAAGATTAAAACCGATCAACCGATCACCGACGATATGATTAATTTCGATGAAGCCGGTATTGGTATGCACGCACAGATGTTGGCGGATGCAAAGACTACTGCTGAGACGAACAAAACTACAGCTGAAGGCCAGCTTGCGCAGCAGAAAGCGGATTTCGCGAAGAAGTATGGTTTTACGAGTGCGGAAGAAGCTGATGCGCGTTATCGTTCTATCGTGCAGAATCAAAAACTAAACAAGCCTGTCAGTGCTGACGATACAGCGTATAAAGCTGCTTATGAAAAACAGAAAGAAATTGTTCCGCAGTTCAACTTGAACATTGCTGCTGCTACTGGTGCTGGAAAACCTGCCGCCGATGTGGCAAAGCAATTCGGGATGTCGCCTGAAGCGTTCGATCAAGCAGCGGAAAAGTATTATCAGACCGGAGCAATGCCACAGATGGGGCGCGGTCCAGCTGGTATGGCACTTCAGCGCGCAGTGATGAACCGAACAGCGGAATTGCATACTGGCGCTTCGCTCGC
>Ga0137398_10000408_pt1 | contig 15128 bp, 21 predicted proteins | sample czorhiz216metaG_FD_106659 | JGI IMG/M metagenome (GOLD analysis project Ga0137398, IMG submission 106659) | Vadose zone soil microbial communities from Angelo Coast Range Reserve, California, USA - czorhiz2.16 metaG | ecosystem: Environmental > Terrestrial > Soil > Vadose zone | place: USA...
AGACGTCGCGCGACACGGCCGGCTTGGCCTTGTGAATTGCTCGAATTTTCCTTATTCTAGAAGGGTCCGCATCGAACAACTTGTGGCGCTATGGTGCAACGGTTAGCACGTAGCCCTTTCAAGCCTGAATCAGACCCCCCGAACACGGCACTTAGCTGTAGAATCAGCGATTTACAGAGCATCCAAGAGGTCACAGCAGATGCCAGAAGATGTCCTTCGGGTGCAATCTGGGTGCAATTTGCACCTTTAAATTCCCCTAGCCTCGAAAAGGCTGCGTTATCCATACATCGCTTGAACCTCGCCGCCCTTCTCATAAAAATCTGTTGCCTGGACTTGCTCCGGGCATCGAGGTCCGGGTCGGTGCGGTTACGGGTCTGGCTGTAGCAAACACACGAGGAATGTGTTGGGAAAGATTCACCATTTCACGTCGTGAATGGGTCTGCGTTGATAATCGGAGGCAGCGGCGCTCCTTCGCATATCAGTTGTATAATCCACTCAATGGACAAACGCATTCTTGACCATGCCACTGCGATTTACGCTCGTGACCTTAAACAAGCGTATGAACAACACGCCCAACAGCTTCGAGATATTCATGCGGAAATAGGCCGACGAGGATTCCAGATACGTGACGGTATAGCTCAAGGAATGATAATTGCAGCCGATGCATCTTTTGTTGGAAAAAGAATGCAAATGCGTCTCGAATCTCTTCGGGAAGCGTTTAAGGACGCCGGACTCCAACCGTCAACAGAAGACTTTAGTCAGATTTGGAAGTCTATCGAAGAGGTGTATTCAACAAGTTTGGCTCAGGACCGTGCTAAAACGAGTCGTCTTTCCGGCAACACTCTTGATAGGGATATTGAGCCTGCCGCCGCACGTCACCACGACGATGTGCTGGCTGAATTTAACGTCTGGCGTAGTCGAGTCGGGCTGGCCGGAGTGCGGCAAAGTTTTACCGATGGAAAGATTCCGACTTTGAAAGAGTTACCGCAAAAGGCTAATTGTGTACTCGATTTGAAATCCTTGTTGGATATGAACCAAGGCCCGGTCGGCATTCTGTACCTCGATTTGGATAATTTCAAGGCCGTCAACGAGAAGTATCTGCACGAGGGCGGTGACAGTTGTATCGAGCAAGCGGCGAAAATAATTGGTTCCGTGGTCCAGCACAAAGGCCGTCTTTATCGTCTTTACAGTACTGGCGATGAATTTGTTGTTATTCTTCCGAATTGCGATAGAACTGAAGCCATGGCAACGGCAGAACGAATTCGTAGGGCAATTGAGGACCACAATCCCGGCGGGGAGATTCGGGTGACCGCAAGCATCGGAGGCGTTGTTGTCACAAATGAAGCTACAGCCGACGAAGCTTTACGTCGGGCCGACGAAGCGATGTACGTCGCAAAACAGTCAAAGAACAAAGTCCATTTTGACGTGCTCACGGAATTACCTAAACGTCTTGAGTCTTGGAAGTTTTTGAAACCGTCAGATATCGAACTTCGGCTCACTTCCCAAATTCTTCCGCCGCAAGATGGTCACGTCGTTCGACGGCTGGAAACGACTCTCGTGAATGAAACCAATAGTCGCATTGAGAAGTATGAGCTTGAGATACGTCTTCTTTCCAGCTTACTGAAGCATTGGGGTTCTACATATCCGAATGAAGTTTCTTGTAACATCGCTGGACTGCGTTGTTTCCGGTTCGACCAAACTGGTTGGGGTGCCGTGAGGCCCCACGACCAACTACGTCTTGCCTGTTTCGAGTATTGCACCACATGCGCTGTGAATGAACACGGAGGAGTCGGCGCAATAGTTGCCGAGGCAAAGTTGAGTGCGAGGGTCTGGATAGACGGAAATGAATATCAAGTTGAAAAAACAGTCAAACAACTAGCTCAGGACAGAGATTCCGGTAAAACTAGTTAACACGGTTGGGGGACTCCATGATTACAATTGGAACGTCGTCATTGACCTCGGCGGCGCATTGGGGCACGTCAACGCATCCGTTCGGGTTCACCACAGACATTGAAGCCCAGGGGCCACAGTTTTTATTGCCACATCTAATTCGCTCTTAGAACGCTCAGTCTCAGTCAACTTGGCTCTAGCGTGTTGGATTTCTGCTTGAATGAAAATCTGTTGCTGATCTTAGGAGCGACCATGATTGATGGCGCTTCCTGGCCCTGGCCGGGGATTCAACTTGAGAACCTCCACAGACTTCAAGATTAAATCTTTCCTAACATCCAAGTCTTTTTCCTTGAAGTAACGAACGACGAGTTCCGCGAGGTCCTGGGCGTAGTCCTCCATCTTTTTCAGGAGGAGATAGCGGTCTCTGCCGATAATCATTTCATGCGGGTTCAGGCCCGTGCGGGGAGCAATTCCTTCAAGTTCGTCACTTACCTCTTCACCGTCAGACATTTCATCAAGTACAGGAAGTTCAATCTCAGGCAACTTGGAAGTTGGGGTTCGCCTAGTCATTTTTCTTTGCCTCCTAATTCTTCCTCACCGACCTGATTCGTTCATGCGCCACCACCTGGGCCGTCTTTCCTGGGCATGAACGGAAACGCGATCTTCCAAATCGGGTCGCTCCACGTAGGCGGTAGAAGCCACATTGCCATAAAAAAGAACATCCAGAAAACGAGTAACAGGCCAAGGAAAGATTCTATTGGACCCGGAACGGGACAGTCCGGGCAAGGCGGTATCGGGTTTCCATCGAACATCGGCGTCCTCCGCATGTGGAATGTGCGGGACGCTCAGGCGGTGTTGTAGAATGCGCCGTAGGCATCGGGTCTCCTTAACCGGGACACGATGTTTAGGGGCGCGTTGGTGCTCAAACACCTTCGCGTCCCGCTCAATGAAGCTACGCCTACGTAACGGTGGAGTCAACAGGTCTAAAGTTCTGGGTCTGCTATGCCAAGACCTAGACTCTTTCTCTTGACACCACACAAACTTCGCGCAACTTTATGACGGCTATGCGAGTCATTCCTTACGATGGTCCGGCGAGCCTCTTTCGGGTTTATGAGCCTTGGGAATGCGAAGAGGACGGCAACGGCTATCCGTTCGTCTGGGACAAAATATCGGAGTGCAGGTGTGCAGGGAAATCGTACAGGTGCGATGATTGCGGATTTGCGTACTTGGAAGATGGCGACATCCTTACGGTTCACCACTGCAATTTCAACAAAGCGGATTGCCGAAGAGAGAACTTGCTCGTGAACTGTTGGCTGCATCACAGCGTAGACCATGAGCCAGACTTGAATATGCGGGATATTCGTTGCAGGCAGTGTGATGCGTGGTATTTGGGTTTGGCACGCTTACACCGCCACGTCCAAGGTATACATCGGCCATCTGAACTCAAGATTCCAGAGATACCGTTGGACAAACGACCGACCTCATACGTGAGAAGGCGCGGAGTGTGGACCGCCATCCAACGACAGCGATTGTCATCTGGAAGCTAGATTTTCCAGGAGACCTTCAGCTAACCTGTCGAAATGGCACAACAAACTAGTGAAGAAACGTTGGAGAGCGTTTTAGAACTGATCTCACGACGAACCGATACATACCAAATCGGCGTGCAGACAACTGTTTGCTGGAACTCCGATTCCGGCTGGCTGAATTCCATTACAAAACTTGAGTTCATTCGTAAAGAAGAAAAAGCACCCGCAGAGATAGCGAACAAATATCAGAGCATACAGATTATCCGGCGTCTCTTGACTCCGAATGAGGTCACGGCTCTTCTCAAACAGCTTGTTGAAAAGCATTCCCTAGAGATAGGTGCTGACACGAGAGAACTACCGCACGACGGTAGATTTTCAATCGGGGGTAGAACTCGGCAACCGTATTCTGAATGGTCGCAATGGCCTGCTGATGTCTTTGACATTCAGTCGAGCAGTTCCACTGGACAAACTTGGCCGCCCGATCAGGCGCTAATAGCTTTGAATGCGCCTTACTATCCCTCTCTTGAATACGTCGTCTCTGACCTTTTCGGGATTCGAGTTCAAGGCTGGACAAACTACTTGCGTGGGCAGGTGATGGTTGTTCTACCAGATTTCAGAGCGCGAATTTCAAAACTGACTGTCGCGATGACGTATGTGAGAGCCGATTTGGAATGCCCCTTCCTTCAGCCGACCGAGCTTATCATGAAGACCTATGCAGAGAGTCGTAACGTGCGACTGATGCAAGAAACAACTCGTTTGCAGGAGCCGTTTGTGCAGTTTGACTTACCTGACCGTGCATCATTTGTCAGCATGGCCCTGATGTGCGCATCCACCGGAGATGTGTTAGACGAGAAGGTATTCCGTGAGGGCGTACCCTACCGAGACCCAAACGTGGTGGTCGTGGAACCGCTCACGCCAGAAATTGAGCAACTGCTTCTGACTGGTGAAGGTGAGACCATAGAATTCAAAGAGAAGTTAGATAGCAATAGCCGGAGGCTTGCAAAGACGGCCACTGCTTTCGCCAACACTAATGGAGGAACGATTGCGTTCGGTATTGACGATGACCAGCGGGTTGTAGGTTGCGATATTCGAGGAATGGCCGAAACAATCACAAACATTCTTCGTAGCCATTGCGACCCTCCACCGAGTTTCACGACGAAAATCGTCAAATACGACAATAAGGAACTGTTCGTTGTTCGAATTGCTCAATCATCAGCTACGGTGCATGTGGTGAAAGAACTCGGCCCATTCATTCGAGCGAATAAGTCCAACAGGTCCCCAACCAGTCACGAACTGGAACTTTTGCGGGGGCGTCGTGGCTCTGAGAGCGGCTTACCAGTTTTTCTTAGGTGATTTAGACAAGCAAAGTGGCAGAGCAGGAGGAAAATCGGATGGGAACTCCCGTATGTCCTGAGCATAAATCGGAGATGGCGTTTCCAACTTCAATTGACCTTGGGCAGAAGGTGATACTTCGCGGAAAAGAAGTTCGAAACCAATTTCACTACTGCGGCACAAAGGATTGTCCCTGGCGCTATTCCTCAGAACTCACGGAGTATTTCAAGGTGACGGAATTTCCCGCGTCCCGTCCTCTCCCAGGGAAACTCAAACTTTGAGTGCTAATCTCTCCGAGCCGTGAATCCAAAGCGCCCAAAAGTGGAACCTATTCGCAACCCGACACCGACATTTCACTACGGATTCCATTGTGTTGCTTTCCTAGATATCCTTGGACAGCGTCGTAAGCTCCGTCAGTTGCCATTACTTCCGAAGAGAGATGAAGAAACAACGAAACTCCTGGCAGAGACGGCGGGTTACGTACTTCGTCTTCGACAACATCTCAGGGACTGTTTTGAGGAGTTTCGAAAGCCCACTCTCTTTCTGCCCAAATTGCCACAAGACGCACAGATACGAATCCTCAATGCGAGACACGCGGTGAAGTATCGCGGCTTCTCAGATTCCATCATCATGACAATTTCATTCAAAGATGACCAGGAACAATGTGCTCCGATGATCGGCGTCTTTGGATGCATTGCCGCATGCTGCATGCTTCACTTATTAGCGCTATCCTTCAAGCGCCCAATTCGCGGCGGAATCGACGTTGGCCTTGGCTTGGAATTAACCGACGACGAAGTCTACGGACCTGTCTTAGAAAGTGCTCATTTTCTCGAAAGCCAAGTAGCGGACTATCCGAGAGTCCTCGTTGGCGAAGGATTGTCAAAATATCTCAATGAAGTTGAAAACCACTCCGCAACGACGCCGTTGGGCCTTCTAGCCCAACAACTTGCTTTCCGCTGCAACCAATTCCTCACAGTCGATACCGACGGCTCTCGGATGCTTGATTTCCTTGGTGAAGAGATGGCCAAGGTAACACCACCTGACCAGCGGCAAAAACTATTCACACCGGCCAACGATTACATCAACGAGCAGAAACAGATTGCGGATTCCGAAGGCAACCATAAACACCTATCTCGCTATGTTCGATTGGGCTCCTACTTTGACAAGCAATCCAAGCTCTGGAGTTAAAGTGAATTTCAGAGCGCGTTTGCTCAAATCGAGTTCTTGGAATGGACAGTTGGAGACCGCCTCAGGCACTCAAAGTTTGCCGGACTGCGTGAGGACAAAGACGCTCGCAGGGTGGTCAAAGAGCAACCCTAGCGTTTCCCCTTCGCCTTGGCTGCTCTAAACTTTGCCCACCGCAATTTTGTTGCCTTCCCAATCTTCGCTCTCGCAGCCGCAGACATTACCCGTTTCTTCTTGCCAATCCGTTTACCGCTGCTAGCTACTTCACGGCCTAGAATCTTCATCGCTGCACGCACGGCGTCCAACTGTTGCCGCACCTTATCTGCCTGCTTCTTTAGCTTTGCTTCTGCCTGCTGCAATGCCGCCAAAATGTTCATGAATCCTCCGGGCGGTATAGTCTCACGTCCAAGGCGTCGTGTTAAGCTCTTGCCGTGTCCTCTTGGAAATGGTTTTGGCTGAGCCTTCTCGGGGGCGGAATCGCCTTCTGGATTTCCGATGTGATAATGCCCGTTTTGGACCCGAACGAGCAACGAGGAGCGGTGACGGTCGTGTGTCCCGTTGTACTGATTCTGTTCTATGTAGTCGTGCTTCGACTTAGAAGAGCTGAGCGTTCGGGCCCTTCCACGGCGATTTTTGCCATTTGCGGAATGTGGGTGTTGGCTCTGTCATTTACTATGCTGGCCCAGACGGTTCGCGGAAACGGATTCAAAGGAGGGGAGTGGACGCGCGGCGATTTTGGCTATCTTTTTGTTTCAAGCTTTCTTCCAACGCGAATCGTCGAATTCGTGACGCTGGAGGGCAGTATCATCGCCCTATGGATAGGAACCGTAACGATGGTCATTGGCCACATGGTGTTCGAAAGAACCCGCTGGATAGTTCCTCCCAGACTCTGGGCTGCCCTCAAACTGGGTCGCAGGAATAAGTGAATAAGCTACCGGCGCATACGTACTATTTTGGGACTTGTGGAACAAGAAATAGAATTGTGCTTTCGAGCGCAACGTCCGGTAACGCGGCCTGGGCAGACTGCACCCTAACTCGGGCTAATCTTCTGAGCACTATGGCTTTGTCGGTGGGGATGAAGAGGCTTGAGAGAAACATATTTTCCAGTTACCGTTTTGTTTTGTAAGAACGTCTGTATGATTCTCTCTGTCCACTTGACCTTGAGAACTCTGGTAAACCTTCTTGTAAGTGACTACCGCCGTGTTCCCGAATACATGAACAGACTCACCTTCGCTCCTAACTGAATAGTGCGGTGGAGCAGGAGCGTCCTTTCGCATATCAGCGATGACCTTGAGTTTGCTCGGTCCGGCTCCATTCGGATTCATGATTACCCAATCGTCCGAGGTAATTTTCTCCAACGTACCAGGGTCATTTTCTGATTCTGTCTGTAGGAACTGCTTCACGAGAATCTTGATCTGCTCTTCATCAATAGACGCGGCTCGATTCTGTGAGGAAGGTTCAGCACTTTTCTCTTGGAACCGCGTACTCAGACTCTCGGACCCAGGTGAAATAGTGGCGGGAATAGAAGTGATGAGTGGAAATGAAAGTAGCGCTATGCCAGCGATCAGGCCGATTGCTTTGCTCATACGACGCCTCCACTCTCAAACAATAACAGAACTATGAAATTCCCGACGCAGATAAGTAACGCCGGACAAGTGCCGAATGGTGGCCCGGCGACAATCAAACTCTTTGGGACTTGTGGAACAATAAACAATACATCTTGTGGATACTTCGATAGGTTAATTGGCTCAGTCCTTCCCGTGCTCGTCGCGCAGGGCACGGCGAATGAACGTCGCAGAGATGTAGAGTACGCCGAGTGGAAGCGGCGAGAAGACAAGAAGGAAAACTAGGGGTCCCCAAACCGAGGTTCCATCGGGAGGCGGGAGGGGCATGACGGCACCTATCAACCAGGCGAGCATGAACAGACCCGCGAACCCTGCAACAACGGCGGTCATCAACGAACCCGCTCTGCGGTAGGCCGTTCGTTTGGCTCGCCATGCGAGAAGATACCCAACAATAACTGCAACTGCACTTCCCGCAAAAACTGTCAGCACTAGTGCGTTCTCGCGGTCGAGGTCGTCCATAACGGTTCTGGTCAAGAATACCATCCAGCCACAATTCGGCTCACCCTAGCACGGTCAACTGGACAACTGCCGAATGTTGGCCCAGGGAACGGTAACTCTTCTGGGACTTGTGGAACAAGAAAAAATAGAATTTGTGCTCGGGGCGCAACTTCTACTTATCAGCGCCTTAACCGCACCGTGATACGATAGCCTTCTCAATTGCAGTGCGTCGGAAAAGATGGGGAGGTAAAATCATGCGACTACTGAAGTTGGCCAGTTTTCTTCTCTGCGCTATTTGTTTCAATGTCCGGGGAGACGCTCAAAGCCCGGATATCGCGGAAAAACCCATTTGGACGCTGGAGTTCATTGAGGTGGGGCCAGACATGGGACTAGCACTTGGTTATTTAGACGACCACTGGATGCGCGTGCGGGAGGAAGCTAAGCGCCAGGGTGCGGTTCTGAGCTACCACCGCATCCAAGAGACGGTGCAGATGACTCCTGGTTCCAAGACAGGCGACCCAAACTCTATGGTGTTGCTGACGGAATACAAGAATCTGGCCGCGTTCTCCGGACGGGAAAAGCTCTTCGCCTCTATACGCGAACATCTACCGAGCAGTACGCCAGGCGTGGTTCCGATCAAGCGAGAGGGTCTTTTTGAAACCGTGGATACACGAGTATTCCTAGAACAACCAGCCGAGGCCAACGGCATGCAGTTCAAGCTTCTCGCCAAGCAGTAGAGCTTCGCCTCTTCGACTTCTCTACGGCGTCGCAATTCAGAGGTTACCGGATGGCGGCCCCTGGGAACGGCAAAACTCTTCGTGGACTTGTGGAACCATAAAAAGTAAAATGCTGTTCCCGCTTCTCCTACCTGCAAAATTCCACGATGCAGGAGTTCCGATGCCAAGCTACGATTCGTTTATGTGCCCGAATTGCGAGAACCATTTTCGCGTGATCTGGCCCGAACTCGCTCGTAGCCGATCTGCACGACCCGTATGCCCGTCATCGTGACGCCGGACAAGTACGATGTGTGGCTCGATCCCGACGTGAATGACTTCAACACGATTCGTGACATTCTCAAGACCCTACGACGCGAACCTGATGCGTCGGTATCCTGTCAGCAGGAAACCCAACAATTCAAAAATTGACGATGCGGAGGCGGCATCACCTGTGACGTTGGACATTCCAACTCAGGGGCAGGCTGTTCTAGCCTTTTCGCAATGTGAACGAGTTGGCTACAGCTTAGATATGACTTCTTTTTCAATCTTTGGGGAAAGTTGCCCAATCCAGCTACCCGTAACTACGCCTTCTGAATTGACCATCATCAGAGTAGGCGTGGCAGACACGCTGAGACTGTCCAAAGGGGCTTGCTTGACCACAGTGATCGGGACGCCCAAGTTCTCCAGATATGATCGAGCTTCGTCCGTCGGTTGAGGTAGCACGGCTACGATTGGCACTCGGCGGGCTCTTGCAACCTCTTGGAGACGCTTGTAGAAGTCTCCACTAGCGGTGCAGAAATGGCAATGAGTGCTCAAAGCCAATACAATTGTGCGTTGAGAATCGCTCCATTCCACTCCGGAGATTTTTAGCTTCGCACCTTTCGGGAGAACAGCAAGGCCGGATTGGGGACTTCTCGAAGACACCACATAGGTATAGACCGCGCCGAGGATCAGAGCCAAGGAGGCTATTAATACCGCAGAGTTCAACCCGATCTCAAGCCCACACCTGAAGCTACTGCGGTTTTGGTTTTGCCCCCAAGATGTCATGACTCGGCCCACGGGTTTCTACTACCTAGGGCGTGCAGTGGCGTCAGGAGGCCGATGAGATTCATAATAAGCGTCTTCAGCACTTCTGTTCGGACCCGGAGGAAGCCAGCGGGAGGGCGGAACCTCTTGAAATCCAGCAGGATCATCAAACACACTCGGCGCAGGCTCGCCCGGAATAAGCGCGACAAGTCTCTTTTCGCTGATCTGCCCATCTGGCCATTCAGCTCGGTCCTTTATCAGCGCGCAGCCATAATCTAAAGCCAACCACTGAGTTGTAGATCCATACGTTAGTTTTACAGCCCTATATCCCTCTATGACTTCTTCACCATCAGGCTTTTGTCGGAACCCAGAAATCAAACAATTGTTTCCCGAATCGCGCAACCACTGGGCGGCCAGGTTTTTGGCCGGGTCAAACGTGGCGGTTTTCACTTGCCGGGGAGAAAAGATGTACATTTTTTTTCCCGATGAAAAGTCCAAGATTCTCTCAGAGGAGGGTCGTGCGGGATCACTGCTAGTCATCTCCATCGCCCGAGAGCCGTCGCCGCGTATCGCCTGTGTCAACTTAAGCCTAGGGACGGCTGTACCGTCTCGTTGCAGGGCAAATTCCTGCAGCACAACAGTGTATGGCACCACCTTGGCAGGCAGAACCGCAGCTTTCAAAGTAGGGAGGTGATTGCGGAAGGCATTCACGGTCAGCGCAATCACCAAGGCCCAAAAAATATACGCCACAACCCGTCTGTTGAAAGAATTCCACATGCGCATTTTATGCTCCTTTCAGCGTATTTTAGCCCTTTTCTGCTCGCATTTAGTAAAAAGTACAATAATAGTTCTGCGAGGAAGAACAATAATCGTTGTACGTGTCGTCTGGATTACCCGAATCAGGGCACCATGAGCTTTGACCACTGCACGTCGTTACCCAACAGTTACCGTAAGGGCAATATCTTATATATGTGGCATATATCAAGCCTTGACCGCATTCCTTACAACAATCCGGGTAATAGGAGCAGGAGCCTTGAGCTGAGGCTCTCCTGGCCGGAACGATGTTCGCAGCAAGAAGGGCAAATATTAGCAAAACCTTAGTTGACGTAAACATCCTCATAATAACCCCCTAACAGCTCAAAATCCCCACCCTTAAAAACCCTCCACACTCTGACACCCAAGCCGTGCAAAACCACAGAGGGAGCTTTGTGTCTTGACGACGCCTTCGCTCTTATCGAGCGGCACCCCACCGGCATTGTGTGCTACACCCGCCTGACAGAGAGAAAGTGCGACAACGGGGAACATGAGGATGTCCCGGCGGGTGAGAGCAACTCGGGCAGAGTACGTTTACGACACTTACGAGAACTTGTCAAGTAACAAAGTGGCGATAGTACTAAAAAGGGTCCACATTAATGACTGTGACGAACTAAGCGGTGTTCGTCGAGGGGAAGAGGGACGCAATGAATTGGACCCCTCCATGGCTGATTAGATGACGGTGTCAGCTCCTTGGGCCGAGAACTTGCCAGTTCCTAATTGATGAGCGCCGGTCATCGTTTTCTCCGCCACGGAACGATTGTGATTCCCGCCAAAGTTGAGTAGCTCTCACTAGGAATACATCGAATTCATTGCCGTTGAAAAGATAGAAAAAGGGCGTCCCGTGAGGAACGCCCGTTCGAACGCATTAAACCTAAACTTTCCAGTCGTTTCTCCGCCATCTTCCAATGATGTCGAACACGGTTGCGACAACTCTGACGCACAAAAATGCCGTGACTGTTACGCCGATTATGCCAAGTACGGTTTGAATGTGGAACATGTTTCTCCTTGTTTGGACGTGATAAAAAGTTTCGCCACTCGCCGCCAGTCCTTGCCTCCTTGTATGTACATAATGTGCCCTGTTTGGCATGCAATGGCAATAGTACCAACGTACTGCCCTACATGGGAATGACTTGACAACGCTACTCCATAGATGGCACAGTGAACTAGAGACATCGATGAAGACTGAACGGATTGTCGTGCAAGTCGAACCCACGCTCAAGAAGGCGCTCGAAGACTATTCCAAAGAATCCGGTGTACCTGTGTCTGAATTCGTTCGCCGGGCAATTATCGAGGCGCTGAAGAAAGTTAAGAAGTGATTCACGTCCTTGCATGCGGGTTTGTGGGCAGAATCGTTCTTCCCTTTGCCATGTTCGCAGTGAATTGAATGGAGGATGTTGGGCCGTACTCGTATCGCAACCAAGCCCGGATGTCTGCCTCTTCGCAATTTCCGCAACGGAAGATTCGAAAGCCCTGGCCGTTGAAAAAGAACCTCCGGCGTCCACCACAATTCTGGCAGTAGATCGTATCTGGACTAACGCAAAAGAATCAAGGCTAACGCAATTTCTTCTCCAGATTTGAATCTACGCATATCGATGGCGTTTAAATTTGGCTCGATTGAAAATGCTATCGGCGTAAATCGGCCACCACCCTTGCCGTCCGCCGTAAAATCAATGTACGGGCGCTTAAATATAAAGCCATTCTGTGGCACACCCATCTCGGTAAAATGAATCATGTGTCCAGCTTCGTGCAGGCATATAGCGTCGAGCTTCTTTGCATTGGAATAGCCATCACGAATATCTGCACAAGAAGCGAGACATTGAGGATGCTTTCGCAGCCCGAGCGGGACTCTCAAAACATCGACTGTAATATTTTGAATCAAAGAACCTCGGACTCACGGAACATGGGAATTGGGGTCTCCATTAAGACACTCTAGAATGGAAAAGGTAATCCTCCCTCAAATCATTAAGGAAGGCTTGAAAAATAGGGCTTGACGCCGTCGCCCGGTTATGGTAGTATGAATTTTGTAAATGCTCCCCGCAGTTCCGGGAGCATTTTCTTTTTGTATGGATGGCCTCGGGTAGCCCGGAATATCCGACCAGCGACGGGCAACGGATTCCCGTCTATGCTTAACCCTGCGCTGTAGGCAAAGCACAGCGAAATACCAGTCGGGGTTAAGCGAACAAATTCTGGCAGTTTTGTTGCCCTGCCGCCTGACTGTCCTCCAATAAAACATGGGGACTCACCTGGAATCAAACACAGGTGTGTCTCTATGAGTCTACGAAAGAATGCTCCGGCAGTTCCCGCAGTTACCCCGCAATCCATCAAAGAGTTTGCTGAGAAGTACCGCGTCCGAACGAAGCGTGACAGTTGCGGCGAAGACATCATCACGGGCAAGCGGGTTCCGAAAGATATGCCCAAGAGGGTTGAGTATGCCTGCCATGTTTACGACCACGGAGACGGCAGGTTTGGGCTTCTGCTGCTTCTCAAGACCAAGCGAGCGTGGAACAACGCTAAGAAGGAACTGACAGCGGCTGGTTTCACAATCAAACAGAACGGCGACACAGAAGGCACTGCCCTATTCAACCCGGAAGACCAGACACAGGCAGGGCTGGCTTTCAAACTGGCCCGAATCCGTGCCCGCCGTGAAATGACCCCAGAAGCACGGGCTGCCGCGTCCGAACGACTGCGCCTAGCGCGTCTGACCCCTGTAAAACAGGGGGTCTCCAGCGCTAGGAACGACGAACGACCAGCCGATGGCCCTGTGTGGGCCACGGGGCGAAAACTTGGCGAACAGGCGGCTGCGTGATGCCGCGCCTTAAGAAGAAGTACACAACTCCGCCGCAGCCAGAACTTGTGATACCTGCGTCTGCGCCAACGTTGTACAGCTTCGATTTGGAACAGGCGGCGGCGTACACGGGATTCTCTATGTGGGCGCTACGCCAAGCAATCCTCGATGGGGAACTACTCGTGGTGAACCCTAAGCCTTACCTAATTCGGCGTGTGGACTTGGAGAAATACGTTGACCAGAGATTGCAAAAGGTTGAGAGAGTACGAAAGGCGGCATGAGATAATAGCCCGGACGGGAATCGAACCCGTAATCTTCACCTTGAAAGGGTGACGAGTTAACCAGTTACTCTACCGGGCCGCAGTTCTACTCTATCACTTCCCCTGCATCTGTTGAAATGCGCTCTGCATCATTCGATGGTCGGTGATGGCGTAGCGTTTGAACATCGAATTAGTTTTATGACCTGAAATCTGCATAGCCACAATTTCTGGGATGCCTGCCTTTACCATGTCGCGACACGCGGTGCGTCGGAAGTCGTGCGGCTCCATCCCCCGATACGTCCGCCCGTTCACAACTCCCAATTTCAATTCATGACACGCCTGCCGCCACTCTGCGCGGAAGTTAATCGTGTTGAACAAGACCTCACCCTGTTGACGTTTACGATTACGGAATTCGAATCCCTTAATCGTGGTGCCGTCCTGATACGTTAGCGGTAGAGAGAAGTCTGTCTTGTTCTTCGTCAGCCGTGCTGGAACCGTCAGTGTTTTGTTGTCAGCGCTCACCATGTCCCATGTTAACTTCCCGGCTTGACCAGAACGCATTCCCGTCGCGTACAAGAAGTTCACGAACTGATGCAGGTGTTCTGGCAGGCGCTTCACCAACTTTTCGAACTGGTCGCGCTCGAAGAATCCCTCCTTTTTGTTGTCCACCTTGGTGCCGAGGATGGGGAAGTAGGGGACGGTATCGATTAGTTCCCGTTCCTTTGCGAAGTTGAAGATGGCGCGGAGGATGGTCAGTCTCTTATCTGTGGTAGCCTTCACACCGTTCTCGACCCACTCTGTTGCAGACTTCCTGATAGCTTCCTGCTCCGTTGCGGAGGGCTGTCTCTTCCGCCCGGTAGTCGCACGCATCATCCGCAGCGCGATCTCCTTTTCCAAGGTTTCCGTCTTGTACTCCAAGACTTGATCTTGACTCTCCCGCCATTCCCGAAATTGTTCCAGTTTCTTCACTGTGATGGCGCTAACCCGGATGTCTTTGAAGTAGGTATCTAGGTCCCGCAGAACAGAGCCTTGCACCGACTTGCCACTCTTGATGTACGCATCGCGGATGGCCTCGTACCGCAGTCGGGTATCCGCTTGAACGCCAGCCCGTTCTTCTGCGCGCCATTCAGCCAGCAGTTCGGCTGCCTTGTCCGGGTCGTTGGTGCCAGTGGCCCGCTGCTTCCTCTGTCCGTCTACAACCAGCCGCATGAAGTAGTTGCGCCCGATCTGCCTTATAAAACCCTCACTAACTTCATGTTGTTGTGTCATCCTGTTCTCCATTCAGGCTTGTTTCAGCCTCGGGTGCAATCGAGGTGCAAGTATGGGCTAGAATCGCATAAATGTCAAGGAAATTGCCGTTTCAATCCGCCCTTTCAAGGCTAAAATACGGGTTCGATTCCCGGTATCGCTACCAACTGAGTTTGAGTTTTTTTCCGTTTTTGCTGGGTGGCAGTTGACCAGCTGTAACTTCGGGCCATCATCCGCCGCAGGTTTCCAATGGCATATTTCATGAGGCCCTTTTTCAAGGA
>Ga0137398_10000409_pt1 | contig 15125 bp, 8 predicted proteins | sample czorhiz216metaG_FD_106659 | JGI IMG/M metagenome (GOLD analysis project Ga0137398, IMG submission 106659) | Vadose zone soil microbial communities from Angelo Coast Range Reserve, California, USA - czorhiz2.16 metaG | ecosystem: Environmental > Terrestrial > Soil > Vadose zone | place: USA...
CGCCTATGGTCTCGTGACCCAGGAACTAGAGCGCGGCGATTCCGGTTTGCGCAGCTTCGTCTCCGTGCAAAGCGCGCTGGTCATGTATCCCATCTACGCCTATGGCAGCGACGCGCAAAAAGACAAATGGCTTCCGCTGCTCCAGCAAGGCAAGGCCCTCGGCTGCTTCGGCCTCACCGAGCCGCAGTTCGGCTCCAATCCCGGCGGCATGCTCACCCGCGCCGTGAAAAAAGCCAACAAGTACGTGCTCAACGGCGAAAAAATGTGGATCACCAGCGGTTCCATCGCCGACATCGCCGTGGTCTGGGCCAAGTGCGAGGACGAAAAAATTCGCGGCTTCCTGGTGGAAAAAGGCGCGCCCGGCTTCAAAGCCTGGGACGTTCACGGCAAATGGTCGCTGCGCGCCTCGGTAACCTCCGGACTTTCTCTCTCCGATTGCGAAATCCCCGTGGAGAATCTGCTGCCTAACGTTGTCGGCCTAAAAGGCCCGCTAGGCTGCCTCAATCAAGCGCGCTACGGCATCGGCTGGGGCGCGCTCGGCGCTGCCATGGCTTGCTATGACACCGCTTTGCAATACGCCAAGACACGCAAGCAATTCGCCAACAAACCCATTGCCGCGCATCAGCTGGTGCAGGAAAAACTCGCCTGGATGATCACCGAAATCGTGAAAGGCCAGCTTCTCGCGCTCCACGTCGGCCGCCTCAAAGACCAAAACAAGGTCGACCCCGCGCACATCTCCATGCTCAAAATGAACAACGTAGCCATTGCTCTTGAAACCGCCCGCAAAGCCCGCGACATTCTCGGCGCCAACGGCATCGTCGACGATTACTGCATCATGCGCCACATGAACAACCTTGAAAGCGTCTTCACCTACGAAGGCACCAACGACATCCACAAGCTCGTAATCGGCGAGCGCATCACCGGCATCTCAGCCTTCGTTTAACTCGGCTGTTCTAGGGGCGGGTTTGGCCCGACCCAGTCTTGGAGCGAACTATGCGTCTTGACACCATCCGCTTTTCCGCTTTTCTCTGTGCCGTCCTAATCTGTACCTCGCCCGCTAACGCCCAGCGCAAAACGCCGTCCGATCCCGCCAAGCCCAAAATCCGCGCCATCACCGCGTTCATCAATCTCGATCGTGCGCAATATCAGCAACAAATCGCCGAGGCCATGAAAATGTTGAAGTACGCCCGCACCGTCTTCGAATCCCGCGACTTCGAAGTCGAAACCATTCGCATCTCCACGCAGCCCTTCTCCGAATACACCAAAGGTTTGACTCCCGAACAAGCCGTGGCGTTTTTCAAAGATTACGATGCGTTAGCCGCCAAGGAAAAATTCGCGGCCTCCATCGGTCCGGCTCTGCTCAACGCCGGCGACCCGCTCGCCCAGGCCGATCTCCTCGCCGACATTCTGAAGAACACCCTGAACATAAACGCCAGCCTGGTTGTCGCCGGAGAGGATGGCGTGCGCTGGCCTTCTGTCGGTGCCGCCGCACGCGTCATGAAAAAACTCGAAGACACCGAGCACAGCCAGGCCAATTTTAAATTCTCCGCCATCGCCATGGTGCCGCCGCTCACGCCCTTTTTTCCCGCTTCCTACCACACCGGCTTCGGCCACCAGTTCGCCATCGCCCTTGAGTCCGCCAACACGGTCGCCGCCGCCTTTCAGGGCGCTCCCGATCTGGCTACCGCCAAACAGCGCCTCACCGATCGTCTCGGCAATGAAGCCTTCGCTGTGCAGACCCAAGCCGCGCGCATCGACCAGGACACCGGTTGGACCTACATGGGCATCGATCTCTCGCCCGCCCCGGTGAAAAATGTCTCCATCGGCGCCGCGCTTGAAAACTTGACCACCCAGCCCGTCGGCTCGAGCGGTACCCTGACCGCCGCCGCCACGGTCACCGCCGCCATCCGCGACATCCAAGTCAAGCAGACCGGCTACTCAGGCCTGATGCTCCCGATCCTTGAAGATTCCCGCCTCGCCGAGCGCTGGAGCGAAGGGCGCATCTCTATCGACGCGCTGCTCAGTTACAGCGCCGTCTGTGGCACCGGCCTCGACACCGTCCCGCTCCCCGGCGACATCAGCGAACAGCAACTCGAGCTCATCATCGGCGACATGGCCAGCCTGGCGGTCAAGTGGCACAAGCCACTCTCCGCCCGTCTCCTGCCGGTAGCGGGTAAAAATCCCGGCGACACCACTGCCTTCGATGACCCCTACTTGGTCAATGCCACCCTCCAGCCTCTCAAACCCTAGCAGCACGACACGGCAAGATTGCCCGACAGACGTCGTTGCCCGGCGCGGTTTTCTTTGCCTTGCGCCTCATAGCGGCGCAGCAGCAGTTTAGAGACTGCGCCTGAGAACTGCCTTTACTGCGCAAACTGTTACATATTTTTTGCAAATGTTAGATATTTCGCATGGCTAAGTCATTTGTCTTCAGTATCCCGAACCACACGCGAGTCTGGCCATTCACATGCACTCTGAACTGCAAAAGGAGATTCTCGATGAAACTACGCCTTATTGCTTGTTTTGCGCTTTTGGGCCTTATCGCACTGCCGGCTTTCGCTGACCAATACAGCGTCAGCGTCGGATATGCCGACGGGTTGCGTGGAGCGGGGTTCTTCCCCAGCCCGTGGTTCGGTGATCCTAACGTCGTATTCGTGGGCACGCCCCCGTCAGCTGGTTCTCCTGACGCCGGCGCGATCATGATAACCAACACCAGCGGAGGAACAATAACGGTCAACGACATCACCGTCGATGTGGGAGGGAATCTCTTCGATTTGTGGGGCAGCAACACCCTGCTTGCCGGGCAAATGCTGGTGGTTACTCAAACTGGGTTCTACAACTTCGATACCAGCGACTTCTCGAGTGCGGGATGCCCTGGCAACAATGGAGTCATTCCCACGGTGAAAGTCACCGTCGACACTGTAGCCACAAGTTTCAACGACTCCGGGCAAGTGCTGAACACCAGCGGCTACGATTTCGCATGCGACGGTAGTAACGAATCGTTCCAATGGCGTCCCATCGGGACATTCGGTGGTCCAGCGGGTCAGACGCCGGAACCGGCAAGCCTTATCTTTCTCGGTGCCGGAGTTCTCGGCCTTACCCGCAAGTACTGGAAGCGGTCTAGCGTCGCGTAATCGGTCTCATTAGCCGCTCCACGCCGCGCAATCTAATCACGGGCGACGAGTCACCTCGTCGCCTTTTTTTTGGCACTAAAGATTCCGTCGATCACTTTCCGCGTAGGTTTGCACCTTCGACGATACCGGGCTCAGGCGTGCCGAGGGAATTTGGCCGCACCATCGTTCCGCGAACGGTCTTTCCGCTTCGTGTCTCCGCCGCCTCGAGAAAATAATCCTCGGAACCGGCATCGGCCGGCTGCTCGTAAAAAACCACGGCGACTCCCACCCTCGGGTGCCGCTCGATAGCGTCCGAAGCCTCCAGGACGCGCGCAAAGGGCGCCTCCGATGTCTCGCGCGGCACGCCGTGTTTGTCGATGAGGCTAGCGCGGCCAGAGATAGGCGAAGGTGGCGCCGGTCAGCAGGCCGTAGACCAGGCCATCAGAGACTTCCTTCAGAGTCATGCCCCAGGCCTGGCCCTTCCAGATGCCGTTGCTGAGTTGTCCGAGGCCGTAGGCGAGGAACGCGGCAGTGCCCGCCACGCGGAAGATGGCGACATACGCTGCGCCGGGCGCGCCAGTGCCGCTCGTCAGATAGGCGACGAAGTAACTGACGATCAGACAGTAGCCAAACCACATCCCGAGGAACTTGGGCATGACCGGCAGACCGCTCGGAAATACGGTCATCATTCCGACCGGCCCTTGCTTATATTTCTCGGCCATGGCGGGCGACTTCATTTCCTTGGAATCGCGGCTATACGGGAACAGGTAGAGGCCGCGCTGCAAACCGGCGGCGCGCAAGGCGCCTAGTAGTTTATCTTCCTCGGGGAGTTGATGGCAGTCGCTGCGGTGATACGTCAGGACCGTGTGCATGATGGAGCTGGCGATAAAGACGATGATCGCGGACAGCAGAATCGGGAGCCATAGAGCAGAGAGGGCAACCACGCGCAACCTCCGTGTGACGAATTCAGAAGCGAGGGTTCTTGTCGCAAGAGGCTATCTCTCACTTCAGCCGTGGTCAAGAGTTGATGCGCAGCGCGCCGGTAGGGGCCGGACAGGTGGCCTTCGGTAGAAATTCTAGGACCCGAGGAAGCGAGTGCTGGGAAAGACAGGCGCAGCATGCTGCGCCACTCCCATGAAGGGAACGCAAGCCAACGTGAGAAATACAAGGCGAAGGCCCGTCGCTATTGCCAGCGGAGGGCTACGGCCGGGTCGACACGCAGCGCGCGCCATGCGGGGAGCGCCGCGGAGGCCACCGTAATGAGCAGGGTGAACACGGCCGCCGCGGCATAGACCAACGGCTCGGCCGGGCTTACCCCGACAAGCATCGCGGCGGCCAGGCGCGCCAGCGCTGCGGCCGCTAGCGTTCCTACGAGCAAGCCCACGCCCGCAAACACCAACCCCTGCCGGATTACCTCGCGCATGATGTCCCTCGGCTGGGCGCCCAGCGTCACGCGAATACCGATCTCGCTGGTGCGTTGCGCTACCGAATAGGCCATCACGCTGTACAGACCGATGGCTGCGAGGAGCAGACCGAGCGCGCTCAGCACGCTCAAAAGACTCGCCGCGATTTTCGCGCCGAAAAGCGACGCAGCAACATATTCCGCCATGGGCTCGGCGTCGAAAATCGTCAGCGCCGGATCGATGGCGGCAGACTCGCGGCGCAGCGCGGAAATCGCTTCATTCACGGAACCGGAAGTGCGCACATGGAACGTCAGACCATACTCCGGCCGGTAAATCTGCCGGATCGGAACGTAGAAGTACGGCTGGGCGCTCTCGGTAACCCGATGATATTTGCTGTCTTTAGCGACGCCGATGATGGTGAACCATTCGCCCCATCCGTGCACTTTGCGTCCGAGCACGCCGGGATTGGCCACAAAGCGCCGTACAAATTCCTGGTTAACAATCATCACCTTGGTCGACGCGGCCTCGTCCCGCAGATCAAAATCACGGCCGTCCAGCAGGGGAATCTTCATGGAGTCGAAATAGCCAGGCGAAATCAGGTCGCGATAGATCTTCATGTTCTCGTTGCGGCCCGGGACGTAGCCTTCCACCTCGAGGGTTTCCCAGTTTCCTCCGTAAAATCCCAACGGAACAGAATCATCGTAACTGACTGCGGTCACACCCGGCTGCTGCTCCAGCCGCTCGCGGAGACGCCGGCAGAAACCGTCAGTCTGCCGCGCATCGTAGCCGGCCGTCGAGAAATCGAAATGCGCGAGCGCGACACCTTCAGGCTTAAAGCCGGGATCCATGGCCCGCGCGGTCTGAAAACTCTTCAGGAACAGTCCCGCACCGACCAGGGCCATCACCGCGAGAGCCACTTCAGAGACCACCAGCAGCCCGCGCAAACGGTGCGATGGAACGCCGGAAGTCCCGCCGCGGCCGCCGTCCTTGAGGGTCTCGTTGATGTTGGAACCGGCGGCATGCAGGGCGGGGGCCAGTCCCGCAAGAATGGCGACGACAAACGCCAGCGCGGTTGTGAAGCCGAGGACTTGGGCGTCGAGCGGCGGCGGCAATATCGTCGGCCCTGCGACTCCGGGAAGAAGCCAGCGCAGCGCGCCGCCGAGCACGTTTGCAAGCATCAACCCGCACACCGAGCCGGCCAACGCCATCAACAGTGTTTCGGTGAGAAGCTGGCGGGTCAGCCGCGCCGGGCGCGCGCCGAGGGCCAGGCGGATGCTGAACTCTTTCAGGCGTCCGGAAGCGCGAGCCAGCAGCAGATTTGCCAGGTTCGCGCAAACAATCAGCAGCACCACGCCGCTGGCACCCATGAGGATGGTAATGGGCGTAAGGAGTATGGACTGCGGGCCGAAGTGTGACTGCCAGACGGGCAGCACGGTGGCGCCAATCCCTTGATTGGAGTCCGCGTCAGCTGCGGCCATACGGTTGGCCAACGCTTGTACTTCTCCGCGCGCCCGCTCTATGGTGACGCCGGGCGCCAGCCGCGCCATCATCATGAAGTTGCGCGTGTTGCGGTCGCGCAACATCCAAGTGCCGGTGTGGGTCACTTGCCCGTACATCGTGAGGGGCATCCAGATTTCGTAGTCGAGGCCGGAGCGGTCTCCATGGAAGCCCTCAGGGGCGACACCGATGATCGTGAACGGTGTGCGATTGATGCGCAGGATGGCCCCGACGGCCGAATGCTCGGACCGGTAATGCGTCTTCCAATATGTATGGCTGATGACCACCACTGCATGCGCGTTTTGCGCATCGTCATGTTCTGCGCCGGAGAAAAAACGGCCGGCTTGCGGTTGCACGCCGAGCATGTCGAAAAAGTTGCCCGACACCATTTCACCAAAGGCTTGCGTAGTGCGCGGGGCATCGCCCACGGAGAATACATTTGCGGTGCGCGCGGTCACGCGATTCACAAGCTTGAGACTGTCGCGGAAATCGCGGAAGTCGAGATAAGAAGTGGTAAGCGGCTCGCCGTCAGGCGCAGTGTTCTCAATGGCCACGATGCGCTCGGCTTCGGTGGCGCCGGGCAGGGGATTGAGCAGCTGGGAGCGCATCCAGCCGAAGATGGTGGTGCTCGCGCCAATTCCAATCCCGATGGTCAGAACGGCTACGGCCGCGAAGCCGGGATTTCGAGCCAGGGTCCGCAAGGCGTAACGAAGGTCGCGCAGTAGAGTGTTCATGGCTGCCCGGAAGAGTGCAAGCTGTTTACCATCGTAAGTCATTGAAAGCAGGGGATAAAGTGTGATCGGAGGGGCGGAAAGTGTCCGGTTGCGGGACATTGACGGTGTGGGACTGTGTGGCACGCGGACAAAATTTCACCACCGGGTGTTCCGGATATTCCCAATTTTTTAGACAACCGCGGCCGCAGCGCGAACTCTGCGCTGCCCGCACGGCTCGAGTCGCAAAAGGTTGGTGTATGCTCGGGGCCGGCCCCCGCACCATCAGGGAGCTTTCTGGCTGAATCTTGAAATGAACGCGTCAGTGGAGTTCGCCAGCCGCTAGGACGGGAGATACAAAATGAAGTGGCAGAGAGTTCTGCTCGCAACCTGGATTTTCGCCTGCTGCGCGCTTAGGGTCGCAGGTCAGGACCTGGGCAAAGTGAGCCGCCCGGAGGACGGAGGCTTTTCAACAGAACGGCTGGCCCGGATTACCAAGCTCTTCCAAGCGGAAGTGGAAAAGGGTGCGATTCCCGGAGCGGTCTTGCTGGTGGCTCGCGACGGTAAGTTGGTCTATCTCCAGACGGTGGGCTACCAGGACCGCGAGAAGCGCCTGGCAATGAAGGCCGACGCGATCTTTCGGATTGCTTCGATGACGAAACCGGTTACCAGTGTGGCGGTCATGATTCTGGCTGAGGAAGGCAAAATCGACCTGCTGGCGCCGGTGTCGCAATATTTGCCGGAGTTTAAGGATGTCAAGGTAGGCGTCGAAAAAATGGATTCTAGCAGCGGCAGGCCAACGCTGTCCTTCGAGGATACCCGGCGTGCGATGACCGTGCAGGACTTGCTGCGACATACGTCGGGACTGGTCTATGGTCCGTTTGGCAACTCACTTGTGCATCAGGCTTATAACAAAGCCAATCTGTTTGACGCCCATCAAACCTTGGCGGAGTTCATGACAAAGTTATCAAAACTCCCGCTGGCTCATCAGCCCGGGAGCGTCTGGGAGTATGGGATGTCGACCGACGTCTTGGGGCGCATCGTTGAAGTGGTTTCTGGAATGGCGTTCGACCGTTTTCTTGAAGAGCGCATCACCGGTCCTTTGCGTATGAATGACACCGCCTTCTACTTGAATCAGGCGCAAGTCTCACGCCTTGCCGAACCACAAATCGATCCAGCTACTGGGAAGCGGCCTGGCGCGAGTGGTGCTGAGGATCTCACCAAGGAGAAACAGAAGTGGTTCTCCGGGGGTGGCGGCCTGCTCTCGACGGCGTCAGACTATGCGCGGTTCTGTCAGATGCTCCTGAACCGAGGACAGCTGAACGGCGTTTGGCTGCTGGCGCCGAAAACAATTGCAGTGATGACTTCAGATCAGGTCCCACCGGCCATTCCCCGCTTGGGATATGAGGACCTGGCTCCGACTCCAGAGATGGGACACAGTTTCGGGCTCGGTTTTGCGGTGCGAACGGATGCGGGCCATAGCCCAGTTTCGGGCTCCGTCGGCGATTACTTTTGGGCGGGCGCTTATGGGACGTACTTCTGGATCGATCCCAAGGAAAAGATGTACGCAGTGATGATGGTGCAGATGCCGTTTCCACAAGCAGGATATTACCGGCGCGCGCTGCGCGAACTCGTCTACGGGGCTTTGATTCACTGAGCGGAGCCGCCGACGCGATTGCGCGCGACGCCCTTGCTATTTCACTTCACGACAAGAAAACGGATGGCCAGGTGAACTCGCCGCTACGAAGGCTTGAGGGCGACATAGGTGCCCAGGCCGATCAAGCCCATGCCGGAGGCTGTGCGCTGGCGGCTGCGGAAGCGCGGGCTGGATTTGAGTTTGCGCTCCAGCGGCGCGGCGAGGAAGACGACCAGCAAGTCGGCGGTGGTGTTCAAGATCACCGAAATGCCACCGAGGATTACGAATTGGACGAACACGTGGCCGCGTTCTGGCGCGATGAATTGCGGGATGAAGGAAAGAAAGAAGAGCGCGGTCTTGGGATTCAGCGCTTCCGTGAAAACGCCCTGGCGGAATGCGTCTTGGGATGGCGCTGCGGCAAACGTCACCTCGGCGTTGCGGGTGCGAATCATCCGGACGCCGAGCCATATAAGGTATGCGGCGCCGACATATTTCACGGTGTGAAAGGCCACAGCGGAAGCGGCGAGAATCGCGGATACGCCGAGGGCGGCGGCCAAGACGTGAAAAAGTCCGCCGAGGAAGGTGCCGAGCGAGGAATCAATGCCTTCAGGGCGGCCGCCTCCTAGGGTGCGTGCCAGCACGTAGAAAATGCCGGGACCCGGCGTGATAGCCAGAACCAGTGCGGCAGCGAGAAACAGCGCAAGGCGATGCACATCGATCATGCGGAGATCTTACTTGATTTTGGGTCCTTGCCGCCTCCGCCGATGACTACATGTTGGCGGCCGGGGATTGCATAGGGTACCGGGCGTGGCTTGCCGGCGAAGGGGAAGGTGGTCTCCCACGATACCTACCAGGAAGAGGACTGCGTGTTCTGCGGGTCGCGCCCGCAAGCCCGGCCAGTCTGGCTGTGGTTTTTGCGCTGAATCTTGCGCGCACATACCTGGCACAACAGACAGCACTCCGGCCGCGGCACAAATGGCCAGGCATTTCATGAGTGATTCGCCGGATTACTCCGCGTGATATTTTGCGTGGTGGTCAGTGAGGACGTATCCCGATCGCCTGATAAAGTTCTACCGGTCGCAGCACGTTGCCGCTCTGGATGACCGTCTCGACCTTACGAATATCCTGAATATGGCGCACGGGATCTCCGTTCACGAGGACCATGTCGGCATACTTCCCCGGAGTAATGGATCCGAGCTCCTTTTCGCGCTTCATCAGCCTCGCGGCCTCCATCGTGGCCATTTGCAGAATTTTCGGCGCGGGAATTCCGGCCTCGTTGTAGATTTCTAGTTCGCGATCGAGCGCGTACCCGTTTCCCTGGTCCGTTCCCGCGACGATTTGGACTCCGCCGTCGTACATCTTCTTCAGCATGCGGACCATATTCGCCCAAGAGTCCCGGTACAGCTGGTCTGTTTCCGCGTCTCCGGCCGGTAGCGCTTGGGACGCCGTTTTGATTCCGCGTCGAATTTGCACCGGCATACGTTCAAACATCGCGGCTTCCATCGGCCCGACCTTGCCCGGCCGATCTGTGTAAGTCGCCTCAAAGGTTGCCATCGTTGGATCGACCACCGTCTTGTGCTGCTTCAGAAAATCCACGAACCGGTTCACCTTGTCCGAGTTCAGGTCCAGCGCGGCGCTGCGGCGCCCGGGCATGATGAAGCGGTCCGGCGTGCGCGTCTCGGTCAGGTCGGGCATGAAATTTAGCATCACGAAGTTAATGTGCTGAATCTCGTCCGCCCCGTCGTTCACAAACTGTTCCGCAATCATCTGTGCCGGAACGTGGCCGCTTACTGTTAGTCCGCGTTTGTGCGCTTCCGCGGCGATGATCGGCACCAACTCCGGTTTCATGGAGCTGTAAATTTTGATTTGTACGTAACCCAGTTCCGCGTAATTCTTCACCCGTTCGAGCGCCTCTTGCGGTGTGTCCGCAAAAACACCGATCGGCCCTTGATAGGGACCGCGGCCATCAATAAATCCTGCTGCAATCACTCTGGGCCCAATTTGCTTTCCTTCCGCGATGTCTTTCCGCAGCGCCGTCAATTGTTCAATGGGGTTGCCCAAGTCTCGTATCGTAGTTATTCCCACTGCGACATCCATGAAGGCGCTAACCGGCCACAGGTGCTGATGCATGTCCCACAAACCGGGTAACGCCATTTTCCCGGCGCAATCGAGCACTTGCGCTTTCGCCGAAGTCACCTGCCCGCGCTCCTCTTCAACGGACGCGATGCGCTCGCCCCGGATGGTCACGCGCTGAGCTGCCAGCACTTTCCCGGTAAGTGAATCGAACACGCTCACGTTTTTCAGAATCAGGCCTCCCTCCGGCTTGTGCGTAAACTGTTTCGCCAATTCCGACCACCGATCTCTCTCGACCGCTTGTTGCGCGTCCGACAAAGTTTTTGTGGATTCCTCAAATCCTTGCCGAACGATCGCGCCCCACGGGTTGGTAGTCGCGAAGAAGCGTTGCGCATCGTCGAGCCAGAGGTAGACAGGCGTAAACGACAATCCGGTAATCGCGTACAGCGTGGCATTGACTTTAGTACCCTTTCCAAGGGTCGCCACCGTTTGCAGCTTTCGGATTCCTGCGTCTCCGCTCGGAAGCAGCGCAAGTTTTCCACCCTTTCCAAGCAGCGCTCGCGCCAGCAGCGCCCCAGACTCCGGCCCGCCGTTCAGGTCAACGTAGAACTTGTCGCCGGCGTTCGCCGCTTTCTCGTCTTCAGCTTGGTTCTTCCAGATGGCCTGTCCGTCGCGAAGGGCAAAATTCTCTACGACCGGATTCTTCATGTAGTCCACGCCCTTCGACTCCTCAGCAATGACAATCCCTGCCGCATTCAAGCGGTACATTGTGTAGATCTTCGGTCCTCGCCCGCGATCGTTGAACTGGAAGAATTCGTGGACCGACCCGTCCGCGTCCTTCCACACCGCGTCCTGGCCTGCCGGCGTCTTGTCAGTTAGGCTGATGCGAATATCAGCGTCTTTTGGAACATCCGGTGGAAGATCGGGTAGCGGCGAGGTTTGGTTTTGCGCGAAGGCGATTGGACAGCACAGTGCAATTCCCGCCAGCATAAAGGCAACGTTTCGGGGCATCGGTGCACCTCATCACGATTTCACGGAGTACTCTTAGCCAGATCTTGTCATTGTGGCAAGTGATTGTTGCTCTGGGAGGATGCGCGAAGAGCACCTCGGGCGGGGCAGCATGCTGCGCCGCTGGAAAGACACAAAGAAGGCTGAACCGGACCGCCAAAAAATGGCGGTTGCACATTTCACGGCGCGCGCACAAGTGCTACCATCCAACGTTTCGTGCCACGTTTCGGAGGTCGGAGTGAATAGAGCTCGCCAATGCTTAATTTTATTGTTCGCTAGTGCGCTTATCCTTGCCGGCGCGCGAATCAACGCCCAGCAGGTTGATCCCAAAACATATGAGGGGATGAAGTGGCGGCTTATCGGGCCGTTCCGGGGAGGGCGCGTGATTGCTGTTGAGGGCGTGCTCTCGCAGCCAAACACGTATTATTTCGGCGCGGTCGCTGGCGGAGTTTGGAAAACGTCAGACGGTGGCAACACGTGGGATCCGCTGTTTGAAAGGCAGAGCGTTTCTTCGATCGGCGCGCTGGCCGTTTCCGATTCCGATCCCAATGTGCTTTACGCCGGCAGTGGCGAAGCGTGCATTCGCGGCAACATCTCCTACGGGGACGGCGTGTACAAATCCACCGACGCCGGCAAGACCTGGACAAACGTCGGGTTGCGCGACACGCGGCATATCGGCGCGGTCATTGTGCATCCGACGAATCCGGACATCGTTTACGTTGCGGCCCTCGGCCACACTTACGGCCCCAACGGCGAGCGCGGCGTGTTTCGCACGCGCGACGGCGGCAAGAATTGGGAGAAAGTGCTGTACCTCGACGACCGCACCGGCGCTAGCGAGATCGTCTTCGACCCGAAAAATCCGCACGTGCTGTTTGCGTCGATGTGGGAAGGCTGGCGCACGCCGTGGACGCTGAACAGCGGCGGCGCGAAGGACGGTCTCTATCGCTCCTCGGATGACGGCAGCACTTGGAAGCGCGTCGAAGGCAATGGCATGCCCGAAGGCCCGCTGGGACGGATCGGCGTCGCGGTTTCCGGCGCGGATTCGAATGTAGTGTACGCGCTCATCGAAGCCAAAGCCGGCGGACTGTATCGCTCGGAGGACGGCGGCGAGCACTGGGCGCTGGTTAATCCGGACCATCGCTTCCGGCAGCGCGCTTGGTATTTCACGCACGTCTGGGCCGACCCGAAGAGCGTGAATACGATTTACATCGCTAACACGGGACTTTACCGCTCGATCGACGGCGGTAAGTCGTTCGATCGTATCCCGGCTCCGCATGGCGACCACCACGCGCTGTGGATCGATCCCAACGATCCTTCGCGGATGATCAACGGAAATGACGGGGGCGCCACCATTAGCGTGGACGGCGGCAAGAATTGGACTACGCAGGGCAATCAGCCAACGGCGCAGTTTTATCATGTGGCCGCCGACAACGATTTCCTTTACCGCGTTTACGGCTCGCAACAGGACAACTCCTCGGTGGGTATCTCCACGCGCACCGACCACGGCTATATCGATCGCGGCGATTGGACTGCGGTCGGCGGCGGCGAAAGCGGATACATTGTGCCGGACCCGCGGGACTCGAACATCGTGTACGCCGACGACGAAGGCCCGTTCTTGACGCGCTTCGATCGCCGCACCGGGCAGGTGCAGAGCATTCAGCAATGGCCGGAGGACATCAGCGGCCACGCGGCAGTCACGCAGAAATATCGATATACGTGGACCATGCCGATGGTCATCTCCTCGCACAATCCGGACGTCATTTATCACGCATCGCAGTTCGTGTTTCGTTCTACCGACGCCGGACATAGCTGGAAGGAAATCAGCCCGGACCTGACCCGCAACGACAAATCCAAGCAGCAAGATTCCGGCGGGCCGATCACCAAAGATCAGTACAGCGTCGAATACTACGATGTGGTCTTTACGCTCGCGGAATCGCCGAAGCAGGACGGCGTGCTTTGGGCGGGGACCGACGACGGGCTGATTCAACTTACGCGCGACGGCGGTAAGACCTGGTCCAATGTCACACCGAAAGACGTCCCCGAATGGTCGGCGATCAGCTTGATCGAAGCGTCGCCGTTCGACACCGGAACGGCTTACGTTGCGGTGGATGCGCACAAGCTGGACAACTTTCATCCGTACATCTTCAAGACGTCGGACTTTGGCAAGACGTGGACGAAGATTATCGGCGGGCTGCCCGACAATTCTTACGTGCATGCGGTGCGCGAAGATCCCGCGAAAAAGGGCTTGCTCTATGCCGGCACGGAGACGGCCGTATGGGTTTCCTTCGACGATGGAGGACGTTGGCAGCCGCTGCAGAACAATTTGCCGACTACGCCGATACACGACCTGATTGTTCACAACGATGATCTTGTGGTGGCCACGCATGGCCGATCTTTTTGGGTGCTCGACCGCATTGCGCCGCTGCGCCAGCTCACCGCCGGTGTTGCCAGCGAGCCCGCGCATTTGTTCGCTCCCGGGACGGCAACGCGGTCACGCTTGGGTCACAGGCAGCCGCGGCGCTATCCCATCGGCGAAAATCCCTTTGAAGGCGCGTACATCTATTACTGGTTGAAAGAAGTGCCCAAGGAGCCTGCGAATCTGGAGTTTTTGGATGGACAAGGCAAGGTCATTCGCAAATTCAGCAGCGAAGTGAAGAAGAAGAAGGAGGAGAAAGAGGAGTTCGACATCGAACCGGAAATCGAACACATCCCCGCGGAAGCGGGGCTGAACCGTTTTGTCTGGGACTTGCGCTACGAACCGCCGGCAAAGATTCCGGCGGCCATTTACGATAACGGCCAGCCCGCCGGCCCGCTGACTGTTCCGGGCATGATACAAATACGGCTGACGGTTGGCGGCAAATCCTACACGGCTGCTATGGAAGTCAAGATGGATCCTCGCGTGAAAACTTCCAGCGAGGATTTGCGCGCGCAATTCGATCTGCTGATGAAGCTGCGCGATCGCGAGGAGGAAATGAACGCAGCCATCCTCGGGATACGCGACCTGCGCAATCAGCTGCAAGCACTCGAGAAGCGCCTGGGCAACGCGCAGCAAACCAAAAGCGTGACCGGAAGCGGGTCCGAACTGCGCAAAAAAATCGCCGCGATTGAAGAGCAATTGATTCAGGTGAATGCCACGGCCCAGGAAGATGAGGCCAACTACCCGACAAAGCTCAACAGCAAGCTCGGTTACCTTACAGGTGTGGTGGACAGTGCCGATACCGCGCCAACGGAAAGCGAGATGGCGGTATTCGCGGAACTGGACAAGCAAGTGGAAGCGCAACTCGTGCGTTGGCGCGAAGTGCTGTCCAAGGATCTGCCAGCGCTCAACGAAGCCATGCGCAAAGCAAATGTGCCGTCGGTCGCGCCCGCGGCAACTAAGGCCGATTAACCAAATGCGGGTGAACCTGTTGCGGAGTGCGGCCGTATCGACGCGCAGGGACGGTTTGTTCTAGCATAGCGTGCCGCCCTTGGGTGCCCGGGGCACATCGAACCAACGCTGGCGAGGTACCCTTGGTTGCGGGTCTGCCGGCGCTACCAGTGTTTACCGACTCCGGAGGACATCGTGGAAGAACAGCTCAGCCTGGAATTTTTGCGCGTGGTGGAGAATGGCGCGATTGCCGCGGCGCGCACCATGGGATTTGGCGACCGCCACAAAGCGGACGAAGTGGCGGTCGAAGCGATGCGC
>Ga0137398_10000410_pt1 | contig 15124 bp, 9 predicted proteins | sample czorhiz216metaG_FD_106659 | JGI IMG/M metagenome (GOLD analysis project Ga0137398, IMG submission 106659) | Vadose zone soil microbial communities from Angelo Coast Range Reserve, California, USA - czorhiz2.16 metaG | ecosystem: Environmental > Terrestrial > Soil > Vadose zone | place: USA...
CCCCTGGTCTTCGGAACCGGGGCGACGCCGGGGTGGCTGAATGTTGGGCGGCGGAATGACGCCGGTGCCGCCCAAGTCTCGACCGCGCACGCCGACGTCGCGCCGGCGGTCGTCGTTCAACGGCCGCTCGCGCACCCGGGTGATGAAGAGATCCGATGCCTGGCGGTCCTTGAAGATGAACCGCGGCTCCGGCCTGTAGGGACGCGTGAATACGACCCGCGTGCCGCCGTAGTACCGATACGGGTAGTAGTACGGATCATCGAACACCACGATCCGGAAGCGCACGCAGGTGTAGTCGTACGGGCTCCAGGACGAGTAGCTCACGTACGAGTGGCAGTCGTAGCACAGGAACCGGGGATAGTCGTAATGCTGCTGGACGTAGTACGGCGTGATGTCGTAATCCCAATCACTGTAACCGTCGGGCACGATGCGCTGTGCCAGGTCGGTGAGGGCCACGTACGGATCGCCGCGGACCCGCCCATCGGCGATCAGCCGATAGTCCCAGTGCTCGTCGCGCTGGATGCCGTCGTACACGAACGGGTCGGCCGAGGCCACGGCGAACACGTAACCGACGCCCGGATAGTCGTCGATATAGAAGGCGTCGCGGCCGGATCCGCCCTGCACCTCGTAGTCTCGACCGCCGCGGACGAAGCTGTCCTCCCACGGCTCGCGTGGGAACAACACGCGCACCCGGCCGTCGGTGTCGACACGCAGGATGGTGACGAAGGCGTCCCGGTCGGCGCGGAAGTGCACGCGAACCCATTGGCCACTGGCGTAAGGACTGTCGCCCCGGTCGGTCCAGGCTTCGACGCGCGGGCGATAGTCGACGTACGCCGGCCGGATCGACAGGCTCGCGGTCTGCGCGGTGACGGCGCTGAGCAACCAAATGGCGTTCAACATGGGGCCTCCGTTGCTGCGCTCGTGGGGGCAGGTTGCATGCCAACCCGGCGCCTCAGGGCAAACGCGCTAAGTGACTAAGGAGCTTGGTGTTCGACCGCCGATTGAGGGGGTCACCAGGGGCCGCGTGTCCTCTACCCGGGACATTCGGCTGTTCATTAGCTTCCGCCAGGCCATGGCCGACGTACAGCGTATCGATCTCTTGGACCCCGCCGAGGTGGCTCGCTTTGGCGGGATCGAGATCGTGGCGCAGGGCGTGGTGGAGGGCTTTCTCAGCGGGATCCACCGCTCGCCGTTTCGCGGGTTCTCCGTGGAGTTCACCGAACACCGCGCTTACCAACCCGGCGACGAGCTGCGTTACCTCGATTGGAAGATCCTCGCCCGGGCCGACCGACTGTTCGTGAAGCAGTTCGAGCAAGAGACCAACCTGCGCGCAATGATTCTGGTCGACGCGAGCCGGTCGATGGCATGGCGCGGCGCGCCCAACCGGCTCACGAAGCGGGCCTATGCCGACCGCCTGGCGGCGGCGCTCGCCCTGATCCTGCTGCGGCAGCGCGACGCCACGGGGCTGATCACCTTCGACGAAGCCGTGCGCGAAGTCGTGCCGGCGCGGGTGAAGGCGGGACAGTGGGCCCGCCTGGTGCGTGGTCTGTTGGACACCCCGGATGGTCGGGGAACCGCGGCGCAGGACGCGCTGGTCCGCCTCACATCGCTGCTCGCCCGCCGCGGGCTGGTGGTGTTGGTCTCCGATCTGTTGTTCGAGCGCGAGCTGGCGCTTACGGCACTGCGCTACCTGCGCCACCGGGGTCATCAGGTGATCGTGCTCCATCTGATGGATCCGGCGGAGGCGGAGCTGTCCGGCCCACCCGAGGTGCGATACCGCGATCCTGAATCCGCGGCGAGCGTGGTGGTTCGGCCGCGCGAGCTGGCGCGAGTCTACCAGGCGACGGTGCGTCGAGAGGTGGACGCTTGGCGCACGGCATGCCGGCGGCACGGCATCGCGTACCACCACATCCTGACCGACATGCCGTTCGGCATGGCGCTGCGCCTGCTCGCGTGACATTCCTGCACCCGGTGGCGCTCGTGGGGCTCGTCGCCGCGGCGATCCCCGCTTTGCTCCACTTGCTCGAGCGCCGGGTGCCGCCCGAGGCCGAGTTCCCGCCGCTCCGCTATTTGAGCGAGGCGGAGCGGCAAAGCGCCCGGCGCTTGAAGCTGCGACACCTGCTGCTGCTGATTCTGCGGACGGCGGTGATCGTGTTGATCGTGCTGGCCGCGGCGCGGCCGCTCTTCCCCACGCAGGCGAGCGGCGGCTCGTTGCATGAGCCAACGGCCCTCGCCGTGATCCTCGATAACTCGGCGTCGTCCGGCCTCGTGGTGGATGGACGTCTCGTGCTCGATCGCCTGAGGGCGGTGGCGCGGGGCTCGCTGGCGCGCGCGGCGGCGTCCGATCGCCTCTGGCTCGTGCTGGCCGATGGCGTGGCGCGCGCGGGGACGCCCGAAGCATTGGTCGCGACCGTGGATAGCGCCGGCGTCTCGGCTCGCCGGCTGGACCTCACGGCCGCCGTGCGGGCAGCGGCGCGACTGGTCGACGCCGAGCCGCTCCCGGCGCGCGAAGTGCATGTCGTGAGCGACCTGCAGCGCACGGCGCTCGGCCCCGGTCGGGCCGCGGTCCCACGCGGAGTACGGGTACTCGCCCTCGCGCCCCCGAGCCAGGCACCAGCGAACCGCGGTGTGGGTGCCGTGCGCGTCACGGATGCCGCTGCGACAGTGGGCATCGTCGGGACGCCGGGTGAGGGGGGAGGCGCAGCCTCGGTGACACTGCGTATACGCGGGCGCGAAGTCGGCCACGCATTGGGCGCGCCCGGATCGACGGCAACGATCACGCTGCCGCCGCTCGGAGCGGGCTGGTGGGTGGGCGAAGCGGTGCTCGACGCGGACGAGCTGCGAGCCGACGATCGACGATTGCTGGTGTGGCGGGTGGCTCCGCCCGCCCGAGTCGCGACGCCATCGAGCACCGGAGGCGGCCCGTTCGTGGCCGCGGCCCTGGCCGTGCTGGAGGAAGGGCGGCGCGTTCGGCCTGGTAACGAGATCGCGATCGGAGACCGGCCGGAGGCAGGTACGCTGGTGAGCATCGTGATCCCGCCCGCGGAGCCGGCGCTCATCGGCCAGGCAAATCGTGCGCTCGCAGCACGGGGCGGGAGATTGCGGTTCGCCTCGGAGGGGACGCCCGGACCGATCGCGGGTCCCGCCCTGCCGGCAATTGCCGGGCTGCAGGTAGCGCGCCGCTACCGGATCGAACCCTCGGCTGGGGGAGGGGGACCCGGGACGCGTAGCGACAGCGGCGTGCTCGCGACGGTGAATGGAGAGCCGTGGCTGGTGCGGGACGGCAGCATCCTCCTGCTCGGCAGCCGGCTCGACACGGCGTGGACCGCGCTACCCGCGGTACCCGCGTTCGTCCCGTTCGTGGACGCGCTGGTGAACCGCCTGGCCCGCGGCGAGGCACCCATCACCGAGGTCGAAGGCTCCGCGGGCGTCGAGTTCCGGACCCGCGGCGCCGATACGATCGGCGCCATCGTCTCGGGGCTCGACCCGCGGGAATCCGATCTCACCCCCGCATCGCCGGCGCTCGTGCACGACGTGCTGGGCGCGGACGTGCTCGACGAGGCGGCGTTCGCGGCGGCCCGGTTCGCGGGAGCGGGCCGTCGCGACGGCAGCGGACTGCTCCTCCTGCTGGCGCTGCTGATCGCGCTCGCGGAGCTGGGGGTCGCGACGCGCACCCGCTGATGCCGCTCGACTTCGTCATCGACCGCTTGGACGCTCTCCCGGCGACGCGTGCGCTGTCGGAAGGGCTGCCGGCGCCCGGCGTCCGGCTGGGTGTGGCCGGCCTTCCCGGCTCGAGTCCCGCCGTCCTGTTGGCCGCGCTCGCGCGACGACTGCCGCAGCGCGTCTTTGTCGTGATCACGCCCACGCCGACCGATGCGGAGCGCTGGCTCGCCGATCTGCGAATGCTGACCGGGAGCGCGGTCGCGTTGTATCCACAGCGCGAGGCGCTGGGCGCCGAAGAGCCACACTTCGAGATCGCCGGCGAGCGGGTGGAGACGCTCGAGCTGCTATTGACGGGGCAGGTCCGAGTGCTGGTGACGACCGCGCGCGCCGCCGCCGAGCGCACGGGAGTGCCTGGGACGCTGCAGTCCATGCGTCTCGTCTTGGCGAAGGGGGAGCGGGGAGCGGGGAGCGGTACCCTCAGCGACACCGTCCGGCGGCTGGAAGCGACGGGTTACGCTCGGGTCTCCACCGTCACCGAAGTGGCGCAGTTCAGCGTGCGCGGCGGAATCCTCGACGTGTATGGGTTTGGGATGGCGGCACCGGCGCGGCTCGAGTGGTGGGGAGACGACATCGAGTCGCTGCGCACCTTCGATCTCGACTCGCAGCGTTCTGGCGACGCGATCGAGCGGGTGACGGTACTGCCGGTGAAGACTGAGGGAGGGGGAGCAGGCGACGTAGCGGCGCAGCATGCTGCGCCCCTACCACGTCTGTCGCTCCTGGACCTGCTCCCCGGCGATGCGTTGATCGTCCCGGAGCAAGAGTCGGCGCTGGGGCAGGAAGTGGAGCGCGCGTGGACTGAGGCGGCCCACCATCTCGAGGTCGCGCGGCGGCTGGGCGAGGAGCCGCCTGCCCGGGACGCGCTGTTCGTCGATCCCGCGGCGTGGCAGGCGCGGCTCGCCCGCTTCCCACGAATCGCGCTCGATCCCGCCGAGACCGCTGTGCGGTTTCCGATCGCGCCACCCGAGGCGATCGACCGCGACATCAAGCGCCTGCGCCAGATCGTAGCGACCGAACCGCCGACCGTCATCCTGTGCGACAACGAAGGCCAGCTCGAGCGGCTGGAGGAGCTGCTCGGGGGCGACCGGGCGACGCTCGCGGTGGGAGCGTTGGACGGCGGATTCGTGTTGCCGGGGCTGCGGGTGCTCACCGATCACGAGATCTTCCGCCGGGCGCGCCGGCTGCGACGCCCGCGGCGCTATCGTGAAGCGACGGCCACGGCCGCGACGCGGGCCCTCAAGGGCGGCGACTACGTGGTGCATCTGGAGCACGGCATCGGGATCTACCGCGGGATTCAAACGATCCCGGTCGGAGCCGAGGGCGGGACCCTCGAGGTGGCCGTGGTCGAATACGAGGGCGGCTCGCGGCTGAACGTGCCGCTGTACCGGCTGGATCAGCTCGAGCCGTACCGGACGGCGGCGAACGGCGACGCGCCCCCGCCGCGACTGCACCGGCTCGGCGCCACGACGTGGCAGCGGCAGCGGGACAAGACGCGCGCGGCGATCCGCCAGATGGCGACGGAGCTGCTCGACCTGTACGCGCGGCGGCAGCTCGCGGCCGGATTCGCGTTTCCTCCCGACACGCCGTGGCAGCGCGAGCTGGAGTCGGCCTTCCTGTACGAGGATACGCCGGATCAGCGGCGGGCCTCCGAGGAGGTGAAGCGGGACATGGAGCGCGCCCGCCCGATGGACCGGCTGCTGGTGGGCGACGTGGGCTATGGCAAGACGGAGGTCGCGTTGCGCGCCGCCTTCAAGGCCGTGCAGGCGGGCAAACAAGTCGCGGTCCTGGTCCCCACCACGATTCTCGCCGAGCAGCACGGGCGCACCTTTCGCGAGCGGCTCGCCGACTATCCCATCCGCATCGAGGTGCTGTCGCGGTTTCGCGGCCCGAAGGACACCAAGCTGGTGACGCGGCGGCTCGAGACGGGGGAAGTGGACATCGTGATCGGCACCCATCGCCTGCTGTCGCGCGACGTGCGGTTCCATGATCTCGGGATGCTCATCGTCGACGAAGAGCATCGCTTCGGCGTGCGGCACAAGGAGCGCCTCAAGGCGCTCAAGCTCGCCGTGGACGTGTTGACGCTGACCGCGACACCGATCCCTCGCACCTTGCACCTGTCGCTGGCGGGCCTGCGGGACCTCACGCTGCTCGAGACGCCGCCCAAGGACCGGTCGCCGGTGCTCACGTTCATCGAGCCGTGGGACGACGGGTTGATCGAAGAGGCGCTGGCCCGAGAGCTGGACCGCGCGGGCCAGGTGTACTTCGTGCACAATCGCATCGAGACGATCGACACGATCGCGGAGCGGGTCCGGGCGCTGGCGCCGCCACGAGCGCGCATCGCGGTGGCCCACGGGAAGCAGAAGGAGGCCGAGCTCGACGCCGTGATGGCGCGGTTCGTCCGGGGCGAGGTGGACATCCTCGTGTCCACGATGATCGTCGAGTCCGGGCTCGACGTGCCGAACGCCAATACGATGATCGTGAACCGCGCGGACCAGCTGGGACTGGCACAGCTGTATCAGCTGCGCGGGCGGGTGGGGCGGAGTCACCGGCGCGCGTACTGCTATCTGCTCGTCCCCGATCTGGTCGACGCCGACGCGGAAGAGCGGCTCCGCGTGCTGGAGCATCATACCGATCTCGGGTCGGGCTACCGGATCGCGCTGCGCGATCTCGAGCTGCGCGGTGCCGGCAATCTGCTGGGCGGCGCGCAGTCGGGCCACGCGCAGGCGGTCGGATTCGACACCTACCTCCGCTGGCTCCAGGAAACCGTCGAAGCCCTCAAATCGGGGAAGGGCGATGAGGGACAGCGCTCGCGCGTGCCCCCCGAAGTGATCCTGGACCTGCCGGCGCACCTCTCCGACGCCTACGTGCCGGATGAGGCGGTGAAGCTGGACCTGTACCGGCGGCTGGCGCGGGCCGAGGCGCCTAGCGAGATTCAAGCCGTGCGCGAGGAATTACGCGATCGCTTCGGGCCGCTCCCCGACGACGCGCAACGCTTGCTCCTCGTCTCCGAGCTCCGCGCACTCGGCGCCCGCATCGGCCTGGAGATGGTCCTGGTGAAGGGCGACGAGGCGCGGCTCACGTTTGCGCGGGACGCGAGCCCGCGGCTGGCCGGCCTGACGGCGGCGCTCGACATGGTGCAGTTCGAGGCCGAGGTCCGGCGGGCGGCACCGCTCTCCCTGCGACTCCGTCGACTCGGCGGAGAGCCCATTGGGTCGGGGCTCGTCCGAGCTCTCACCGCGGTTCTCGCGGACGCTCACCTTTAAGGAGTTGGCATGGTGCGGTTGGGTCTGATCGTCATGGTCCTCGCGCTGGCGGGGTGCTCCGCTGTGCGGGACGCGGTTTCGGCGAACGCCAAGGTCGCCGGCACGGCCGCGGGGCAGACCCTGACGGTCGACCGGCTGGCGCAGGTGGTCGGACGCGCCCAGCGCATCCCCATCCAGCCCGACGTCCTCACCGGCGTGGCGAACGTGTACCTGGACTACGCACTGTTCGCCGCCCAGCTGGGTCGGGGACGCGACATGCACGATTCGGCCCTGGTGCTCGCCTCACAGTGGCCGGTAGCGGCGCAGCTCAAGTGGGAGCGCTATCACGGTAAGTTGATCGCGACGCGCGGCAAACTCAGCCGCGCCCAGGCGGATTCGGCGTTCGAGGCAGGCAACGTGCGAATGTTCCAGCACATCTTGATCCGGATTCCTCAGAGCGCCGTGCCGATGGTGGAGCAGCAAAAAGAGAAGGAGGCCAAGGCAGTCCTGGTGCAGGCCGTGGCCAAGCGCGGGCTCAACTTCGCGCAGCTCGCCCGTCGCTACTCGGAGGACCCGGGCACGAAGACGAAGGGCGGCTATCTCCCCGCGACGCCGCGTGGGCAGTTCGTTCCCGCCTTCGACAGTGCCGCGTGGCTGCTCCCGCAGGGCGCGATGACGGCCGTAGTCCGGACACCGTTCGGCTTCCACATCATTCGCCGGCCGCCGCTCGCGGAGGTGCGCGACTCCTTCCACGCCGATCTCGAGAACGTGCGCTCCGCCCGGTTCGACTCGCTGTATCTGGACAGCCTCGCGAACCAGCGGCAGCTCAAGGTCGTATCGGGCGCGCCGGCGCTGGTGCGCCAGGCGGTGCCACAGATCGCGTCGGCCCGAAGCGACACCCGGACCCTGGCTACGTACAAGGGAGGCGCGTTCCAGGTGAAAGACCTGGCGCGGTGGCTCCTGGCACTCGACCCGAACGACGTGCGCGGGATCGCCACGGCGAGCGACGCGCAGCTGAACCAGTTCCTCAAGCTGCTCGCGCAGCGTGAAATGCTGCTGAGCGAAGTGGACAAGGTCGGTGTGCAGCTCGACCCGGCCGACTGGCGGCAGCTGCGCGCAACGCACGACTCGGCCGTGGCGCGGCTGGAGGGCCTGCTCGGTGTATCGCCGCAGCTGCTGCAGGACTCCGCCATGACTCCCGCCGCGCGCGTGCAGCTGGCGATGGCCCACGTCGACCACTACGTGGACCGAGCGGTCACCCAGGGGACGGCGCCGTTCTTCCCGGTTCCGCCGTTCCTGGCCGGGGCGCTGCGCCAGGGCCAGGCCTGGTCGCTCAACGAAGCGGGAATCGCGCGCGCCCTGGAGAGCGCCAAGGCCATCCGGGCCGCGGACACCACGATACACCCGCCCCAGCCCACGGGCTTGAAACGGGCGCCCGGCCCACCGCCTATCGCGGCGGAGAGTGCCGGCCGGCGGGCGCCGCGTTGACCATGCGCGCACTCCTCCTGGCCTCTGTCGTGGCGGCGCTGGCCGCTCTGCCTCGGTTGACGCCCTGCGCCGCGGCGCAGGGCCGGGCGGCGACCGACCGCCCCGTAGACCGCATCGTGGCGATCATCGGCACGAAGCCGATCCTCGCGTCGCAGGTGGAGGAGCAGCTCGTCCTGGCGCAGTCGCAGGGCGCGAAGGTCCCCGAGGACTCCGCGGCCCGGGACGCCGCCCGACGGCAGATCCTATCGCAGATGGTGGACGAAGAGCTGCTAGTGCAGCAGGCGGAGCGGGACACCACCATCAAGGTGACGGACCAGGAAGTGCAGGATGCGGTCGAGCAAACCGTGCAGAACGTCCGCAAGCAGTTCACCTCGACTCCGGAATTCCAGGCGCAGCTGCGCGCCGCGGGCTTTGTGTCCGAGGAGGAGTGGCGCCGTTGGCTGGCCGACCAACAGCGGCGCGCGATCCTGCAGCAGCGGCTTATCGAGGGACTGAAGCAGAAAGGGAAACTGCGGCCGATTCCGCCGTCGGACGCCGAGATGCGGGCGTTCTGGGAGTCGAACCGGGCGCAGCAGCCCAAGCGGCCGGCGGCCATCTCCTTCCGCCAGATCGTGATCGTGCCGAAAGCGGACTCGGCGGCGAGCGCCCGTGCGCTGCAGCTGGGGGACTCCCTCGTCGCGGTGCTGCGGCGGGCCGGCGGGGCCCGGTTTGCCGACGTCGCGAAGCAGTACTCGGCGGACAGCGTCTCTCGGGAGCAGGGCGGCGCGCTGGGGTGGTTCCGCCGCGGCGTGATGGTCAAGGAGTTCGAGGACGTCGCGTTCCGTCTGAGGCCGGGCGCCATCTCCGATGTCGTACGCACCGAGTTCGGCTTCCACATCATCCAGGTGGAGCGCGCGCAGCCGGCGGAGATCCTGGCGCGCCACATCCTGATCCAGCCCACCATTTCCGCGGCGCAGATCGCCATCGCCCGGCGCCAGGCCGATTCGGTGCACGACGCGCTCGCCCACGGCGCGTCGTTCGACACACTGGCCCGTCGCTACGCCGACCCGAGCGAGCCCAAGCTGGCTGACGCCCTCCCCGTGTCCCAGCTGCCGCCCGATTACGAGAAGGCGATCGGTAAGGACACCGTTCCGGGGCTGAAGCCGGTGTTCGAAGTCGCCGCCGGAACGGGGCGGCCGCGGTTCGTGGTGTTCGAGCTGTTGAAGCGCCTTCCCGAAGGCGAGCTGGGGTTCGACGAGGTGAAGGATCGCATCCGCGACGGGCTAGGCCAGCAGCTCGCCATCAAGCACCATCTCGATTTGCTGCGTCGCACCACGTACGTCGACGTCCGTTTCTAGCCGCCGTCCCCGACTCGCGGTCACGCTCGGCGATCCGCGGGGGATCGGGCCGGAGGTGATCGAAAAAGCGCTGGCCCTCGGTCCGCTCGACGCGGATCTCGTGTTTCTCGGGAGCGGGGAGCGGGGAGCGGTACCCTCCGATGCAGCGGCGGGTCCCGCTCCCCGCTCCCTGCTCCCAGAACAGGCGGGGAGGATCGCTGGGGAAGCGGTGACCGAGGCGGTTCGACTCGCCCTCGCCGGCGACGTGGACGCCATCGTGACCGGCCCTGTGCACAAGCACGCGCTGCACCTCGCCGGATTCCACTACCCCGGCCTCACCGAGCTGCTGTCCCATCTCGCCGGCGACGTGGACGTCGCGATGATGCTCGCCGCCGGCAAGCTGCGGGTGGTGCTCGTCACGACGCACATCCCCCTCAAGCACGTCGTGGCGCAGGTGACCACCGATCGCGTGGTGCGCTGCGGGCGGATCACCGAGCGCGCCCTGCGCGACTGGTGGGGCATCGCGGCGCCACGGCTCGCCGTCTGTGCCCTCAATCCCCACGCGGGCGAGTCCGGCCTGTTCGGCGACGAGGACGCGCGCGTGCTCGAGCCCGCGGCCCGGACGCTCGGCGCGGCGGGGCCGCTGCCGGCGGACACGGTGTTCGTGCGGGCGCTGAGAGGTGAGTTCGATGCCGTGCTCACGCCCTATCACGACGTCGGCATGACGGCGGTGAAGGTCGCGGGATTCGGGGCCGGCGTGAACGTCACGCTGGGATTGCCGTTTCCGCGCGTCGCCCCGGACCACGGGACCGCGCTCGACATCGCCGGCAAGAGCGTGGCCGACCCCGGCTCGATGCGCGCGGCGTTGGAGCTCGGGACCGACCTGGCGCGACGGGTGCAGCGAGCGGGCCGAGGGGCGGCGGTCCGGCGCTAGGCCTCGGCGCCCGCCCCGCGTCGCAGCACGCGGACCGTGCCGACGCGGCGCCCCTCGACCTCCACGATCTCGAACACGGCGCCCTTCACCGCCACCTGGTCGCCCGGCCGGGGAAGGCGGCCGATGGCGCCGAACAAGAATCCCCCGATGGTCGTGTAATCCTGCTCGCCCAGCTCCAGCCCGAACGCGCTGTTGACCTCGCGGATCGGGACCGAGCCCGCGATGACGGGCGCCACGCCGGCCGGCGCGACGCGCAGCTCGCCCGAGGGTCGATCGTATTCGTCGTAGATCTGGCCGACGATCTCCTCCAACAGATCTTCCATGGTGACGAGACCCGCCGTCCCGCCGAACTCGTCCAACACGATCGCGAGGTGGATCTTCTGCCGCTTCATGTCGGCGAGCACGTCTTCCACCTCCCGCGTCCCCGGGACGAAAACGGCGGGGCGGAGCACGGCGCGCAGGCTGCCGCCCTTGGCCGAGCGCAGGCCGGCGAGGATATCCTTGGCGTGCACGATGCCGAGGATGTCGTCGAGCGACTCGTCGTACACAGGATAGCGCGACCGGCCGGCGACGGCCACCTGGTCGGCGGCTTCTTCGAGCGTCAGGTCGGCCGGGAGGGCCACCATCTCGGTGCGCGGCGTCATGACTTCCCGGGCGGTCTTCTCGCTGAACTCGAACACGCCCTGCAACAGGCGGGCGTCGTCGGCGTCGAGCTTGCCGCGCTGCCGGCTCTGCTCCACCAGCATGCGCAGCTCCTCGGGAGAGTGGATCGCCTCGAGCTCGGCACTGGTGCCCTTCAGCCCCAGCAGCCGCACCACCCGGTTGGCGCTCCAGTTGAGGAGGTCGGTGAACGGCCGCGTTATCCACGAGAAAAAGATGAGGGGCGCGGCGATCCAGCGGCTGGTGCGCTCGGGATGGGTGATGGCCCAGGCCTTAGGCGCCTGCTCGCCGAACACGACATGAAGGAAGGAGACGATTGCCACCGCGACCGTGGAGGCGACCCCGCCGCGGGCGAGGAACTCGAGGGCAGGTGGCAGCGCCGCGAACCAGTCGCGGAACAGCTGGGCGACCGTATCCTCGGCGACATAGCCCAGCAGAATCGAAGCGACCGTGATCCCGAGCTGCGCCGCGGATAGCTGCCGGTACAGGTCCTTGAACGCCGCCTGCACCCGCCGCGCCTTCCGATCACCGCGCCGGACCAGCGCCTCGATGCGGGTGCGACGGGCGGCGACCAGCGCGAATTCGGCCGCCACGAAGAACGCGTTCGCGAGCACGAGCGCCACCACCGCCAGCAGGCGGAGGCCGACCGAGTCCGAGGCGGGGCCAGGCATAGAGGCGGGAACATAGAGCGTGTTGCCCGAGGGCGGAACGCCTGGATATCTTGGGGATTGGGGGCGAGGGATGAGGGACTTGTGAGCGCCACGGTACCGCTGGAAGTCCAATGCACACATCGAGCTCCGCTGCGCGAGGAGAGCCGGCGGCGGATGAAGCTCGTGCTGGCCATCACGGCCGCGGTGATGGTTGCCGAGGCCGTGGGCGGGTGGCTGGCCCACTCGCTGGCCCTGCTGGCCGACGCGGGCCACATGCTGGCCGACGTGGCTGCCCTGGGCCTGTCGCTGGTGGTGACGGCACTCGCGCAGCGGCCGGTGACGGCGGAGCGGACGTTCGGACTGCTGCGGCTCGAGATCCTGGCTGCGCTCGTGAATGGTGCGGCCCTGATCGTGATCGCCCTCGGCATCGGCTTCGAGGCTTACGATCGGCTGCAATCGCCCACCGAGGTGCAGGGGACGCTGCTGTTGATCATCGCGGGGGTAGGACTGGTGGCCAACGCCGCCGGCACCGCGATCCTGCACCGCGGGCACAACCACTCGCTCAACCAGCGCGGCGCATACCTCCACATCGTCAGCGACCTGCTCGGCTCGGTTGGTGCGCTACTCGCGGGCGTCATCATCCTCGCCACCGGGTGGATGCAGGCCGATCCGGTGATCTCGGTGTTGATCTCCCTGCTGATCCTCGGTAGCGCCTGGAGGTTGGTGAAGGAGAGCACGGACGTGCTGCTCGAGGCGGCGCCCGCGCACATCGCCTTGTCGGACGTCCACGACCGGATCGCGTCCATCCCCGGCGTGGCCTCGGTGCACGACCTCCACGTGTGGACCGTCACCAGCGGCGTGATCGCGATGAGCGGTCACCTCGTGGTCCAAAACCCAGCCGACAACCAGCGTGTGCTCGAAGCCGTGCAGGCCTGTCTTGGGGACATGGGCATCCGCCACGTGACCGTGCAGATGGAGCGAGATCCAACCTGCACATAAACTGGCCCCCCGCTTGGTGATTTCTGAGCTTGTCTTTTCGAGACCCCCCTCCTATACTGCGCCCCTCACAGACTGCGCCTCTCACATAGGTATCGTCAGGACCTAGCCCCTTGCAGATCCGCAACATCGCCATCATCGCGCACGTGGACCATGGGAAGACCACGCTGGTGGACCAGATGCTCCGCCAGGCGGGGGTATTCCGTGCCAACCAGCAGGTCAACGAGCGGGTCATGGACTCGAACCCGCTGGAGCGCGAGCGCGGCATCACCATCCTGTCGAAGAACACCGCCGTGAAGTGGGGCGATACCAAGATCAACATCGTGGACACGCCCGGGCATGCCGACTTCGGCGGCGAGGTGGAGCGGATTCTTCGCATGGTGGATGGCTTCCTCCTGCTGGTGGACGCCGCCGAGGGCCCCATGCCGCAGACGCGCTTCGTGGCGGGCAAGGCGCTGGCGCTTGGCCTGAAGCCGATCGTGCTGGTGAACAAGATCGACCGGCAGGACGCCGAGCCGCTGCGGGTGCACGATGAGGTGCTGGAGCTGTTCCTGGACCTGGAGGCCACGCCGGAGCAGTTCAACTGCCCCTTCCTCTATACATCGAGCCGCGCGGGGACCGCCACGCTGGACCTCAAGGCCCCGGGCACGGATCTCAACCCGTTGTTCCAGACGATCTTGGACACGATCCCGGCGCCCAAAGCCGACCCCAACGGACCGTTCCAGATGCTCGTCTCGACGCTCGACTACTCCTCGTATCTGGGCCGGATCGCGATCGGCCGAATCGAGCGGGGGCGGGTAAAGGTGGGCGAGACGGTCGCGTTACTTCCGCTGGGCGAACCTGGTCCTCTGGGTGATAAGCCCTACGAACAGGCCAAGGTGGTGAAGCTGTTTTCGTTCGACGGGCTGGAGCGGGTGGAGGTGCAGGAAGCCTCGGCCGGCGACATCGTGGCGCTGGCGGGCCTGGTGGGCGTCGAGATCGGTAAGACGGTGACGGCGCCCGACTATCTGGAACGGCTCACGGGCATCGCGGTGGAAGAGCCCACGATCTCCGTGGACTTCAAGGTGAACGACTCGCCCTTCGCGGGGCGGGAGGGGAAGTACGTGACGGGCCGGCAGCTGCGCGATCGGCTGTTTCGCGAGCTCGAAAAGAACGTAGCCCTGCGGGTCGAGGAAACCGACGACCCCCAGACGTTCACCGTGTCGGGCCGGGGAGAGCTGCACCTCGGCATCCTAATGGAGACGATGCGACGCGAGGGGTTTGAGTTCCAGGTGAGCCGGCCGCGCATCATTCCGCGGGAGGGCCCGAACGGCGAGCGGCTGGAGCCGTACGAGGAGCTGATGATCGATTGCCCGGAAGGGTACCTGGGGGTCGTGATGGAGAAGGTGGGCCCCCGGCGGGCGGAGCTCCTCGACATGCGGAACCCGGGGGTGGGCATGGTGCGCATGCGCTTCAAGATTCCCGCCCGGGGGCTGTTGGGGTACCGGTCGGAGTTCTTGACCGACACGCGCGGGACCGGGATCATGCACCACCGTTTCTTCGACTACGGCCCGTGGGCGGGGCCGTTGCAGGGCCGGAGCCGCGGCGTGCTGGTGGCGGACCGGGAAGGGGTGGCGGTGGGGTACGCGCTCTTCAATTTGCAGGAGCGCGGGACGATGTTTGTCAAACCCGGGGAGCCGGTGTACGAGGGCATGGTCGTGGGCGAGAACGCGCGGGTGGGCGACATGGACGTGAACCCCTCCAAGGAAAAGAAGCTCACGAACATGCGGACGACCGCGTCGGACGAGATGATCATTCTGGAGCCGCCGCGGCAAGTGACGCTCGAGCTGGCGCTCGAGTACATCGAGGACGACGAGCTGATCGAGGTCACGCCGTCGTCCATTCGGCTGCGCAAGCGCGCGCTGGGCGCCACGGAGCGGCGTAAGCTGGCGCGCAACGCGCGGTCGGCGGAGGAGTCGTAGGAGAGAGTCGGATAGCTCGTTCAAACAACAACCACAACCCTAGCTGGGGGTGACAATGTTGTCCCGTGAGACGTCGGACTGGTCGCTCAAGCGTCGCGGCGACAGTCTCGGCGAAGAGCAGTTCGGAGACTTCGAAGAGGACAAGGACCTGGACGAG
>Ga0137398_10000411_pt1 | contig 15113 bp, 12 predicted proteins | sample czorhiz216metaG_FD_106659 | JGI IMG/M metagenome (GOLD analysis project Ga0137398, IMG submission 106659) | Vadose zone soil microbial communities from Angelo Coast Range Reserve, California, USA - czorhiz2.16 metaG | ecosystem: Environmental > Terrestrial > Soil > Vadose zone | place: USA...
CACATTTTTCTCGTGCGGCGGGAAGATGTGGAAACACCCGTCACCCGTTTGCACAGAGTGCGAGCCAACACAATTCAGCCGCGAGCGCGCCGACACCAGCAACAGAGCTGTCGGAGCCGCAATTTTCAGCGCCGCGCGCTCACGGTCGCGGCCCCCCCGCGCACAGCAGGGCGGGTATCAAATCCACGGTGTGGAAGTGATCCTGATCCGTCTTAGTCACCGTGTTCGCCAGCGACCTAGGGAAAACCCGGCCGGTATACTGTCGAGCACCGATTTTCGAGGCTTCCCCCGTTCCTACGTATCTAATTGTCCAACAAAGAGGGTTGTCGTTCCTTGCCGCTACGCATTACGATGAGCCAGTCAGCCGAGGGGCTCTCCGCTGACATGCGGCGAGCCCTGGCGCTTCCACCCATCATGGCGCAAGAATCTTCTCAGGTCTCACGATCAGTACGTCCACCCGGAAACCTCGAAAGGGAAGAATCGCAGCTATGGCGACTGTTGCTGCTGTTCATGGTTTTGCTGGCGGCAGGGTTCGCCGCACTTGCCTGGGAGCGACTTGAAAACCTGCCCTACCACTTGGGGGCGCTCGCGGTCGGCACCTTGGCATTGGCCGTCTTATTTGCGGTTTATGCCTACGGGCGGCGGCGTGAAGTTTCAGAACTCAAGACGCTGCTGCATGGATTGCAGGAGCACGTGGGCGCGGCGCCCTCTGAAGCGCAACTGGACCAGCTCAGCCAGATGATCCAGCGCTCGCAGCGCAGCTTCAAGGAACTGATTGACTCGTTTGAAGACGCGGCTTGTGCGGTTTCGCTCGACGGGACCATACGCACCATAAATAAGCGTGTAGCTGAGATGGTGGGGCTTCCCTACACCGCGATCGTGGGACACGATCTCTTTGAATTCATTGAAGAGCCGACGCGGAGTGGAGTGGAGACCAGCCTCGGCCGTTTTACGGAACGGAAACATTGGGCAGGTACGGTTCGTGTCGTGCTGAAAAATAACACCCGGCCCCTTTACTTCGATTGCGTGCTCAACGGCATCCTCAAGGGCGATGAGGTGGTGGGCGTGAGTGTGCTGGGACGCGACGTCACTGAGCAACGCGAGAAGGAGCTGCGCTTCACCGAATTGTTCGAGACTCTGCAGGAAGGAGTTTATTTCAGCACACCCAACGGCAACCTTCTGGATGCCAACCCAGCTTTGGTTGGTCTGCTGGGATATGAGAAGAAGGGGGAATTGCTTTCGCTGGACGCGGTTGACCTGAATTTCGATCCTGGCCAGCCGCCGGTTCTGGGCCGTGCCTCCGGGGACCGCGGCGCCGTGCGCACGCGGGAGATTAAGCTCAAGCGCAAGGACGGTACTGCCGCGCTGTTTCTCGATTCCTCGCGTGCGGTGTGGGACGCCTCCGGCAATATGATCCGCTACCAGGGGACGCTGGTCGATATTACCGACAAGCGAAAGATGGAGCGGGAATTGCTTCAGCAGGAAGAATTCCGCCGGCGATTGCTGGAGAGCTTTCCGGATTTGATCCTGGTTATAGATCTCGCAGAGCGTTACACCTTTGTGAGCTCCCGCGTACGCGACCTGCTTGGCTATCAGCCCGAAGAGTTGTTGCGGAAAAAGATCTCAGATCTCGAAGATCACTCCCCGGAACTGGCCTCGCTCTATCATGATGTGGCTTCGAGCAGGCAGATTTTCGCTTCCGCCGAGTACGGGGCACGCCATCGCGATGGAAGCTGGCGCACCATGCGGGCTTCGGCCAGCCAACTGTTCGACGCTGAGTCCAAACTGAGTGGGGTAATCATTTCGGTGCGTGATATCACGGTGGAAAAGAAGCTGGAAGAACAGATTGTGCAGAGCGAGCGCCTAGCCGCCATGGGCCAGATGATTGGTGGTGTCGCACACGAGTTGAACAATCCCCTGACCAGCATTCTGGGGGTAAGCGAATTGCTGCAGGATGCACAGACGAGCGACGCCGCGCGCAAGCAACTGGTAATGTTGCAGCAGCAGGCGCGGCGCGCGGCCGAAATTGTTCACAACCTCACCTATTTTTCGCGACCGCCTGCCCCGGGAAAGACTCGCGTGAACCTGGCGGAGATCGTGGAGCGCACGCTGAACCTCCACGCCTATTCGCTGCGCAAGAACAACATCACGGTCGACTTTCTCCGCGAACCCACGGTGCCACTGGTCGAAGCGGACCCGCATCAACTTATGCAGGTGTTTCTCAATCTGGTGTTGAATGCGGAGCAGGCAATCCGCGAGGCCCGGGATCGCGGAACTCTGCGCATACGCCTGGGCAGCATCGGCGATTCGGTTTGGGCTAGCTTTCAGGATGATGGTCCCGGCATCGCGGCAGAAATTCTGCCGAGCATTTTTGATCCCTTCTATACCACGAAGCGGCCGGGCCGCGGGACGGGGCTGGGTCTTAGTATTTGTAAGGCGGTGATGAAGGAACACAGTGGCAGCGTGGAAGCCGCGAATGCCCCCGGAGGGGGGGCGGTGTTCACTGTAAGGTTACGCGCCGCGGCGGCAAACCGAGGGCATGCTCAAGGGGGATTGATCTCAGATCCCCATGGGGAAAGAGGTTGAAAAAAGGGCTCTGTATGGCTTGCGCTCGCCCTCCTACTTGCTTGCTCCCTTCTCCGGGGACAACAAGTCGCGACAGCTCCGACCCCGCACCGATCACCACCGCCTACAACGTGCCTGATGCCTTGCGAAACATCACTCGGGAGATAAACGTGTATCAAGGAAGGGTGAGTCTTCCGCCGAGATCAAAAAACTCGCTGGCACTCCACTCTCGGATAGAGTGGACGGGCCGTAACCAGAATCTGCGCGACAAACTACTTAGCGCTCTACCGCCATTGCCACTGCGTTGCCACCGCCGAGACACAGCGCCGCGATGCCACGGCGCGCATTACGACGGGTCATTTCGTAGATTAACGTGACCAGCACCCGGGCTCCACTGGCTCCGATGGGATGTCCGAGGGCTACCGCTCCCCCGTTCACATTGACTCTATTGGGGTCGAGGCCGAGCTCGCGCATCACCCCCAGGGCCTGCACGGAAAATGCTTCGTTGAGTTCGTACAGATCAACATCCTGGTTCTTCCAGCCGGTTTTTTCCCAGATCTGGCGCACAGCCCCTACCGGCGCCATCATGACCCATTTCGGCTCGACGCCGCTGGTTGCCTGAGCTACGATCCGCACCATCGGTTCTCTGCCGAGTTCTTTGGCGCGTTTCGCGCTGGTGACCACCACCGCTGCCGCACCGTCGTTAACTCCTGGGGCATTCCCGGCAGTAACTGTGCCATCTTTTCTGAACGCAGGCTTCAGTGAACGCAAAACTTCAATGGTGGTGTCTTCGCGGGGCCCCTCATCTTTTTCAAACAGCACTGGCGCTTCGCCCTTTTTTTTCGCCGGAATCTCTACCGGGACGATCTGTGACTTGAAACGGCATTCGCGGATCGCGGCCAGCGCTTTGCGATGGGAATTGAGCGCAAACTCATCCTGCTCTTGGCGCGTAATGCCGTATTTCTCGGCGACGTTTTCGCCGGTGATGCCCATGTGGTAGTCGTTGTAGATATCCCATAGGCCGTCGTGAACCATCGAGTCGACGACTTGCGCGTTGCCGAGGCGATATCCCTTGCGGGCCTGGGGCAGCAGGTAGGGAGCGTTGGTCATGGATTCCATGCCACCGGCAACGACGACGGAACTGTTTCCGGTTTGCACCGCTTGCGCCGCGAGAGCGACTGCTTTCAGTCCGGAGCCGCAAACTTTGTTGATTGTCATGGCACCTACCGCGGGAGCCAATCCGCCGAAGATGGCGGCCTGTCGAGCGGGATTTTGCCCCAGGCCCGCGGACACGACGTTGCCCATAATGCACTCGTCCACCTGCGTGCCATCCAGTTCCGCACGCTTCACGGCCTCGCGCACAGCGATCGCGCCCAACTGCGGAGCACTCAGATCACTGAGGCTTCCCTGGAATTTTCCTACCGGAGTGCGGCACCCGGAAATGATGACAACATCGTCAAAAGCGGCCATGAATCAAGCTCCCGCGAAGATTTCGCGCTCTCTATTATAGATGCGCCCGGTCACGGAAGGTTGAAGTTATGAAAGACCGCGCGCTTTGATTCAGGGTTAATTTGCATAACGCAGAACCAGCGCGACTGCGCTGATCTGGAGTCTCGGCCGATTGCGGGTTGCACTGATCACGGCGACGACGACCGGTGGAAGGCGCACGCGCATCGAAAATTTTGGCCTGCGTTCGTCGCTTCGTGACTTTGGTACCGCGACTGACTGCGGGAGCGACTTCATTTTTCTCTTGACTTCATTTTTCAATGACTCTATACATCAACTAGTTGCAACAAAAGAGCGTTGCAAAATTTCCATGAACAATGGAAGGGAGAATAGAACCAATGGCAACGAAAAAGAAGGCGAAAAAGAAAAAGAAGCACTAAGGAAGTTCGGTACGAAGTCAAATAGGGGGACGCAAATTGCGTCCCCTAAGTTTTTTTGCGGCCTACATTCGGCGGCGATGTCCTACCAAGGCTTTGCCGGATTGAATTGCACGCAGCTCGTTTCCCGGGGACAAGGGTCTGAGAAGCCAAAGCTAAACCTAGCTCAGCCGCTTTGCTCCGCCCAGCGCCGGATCGGGGATGCGCTTTTCTTTTGCAGGGCACAGATTGCGGTACGGACAGAAGCTGCAGTGATAATCAACCTTGGGAGGGAACTCTCCATGGGCGATACCATGGGCTGCCGATTCAACCCGGGCACGGGCCTCGCGCAATTGAACTTCGCTGCGTGAGGTAATGACCGGGACATTCTCCTCGAGGTTATGAAAGGCCAGGGAACTCACCCGGTATCCCCACTTCTCCCTAGCCGCGATGGCATAGATGGAGAGCTGCAGACTCTCATCGGCTTCTTCCTGGGGACGGGCTTTGCCGGTCTTGTAATCCACAATGGCGACACCACCATCGGCGGAGGCAGCGATTCGACCGATCCGGCCAGCAACCGCGGTCTCTCCGATCCGAATCTCGAACCATTCCTCGGTGTGAAGAACCTGGGGTGGAACGCCCGATCGCGCGGCTGCGAAAAAATCTTGCAATTGCTCTACGCCCTGATGCTCATACAGTTCATGCTGGTAGTTGTCCTGAATCTCCTCGCTCGCCAGATCATCTCTGAATAGTCCGAGGAGTTCCTCGTCGCTCTTGGGCCGGCCGAGACGCACGGCGTCGTAATAGGTGCGCAGCACGCGGTGCATCGCCGCCCCGTACCGCATGGCAGCAGGGATCTGGCGTGACATTCTCCAGTCCCGCTCGAGCTTGAATTGCAGGGGGCATCTCTCGTAGGTGTCCACAGCGGACGCGCTCAGCCGGGTGTGCAGGCCAGTGACCGCCGGAATGTCCAGCCACTGCGCCGTTCGGGACGCAGACGGATACGGGGGAGACGTTGCCCCGAAAATATCCATGGACGTCTGCGAGCCGCGAGCGGACCGCGAACTCAGCCAACCACGCAGGCTTGAGTCTTGCAGCAAGTTGCGCATCAGTCCGGCGGGAGTCTTCTCCTTGCCAGTTCCTTGTCGGGCATAAACCTGCAGCGAATCGCGGGCACGGGTCATGCCCACATAGAAGAGCCGGCGTTCCTCTTCATCGTGCAGGGTTCTGTCATCCCCTTCTGCCGCGGAGTCGGGATCGCGCAATTGGTTAGGGAATTCGACCAGCGTCTCCCGGTACGCGTTAGGGAAAGAACCTTTATTCGCGCGCAAGATGAAGACATGGGAGAACTCCAGGCCCTTGGCTAAGTGTGCAGTCATCAAGCGGACAGCATTGTCATCTTCATCGGAGGCCATGGGAATCACGCCATTGGCCTCTCGAAAGAAGCTCAGGTAATCTAGGAACTCATTGAGTTCGCCGGTTTTGGTCATCGGTTTGTCCTCCCAAGCGCCGATGAACTGAAGAGCCGCCTGGAGGATCGCGGAACGAAGATCGAGCCCGAATTGCTTGGCGATGATTTCGACTGCCTTTCGGCCTTTCACTTCTTGGCGACTGATTTCCTGCTGGGCCTGCCGTACGGCATCCAGCACCGCCGCGCCGCCATCCACTCCACTGAGCACCGCGGCCAGGGGAACCAATTGGCCTTCTTTGGAATCCTTTGCCGCCGCGCGCATCGCCGCGCGAAGCTGCAGCGGGTCCACATTAAATTGGGGCAAAGCCACGATACGGAAGACACTGGCATCGTCTCCGATCGAGGCCACGGCCCCCAGGCAGGCAAACAGATCACGCACTTCGCAAGTATCAGAAACATCCATGCTCTCGATGGAGAACGGGATGTTGGCATCGGCAAGTTCACGGACCACGTCGTCGCGATGCAGGTGCGAGCGATATAGAACGCCGAAGTCGCTCCACTTGGAACGCAGTTTTCCGCGCAACTCACGGATGACGCTAACCACGTCTGGACCCTCAGCCTCCTTGCGCGCAAACGTAATCACGTTTACCGGGACCGAGGGCAAGGCCTTACCATCTTTCTCCGCCTGTTCTTCGCGCACCGACTTTAGCGGTGCACGCTGGTAGGCAAGCGTTCCGTCTCGACCTCGGGCAAACGCCTGGGGATTCTCATTGATCACTCGAAAGGCACAACCTAGGATCGGGGAGGTCGAACGCCGATTGTTCTCTAACACCACCAGTCGGGCAGCGGGAAAGTGGCGATGGAACAACTCAAACGCGGCACTCGATGCGCCTCGAAAACGGTAAATGGCCTGGTCCGGGTCCCCTACCGCAAAAAGATTCCCCTCCGTTCCCGTGAGGGCAGCGAGTATTTTCACCTGTGCGAAGTTGACGTCCTGGAATTCATCGACGAGGATAAAACGAAAACGCGCCCGCTCGACACCGCGAAGACCCTCATCGCTGAGAAGCAATGCCAGGGCGCGTGTGATCATGTGGCTGAAGGTCCCCAGATTTTCCTCCCGCAGCCAGTGTTCCAGGGTGGCAAAAACTCGCGCAATTTCCCGGCACCGGCCGAGGACCTCGGCATCGCTCAGTGGGTCCTTCGATCTCGCGACACGGGGGACGGGCAATTCGCCGCGCTCCAGCCGGTCTACGTACTGTGTATATTTTTCCGGAGTTACAAGCTCGTCGTGGCAGCGGCTGACAAAGTTCAATAAATCGCTCAGAAACTGTCCCACGTTTGCGGCGCGGACGAAATGCTCGAGGTGAAGCTCGCGGATTCGCTTGCGCAAGTAAATCCACAGGTCCTGCTCATCGAGGACGCCAAACTTCTGTCCGACACGTTCTAGAAATTTGAAGCAGTAATCATGGAACGTGGCGGTGTGAATCTCATCGCCGTGCAACAGTGAACGCACCCGCTGGCGCATCTCGGTGGCGGCAGCGCGAGTGTAGGTCAGGGCAAGAATCTGATCCGGACGAGCATGGCCCTGTTGCACAAGATGCGCCGCGCGATTCGTCAGGACAGAGGTTTTTCCCGTCCCTGCGCCAGCCACCACCAGCACGGGACCGTACAGGTGCTCGATAGCCTGTCGCTGACGATCATCGGGAACAAAGTCCGGAGGACGGGAATAAACCTTGGACACAGCCATTGCTTGCCAGAATATCACCCACGGGTGGCGGCGGTGAGAACGCGGTTGGACCGAGGAAAAATGAGATTAACTCAGCTCCGAGGCGGCAATCGCCGTAGCGGCGATGGCGGCGGTTTCGGCGCGAAGAACTGTCCTGCCCAAGCTCGCGGAGGTCCATCCCGCCTGATGGAAGCCCTGCAACTCGTCTGTGGTCCAGCCCCCTTCCGGGCCGACAGCGAGAACGATTCCCGCCTCCTGCGGCAGCGATTCGAGGACATCGCGCAAAAGAGCTTGCTCCTCAGATTCCGCCAGGACGATGCGCACATCCCCCGGAAGGGCAAGCGTCTCTGGGAGTTCTATCGGAGCCGCGATTTCGGGTGGGAGGGCACGGCGAGACTGCTCTGCCGCCTGTCGCGCGATCCGCCGCCATCGCTCCGTGCGCTTTGTCGCTGCGGCCGCCAGATGTACGTCCGTGCGCTGGGCAATCACCGGCACAATGTGGGCCACACCGAGTTCCGTGCATTTCTCGATGGCCCACTCCATCCGGTCAAACTTAAAAACAGCCAGGGCCAGTGTAATTTTCGCGGCAGCGGCGGCCGCCACCTCTTCGCCAAGTTCAAACTCAACCCGACTTTCCGCTATGGAAGTGATTCGGCTCTTGCGCACCGCCAGCCCGGTCGCGATATCAAATTCCTGCCCCACGCGAGCGCGCAGCACACGGGCCAGATGTTCGGCGTGGTTTCCGGTGAGGATGGCGCGATTGCCCGATACTTCGTCGGCGATCCATCGGCGGCGAGTCATGAGTCAGGAGCCAATGCGGGTTAGGGAGTCGCGAGTACCGAGTTTGGCCCAGCGGGCGCCAGTCTGCAACTATCCGAAGATGTCCTTTACTTTGCCGATCAGCGAGCGCAGTTGCGGTTGATTGTCCACTTTCGTCGTAGTCTCTAGTTCCTGAAGCAGTTCGCGCTGGCGCTTGTTCAGCTTGTTGGGAATCTGCACGCGGACTTCAACGTATAGATCGCCCTTGCCGTGCCCGTTCAGCAGCGGCACGCCCTTATTGCGAATGCGGAACGTTGTACCCGGCTGTGTGCCGTCGGGAACTTTCAGAGTGTGTTCACCCTCGAGAGTAGGTACACGGATTTCAGCTCCTATCGCCGCCTGGGTTACCGATATGGGGACGACACAGTGCAGGTCGTTGCCTTCGCGGGCGAAGAACGGATGCTCCTTTACATGCAAGACAACGTAAAGATCACCCGCCGGCCCACCAAATTGTCCGACCTCTCCCGATCCCGCGAAGCGGATTCGCGTACCATCCTCAACCCCCGCGGGAATCTTCGCGTCGACGGTGCGCTGACGCAACACGCGTCCTTCCCCCTTGCACTTCGCGCAGGGATCGGTAATCACACTGCCCGTCCCCTGGCATGCCGGGCAGGTGCGGGCGATGCTGAAGAATCCTTGCTGATAGCGCACCTGGCCGCGGCCAGCGCAGGAGCGGCAGGTAGTGGGACCTTTTCCTGGCGCGGCTCCTGAGCCATGGCATTCCTCGCAAGCTTCGTGACGGCGAACGGTTACGCGGGTCTCAGTGCCGAACACAGCTTCCTCGAACTCCAGCGTCAAGTCCTCCCGCAAATCGGCGCCGCGCTGCACACGGCTGCGCCGCCGTCCGCTGCCGCCCGCGCCGAAAACGTCTCCGAAGAATTCGCCAAAAATGTCCCCGAAGTCCTGAAACACAGTGGAGTCGAATCCGCCGCCCGCAGAGAATCCGCCACCCACTCCGGCGTGACCAAAGCGGTCATAGAGCGATCTTTTCTCGGAGTCGGCGAGGACGGCGTACGCTTCGCTCACCTCCTTGAACTTCTCCTCGGCGTCGGGATTGTTCGGGTTCCGGTCAGGATGCAGTTGCAGAGCAAGTTTGCGGTAGGCGCTCTTCAGCTCCGCTTCTGTCACCGTCCGGCTCACACCGAGGACTTCGTAATAGTCACGTTTTGCGTTTGTGGTCAGAATGGCCTTCCAACGAACGAATGAAATTGGTGGGATTACTTCCCGGGGTTCTTCGCTACTCGTACCATCGCGGGCCGCAACAGGCGTTCCTTTAGCTTGTAGCCGTGTTGCAGTTCCTCGAGCACCTCATGGTCGGGGGCGTCCGCGGTCTCCACCAGTTCGATGGCTTCGTGGTGGCGGGGATCGAACTGCTCGCCCTTGGCGGGAATACGGCGCACACCCAGTTTGCTTAACGCATCCTGCAGTTGCTTGTAGATCAGCTCCACGCCGCTGCGGAAATCTCCGGGCTCCGCCTTCACTTGCAGCGCCCGCTCAAAGCTGTCCAACACCGGCAGCAGGGCCTTGATCGCGTCCACGGTTGCATAGTCACGAAATTCCTGCTGCTCGCGGCCCGCGCGCCGGCGCGCGTTTTCAAACTCCGCCTGCGACCGTGCCAGCCGATCGAGTAGTGAGTCCCGCTCCGCCCTGAGTTTTTGCATTTCTGCTTCCACCCCCGAGCTCTGGGCGGCCTCGAGCGTTTGTCCTCCGCCGACTGCGGCGACCTCGGCGGTTTCGTCGCCATCGTCGCCCGCGGGAAGTTCATGCTCCAAATCCAGCCGGGCGCGTTCTGCTTCCGTTCTTCCGTTCACTTTCACCATAGGGTATTTAGGGTTACTCCGATTCATTAAGGATCTTGTCAAACAAACGCGCAATGTAGGAAACCGCCGTCATGGTGTGCTGGTAATCCATGCGCGTGGGACCGATGACAGCCAGCGATCCCATCACGTCGTTTCCGGCTCGCGCGGGAGCTCCAATCAGCACAAAATTCTGCATGGAGGGCAGTGTTTGATCGAGACCGATGACCACTCTCACCGCTTCCTGCTTCACATCCAGATAAGCCCCAAGGAGTTGCACGACTTTTTCTTTTTCTTCCAGCGTTTTCAGCATAGCCTGCAACCGCTCACGGTCATGCTCACCGGTCACCAGGTTGGCGGCACCTTCAACAAACACGACCTGCCCCCCTGGCTCGGCCGCCAGTGCGCCTTGTTTATAGAGTTGCTCGATCGAATGCATCATCCGGTCGTATTCGCTGCGCTCCTGTTCCAACCGTCGGCCTAACTCGGCGCGCATCGCCTCCATGGTCCAGCCGCGAAAATTCTCGTTGATGTAGCGGGCCGCCAGATCCAGATCGGACTGCGATAGATCCAGCCGTAATATCCGATCTCGCACCAAGCCTGAGCGCGTAACCACGACTGCAAGCACCTTTTGATCGCTCAGCCTCGAAAAATACACATGATCGAGCGCATTCTTCGAGCCGCCGGTGGCCATTGCGACGCCCACGTTCCGCGAGATCAGAGATAACACATGCGACGTGCGCTCCATGAATTCCTGTACATCGCTGATCCCGGCCAGGGACTCAGAAATCATGCTTTCTTCCTGCGGGGCCAGCCGCGCGGTGCCGGTGATCTGCTCCACGTAATAGCGATAGGCCTCGGGCGTGGGCACACGGCCCGCAGAAGTGTGGGGTTGCTCCAGGTAGCCGGCTTCCGACAGATCGGCCATAACATTGCGAATGCTTGCCGGGCTCAGCCCTTCGCGATTGGCCCTCGCTAAGGTCCGCGAACCGACTGGTTCGCCGGTGCTTATAAACGTCTCCACGATGGCAGTCAGGATCTCGCGTTCGCGGGCGTCGATGTGAGGTTCCGAGGGCATTCACATTTCCAGGTCTTTTATCATCGCCCGGATTTCTTCGATCCCCGGGATCATCTCGTAAGTATCTTAGATGCAAAAACTTAGGGTATGGCTCCAATTTCTGAACCCTGTGTGGATTCTAGGAACGGGTTCTGGTCCTGTCAAGCACCGAGCGGAACCCTGCGTAACCCTGATAACCTGGTTTCTGTCTATCGGACCTGGCTGAAGGAAGCCTAAAAGTCATCCTCAATCCCTTTCCCGTAGTGCCGCCTCCACGTATCCTCAAATGCCACGTGTAAGCATATCTCGCATGACGGCAAAACCTCATATCGCAGTTATCGGGGCGGGAGCGTTCGGGGGCTGGACCGCCCTTCATCTCAGGGACGGCGGCGCCCGCGTAACTCTATTGGATGCTTGGGGCCCGGGTAATTCGCGCGCGTCCTCCGGGGGCGAGACCCGAGTGATGCGTGGGGCTTACGGTCTCGATCAAGCTTCCACGGAGATGGCCGCGCGGGCACTCAATCTCTGGGAAGACTACGAGCGGCGCTCAAAGCGCACCCTGCTTCATCGCTCCGGGGTGTTGTGGATGGCTACCGGCGACGATGCCTTCGAGCGCGGCTCGGTCGAAATGTTACGCGCGACCAAGATCAAATTCCAGGAACTCTCCGCCCCGGTGATGAGGAAGCGCTGGCCGCAGATCAACTTCGAGGGTATCGGCTGGGCCATCTACGAGCCTGAATGCGGATATCTCGAGGCACGCGCCAGTTGCCAGGCTGTAGTGGAGGTGTTCGTCGACCAGGGCGGCGAGTACCGCCAGCTCGCAGTTGTGCCCCAAGGTCTGGAGGATTCGATTCTGCGCGGGATTCTTCTCACTGACGGGTCGCGTCTCACCGCGGACTACTACGTGTTCGCCTGCGGACCCTGGCTCGGCCAACTATTTCCCGGCGCCATCGGCGAGCTCATTCAACCCACCAAGCAGGACGTCTTCTTCTTTGGTACGCCGGCGGGCGACGCTCGCTTTAGTGAGGAGCACTTGCCAGTGTGGGGCGACCATCACGGCCGTTTCCTTTATGGCATCCCGGGGCACGCGCGCCGTGGTTTCAAAGTTGCCGATGACACGCGTGGTCCGACCTTCGATCCGACCTCGGGAGAACGGGTCATCAGCGGGGAGACGCTGCAATTTGTTCGTGAGTATTTGGCCTTCCGCTTCCCTGCCCTGAAAGACGCTCCGCTGATTGAAACGCGCGTCTGCCAATATGAGCAGACGCCCGACGGCCAATTCATTGTCGACCGTCATCCTGCGATGGAAAATGTCTGGCTAGTCGGAGGAGGCTCCGGGCACGGATTCAAGCACGGTCCAGCGATTGGCGAGATGATGGCAGGGGTGATTCTGAAGGGGGGCGAGCTAAAGGCAGGTTGGCGGCTGGGCCGGTTCCAGAAAAACACAAGCTCACCCCAGAGGGCACATTGAAATTCCTCCGTGGTTAACAGATCTGCTAGTGAATCTGAATCACGCTTTCCGGCGCCGTCGCTCTGATCTCAGTCACGCGTGCTTCCACTTTGCGTGCAAACGCAAACAGTGACTTGGCATGGGCCGAGTTCTCGCCTTCGAGCACGACCGGCTTGCCACCATCTCCCGATTTGCGCACTTCCGGATCGAGCGCAATGTTTCCCAGGAAAGCCACATGGTAGTCCTGAGCCATTTTCTCTGCCCCGCCGCGTGAAAAGATGTCAATTTCGTTGCGGCAATGCGGACAAACAAAGTAGCTCATATTCTCGACAATGCCGACGATATCCACTTTCATTTGCCGGAACATCTCGACAGCTTTTCTTGCATCTTGCAGGGAAACATCCGAGGGAGTCGAAACCACAATGGCACCCGTCAGGGGAACCGTCTGCACCAGCGAAAGCGCGATGTCGCCCGTACCCGGCGGCAGATCCACGATTAGGTAGTCGAGCCGGCCCCACTCCACCAGCCCTAGAAACTGTTTCATGATCTGGTGCAACATCGGCCCCCGCCAGATGATCGGCTTGTCCCCGGGATTGAGAAAGCCGACCGAGATCACCCTTAGCCCATAGGCCTCCAGCGGCTCGATGCGGTTTTCGCCGACCATCTTCGGCTGCCCGTTCACGCCCAGCATGAGAGGGACATTGGGCCCGTAAACATCCGCATCCAGCAGCCCGACCTTGTGGCCCAGCTTGGCCAGCGCGACGGCAAGGTTCACCGACAGCGTGGTCTTTCCCACGCCACCCTTGCCGGATCCGACGGCTATGATGGCATCCACGCCAGGCAAAGGTTGCGGTCCCTGGGCAGGCGGGCCAGGACGGGGCGGCATATGTGCATTCAAGGAATCACACTCCAGATGACTGCAAGATGAGCAAGAGCCTGTCTGGATTATACAGAGGGGTGGCGAGGCAGGCTCTCGCTATCGCTTGCCTCTGCGCCGCCGCTCTAGTTCGGTCCGGCGGATTTCGCGTCGCCGCCCTGCGTCGTCGTAGCGGCGCTGCTCTTCTTCCGTCTCAGGAATCACCGGCGCAATCTTGAGATGGTGCCCCGCGCCATCGATGGCCACGAAGGTCAAGTACGCCGAGCTGACGTGCTGCGAGGTGTCGGCAATGTAGTTCTCGACGTAAACTTTGACTCCGACTTCCATCGAGGTGTTGAACACACGGTTCACCGACGAACGCAAGATAACCAGGTCTCCTACTCGCACCGGCACCACAAAGTCCATGTGATCCACCGAAGCGGTAACCACATAATTTCGCGAGTGCCGATGAGCAGCCATCGCGCCGGCCAAATCAATCCAGTGCATGAGCCGGCCTCCGAGTAGCGCGCCGAGAGGGTTGGCATCATTCGGAAGAACAATCTCCGCCATTTCCGATTGCGAATCGCGAACCGGCCGCGCAGTAAGCGTTGCTTCATTCATGCAGTTTCTCTTCTTCGCCTCGAGGATTCCCGGAGCAATCTCGATCAGCTGGCGACGCGCCTGGTGTCAGACCGCCCACACTTCGCCAAATACGACTCCAGACAACATTCGGCCATTCTTTGCACACGCGGGTCAGCGTGGCGGCGCACCCATTGCTTCGACTTCATCTCAAACTCCACACTGCCGTGCTCAACCGGAAGATAGTCGCGTTCACAGACGTACCGGAATTGAACAGAGGACCTCTCGCAGCCGGGGCCATACCCGTCGGTCGCGGCGCCAGGTTTCTCCTCCGCAGCGTCGGGGGAAGCCATTACGAAGAAGCGCACCGCATCCCACGCCCGCTGTTTCGGCAGCCGCCCGCAAGCCAAGGCATAGCCGAGATTGCATTCGTGCAACTGGTGTGCGGAAGGAACTTCCCCTTCGTGTCCCGGCGCAGTGCAGCAGCCGCTCCATCCGCAGCCCAAGGGGAGCCGTGCCGGATGCGGCCACGCGCCGTTCTCCAATTTCTCCACTGGCATGAAAAAAGGACAGGCCACGGGCAAGTCTCAACTTTCTTTGATCGAAGTTTGGGCAGTGGGCAATGATCAGTGCCCAGCGGTCAGTGCTCAATTGTATTCACCGGCCGAGATCTGCGCCAGCTTTCGCGGAGCGGAGTGGGTGGGGCAGGGAAGGGCAAGTTGTAGTACTCTCATTTGAGCTGACCACTGATCACTGGCCGCTGGGCACTGAGCATTAAGCGTTAAGCATTGCTTCCATGGATCGCATCGCCGCCCTCATCGACGTGCTCACGCAAAACCCCAACGACGCTTTTGCTCGTTACGGCCTCGCCATGGAACATTCCAACCGAGGTGACCTTGAACCCGCCCTTGCGGAATTCTCAACTCTCCTGACAACTCACCCCGACTATACTGCTGGCTACTTCATGGCCGCACAAACCCTAGCCAAAGCTG
>Ga0137398_10000415_pt1 | contig 15066 bp, 13 predicted proteins | sample czorhiz216metaG_FD_106659 | JGI IMG/M metagenome (GOLD analysis project Ga0137398, IMG submission 106659) | Vadose zone soil microbial communities from Angelo Coast Range Reserve, California, USA - czorhiz2.16 metaG | ecosystem: Environmental > Terrestrial > Soil > Vadose zone | place: USA...
TTGCAAGCGCCGGACTTCACGCTCTTGGGGAAAAACGAACCGAGCTCCGCCAGCTTCGGGAGCATCTTGATTTTGTCGAACAGCCCTCGTGGCGTCTCCATGGCCAGGAATCCGTGAACTCGGGCCGCCACCTCATCCAGATCCTGCACTTCAAACGCCAGCGCCATTCGTCGCACGCTTCCAAACGCATTGATCAGCACGGGATGCCGTGACCCCTTCGGCTTTTCGAACAGTAGCGCCGGGTTACCTCCGAGTGGGACAGGCCTGCCTGTCTGTCCGCCTTGCTTGCCCCGCATGACTCGCTGCACCACTTCTGAAATCTCCAAAACGGGGTCGACTTCTGCGTGCACACGCTTCAATTCGCCTTCGGTTTCCAGTTTCAGCACAAACTCCCGCAAATCCTGATACGCCACACATCCTCCGTAAGGGATTTATGAACGCCAATAATTCGAAGTTTGTAACGGCGGCTTTAGTCCGCCAAGCCTTCGACGGCCGGTACCCTGAACCGGAAACTGTAGCACGAACATACTGTCCAGCGGCCTCTTCGGCACCGCCATTCGTGCCTCCAGCGATCCTCGAAACTAATTTGCAGTCTCGCCGCAATCCCAGTACTCCAGAAAGGAAAACCAGGCAGACATAACTTCCACTTAACTAGCGACCCGGAGCGAAGCATCCAAGAGATGAGTTGCAGATGACGAGGCAAAGCGTAGCGAGGAATCAGTAGATGCCCAAGACGAAGATAGCCGTGGCGACGAAGCCCGGTCGCAAGTTCGAGATCGAAGAGCAGCCCGGTCCTGGTCATGTGCGTATCCGCCACGGACCCCTCGAAGTGCCTCCCACGAAACTTCTCTTCGGAGCAAACGCCTCCAGGGCCGGGCCTCGGGAATCCCCGCGGACTCCGAAGACACCCTGCGATTCACCGAATTGACCAGCATCCACCCGATGATCGAGAAATATCCCCTCGACAAAGTGAACGAAACCTACGAACGCATGAGCCGCGGCAAGGCTGAATGCCGCGTCGTCTTGATCACGTAACTCAGCTGATCCCGGAGCCACGGCCGCATCTCAGCTAGGCTGGGACTGGTTTCAAGCTGACACATTCTGTCTCAGAGTGGTCAATTTTCGCTTGAACACACTGCGCCTTTCCCTCTGCCGTTCATTACCACTGCCCTAATCCCTCCTCACGCAACGACTTACCATCGTCATGGGAGACAAGTCCTTGCTCCGGTGCCAGCGCACGATTGGCCGCCCAATTGCATCCTGTTTGACGGCGCTGGAGGGATCGCTCGCACACCGTGCGTAACGTCCCTTAAAAAAATACCGCAAACGCTGTTTTCGCCGGGTGAGCAATCGGCCTGGCCAGCTAGAAAAAGAGAGTCGTAGAACCACGGGCATGGCGGCCAATCGTTCCGCCAGTTTCTTGCTCTGGTTCGTTTACTTGACATGTTGAACATGCTCCATCTGATTCGACTCGATTATCTATCCTGCGTTCTGACCGTGCTGGCCACCGTGCTGATTGGCAAGAAACTCTGGCAAGGCTGGGTGGTTGCCGGAATCAACAGCGCCGTCGTATGCGTCATCGGGATCCGCACTGCCCAATTCGGCTTCGTCCCCGCAAATCTACTGTGCATCGCCCTGTACACCAGCAACCTGTTCAACTGGCGGGTCAGAACGCTGCCTCCTCGCCGGACGAAAAGCGCGGAGCCCGAATCCTAGGTCGCGCCTCCTACGACGTACGATTTGCCTAGCACTCCCCGATCACCGTTAACTTCTAGCCCTTAGGTTAACTCGCCACTTTATCCGGGCCCTGCTATCCTGAGAGCAGCGCCATGAACCGCGTCTACCTCGATTTCAACGCCACGACACCGGTCGAGCCGGAAGTGCTCGACGCCATGCTTCCCTTTTTCTCCACGGAATTTGGCAATGCGGCATCCATCCATACGTTTGGCCAAAAGTCTCGCGCTGCCGTTGAAACGGCACGTGAAAAAGTGGCCGCGCTGATCGGAGCCCGGCCCCAGGAAATCGTGTTCACCAGCGGTGGCACGGAATCCGATAATCACGCCATCTTTGGGGTTGTGCTACAGCCGCTCCTGCCGGCCCGGAGCGAAGTCGAAGGGAGCGTAGCGGATGGGGCTGTGCGCTCCGGCGAAATCGGAAGGCACATCATCACCACTGCCATCGAACACGAAGCCGTCCTCAACGCCTGCCAGGCCCTCGAAAAAGAAGGCGTGGCCGTCACCTATCTACCGACCGATCACGAAGGACAGATCGATCTGGAAGAGCTGCGCCGCACCATGCGGCCAGAAACCATCCTCATCACTATCATGCACGCGAACAACGAGCTGGGCACCATCCAGCCACTCGAAGAAATTGGCCGCCTGGCCGCCGAAACCGATGTCTACCTACACACCGATGCTGTGCAATCCGCGGGGAAAATCCCGATTGATGTCAACGCGCTGGGAGTCGATCTCCTCTCCATTTCTGGGCACAAATTGTACGCGCCAAAGGGAATCGGCGCCCTGTATGTCCGCGGCGGCACTCGTTTGCGCCAGCTGCTCTACGGCGGACATCACCAGCGCGGCTTCCGCCCGGGGACAGAAAACGTCGCCGGCATCGTGGGCTTCGGTAAAGCCGCAGAGATTGCCCGCAAGTCTCTCGCAGAGACCGCCCAACGCGTGTCTACCCTTCGAGACAAATTGGAGCAAGGTCTACTGCAACGCGTTCCCCAGTCACGCGTGAACGGCGGGGCTGCACCGCGCACTCCGAACACCGCAAATCTGGTCTTCCCAGGCGTCGAAGGCGAAGCCCTGCTTATTGCCCTCGACCTAAGAGGTCTGGCCTGCTCGACCGGAGCAGCTTGTTCCTCGGGCGCCGTGGAGCCATCTCACGTGCTTACCGCCATAGGTCTGCCGCCGGAAGAAGCCCGTGCTAGTCTTCGCTTCAGCCTAGGCCGTCACACCACTTCGGCAGACCTTGATTTCGCCCTCAGCGTGGTTCCCGCCGCGGTCGCCCAGCTCCGCGAGTTATCCCCCGCCTATCGAAAGGTAGCTAAAGCCAGGTAAGATGAAGCTGCAGGGGCACGATCCATCGTGCCCTTCTTGAACGCATGACGACCATCACCCAATTCGACACCCTTCCCCAGCGCGCCAAGACCCGGCGCGGCCTCGTGGCCGTGGCCATGTCCGGCGGCGTCGACTCTTCAGCTGTTGCCGCGCTGTTGCAGCAGCAGGGCTGTACCGTCGTGGGCCTCACCATGCAGCTCTGGAACCAGCGCCGCCTCCCCGAACTTCAAGGCGCCGGCCCCGCACGGCACCGCTGCTGCTCGCTCGATGACGTCTATGACGCCAAAGCGGTAGCGCAACACCTGAATTTCCCGCACTATGTGGTGAACTTCGAGGAGCACTTCGAGGATCGCGTTGTGCGTCCGTTTGTCGACCAGTATCTCGCCGGCCGGACGCCCATCGCCTGCACCAATTGCAACACGGATGTAAAGTTTGAGCCGCTTTTGCGTATGGCGCGCCAGATCGGGGCCGAGCGTCTGGCCACCGGTCACTACGCGCGAATTCGCAAGAATGCCGGTTCCGGCCGCAGTGAATTGCTGCGCGCCCGCGACGAAACGAAAGACCAATCCTATTTCCTCTGGGGGCTCTCGCAAGAGCAGCTCTCGCGGAGCGACTTTCCCCTCGGCGAGCTCACCAAGGAAGAAGTGCGCGCCCTGGCCCGCCGCGTGAATCTGCCCGTTGCAGAAAAGCCGGAAAGCATGGAATTGTGCTTCGTGCCGAACGGGAACTACGTCCAATTCATCCAGGCGTATTCACAAGAGCGCGGAATCTCCCTACAGAACGGAGAAGGTGAAATCGTAAGCGAGAGCGGCGAGCTGATCGGACGTCACCACGGCGTTCAGAATTTTACCATCGGTCAGCGCAAAGGCCTCGGCTTTGCTGCCGGCAAGCCCCTCTACGTCCTCTCCATTGACCCGGAGAAGAACCGCGTCGTCGTCGGCGAAGACCACGTTCTCCGAAAGACAGCATGCCAAGTCGAAGGCATGAATTGGATTTCCTGCGAGAAGCCATGCGCCTCGATTCGCGCCTTGGCCAAAATCCGCCACAAGCACGAGCCCGCGCTAGCCACCATCGAGCCGCTGGATGCCTGCAGCGCGCGTGTCGCCTTCGACACGCCGCAACGCGCCATCACCCCCGGCCAGGCCGTCGTATTCTACGCCGGCGACATCGTCCTAGGCGGCGGCTGGATCCGCTGAACAACACCTTTTTCGAGAGAAGGCCGTAACTATTGCCGACCGGCGGAAACAGACACAGGGTGGAGCAGAATTCCTTTGCAGAATTGGTGAAGCTCACCGGAGGGGACAGCCGACGGGAAAAAAGGATTCCGAAAAGTTCTCTTACTGCTGAAAGCTAAAGAACTTGCTAAATAAAGAGTTCCTCTTCCTGCTGTTCGCGCGGCTCATCTCCACGGGAGCGGCTACGCCGGGACCGTAACAGATCGAGCCCGACCTTAATTCCCTGCACCAGCGCCGATGCCTTCTGCACCGGCCGCCAGAAACTGTGACTGAACTTCGAGCCCGCATCCTCCAGCGCCTCGAGCGTCCCTGCCAAGATGCGATCCGCGCGCACCAACTGACCGCGGAGTCGGTCCGCGGCGTCGGTAAACACACGGTCAACCTTCTGCGCCTGTCCGCGCGCCAAATACACGATGTGCGAGGCGTCGTTCACCATGCTGGAGATTTTCGGCTGCGTATCATCCAAAAGAATCTGCACGCGCGTCAGGATGGGGCCGACTCGCGAATGCAACTCGCCTACAAGACGATTCATATTCTCCGTCGTGCGGCGAAGCTGAAAGAACAGCGCCGTCAGGATCACCACCTGCACCACCAGAGCCATTGCCGCGACGATGCTGAAAATTTCGAGCCACAATTGCATAGCTGCCCCGCCCGCCCCGTTAAGAGACGGAACCCCGTGCTACCGCCTTGCGCACCCTTAGGACTTCGCTTCGCGCAGATACGCTTCGCGCCCGGCCTCCACTGCCGCCGAGATAGAATCCTTCTTGCGCACCGCAACTTCCTTGCTGCGTTCGATCAACTCATCGGCGCGCTCGCGTAATTCGCGGGCCTTCTTCTGGGCGTAATCCTTGCCCTCATCCGCCTTCTTCGCCAGAAAATCGCGGGTCTCTTCCCCGGACTTCGGCGCAAACAAAATACCGACCAGCGCTCCAACTCCCAGCCCTACCAGGAAATACGTCACCTTGGAACCGACATTGTCCGCCATAGCAACCTCCACAGAAACCGTAGCATAGCAGCTGAAAGCGCGCAATATAGCCTAACCGCTATGTCCCTCCCGAACCGGTTACTGGGGCGTCGAAGCACCAAGCTGACTCAGGATTTTCTCGGCACTCTTTCGCGAGATAATGCTGCTCAATTTTTCCAAACCCGCCCGCTGAATGTTGGCCACACTCCCAAATTCCTTCAATAGTTTCTGCGCCGTCTTTACCCCCACACCAGGGATTTCGCTGAGCGCGGTTTCCGTCTGCCGTTTCCCGCGCCGTTGGCGGTGGAAGGTGACGGCAAACCGGTGCGTTTCGTCGCGGATCTGCTGAATAAGGTGCAGCACCGGCGAGTGTCGCTCCAATACGATCGGCTCATCTTCCTGGCCCAGGACGTAAAGAATCTCCTCTTTTTTCGCGATACTCGCGACCGGCTGATTGATGATCTGAAGTGATTCGAGCGCCCGCGCCGCGGCGTGAAGTTGTCCGATGCCACCATCGATCAGGATCAGCTCGGGAAGTTCTTTCTTCTCTTCTTGCAAACGGCGATATCGCCGGGCCACGGCTTCACGCATGCTGGCAAAGTCGTCGTTCTGCCACCGAACATTTCCGTTGGGTCCTTCTTCGCCACGAATGATGAACTTGCGGTAGTCCGATTTCTTCATGCGCCCCTTTTCCCAAACGACCATAGACGCGACGGTGTCCGTTCCTTGCATATGAGAAATGTCGAAGCTCTCGATGCGCCTCGGCTCTTCCGCAAGGTTGAGCGCATTTTGCAGCGCTTCGCCAATCGCTTTCGACGTCGGCGTCAAAACCCGGAATCGCTGTTCGAACGAATGTTTCGCGTTGCTCTCCACGAGATCTAGGAAGGCCCGCTTGGTTCCGCGCTGCGGCGTGAAGATCTCCACTTTGTGTCCCGCACGCTCCGTCAGGGTCACCTCCAGCAGTTCGCGATCTTCAAAATCCGCCGAGACGTGAATCGCTTTCGGGAGATATTCCGCCTCCAGGTACAGCTGCTTAAGAAGAGAAGGCACGAATTCCTGCGGGTCAAACTCTTCCAGCTCCTCCCAATAGAATTCGCGCCGATCCACTACGCGTCCGCCGCGCAAGTGAAAAAGATCGGCAGCAACGAGCGGTGGCTCGGCATGATAGGCAAGAACGTCGGTGTCATCTCCCTGTACCGCGGCGATGCGCTGGCGTTCTTCAATGTCTTCAAGTGTCCGCAGCAAGTCGCGGTAAGCGGCCGCCTGTTCGAACAGCTCCTTCTCCGCCGCTGCCGCCATTCGTTCTTCGAGACTCTTGATCAAATCGTGTCGGCGCCCTTCAAGAAACAACCGCACATCGCGCGCGGCTTCCGCGTAGCGTTCGTCCGTCGTGAGCCCGGCTACGCACGGCCCAAGGCACCGCTTGATGTAATACTGCAGGCAAGGCCGCGGATGGTTGCGCGTCAGATCGACCGTGCAGGAAGGAATGAGGAACCGCTTGTGAACAAAATGCAAAATGCGGCGCGCCAGGCTCGAAGGAAAGTACGGACCGAAATAGAGTGACCCATCTTTCTTGATGCGCCGCGTGAAGTATACCCGTGGATATTTTTCTGCCGCCGTGAATTTGATATAGGGATAGGTCTTGTCGTCGCGAAGCACGACGTTGAATTTCGGACGATATTGTTTGATAAGATTGTGTTCGAGCGCCAGCGCTTCGCGCTCATTGCCCACGACAATCGTCTCCAGATCGGCAATCTCGCGGGCCAGCGTTCCCGTCTTGGCATCGATCCAGCGCGATTCGAGGAAGTAAGAGCGCACGCGGCTGCGCAGGTTGCGCGCCTTGCCAACGTAAAGGACCGTCCCCCCGGCATCCTTGAAGAGATACACGCCCGGGCTTTCCGGAAGCTGCGCGGCTTTTTCGCGGGGTTCCATGGAGGCTCAAAACACAAATCTACAATCACCAGACAACTTCCATCATACTAGACCGAATCGGAGTACAGGGAGACCTCCGTGAAGGGCCTAAGAGTCACCAGTCCGATTCCTGCTGTCGCGTCAGTTTTTCTGCTGCTTGCCGCCGGCCAGGCGCACGCCGAGGATCCGCAACAGGAGTCCTCCTCACAACCTGCCGACGCACCGACGGCCACGCCGCCAAAGTCCACCGCCAAGCAGAAGAAAGACACCGCCACGCGAAACGCACCCGACCAGCCCGCCTGGGACCCGCTACGCGCGGAGAAAGATCTGGAAGTCGGTCAGTACTACATGAAGAAGGGCGATTTGGATGCGGCCATCGATCGCTTTCAGGACGCCACGGTAGCGAAACCCGGTTATGCCATCCCTTTTCGATACCTCGCCGAAGCCCAGGAGAAGAAAGGCCTGAGGAAACAAGCCATCAAGTCTTACCAGCGCTATCTCGATCTATATCCGCACGCCGAAGACGGCGACAAAGTTCGGAAAAAGATCGACAAACTCTACAAGAACGTCGAAAAGGAGAAAAAGTAGCTCCGCCGCAACGTCCTTCGGCTCCCCTTGGAACGTCCGCTGCGCTCCCCAAAATCAGCGGGCCAGCCGGTCCAGGATGCGGCGCGCGCGCGCGAATTCCGGAAAACGCTTCTCTTCTTCTCGAAATTCCTGCGAATGAGAAACCATGCTGCAGCCCGACCGGCGAGTGGGGTGCTTGACGTGCAGCATCTCATGAAATAAAACGTATTCCACAGCGCACGCCGGAACGCCCGCGCGATCCATGCGGCGATTCAGCAGAATTTGATTCGGTCCGGGATCGTAACAGCCGAATTGCCGTCGCCAGCTCCGCGTGCTCCATCCGATGTGCGGACGTTGCAACTTCCCGTCAAAGTATTTCCCATTGAGCTCATTGAAAAGCCTGTCCAGATCGAAATGCTCCCCGCGCGGGCTCGTCGGTGCCAGGCGAACACGCCGGCGGCGCATCCGGTTCATGCGGCTCCGTGTGCGACCAGAGCGCGCGTACTCCCGATAAGCTTCAGTGATAGCCGCCGAGGCTTTGCGGCGGTACACGCGCGCAAGCAGGAGCGCGGCCGCGCCTTCCAGCACGGCAAGCGGCGCTCGTCGCAAGAGGTCGGAGAAACGAACGCATACGACTTCCTGTCGACGTCGAATCGTCAGCACCAAACTGGAATAGGGATAAAACTCCACTCGGAAGCGCGGCGGCCGGCCGTCACAACCCAGCCGCGTGAACATCCGCTGAAAAAGAGGCCCGCCTCCCGGAACCAGACCGTTTTTATTTTTCTTCGATCTCATACCCTCAACGGATTCTCGGATTGCTCGTGAATCTTCTGCTTTCGCCAGCTTCTTTCTTCCACTTCTACAATCCCGCTGACCACCAGCAGCCTAGCAACGAAAAAGAGAGCAATCCTATCCTCTGACTGAGAACTTAAAAACCGGCGGCTGACACGCATCAGTTCTTCCGCCGCACGGGCGGCGGCGCAACTTTCTTCTTCGCCTTTTCCGCGTCATTCATCGCGTCGCGAGTGCCCTCGATCGCGTCGTCCAGATTGTCTTTATAAAGCTCGCTCTCGGGACCTTCAGTGGGGAGTTTCCCGAGCACGGCCAGAAATTCCTTCGTGCGCGAAGTCATCAGGTCGATTCCCTGCCGGATATTTTCCTGTTTCTCGATCCCCAGTTGGATAAGGTCCGCAGCGTCGTCCACACACCCGACGTAAGCGTTTAAAAGCGAATTGAGCATGTCGCCGTGGCGATTCGAGGAGGGATGCTCCAATTCGTATTGGAATTTCTTCAAGCGATCCTCGGCAAACATCAGAAACAGTTTTATGCGTTCGTTGACCGTCTCCGCATCGCGAATTTTGTCCGCTTCCAGCGCCGAGAGATAGTCCTTCTGTTGCGGTGCTCCGGCGCGAACGAATGGGGGCGCGATCAGCAGACTAAAAGCCAGGAGGAGAAAAAGAGGCCATTTGAAGTTCATGGTTGTTTCTCCGCCGGAGGCGCAGCCGCGTGCTGTTCCACCGGCCGGTGGGGGAAAAGCAGTTTCAGAAGCTCTTCATCCGCGCAAATCAGATCTCGGCGGACAATCTGGAGCGGTGGCTTGTAGCCTTCCGGGGACACCAGCAGTGTTTCGTCGACTTCGCGGATGCCCTTTCGCACGTGCATCTCCAGTTGACGGTATCCGTTGGATTGTCTTTCGGCGTCCGGGTGTTGTTTCTTCAAGGCTTCCACCGCCGCGCGAACATTGTCCCGGTATTTTTCGAGCGTCAAACCCACGGAGTCATATTCGCCGGCTTTTCCGGCGCGGCGCGCTTCTTCCAGTTGTGCGTCCCCCAATTTTTCAATTAATTTAGCTTTGTGAACGCCGTTCGTTTCGCGATCGAAGCGCGCCTGAAGGTCGGCCAGGCTCTCGGTGACGCCGGCAGGCAGGAACAAGAGTAAAATTAGCAGGCCGCACACTGCTCCCGGGGACGTCCCGCCGGCACTCATCGGCTTACCTTTTCCGTTCCAGCATGCGTTGCAGCACCTTGCTCCGCTCCTTGGCCTGCCAGATTTGATCGGGATTCTTGTCCTGATCGAGCTCCAGAAACTTCTGGTAAGCCTCCAAAGCAATCTTCGGCTGGTTCAGCTTATCGTAGCAAATCGCGCGGACAAACCAGACTCCGGCGCCCGGTTGTTCCATTTTAGCTATCTCGTCGAGCGTCACCAGCGCCGCCGGATAATTTCCTCCCAGAAAAAACGTGGAGCTGAGGTCTTTCCAATAATCCAGATTCTTGCCATCCACACGCAGCGCGATACGCAGCTCTTTCTCGGCAGCAGCAAAGTCACGTTTCTGGAGAAATATGCGCCCCAGACCACCGTGCAGTTGGGCGTCATGGGGGGCCAGCGCGAGAGCCTGCAGAAGGGTGGCCACCGAATCATCCCACTTCTTCCCCGCAATCTGGATGTCTGCACGGAGCTTGAGCGATTCGAGCGTGGGCTGCTTTCCGTCTTCCAAGCGATTTAATTCCGCGAGGGCCGCGTCGTTCTGTTTCTGTTGGACGAGAAGATGGATGAGCCGAGCCCGCGCTTCGGAATCATCGGGCTGGAGTTCGAGATACTCATGGTAGGCGCCGGCGGCCTCGGGCTTTTTCTGGGCGTCGAGGCTTTCCGCAAGACCCTTGCGCCCCCCAGCCGCATTCGGCTGAACTTCCAGCGCGCGCCGGAATCGGGCTTCGGCTTGTTCGGCCTGACCCTTCTGCAGGGCCGCCCAACCCAGGTAATCGATGGCGGTGATGTCGTTGGGATCCAGATGTAGTAGGGCTTCGAAGGATTCCCCAGCGCCAGCCCGATCTCCCGAGCGGTCCAGCGCGACCCCCAGAAGGTATCGGGGCCGGCTTTGTGACGGAAGCAGTTCAACCGCTTTGCGCAGCGGCGCTACCGCGGCCGCGTCTTCCTGTTTGTCGAGAAGCATCATGCCGAGATTGAGATAAGCCTCGGACATCTTTGGATCGATAGCGATGGTGCGTGTGTATTCGGCGCGAGCCTCATCCGTCCTCTTCAATGCGGTGTAGACATAGGCGAGTTGAAAGTGCGCGTAGGCAAATTCGGGTTGTTCGGCGATAACTTTCTGCAGTGGAGCGATGGCATCGGCAAAATTGTTTTTGTCGATGTCGCGCTGAGCTTCCTCCAGCAAGTCGTTCAGAGGGTTCGCGACTTTTTGAGACTTGGATATTGTGCTGGGCTTAGGCGTGGAAGAAGACTGGGCCCGGGCACTGGCCTGGTTTTCTTGCTGGGACGCAGCCTTATCCTGAGCGCATGCCCAGGACTGCGCCCCGCCAATACAAAAGCCGTACAACAGCGTCCGTATCGCAATCGAACGGAGATGAGCAAGCTTCATGGTTCGGCCGGCGGAATCTTAGCCCCGTCGGAAATTGGGGCCGAAGGGCCTGCTGATTTGGATGCCTCGTTCGCGGGACGCTTTGCCTGGCCGTTTCCGTTCAAGACACGCGAGAGAAAGTGGCCCGTGTGCGATTGCGTATTGCGGGCCACCTGCTCGGGAGTTCCCGTCGCGATGATCTTGCCGCCCTGGTCGCCCCCCTCAGGGCCCAGATCGATAAGCCAGTCCGCCGACTTGATGACCTCAAGGTTATGTTCGATAACCAGCAGCGAAGCACCGCCTTCCAGCAGTTTGCGGAATGCGCCGAGCAGCTTGGCAATGTCATCGAAATGCAATCCCGTCGTCGGTTCGTCGAGAATGTAGAGGATGCCCTCATTGTCGGTGCGGCTCAGGTGCGCCGCGAGCTTCAGGCGCTGCGCTTCTCCGCCAGAAAGCGTTGTCGCCGATTGTCCGAGACGCAAGTAGCCGAGGCCAATCTCATTCAGAACTCTGAGTTTGGAAACGATCTTTGGGACATTGACGAAAAAAGCCAGGGCTTCGCGGACGGTAAACTGCAATACCTCGTGGATATTCTTCCCGTGATACCGCACTTCCAGAACGCCGCTCTTGAAGCGCGTGCCCCGGCACTCTTCGCAGATCAGCTCGACGTCCGCCAGAAATTGCATCTCCACGGTAACCGTGCCGTCCCCCTGGCAGGTTTCGCAGCGGCCTCCCGGCACGTTGAAGGAAAAGTGACCTGCGGCATAGCCGCGGCGCTTCGAATCGGGGGTATCAGCAAATACTTCCCGGATCGCGTCGAACGCTTTCAGATAGGTGGCCGGATTCGAACGCGGTGTGCGGCCGATCGGCGATTGATCCACGATCACCACTTCCTGGACATGCGCATCGCCTTCCAGCCGATCGCAGAATTCTTTGACGCTGCCTCCAACGCGTTTCGTGGTGAGCGCCTTGTACAGCACGTCATGAACCAGCGTGGACTTGCCGGAACCGCTCACCCCAGTGACCACCGTGAGCGTGCCCAGCGGGATCATTAAATCCAGATCCTGCAGGTTGTGCAAACTTGCGCCGTAAAGCCGGAGGAATCTGCCCGTGGGTTTGTGGCGCACGTTGGGCACGGGAATCCGCAGCTCCCCGCTGAGATACCGGCCAGTCAGGGATTTATGCTCCTCGAGCATGGCCGCATAAGAGCCGGCAAAGAGCAGCTTGCCGCCGAGTTCGCCCGCGCCGGGACCGAGATCGATGACGTAATCCGCGGCCTGGATGGTGTCCGGATCGTGCTCCACGACGAGAACCGTGTTTCCCAGATCGCGTAGCGACTTGAGAATATCGATGAGCCTCTGCGTGTCGCGCGGGTGCAGGCCAATCGAAGGCTCGTCAAGCACGTAAAGTGCGCCAACGAGATGCGAACCGAGCGATGTAGCGAGCTGGATCCGCTGTGACTCCCCGCCGGAAAGCGTGGAAGTGAGCCGGTCGAGTGTGAGGTAGTCGAGACCGACTTCATCCAGAAACTGTAAGCGCGTTCGAATCTCTTCGAGGATCCGGTCGGCGATTCTCATGTGCCCTTCGGAGAGTTGCAGGGTGGAAAAGAAAGTGCGCGCTTCCTTGACGGTAAGCTTGCAAACTTCGGTGATGGGTTTTCCCGCTACTCGGACGGCACGGGCCTCCGCGCGCAAACGAGTCCCGCCACATTCCGGGCAGGTCGCATAGCCACGGAAGCGGCTGAGGAACACGCGCACGTGCAGCTTGTATTTCTTCCGCTCCAGCCAGTTGAAAAAGCCTTTGACCCCCTCGTAGTCGTTCTCGGGATCGCCGTCGAGAATCAAGCGGCGCTGTTCTGCGGTGAGTTGTCGCCACGGCACGTTGGTCGGAATTCCGCGTCCGCGGGCCCACTTTTTTGCGCCCTGGAAGAGCACCCGATAGCGCGGCTTGGTCCACGGTTCGATGGCCCCGTCGTCAAGAGACTTACTAGAATCGGGCACTACCAGATTCAAGTCGAAGTCGATGGTGTTGCCGAACCCCTGACAGCGCGAACACGCCCCGTACGGATTGTTAAAGGAGAAAAGCCGGGGCTCGGGTTCCTGGTATAGAATTCCGTCGTTCTTGCATTCGAATCGTTCGTTGAACGTGAGGCGCTCGGCGGAATTCCCCGCGCCGTCTGCAATAAACTCGAGAATGGCCTCGCCCTGGCCCTCGCGGTAACAAACTTCGATGGAGTCGACGAGGCGCGCGCGTGACTCCGGACTGACCGCCAGACGGTCGACAAGGACGTAGACGGGTTTCGAAAACTCGACATCGAGAAGCGATTCCGGCGACGAAAATTCGTGGATTCGTCCCGCCTGGTAGAGTCGGTTGAAACCTCGCTTCTGTAGATCAAGTAGCCCCTGCCGAACTTGTTCTTGTGAGGGTCCGGCGCCCGGTTTCTTGGCCCCGCGTTTCGAAACGGCTGTCGCGCTGGACGTAGCGATTCGAAACTGATGCAAAACGTAAAACCGCCGCCCCGCCGCCAGCGACAAAATGCGCGTGGCGATTTCGTCCGGACTGTCCCGCCGAACTTCGGACCCGCATTTGATGCACAAAGTTTGCCCGCATCGCGCAAAAAGCAGTCGCAGATAATCGTAAATTTCCGTCGCCGTCGCCACGTTCGAACGCGGGTTCCGCGTTGAATTTTTCTGCCGAATGGCCACCGCTGGGGCGATCCCAGAAATTTCCTCCACGTCCGGTTTTTCCATGCGCTCGAGAAATTGGCGGGCATAGGCGGACAGCGATTCCACGTAGCGGCGCTGGCCCTCCGCGTAGATGGTGTCAAAGGCCAGCGACGATTTTCCAGAGCCGCTGACGCCAGTGACGACGGTAATGGCGTTATGCGGAATTTCAACGCTAATATTTTTTAAATTGTGGACGCGGGCGCCGCGGACGCGGATCGACTCCTGTTCCGGCCGGATATCCGTGGTTGCGTGGGTAATCTCTTTCGTCGCCAAAGGGGAAGCCCAGACAACGCGTTTCGAGCGCATTGCCTAAACTTTAAATTATACGACTGCTGTCAAAGCGGGGCAAACGCCGATTCTCGTGGACCCAAATTCACGGTTCCTGCGTGAGGGTGATTTGACCGATGCCGCCTTCCACTTTCAAGTGGATGGTCGCAGTGGATTTTCCATAAGCATCGTTGGTGTAGGAGTCCCCATCGTGTTTCAGGCCACGTACGTCGATCGAGCCGATGCCCCCGGATGCGTGTGCAATGACCCCGACGTTTTTCGGGAGGCGGATGTTGGCCTGCCCCACACCCCCTTCAATGTTGGCAGTCAAATCGGTCTTGCGGTCGCCGGTGAAGTCCACATCCATTTGGCCCGCTCCGAGATTCAGATCCAGCCGTGTAAGAGGAATATCTCGAAAATGGAGGTTTCCCTGTCCCGCGCCCATATCCACTTTCAACTCCAGCGGGAGTTCCTTGCTGAAATGTAGATTCCAATCGTTTTGCGAGCGGCCGAAGTGCAGGGAGTGGGACTCTTGAGAAATGTCGAGTTGGCCAACGCCGCCGGCCACGCTGTAGTCGACCCGTGGGGCATCGAATGAATAACTATAGGTGAAGTCCGCTTCAAGCATGTGACTTGAGCCGCCGTTGATAATGAGCTGACCTGCGCCGATTTCCAGCCTGGCGTGCGCCGACTTTGCTCCCTGCAGCTCCACAGTTTGGGTGTTGTGCTGTGACCTGGAATCGAAGCCATGGCTACGGGAATAGCCGCGTCCGTGCCAGAGCAGCACGACCAGCACGACGACAAAGGCGATCGTACCAATGGTGGCGCCGACGGAGACTCCTGGAGGCGCGTCGGGATTGCGCCCTCTTTGCAGATTATCCCATATCTTTCCGACGCCGATAAAAATGAGAATGAGCGGCCAGTAGGTCCAGAGAATAGGCACGGGATCGAAACCCGGACGCCAATTGCGGAAGAGAAA
>Ga0137398_10000416_pt1 | contig 15025 bp, 15 predicted proteins | sample czorhiz216metaG_FD_106659 | JGI IMG/M metagenome (GOLD analysis project Ga0137398, IMG submission 106659) | Vadose zone soil microbial communities from Angelo Coast Range Reserve, California, USA - czorhiz2.16 metaG | ecosystem: Environmental > Terrestrial > Soil > Vadose zone | place: USA...
ACTCCCTCAGCGGCAGCTTCCAAATCACCCCGATGTTTTTCCTGAATCTCAAGAACGGCGTCAGCTACAACTTGGTGACCCAGACTCCGCAATACTCGATTCAATCCCTGCAAGACCTCCAAAACACTCCACTCAATGCAGCGACCGCCACGCGCCCTGAGATTCTCGCGGACGTCGCTTCCATCAATCGGACGAACGAAATGGAAGTAATCTCGCATTACAACATTCGTCGCGTGGTCGATGTTTACGCCGCCGTTCAGGGCCGCGACCTGGGTGCGGTGGGCCGCGAGGTCACGCGCATTGTCGATGCCAGCCGAAAATCCCTGCCGCGTGGCAGCTTCGTCACTGTCCGAGGCCAACTGCAAACCATGCGCACTTCGTACCTCGGCTTGTTGGGCGGGCTCGTGTTTTCCATCGTTCTCGTTTACCTGCTTATTGTGGTGAACTTTCAGTCTTGGCTGGATCCCTTTATCATCATCACGGCACTTCCTGCCGCGCTTGCCGGCATCGTCGGGTTCTTGTTCCTGACGCATACAACACTGAGCGTCCCCGCCTTGATGGGCGCCATTATGTGCATGGGCGTCGGAACAGCGAACAGCATTCTCGTGGTGTCTTTTGCCAAAGAACTACTGCTGCACCACGGAGATCCCGTCAGAGCGGCTATTGAAGCCGGCTTCACGCGGTTTCGCCCCGTGCTCATGACGGCTCTGGCCATGATCATCGGCATGATTCCGATGGCGCTCGGGCTGGGCGAGGGCGGCGAGCAAAATGCGCCGCTCGGGCGCGCCGTCATTGGTGGCTTGTTGTGCGCCACTGTGGCCACCCTGATCTTCGTCCCTGCAGTCTTCAGCTTGCTGCACCGACGGCGCGATCCCTCTGTCGCACAAGAACACTCCAATGGGGACCCTGAACCAATTTCAGCATGAGTTAAAGGAAGATCAATGACATCGAGGGAGGAAACTGTGACGACCACTCCGGAACCAGAAACGATCGAAGTGCAGACCATGCAACGGAGTGCCCATAGATATAACCCTCACTCGGGAGCCCAGCGCCGAACCGCCATCCTTGTCGCCGCAGGCGCTGTCGCTGTTCTTGCTTTCCTGATTTACTCCGGCATCCATTCGCGAGCAGCGGCCGAGTTGCGACTCAAACAACGAACCGAAGAAGCGGCGATTCCCACAGTGGCCGTGGTTTTTCCTCGGGAAGGTGCCCACACACAGGAAATCGTCCTGCCCGGTAATACCCAGGCATTCAGTGACGCGCCGATCTATGCGCGAACCAGTGGCTATCTCAAGCGCTGGTACTTTGACATTGGCGCCCATGTCCAGAAAGGTCAATTGCTCGCGGAGATCGAAACTCCCGAAGTCGACCAGCAGCTGCTGCAGGCTCGAGCAGATCTGGATACCGCGCAGGCCAACCTGAACATCGCCAAGATCACCGCGAGCCGCTGGCAAGACCTCGTGAGCACAGGGTCCGTGTCCCAGCAGGAAACCGACCAGGCGGTCAGCAATCTCAGCGCCGTGAAAGCCGCGGCCGAATCCAGCGCCGCGAATGTGCGGCGCCTCGAACAGCTGCAATCGTTCGAAAAGGTCTATGCTCCATTTGATGGCATCATCACCGCCCGCCATACGGACATCGGGGCACTCATCGATGCTGGGGCTAATACGCAGCCGAGAGAGCTCTTTCACATCGCCGCCATTCGCACGCTTCGCCTGTACGTCTCGGTCCCTGAGGTGTACTCCCGTGGCGCACGCTCGGGTACGCAAGCCGCGTTGACCCTCGATGAATTCCCAGGCCAAACCTTCCACGGCACTCTCGTTCGCAACGCCAACTCCATTGACATCGCGTCGCGTACGCTGCTTGTCGAGGTCGATGTTGACAATCCGACCGGCCAGCTACTGCCGGGCGCTTACGTCTTTGTACACCTCAAGTTAACGGACGAGACTCGCTCGGTAACGATTCCATCGAATACGTTGATCTTCCGCAAAGAGGGCTTGCAGGTCGGGCTGGTTCGCAATGGCAAAGCCGACTTGGTCCCGGTCAAGATCAGCCGCGACTACGGCAATAGCGTCGAAATCGTTTCAGGCCTGCAACCAACGGACGCAGTCATCGTCGACCCATCGGACTCTCTGGTCGCCGGCATGACCGTCCGGCTGAGCAACCCACCAGCAGGAGAAGCCGGGCGATGAAGCACTTTCTTGCCATCTTGCGTTTCATCCTCACCGGCATTGTCGCGCTGCTTCTAGTGCTGCTGATCGTAGCGCTCGAAGGTTGCACAGTGGGTCCCAAATACGTCAAGCCCACCGTGCCTACGACGCCGGCCTTTAAGGAAGAAGTACCAGGCTCATTCAAAGAGTCAGCCCGGTGGCAACCTGCGCAGCCGGGCGACCAGAGAAGCCGCGGAAACTGGTGGGAGATTTTTGGCGATCCGGAACTCAACAAGCTGGAAGAGCAGATCGCCGGTTCCAACCAGAACCTGAAAGTAGCCGAAGCACGCTTCCGCGAAGCTCGAGCTGCGATTCGCTTCAATCGGGCCTCGCAGTTTCCAACCATCTCCACTTCACCGAGCGCCAGCTATGTCAAGAGTTCCGACTTTTCCCAGAACTTTCCGTCCAAGGTACAAGGGGCCAGCAGCGGCAATTTCGTGCTGCCCTTTGACCTTTCCTACGAACTGGATCTTTGGGGCCGCGTACGGCGTAGCGTCGCTGCCGCGCGGGAAGAAGCGCAGGCCACCGCTGCCGATTATGAGACCGCAAAGCTCAGTCTCGAGGCGGAACTCGCCTTGGACTATTTCGAATTGCGCAGCGCCGACGCTCAGAAGCAGCTTCTCGACGACACGGTAAAAGCCTATACCGACAACCTGCAGCTCACGCTCAATCGCTTCAAGGGAGGCGTAGCCCCGAAGGCCGACGTTGCGCAAGCGCAAACGCAGTTGGACACCACTCGCGTGCAAGACACGGATGTCACCGTGCAACGAGTGCAATTCGAACACGCCATCGCGATTCTGGTTGGAAAGCCGCCTGCGGACTTCAGCCTCGCAGCCTCGCCGCTCAACTACCAACCTCCCAGCATTCCGATTGGACTCCCTTCTGAACTATTGCAGCGGCGCCCGGACATCGCCGTTGCGGAGCGCCGAGTGGCGGAGGCAAACCAGCAGATCGGCATCGCCCGCGCGGCGTATTTTCCCACCGTGACCCTCGGGGGAACGGCAGGATTCGCCGGCACTCATGGTTCGAACTGGTTTACCTGGCCGAGCGGCTTCTGGGCCGTCGGTCCTACCTTGGCGCAAACACTCTTCGACGCGGGGCGCCGTCGCGCCACGTCCGAATCGGCGCGCGCGAACTACGATGCCACAGTCGCAACTTATCGTCAGACTTCACTGACAGCGTTCCAAGAAGTCGAGGACAACGTCGCCGCCTTGCGCATTCTCGAGAACGAAACGCAACAGCAACAGCAGGCCGTTGCGTCATCGCAGGAATCTCTCCAACTTTTTACCAATCGTTATAAAGGTGGGGTGGACACGTATCTTCAGGTCCTCACCGCGCAAACGATCGAACTCGCCAACGAGCGAAACGCCATTGATATCCTGCGGCGTCGGTTGGACGCGAGTGTGCTCCTCATCAAAGCACTCGGAGGAGGCTGGAACGTCTCCAACCTTCCTACCTTCAGTGCGTCCTCCGTTCGGGACTATTGAACATCCGGGGGGAGCGATGTTCCGGACATCGATGCTGGCCCGAGAGGAAAGTCGCATCTTTGAAGAGCTGCTTTCCCGATTTGATTCTCTCGGCGATGAGCAGATGCTTGCGGTTGATGTGACGCCGGACTGGTCGGCCAAAGATTTACTGGCGCACTTGGCCTACTGGGAACGGGCGGCGGCGGAGCAGGTGCGAGCGCTGGACGCCGGAACAGGGTCACCTAAAAAACGGACTCGAGAGCAAGTCCTGCGGATCAATCGGGAAGTTGTGAAGGCGAACCGAGCGAAACCGCGCCATCTTCATCGCGAAGAATTCAGCCTTGGCGCACGGCGAAATCGTGTCGGCGCTGCGAGTGGGACCCGACCAGATGGAGGAAACATCCCCGCTCGCGAGGATCGTTAGTTGGCAATGTGTCCGTCACTGAGGCCACCACCTGGCGCAGCCTCGCGCCTGGGTAGAGCGTCTGCAAGGATCTTTTTGAACGGAAACGGGAGTCTATTGTGAAAAAAGGCGCCCGCTCACTGGCGCGATATGTCCGTCGAAGAGAGAGCGCGGACTCACTCGCATCAACCCTTTTAATGAGTTTTCTGCGAGGCACGAGCCACTAACTCGTCCAATCTCGAAAGCAAGAGCTTTAGGGCGGGAGACTCATTCGATTTTTTGTAGCCGAAGACCAGATCGATCGTCGGCGTGTTTCCCTTGACAGGACGACTCGTTACAGACGAAGGGAGAAAGTTCTGTGCGTAAGCAGGTAACAGCCCTACGCCGCCTGTTGACGCTATTAAGGACATTCCCATGGCGAGGTGGTCCGCCTCGTGATTTGGCGTGATGTTGATTCCGCAACGCTTCAGGTAATTGTCGATGACCACACGCAGTACAGGACCCGTGTCGGAAACGGTCACGAAGGTCCCGCCCACCAGATCCCGCGGACTGATGGCCTTGCGCGCAGCGAGATGCTGGTCATTAGGCAAGATCACCACCAAAGGCTCCTTGGCGAGAACACGGTAAGCCAACCCTGCTACCCCTTTTTCCCGTAGGCTCGCGATCACGGAGACTTTCCATCACTTGTGACGGCTCCCAGACAGTTCTCAACGCCCTTCAGCTGGAACTCTTTACAGCGCACGGCATAGAAATCCTATGCAAACTGCCCTCCTCACACCACGATCATCTTCCGCAAGATGCGGTTCACGTAGCGCTCACTGTAAGACGCAACCTTCGTTCATCTGTGAGCCTTCGACCTGCTCTGCAGAGCGCCTCAGATTCGCGGTCTGGACCTAACGTTCTCCGGGAGTCGCCAACACCTTGGTGGTGAACTCAACGTCCTCCCCTGCCGGACCTGTAAACACCAGAATCGTTTCCAAGATTTGACCGGGCTTGAACACCTCGGTTGGGATTGGAATGGTAATGAACTCTCGTCCAACGGGTGTCGTCACGCAGGTACGCCCGTGGGCATTTGCCAAGGAGATGTTTTGCGAGAGGTCTACCACCAGTGAGATCGGTGCACGGATCGGTTCGCCCGATATATTTCTCAGACTCACGATGGATTCAAATCGGTGTTCTTGATAGTTGAACCGAAGGCCGCCGCGCGTTACAGCAACGGCGTTGGTCACATCCTTGGCAGGTATTGCCTGCGGCAGGAGCCCCAACGCGCACCCAAAGGACTGGAGAACGCTCATGGCTCCGTAGTTTGCCGCGCCGTTCATGATGCTGATGTCTTTTGGGTCCGCCCTCAGAGCGTTGCGCGCCAGAATGAAGAACTCTCCTGCTTTTTGGCGAGACACCGAACCGAGAAATGTTTTCAGTTGCGGTCCACTTCCCGCGACGACCAGCAGGGAGAGCCAAGGCTCTGTTTCCTGATTGGGAATCACGATCGTCTTCACGGCTTCGATAAACTGTTTCATATCTTCTACCGTCACCGTGAAGGTTAGTCTTGTGTACCTGTTCCCCCAATCGCTGATTTCGAGCCCCGGTACGGCCCGAAGGTGATTCCAGTCCGCCTCGGTTCCCTTAGTGGCGAAGAATAGAGTTGGAGATTTCTCTGCTTCGCCGCGATAGTCAATGCCGACGATGGTCGTCGAAAGGTCTTCTGACAAGAGTTGCGAGAGAGACGGTAAGTTGGTGACCCGCTGGGCTGCGCTCGCTGAGCTTAGGCTCAACAACGAAACGAGAAGAACGACAGTTTTCTGCAAGTGCGCTCGCTCCATAGACGTCTCTCGACCAAGCTGAGAATCGGCGTGCTACAAACCCCTTCAACCCCGTTGCAGCAGATAGTCCAGCTTGGCGCGGTCGAAACCCACGACCACTTCACCGTCTATCACCGTTACGGGCGTCGTCATGTAACCGAGCTTTTCCAGCTCCACCAACGGGGTCTCATCAGCCACGATATTTCGTTCGGTGTGCTCGATCTTGTTTTGCGAAAGAAACTCTTTCACTTTTCCGCAAAACATTCAGCCTGGCTGGCTGTACACGACCACTTTTCGACTCATCAGAACCCTCGGTAGCTCCTAAAAACTCCTGCTCCCCACGACCCTCCGTCCATCCTTGGCGGTACGTGTGACATCACCCAGACAGCATTTGCCGGACGGATTTCTCACTTCACAGGCGCAATGGCCTGCCTTGACTTCGGTAGTAATCCGCTCCACCACGGTTGATTTCCCGGTGCTCCGGATTTCGTTCCAAATGTCTTGGCGCGTGAAACCGAAGCAGTAACAGATCGGAATCGGATCCGCCGTCTCCTTAGCACCAACCCGCACCATCAGGTGTTCGCGACGAAAAATCGGGGCTCGAGGGTCGAAAGAGAAATACACCACATCGCAGTCGCGCGCTTCGCAGAAGTAGTACTGATCGTTTGGCATTCCTAGCGGTAGCTGACGAACCAGGCTTTTGACAGTGAGCATGTCCACCTGTTTTGAACGGGCGCCGTTCATGGGGCAGGCCGCCACGTCCGGCACTTTGGAGTCACTTTTCACCGCGCAGCAATCTGACATGAGAACTCCTTCTAACCAGACCTCAACTTAAGGGCGGCCGGTTCCGCCTACTTACCGGTCTTTTCAGGCTGCGAGGGGTAACCAGCGTTCGTGGTGGCCCTCACAAGTGCGTCGGTGTCGGTCTTTGAATCATCAAAGGTCACGACGACTTGTTTCTTTTCGTACAGCACATCTATCTTCGCAACTCCCGGAACCGTCTGGAGTGCCTTCTTTACCGTTATCGGGCACGCCTCGCAGATCATTCCGGAAACATTCAAGGTTACAGTCTTAGGTGACGCCCAAGCTGGCGCGCTCACCAGAAGCACCCCAAGAACTGCTGCAAGCATGGCTTCCAGATTCTTCATCACGGCTCCTTTATTCGTCGAGACTTAGTAAAAGAACTTGAGTACATACGGAAATACGAGCGCAATCAGAACAAGCACTGAAACTATCCCGAAGACGAGCTTGTAAATCTGGCGAGTTCGAGGCACTGCGCATACTTCCGCTGGTCCGCATGCTTGCGCTGGTCGAAAGATGCGTCGCCCAGCAAAGAACAGAGCGACGAGGGCCGCAGCGATAAAGAACGGACGGTACGGTTCAAGCCGCGTGAGATTTCCGATCCATGCGCCACTCAAGCCCAGTGCGACCAGTAGGAGCGGTCCAAGACAACAAGTCGAAGCAAGAACGGCGGCTAAGCCTCCAACAAAAAGGGCGCCGGATCCCGTCCGCTGGCGCGAGTTTTCGACAGCTGCCACGCTCATTTGTTCCCTCCCGGATTGGTCTTTTTTCTGAGAATTGGGCAATGCGCATCTTGCTTGCGCAATTCCCTATCGCAACTGCGCAGAGCCGAGCCTAGCTCATGCTCAAGCTTCTGGAGGTCTGCAAGCTTCCTTCGTACATCGGTGAGCTTTGCCTGTAATCGACGCCGCACCGGTGCGCATGGCTGCAAACGGCTTCCCCGCAGATTCAACAAACTTCGAATCTCGCTGAGTTTGAATCCCAGGCCTTGCACCCGGCGTATGAAAGCCAGCGTTTCGATATCGCTTTCGCCGTATTGGCGGAAGCCTCCCTCCGTTCTTGGCGGACGCGGGAGCAGCGCATTGCGCTCGTAGAACCGAATGGCATCGGGAGTGAGCCCAATCTTTTTTGCAACGCTGCCAATGTGCATCGCCTCGCTCCTCTCTTCACCAATGTACACTCTGGACTATAGTCCAGAGTCAAGCCCTTTCTTCCCGACTTCACCTGCCGTCCGATTATCCGCCTGCACGCTTAAGGGAGATGGTCAGGCGCAGAGAAAGCGCGGCGGGCAGGGCAATAAACATGAAGGCGGTCCCAAAACCTCTTTAAGTGTCTTCGCGTCGGGAAGCGTTACAACATGTGCGGCACATCGGAGCTGTGCGTGGGATACGAAAACACAATGTGCTTCAGATCCGTGGCGCGTATCGCAAATCGTGTTGCCACAGCAAAAAGATTGATGGTTTCCTCAGCTTTGGTCACCAAGCAGATGCGCTCCGAGGATGCGATCCGTGCCTTCTTCGACCAATACCTTGTAGCCCGAATACCTCTCCGCAACGCGGCGAGAGGAATACCAAGTGGAAGTCGTTTCATTCTTGACCCGGTACTTCAGCCCCCGCTCCCGGGCCTCGCGGTCCCTACACAGCCGGATTCGAAACGCTCTGCAGGAATTCATTCACTCTCACTCCTCGTTCATCGCGCTCGACGCCAGCGACATCTAAATTTAGGTCGTCGATTTCGGGCACCCGACCTGCGGCGTGGACACCATATCTGCCCTCGAACGTCTTCGGCTGACCCGACGTCGAGGCCTGAACGACAAGTCGACTGGAGTCCCTCTCGACTCCTTGCGCTTGTGTTTCCAGCTGAACGTCAATGCGCAGATATTTGTAGGCGGTTCGGGGGCGGTTGCGCCGGAAACATCCGCATTCGTTGACAAGGAATGCACATCGTGCGCTCTATGCAAAACTTGCAAAGGCCTTATTCCTTAAGGGTTTACGGCAAGTTGTCGATTCCACGGTTGGGGACGTAGTTCAGTTGGTTAGAACGCCGCTCCGTCATTGGTTAGAATCCCACACCGTCACGGCCGAGCCGCAGAGTCAGCTCGCCTTCATCGATTCTGCTAGCTGACACTGTTACGTAAGACTCCTGCTGTCTTCAAACTTTGCCAGAATGAAATGCTGAATGCGGAGGGGGTTTGCTTAACCGACACTGCCCAGTTCGCACTCACCACGTTTCACGTATTTTGAATAACTTAGCACGCCGTCAGTTGCACTGAGCGAGCCCATTTGCACGCCAGAGTGCACCAAAATTTGGGATTTGGCTCCGCAGCGCTCTCCGTTAAATCAAGTTGGACCCCAGAATTGACCGCTTCGCGAAGGTTGAAGTGCAGATTTCCTGTATCCTTTCTCTGAGGCTCGCGTCCAATCTACGTAGAGTCAATTGGAGTATGGGGAAAAGACTGCTCATCGTAGTGGCGATCGCTGGCCTGTTGGGTCTGCAATTTGCGGACTGTCTGTCCGCCATGACTCAGGACCCGCAAAGCATGCAGTGCTGCGGCTCCATGCCTTGCGACCCGTCGAACCAGACTCACGATTGCTGCAAATCGATGGTTTCCGCGCAGTCTCCGAACGTCCTGCCAGTTGCGCATGTGACACTCCACGCCCCGCTGATGGTCGTAGTCGACGTTCTGCCTTCTCCGCAGGTAACGAGGCACACGCAAATTTCGCGCTTCGAATTCGCTGCTCCGCAGCATTCGCCGCCCGAACTGTACACGCTCTACGCTTCCCTCTTGATCTGATCCGCTTCTGAAGTTCTCTCCTGAGTTGTGTCTCTTGGTGTCTCTCCTTGGCTTGTCGATTCGGAGGCAATGATGTTTGCATTCGTGTTTAGGTATTTTGGACAGCAGTATTGCGGCTCAAACCGCGTTGGAAGCCGCGCATGATCGACCGTCTCATCGAACTGTCGCTGCGCAATCGCTTTCTGGTCGTCGCGCTTTGGATGGGAATCGCCGGCTGGGGTTTGTGGGCCATGCTGCGCGCCCCGATCGATGCGATTCCTGATTTAAGCGACAACCAGGTCATCGTCTTCACGGACTGGTCAGGAAGAAGTCCTCAGGAAGTCGAGGACCAGATTACCTATCCGCTGACCGTCAACCTGCAAGGACTGCCGGGCGTCAAGGTTGTCCGTTCTTCGTCGGCCTTCGGGTTTTCCATGATCTTCGTCATCTTCGAAGACAATGTGGACCTCTACTTTGCACGCACGCGTGTTCTCGAACGATTGAATCTCGTCTGGAAACAATTTCCGCCAGGCGTTGTTCCTACGCTCGGACCGGATGCGACCGGTGTCGGCCACGTGTTCTGGTACACCGTCGAAGGCGGCGGACTCAACTTGCGGGATCTTCGTTCCCTGCAGGATTGGTACGTTCGCTATCAGCTGAATTCCGTGCCCGGTGTCGCGGAAGTGGCCAGCGTTGGAGGAACCGTCCAGCAATACCAGATTGACATCGACCCGAATCGTCTTCGCAGTTATGCGCTGCCGCTCAGCACTGTGGTTCGCGCCGTCATGGCCAGCAATTCGAACGTCGGAGGCAACGTCGTTTCGCAAAACGGTTCCTGGTCCATCGTGCGCGGCCTTGGTCTGATCGGAAACCTCGACGACATTCGCAATATCGTCGTCGCCTCGCATAACGGCACGCCTGTCTTCGTGAAAGACCTCGGCACTGTACAGATCGGCGATGCCTTTCGAACCGCTGCGCTTGTAAAAAACAGCTCCGAAGCCGTCGGCGGCGTGATCGTGGCGCGGACGGGCGAGAACACGAAAGACGTAATCGACCGCGTGAAGGAGAAAATCCGGCAGATTGAACCCGGCTTGCCTCCGGGCGTGCATATCGTTTCCTTCTACGACCGCTCAGAATTGATTGAGGCCACGGTTGGCACCCTGCGTCATGCGCTGATCGAGGAGATCATTCTCGTCACGCTGGCTCATGTCATTTTCCTGATGCACTTCCGCAGCATCTTGATCGTGACGCTTCCCCTGCCCCTCGCCGTGCTGTGTTCCTTCCTCTTGATGCACTACGCGAACGTGACTTCAAACGTTATGTCACTGGCGGGAATTGCGATTGCCATTGGAGTGCTCGTCGACGCCGGCATTGTGGTCACGGAAAACGCCTTCCGGCATCTCGAAGGCGCAGATACGCACGACCGAGGAAAAGTTCTGGAGACCGTGCTCCGCGCGACGAAGCTGGTAGGTCGCCCGACCTTTTTCTCCATGGCGATTATCGTTCTCGCTTTCGTTCCTGTGTTCGCACTGACTGGACAGGAAGGCAAACTCTTTCATCCTCTAGCGTTTGCAAAAACCTTTGCGATGGCGAGCGCAACGGCCATCGCACTCACGCTGACACCCATTCTCTGCACGCTGCTCCTGCGGGGGAAGTTCCATTCGGAAGTCCAAAATCCCGTGATGCGGTTCCTTCAGCGACTTTACCGTCCCGCGCTTTCGTGGGCGCTCGATCACCGGCGCATCACACTCGGCCTTGCGGTCGCATTCTTTGCTGGCGCGGTGTTGCTGGCTTCGAGTATCGGGAGCGAGTTCATGCCACCTCTGAACGAAGGCGACATCATGTTCATGCCCATCGCCGATGCCAGTATCGCCCTCTCGCAAAACACGGAATATGCGAAGCGGCAGGACGAAGTCCTCAGCCGTTTTCCCGAAGTAGCCTACGTAACCGCAAAAATTGCGCGCGCGGAAACCTCGACCGATCCGGCCGGACTCAACATGACCGAGACCATCGTGCACCTGAAGCCGCGCGATCAGTGGCGGCCCGGCATGACCATTCCAAGACTCAAGAGCGAGATGGACCGCGCGGTTTCCCTCCCCGGTGTCGCGAATATCTGGACGCAACCGATCATCAATCGCATCGACATGTTGACGACGGGAATCCGGTCGGAGATTGGCGTCAAGGTCTTCGGCTCTGACCTGACGGTGCTTGAAGGAAAAGCCCGCGAAATCGCCGAAGTGGTACGCACCGTGAAAGGTGCGAGCGATGTTTACTCAGAGCAAGTCACAGGCGGATTGTATCTCGACATCCGCCCCAACCGCGAAACAGCGGCCCGCTACGGCATCGACGTAGGTGCGATTCAGGACGTGATCGAGACCGCCATCGGCGAAAACAACATCACCACCACCATCGAAGGACGTCGGCGCTTCCCCGTGCGCGTGCGTTACGCACCACAATACCGGCGCGACCCGCAGGATCTTGCCAACGTGTTGGTCACGGGAGGTATGGGCGAACAAATTCCTCTCGGGCAGATCGCCGACATACGTCAGGTGTCCGGGCCAGCCATGATCAACAGTGAGAACGGGTTACTTGTGGTTTCCGTGCTCCTCAATGCGCGCGGTCGCGACCCCGGCAGTGTCATTACCGAAGCAGAAAAGGCCATCCGCGACAAAATCAAAATGCCTCCCGGTTACTACTACAGCTGGAGCGGACAGTTCGAAAACGAAGTCCGCGCAAGGAAGCGGCTGCAGATTGTAATGCCGGTTGCCATCGCTGTCATCTACATCCTTTTGTTCTTGACGTATCGCTCGTTCAGCGAGGCGGCACACGTGTTGCTCGCAGTGCCGTTCGCGCTCACAGGCGGGCTCTACATGCTTTGGCTGCTTGGGTACAACTTCTCGGTTGCCGTGTGGGTCGGCTTTATTGCGCTCTTTGGCACTGCGGTGCAAACGACCGTCGTTATGGTGATTTACCTAGAAGAGGCTGTCGCGCGAAATAAAAAAGGGCACGGCACGCTCACGATCCCGATTCTGCGCGAAGCGGTGATGGAAGGAGCGCTGCTCCGGCTGCGTCCCAAGCTGATGACCGTTTCGACGGTCGTCGCGGGTCTACTACCCATCTTCTGGAGCAACCGCGTTGGTTCCGAAGTCATCCGCCCGCTCGCGACTCCGGTCCTCGGGGGAATGCTCAGTTCGCTTGCCCACGTGCTGATCGTCACTCCCATCATTTTCTTGTGGCTGCAGGAGCGAGAGCTTCAGCGCGATCAGCAATTCGCTGTTCAAACTGTTCCGACGGAAACGATTTCATGATTTCGCAACTCACGCTAAGGAGATAGAACCATGAAGAAGCTGCTGGCCATTTCGATGATTTTATTTCTGACTCTCGGCTTTACCGGTTGTGGCTCGAAGAAAGTGGACACGGAAAACCTGAAGGAGGTCGCGACGCATGTCGTCGGCGATGTCGCCATCGTGCTCCTGAACAGCACAGGTGAACTCAAGCAAGGGCAGAACGAATTCGTCGTCCAGTTTCGGGACCAGAAGGGACAGCCCATAAACGTTGGCGACGTCCAACTTGGTTCGAGTATGTCTATGCCGAGTATGCCGCCGATGTCCGGTGATTCGGAGATCACGCCAACCGGCCAGACCGGGACGTATCGTGTGAAATCGAACTTTGCAATGAGCGGCGCCTGGCACTTCACCGTCTCGTGGACTGGACCACGCGGGCAAGGCAGCACAGCTTTCAACAGCAATGTGAGGTAGCGTTCATGCAGAATACAATCCGATTTCCCTGCTTCCAGCTCGTTCTGCTCGCGCTTCTAGCGTGCTCCATGCCGCTTCGACCGCAAAACATGGACTCGCCGCCAACGAGTCGCTTCCTTGATCCACAGAACGGATTGACCGAATCCGACTTGGTGACGCGGGCGCTGGCGAACAATCCCGCGCTCGCTGCGCAACGCCAGGCGATTGAGGCCCCGAAAGGCGCTCTGGCGCAAGCGCATCTCCGCGCAAATCCATCTCTGTCCGTGGGAGGGCTCAAAGAAGTCAACGGGGATGACAACCGCTTTAACGTCGGGGCGGAGGTCCCGCTTGAATTGTTTGGCAGACGCGCACGCCGTATCGAGGTAGCCGCACAGAAGCTCAACTCCACGCGCGAGACTGTAAGTGACAACGAGCGCCTGCTCACAGGAGAAGTTCGCATGCGCTTTGCGGATACGCTCGCGGCCGTCCGCAACCTGGACTTCGTGGAGCAACTCCTAAAGGTGAATCGTGAGTTCCTCAAACTCATGGAAGACCGCGTCCGCGAAGGAGCGGTCCCTATGCTCGACGCCGATGAGGTGCGCGTGGAAGCGAACCGTATCGAGAGCCTGCGGATCGACTACCAGGCAAAAGCCGAAATCGCCATGCTCGCGCTCAAGGAGGCGACGGGCATGTCGCCCGACGAACCCTTGAGGCTAAGAGGAGATTTGGCGCAGCCGGTGCTTGCGCTGGACAAAGCTCAACTTCTGCAACTGGCCTTGGACCACAGGCCCGACCTTGCGGCAGAGCGTGCCGCCGAAATGATGGCGGCGGCGGTCGCGCGGCAGCAGGAAGTCGAAGCAAAACCAGACGCCAGTTTCTTGGCCGGCTACGAGCGCCCGAACAGTGGCTTTTCATTCTCGGCCTTCAACGCAGTGGGAAACCTCCAGCCCATCCGCCAAACTTTTAACTACGCCGTCTTCGGGATGAAATGGACCCTGCCTGTATTCAACCGCAACCAGGGCTCCATTGCCGCCGCGAAAGCCGAAGTCCTCTCCGCACGCAACCAAGTCACTGCAGTTGATCTCGCGCTCAGACACGAGGTGACGCAAGCCATCGTTCGCTACGAAGCTGCGCAGGCGCGGGCCGGTGTATACCGATCCGGAGTGCGCGACCAAGCCGCACGAAACCTGGATGTCGTCCGTCAAACCTACGGCTATGGCCGCATTCCCTTGCTTGATGTGGTCGCCGAACAGCGCCGCTTTATCGATATCGAGACGGGTTACACCGATGTTTTGCTCGACGCCTACGCGTCGCGCGTGTCGCTTGAACGCGCCGTGGGCACGGACCTGCCCTGAAGGAGAAACAGTATGCAGACCGTAGATACGCAGGATGCCGGTTCCCAAAGACCCTTGTGGCGGAAGCGAATTGCTCTCGCCGCGCTTGTCGCGGGTCTCGTCGTCGCAGGAGTTTGGGTTGTCGCGAAGCGTTCCCACAACACGGAACCTACACCTCCTGATTCGATGGCGGCAATGGGCTCGATGGCAATGCCGCCGACTTCATCTCCCGGCCAAGTGTCAGCCGCCTCGACTGAACTGGAAATCGACCTGGCACCGGATGATTTGACAAAAGCGCAGATGCACACCGTGCGCGTCACAAACGGCGTGACCGCCGCAAAGCTTCGCGTCCCGGGAACCGTGAAACCCAATGAATACGGCGAGGTTCACGTAACACCGCTCGTGGGCGGCGTCGTGAAAGAAGTTCCCGTGGTGCTCGGCGATCACGTCAAACGCGGACAACCACTTGCGATCATCTTCAGTAGCGAACTGGCAGAAGCCG
>Ga0137398_10000417_pt1 | contig 15015 bp, 16 predicted proteins | sample czorhiz216metaG_FD_106659 | JGI IMG/M metagenome (GOLD analysis project Ga0137398, IMG submission 106659) | Vadose zone soil microbial communities from Angelo Coast Range Reserve, California, USA - czorhiz2.16 metaG | ecosystem: Environmental > Terrestrial > Soil > Vadose zone | place: USA...
CGCTCTACATATTGATCCGGCACCCGATCCTGTTCGAGCTATTTCTTTCCAACATGCGGCGCGGGGGCGGGTACCGGGGCGGCGGGTTTGGCGGCGGTTTCGGCGGGAATTCGGGTTTCGGCGGTTTCGGTGGAGGCGGCTTCGGAGGCGGCGGAGCCGGCCGGGGCTTCTAGCCCGGATTTCTCACCGGGCCGGCGCGGCAGGAATCCGGCTGGCACCATGGAGGTGAATGGATGAACGCGGCGCAGGCGTTGGCGAATCCGGATTTGAAGTCGATGCTCGAACGGCTCCGGCAGGCCCTCGGCGACGCGCTGCGCGGCGTGGTGCTCTACGGATCCGCCGCGCGCGGCGACGATCATGCCCCGACCAGCGATTTCAATCTTCTCGTGGTCGCCCGCGACCTGGAGCCGAAGAACCTCGAGGCGCTCGGCCCCTGCATCGCCCGCTGGCGCGCGCGTGGTCATCACACGCCGCGGCTGTTCACCCCCGAGCTGATCGCCGAGTCGGCCGACGTCTTCCCGATCGAGTTCCTCGACATCCGGGCCGCTCACCTCGTGCTGCATGGCGACGACCCGTTCGAGCGCCTGGAGGTGCGGCGGGTCCATCTGCGGCTGCAATGCGAGCGGGAGCTGCGCGAGAAGCTGATGCGTCTGCGCGAGGCGTACGTCGAAGCGCACCCGGCGCGGCGCGATCTGGAGCGCTTGCTGCGCGAGTCGTACAGCTCCTTCCTGGCGCTTTTCCGCGGCTGCCTCAGGCTGCTCGGCGAGGAGCCGCCGGCCCGCGACGCCGCGGTGGTCGCCGCCTTCTGCGTCCGGGCGGGTCTCGACGCGAAACCGTTCGCCGAGATCGAGGCGCTGCGTCGAGGTGCGAAGGGCGCGGACGACCTCAAGGATCTTTTCTCGCGCTACTATCGGGAGCTCACGAAGGCGATCCGGACGGTGGATCGCTTCCATCACGTCGAGGGAGGGGCCACGTCATGAGCAAAGGATGGATCGGCTGCCTGGGTGTCGCCGCGGTCTTTCTATTGATACTTCTTGTGATCGGAGGGAGCCTGGCCGGAACGTACAACCGCCTGGTGACCCAGAACGAGCAGATCAACGGCGCCTGGTCCCAGGTTCAGAACGTTCTGCAGCGCCGGGCCGACCTGATCCCGAACCTGGTCGAAACGGTCAAGGGTTATGCCGCGCACGAGAAGGAGATCTTCGAGAACGTCGCCGCCGCGCGCGGCCGCCTCGCCGGCGCGACGACGCCGAAGGAAGCGGAGGCGGCGAACGCCGGCCTGACCTCCGCCCTCGGCCGCCTGCTGGCGATCGCCGAGAACTATCCCGCTCTCAAGGCGAACGAGAATTTCATCCGGCTTCAGGACGAGCTGGCGGGGACCGAGAACCGCATCGCGGTCGAGCGGATGCGCTACAACGACGCGGTACGGATCTACAACACCTCGATCAAGCGCTTCCCGACCAACTTCGTCGCGACCTTTTTCCGCTTCGCCGAGCACGACTACTTCGAAGCCGAGAAGGGCGCCCAGGAGGTTCCGAAGGTGAAATTCTAGGCGGCGTCGCCGGCTGGAGGCCGTGGGAACGCCACCGGCGTTCGTTTTCACCTGATCATATAAACCTTGCGGACCGTCTCGATCACCTCGCACCGGCCTCGCCAGCCGGCCGGGAAGAAGGCCGCCACGCCGCCGCGGATCATGGTCCGTTCGCCCGATTCGTGGGTGTAGACGCATCGCCCGGTGAGGAAGTGGCAGAACTCGTCGCGGGTGACGTGGCAGTCCCAGCTCCCCGGCGTGCATTCCCAGATCCCCGTCTCGGGCGAGCCCCCCTCGCCTTTGTGAAGCAGCACGCCCCGCGTGCGCGACGCTTCCTCCCCCGTCTTCGCGGGGGAGATCGGGCCCCAGTCGACGAGCGGCGCCGCCTGGATCGGATCGTCGATGATGCGCAGTCCGCCGCCTCCGGAGCGCACCGGTCCGTCGTTCACGCGCGACCCTCCTTCCGCAGCAGCTCATCGATCAGCCGCGCCGCCTTGCGCCGGCCGTCCGCCGATCGCATGTGCGCGCTGATGTGGCCGAGGCGCGCCGCCATCCCGCGATCGCGCAAGGTCCGCGCGATCGCTTCGCCGAACTGCGCCTCGGTCCAGGTGTAGCGCGGCAGGCTCAGACCGTAGCCGGTCTCCTGGATCCGGGTGGCGTTGTCGAGACCGTCCCAGCAGAACGGCATGATGATCGACGGCTTGCCGAAATAGAGCGCCTCGTTGAAGGTGTTGTTGCCGCCATGATGGATCACCAGATCGCAGTGCGGCAGCACCGCCGGCTGCGGAAAGAACGAGGCGATCTGCACGTTCCCGGGTAGATCGTCGTACGCCTCGAGATAATCCCCCACGTTGAAAAGCGCCCGGTAGGGAAGGCGGCCCAGCGCCGCGATCTGACGCTTGTACAACTCGATGTCGGCGGCGCCCAGGCTGCCGTAGGAAACATAGATGAGCGGCTTATCGTTGTGCTTGGAGAACGCCGGCACCGTGTAGCTCCCCTCGCTCCGCACGCACCCTTCGAGGTACTGGAACCGCTTCGGGTCGAGCGGCCGTCGGCGCTTGAACGCCAGCGGCTCCGGGTAGAGCAGCAGGTTGAGATGCGGCGAGGTCTCGAAGAACTCGCCGAGTGGATAGACCGGATGGCCGGACGAGGTCAGGAACTTGTTGTACCGATCGTGGCATGGCCGGATCAGGCGCTGGAATTCCGCCTCGAACGCCTCCTTGCAGGCGCGGTCGCTCTCGCCGCAGCCCGACAGGTGCGGCGGAATGTCGGGGTCGGGGATCTCGTTCTCGCTGCACGAGATGATCCGGATCCAGGGACAGCCGGCCCGCTTCACCGCCGGGAACAGAATGATGTTGTCGACCGCGATCAGATCGGGGCGGATCTCGTCGAGCGCCCGCGCCAGGCCCGGCTCGACGTAGACGGCGCTGTCGACCACCGCCTCCCAGACCGGCACGACGTAGGTCGCGAGCTGCCCGATCGGAGGCAACCGGAAGTGCGGCAGATGGGAGGCGATGAAGTCTTTCCAGAACTGGCTCGCCTTCGACGCCTCCATCGGCTCGGACATATCGACGAGCCGCTCCTCGAAGCCGTACTTGGAGAAGACGCCGGCGAAGGAGCGATCGGCCACGAAGACCGGACGATGTCCGAGGTCGCGGCAGGCCTGGGCGATGCCGACGCAGTTGAGCGCCGGGCCGAAGGCCGCCTCGGGGAAGAAGACGATCGTGCGCGGCCTCTCCGCGCTCATGGCGACTCCTTCAGACCGGTGCCGACCTCGGCGACCCAGCCGCCGGTGGAGAAGGACGGATAGGTCGCGACCCCGAGGACGATCTCAGCGCCGGCGGGGGCGCGCACCGTCTCGACGACGTCGCCGAACGGGTCGCTGATCGTGCCGAGGGCGTCTCCGCCCCGGACCCGCGCGCCGGGGCGGACCGCCGCATCGAAGAAGCCGCCGCGCCCGTTGGTCACGACCAGGTAGCCGGTGACGATGGTGTAGCTCGGCAGGCGTCGCGGCGCACCCTGCATGACGCCGGCCGCGGCCAGGAAGCTCATGACGGCGTCCGCCTGGATCCGGACGTCGGCCGGGTCGAGAGGCGACCCGCCGACCTCGAGAAGGAACGAGGGGATCCCGGAGGTGCTGAGTGTGATGATGCCGTCCCGCTTGAAGGTCCCCGCGGCGTCCCTCCAGAGGGTCGCGATCCCGAAGGCGCGGGCCAGGTCGTCGTAGCGCGCCTCCGGAACGCCTTTGTTGGGGGTATACAGGACGAACGGTTGCTGCTTGAACCGATCCCCGCCCGTGTGCAGGTCGACGAAATAATCGGCCTGCGCGCGGACCCGTTCAAGCAGCGCCGCGACGATCCGCTCGGTCTCGAACCCGCCGGAGTCGCCCGGATAGGCCGAGCCCATGTCGATGATGTCGTCCGGATCGAGATTGACCCGGTGCCGGTCTTGAAACGCCGGAGGGTTGCTGATCATGACCGCGACGACATGGCCGGCGATCGTCTCGGGGTCGAGGCGCCGGACGACCTCTTGAAGGGCCCGCGCGCCGCCGTACTCGTCGCCGTGCGCCAGGGCGTTGATCCAGACGACCGGGCCCGGCTTGCGCCCGGAGACGATGACCACCGGCAGGCGGAATGGCGAGCCGTCGGGCCGTTCGCCGATCTCGATCTGCCCGCGCGTCTTCTTGCCGGGCGCCGAGCGGGCGGTGCCGAACTCGATGCCGGCCGGGGAAGCCGGAGCTCCGGCGGCGAGCGCGCGGACGCCCGCCGCGACCAACCAGGCCGCCGCCAGCGCGGCGACGGCCGTCACTCTCCAGAGGGCCCGCCGCATCAGGAGTCTCCGGCGCGACGCCGGCATCGGAAACTCCTGCTAGCGGGTGAATCTCAGGCAGGACTGATCGACGATCCAGCGGGCCATCCAGAACCCTTTGCTGTAATCGTCCTTCGGGTTCGAGAGCATCTGCGACGTGCCGCTCAGCGTGAAGCCGGCCGCCGTCACCTCGCGGATGATCACGTCGTCGGAGATCCGGTGGTTTTCGTCATCCCGCCCGGTCGTCGTGCGCGAATCGGTGATGCCGAGGATGCCGCCAGGCTTCAAGATGCGCTTCAGCTCGGCCAGCGCCTCGGCCGGTTTCTTGATGTCATGGTAATTGCGGATCGTCAGCACGGCGTCGAGCGAGCCGGCCGGGATCTTGGACAGCTCCTTGGCGAGCGTCACGAACCCCTCCGGCTCTTTGAGCACCGTCTCCTCGACGTTGGCGAGGTTGAGCGGCTTGAAACGCTTCTCGAAATTCTCGTGGTCGTACGACCCGAAGGCGAGCACTTTCCCCTTGGGCCCGACCGCCTGGCTGTAGAGCAGCGTCGTGTATCCCTCGCCGGGGAACAGATCCATCACCTTCATCCCTTCCTTGACCCCCCAGAAGTCGAGGAGCTCGGCCGGCTTGTTGTACGCGTCGCGATCATGGTCGGCGTCGGGACGGCCCGGAGCGTTCAGATTGAGCGTGACGGCGGAGACGGGGAGCACCAGCACCGCGCAGGCGGCAGCGACGAGAGCGGCTCGGAGGAGCAGGGACCTGATCATCGGGTCATCCTCGCAGAAAAGAGTCGGGTTGAATGGGCCACCTCTTATACTACGGAGGTTCGGAGGCGTCAAACATGAGCAGCGGACGTCCGCCGGGAAGCGCCGGGCCGAGCCTTCAAGAGACCTACGCCCCCGGGAGCCGCTGCTTCGGCTGCGGGCCTGCCAACGATTACGGACTGCGTCTCGCCAGCCGGGTGGAGGGGGGGGTGGTCGCCACCTTCATGCCGGCGCCCTGGCACGAAGCGTTCGCCGGGGTCCTGAACGGCGGGATCATCGGAACGCTGCTCGACTGCCACGCCAACTGGGCCGCCGCCTGGCATCTGATGAAGCAGAGCGGAAGCGGGACGCCCCCCTGCACCGTGACCGCCGAGTATGCCGTGAAGCTGCTTCGCCCGACGCCGACCTCGGGACCGCTGACCCTGCGGGCGCGGCCGGTCGAGCTGCAGGCCGATCGCGCCGTCGTCGACGCGACGCTCGAGGCGGCCGGGACGATCTGCGCCACCTGTCGAGGCACCTTCGTCGCCGTGCGTCCCGGGCACCCCGCCTATCATCGTTGGTGAAGGGTCAGGCGGGCTGCGTGGCCGCCTGGCCTGTCGGCTGCGCGGGCGCCTGTCCCGCCGGCTGCTTCTGCGCCTTGATAAGCCGGTAGGCCAGCCCGAAGGCGGTCATCATCACGGCGATCGAGATGAAGACGCCGACGAAGAAAAAGATCAGACCAAGCGCGCAGACCGGTATCCCGGCCAGGGCCAAGAGGAAGAGCTTCCACCGGTACCCTTCGGTCAGCGCCGAGCTCCTCCCCATCGCCTCCCAGAAGCCGATCCGCGTCTCGGAGATGATCGGGTAGGTGAAGACCCACATCAACGCCAGGATGATGCCGGGGACGATCAGGCAGATCAGTCCCAGGACGATGAGGAACAGCCGGACGATGCCGGCGAGGAAGGCATCGCCGAACCGATCGAACCCCTCGAACATCATCGCGGCCGTGGGGGCGCGGCCTTCGATCATCCCGAGGACCGCCCGCCAGATGCCGATCATGATCGCGGCCTCGACGGCCAGCCAGAGAACCCAGCCGATGTGCGGAACCTTGTGGGCGAGAGACGAAATGAGGGATTGGATCAGGAGCATCCCGCCCAGGACCAGCCAATGCGACTTGACCAGATCCCAGGCCTGCCCGATAAGGTTCCAGACCTTGAAGTCGGCCTGCATCCCGCCTTGGACGCCGGCATACGACGGAACGGAAGGCGCCGAGGGGACGACCGGCTGCGCGAAGGTCGCGGGAGCGAAGAACGCGGCCAGCTCGGGAAGGCTCGCCGCCTCTGTGTAGGAACCGTTCCCCGCGCGTACGCGGCTGGCGCCGATGATCCGCCGCTCATGGATCCAGAGGATCAGCGTATCGAGAGGGATCGGTCCGTACTCCTTGCCGTCCGCACCGATGATGAAATATTGCTCGGGCATCGTCGCTCCCCCTGGAAAATCGCGGCGCGGTCCGCCGCCCGGGTGACGCTATGACAGGACTCCGGCCCCCGTCAAGAGAGTGAAACGGAGCCCGGCGGCATTCGGTTCCAACCGAAAGGGTCCGGGCCTGACGAAAGGAACCGGCCGTCTCCCCGGGCGGGCCGTCACCGGGCCGGCCGTCACCAGGCCGGCAGGACGATGTCGGCCATATGAATCCCGTACGCCCCGGCGCGCCGGTCTTCGTAATACCGGCGCAGGGTCTCGCGCACCGCTTCGAAAGCGAGCTGGTCCCAGGGAATCTCCCGCTCCTCGAACAGGCGGACCTCGAGGCTCTCCGGTCCGGGCCCGAAGTCGAGGTCGAGCAGCCGCCCGCGCAGCAGCATGTAGACCTGGCTGATCGCCGGCAGGCTGAAGACCGAGTAGAGACCGAGGATCTCGACGCGGGCGTGCGCCTCCTCTTCGGTCTCGCGCGCCGCCGCCTGGGCTGCCGTCTCGCCCATCTCCATGAAGCCGGCCGGCAGGGTCCAGAGCCCGTGGCGCGGCTCGATGGCCCGGCGGCACAGAAGGATGCGCGTCTCCCATTCGGGGATGCAGCCGACCACCAGTTTCGGATTCTGGTAATGGATCGCGCCGCACGCATCGCAGACATGCCGCGGGCGGTCATCCATCGGCGGAATCCGGACCTGCACCGGCGCCCCGCACGCTCCGCAGAATTTCATGCGGGCTACGTTAACAGATCGCCGCGCCGACATGCGAGCCGGGACAGGTCGCTGCGCTATCATGCGGGCCGGGAGGCCCCAGTGGCACGCCGTCCGCGTCTCGAGATCGAATACTGCACCCAGTGCCGCTGGCTGCTGCGCGCCGCCTGGATGGCGCAGGAGCTCTTGACCACCTTCGAGGGCGAGCTAGGCGAGGTGGCGCTGCGGCCGGGCAGAGGAGGTGTCTTCAAGGTCCGCCTCGCGGGCCGGACGATCTTCGACCGCGCGCGGCGGAAGCGCTTTCCCGAATCGAAGGAGCTCAAGCAGCTGGTGCGCGACGTCGTCGCGCCGGGGCGCGATCTCGGCCACAGCGATCGGCCGCGCGTGGCGCCCGGGGAGTCGGCGACGGGGCGGAACCGGGCGACGGCGCGGAAGAAAGCGGCGGTACGGAAAATGACGCCGCGAACGCGGGCCCGGCGGATCTTGTCCGGATAGGTCAAAGCGTTTCCCGTCGCCGGACCGGTCGGCACCCGGCCGATTTGTTGTTAAGGCAGGCCACCTTCCCGCGATCTATGCTAGATTTTCCGCACCGGTTTTCATCCATCCAATCGAGGAGGACGCCATGCAAAAACGGGCCGCCGGCGGCTTCTATGTCGCCACCATCGGCATTGCCCTCGCCACGATCGGGACGAGCGCCGTTCTGGCGCAGGACTCGATCCTGACGAGACCGTTCCAGCTGATGCAGCCGGGACTCTCGATCTCCACCTTCCAGGATATCCCCCTGCTCTCCACGACGCTCGACCCTTGCGACACCGACCTGGCCGCCACGTTCGGCGGCTCGTTCGCCTGCGAGGACGTGGTCAATTCTCCGCGTCCGGGGTATGGCACCGACGCGCTCGGCCGGTTCTACCAGGTGACTCAGAAGCACGATATCGCGGCGGCCGACATCGAACGCAAGACCGACCCCGGGATTGAAACGGTGGCGCGCCTTCCGGAGTGCGCGAACGTGACGGACCAGAGCGGAATCATCTACCAGCAGCATTCGGAGATCGACAATCTCACCGTCGACGGCATCAACGGCTACCTTTACCTGGTCGTTCTCACCGACCTGCGCCCCGGCAGCTGCGGCACGACGGCGACCCGGTTCCAGCGCGCCTTCGGGGTGGTCCGGATCGCCGGTGTTTCGTCGCTTCTCGACATCATCGCCACCTCCCAGCCCTCCACGACGACGGTCGCCTGGACAACTCCGAGATATCCGGAAGGCCTGTCCGGCGCCGATCGGTTCCAGGTCTTCGCAGGCGATGTGCACGATCTGCCCGACTTCACGCGCGCCGTGCCGGTCGAATGCTCGGTGACGGGCGCCGGAGCCCCACAGCCGGGAGAGTTGATGTCGGTGGCCGACCCTCTGTCGATCCCCCGCGTCGGCTCGGCCGTCTACATGCTCGTGGGTGTCGAGAGCGGAACACAGCGGCGCTTCGGGCGCCAGTACGTCAATGGACTGATGTCGGGCCGGAACGCCGCGGAATTCGCGGCGTGCAGCGCGGCGGGGACTTGAATCCGCAGTCGAGATTGGCGGTCAGGGATGCAAATCGGCGTCGATAGCTTCGCAGCCGCATACGACGATCTCAGCCTTGCCGTCGATCCGGCAACCCGGCTCCGCAATCTGATTGAACAGATCGAACATGCCGACCAGGTCGGATTGGACGTCTTTGGAGTGGGCGAGCACCATCGCCGCGAGTATCTCGATTCCGCCCCCGTGGTCATTCTCGGGGCGGCGGCGGCGCGGACGCACCGCATACGCCTTACGAGCGCCGTCACGGTCCTGAGCGCCGCCGATCCGGTGCGGGTGTTTCAGGAGTTCGCCACCCTTGATCTTCTTTCCCAGGGGCGGGCGGAGATGGTGGTCGGCCGAGGTTCGTCGATCGAGGCCTTCCCGCTGTTCGGCTTTCAACTGGAAGACTATGACTCGCTCTTTGAAGAGAAGCTCGAGCTTCTCCTGAAGATCCGTGAGAACGAGCGGGTCCGCTGGTCCGGCAAGCACCGGCCTCCCCTGACAGGGCAGGGCGTCTACCCGAGGCCGGTGCAGAATCCGTTGCCGATATGGCGGGGTGTCGGCGGGACCCCGCAATCGTTCGCTCGCGCCGGCGCGCTTGGGCTTCCCCTGATGGTCGCCATCATCGGCGGAGAGCCCCGGCGCTTCCGGCCGCTCGTCGATCTCTACCGGGAGACCGGCACGCGTGCGGGGTATCCGCTCGATCGATTGAGGGTCGGTGTCCACGCCCTGGGCTACGTCGCGCCGACGACGCAGGAGGCCGCCGATGACTTCTTCCCCGGCTACGCCCGAGCCGTCGCCAGCGTCGCGAAGGAGCGCGGATGGCCTCCCGTCACCCGCGCGGGGTTCGATGCGCAACGAGGCCCGCACGGCGCGCTGCTGATTGGCAGCCCCGACGAAGTGGCGGAGAAGGTCATTCGACATAGTGAAGCGCTGGGCGGCATCTCCCGCATCACCTTTCAAATGAACGTCGCCTCGTTGCCTCATGCGAAGCTCATGAAAGCGATCGAGTCGATCGGCGCCCGCGTTGCGCCCGTGCTGCGCACAGGGACATAGATCCGGTACCCTGGTCTCCATAAGGGTTGCTGCGGATCCGCTGAGCGAGGCACCGTGGACGAAGTGGTCGCGCCCATTCTGGGTCGTCGGATCGTCGGGATCGTGATCGTGCTTGGGCTGGTGGCACTCGGGCCGGGTGCGCTGGCCGGCACTGCCGCTGATTCCCCGCAGGCCGCGCCCGCCCGGCACGCATCGGAGGAGGCGCCGGCGGTCGGCACGCCGGCCGCCCGCTCCCGCCCCAGGGTCGGCCTCGCTTTAAGCGGCGGCGGAGCGCGTGGCCTGGCGCATGTCGGCGTCCTCCGGGTCCTCGAGCAGCTGCGCGTGCCGGTCGACTGCATCGCCGGCACCAGCATGGGGTCGGTCGTCGGCGGCCTCTACGCCTCCGGCCTCTCGCCCGGGCAGATCGAGACGGCGATGAAGCAGGTGGACTGGGGCGACCTGTTCAACGACCAGCCTCCCAGAGCCGATCTCTCTTACCGACGAAAGCAGGACGACAGCAGCGATTTCGTCGACTTCGAGCTGGGCCTCAAGGAAGGCCGGGTCGTCCTGCCGCGGGGACTGATCGCGGGACAGAAGATCGGCTTCCTCCTGCAGACGCTCACGCTGCGCACCGCCGGCATCGACGACTTCGATCGGCTTCCGGTTCCGTTCCGGGCCGTGGCGACCGACCTCGGCAATGGCGGAATGGTCGTGCTGGCTCGCGGTGACCTCGCCGAGGCGCTGCGCGCCAGCATGAGCCTCCCCGGCACCCTCGCGCCGGTCGAGATCGAGGGGCATCTCCTGGTCGACGGCGCGCTGGTCCGGAACCTGCCGGTCGACGTGGTGCGGGGGATGGGCGCCGACATCGTCATCGCGGTCGACGTCAGCACCCCGCTCGACCCCGCCGAATCGATCAAGACCGTCGCCGATGTCACGCGGCAGGTGTCGGGCATGCTGACGCGGGAGAACATGGGGTCCGAGAGCGTCGGCGCCGATCTCCTGATCCGGCCGGACCTGAGCACCATCTCCTCGACGGGGTTCGCCCGCTCCGGCATTGCCGTGACGCGGGGCGAGGAGGCCGCCCGGGCCCAGGCGGAGGCCCTGCGCCGCTACGCCGTTCCGGATGACGAATTCACGGCACACTTGGCGCAGGTGCGCGGCACGCCGACCCCCGCCCCGATCCGGATCGACGCGGTGCGGCTGGAGGGAACGACGCGCGTCGACCGCCGGATCATCGAGAGGAAGATCCGGACGCGCGCCGGGCAGACGCTCGATCTCGATACGTTGAAGGCGGACCTCTCCCGGCTCTACGACCTCGGAGACTTCGAGCGGGTCGAATACCGCCTCGTCCCCACGGACCGCGGGCCCGACCTGGTCGTGCGCACGCGCGAGAAGTCCTGGGGACCGAACTATCTCCGCTTCGGCCTCAACTTCGTCAACGACCTGGAGGGTGACAGCGACTACGGCGTCCTCGCCCGTTACACGCGCACCCGCATGAATCCCCTCGGGGCCGAGTGGAGGAACGACGTCCGGATCGGGCGCACGCGCCTGCTCGCCTCCGAGCTCTTCCAGCCTCTCGACTTCTCGGGGAGGTGGTTCGTCGCCCCCGGGTTCCAGTACAACGATCGGCTCTTCAACGACTACGAGAGGGACCGCCTGGTCGCCGAATACAATGTGGAGGGAATCACGGGGGCGCTCGATGTCGGAACGGAGCTGGGCCGCTACGGCGAGATCCGCGCCGGCGCCATCCGCGGACGCGTGCGGGCCAGCGCTCGCGTCGGGGCGTCCAGCCTGCCGCGCTTCGACATCGGGAGCGGAGGCTGGACCGCGCATCTGGTCATCGATCGCTTCGACAACCCCTACTTTCCCTTCCGCGGCCAGCTCGCGCTGCTCGACCTGTTCCTGTCGCGCCGTGACATGGGCGCCGATCTGTCGTACGCCAAGCTGCTCGGATCGTACACACAGGTCATCAGCCGGGGGCGGCACCACCTCTACATGAGCGCAACCGGCGGCACGAATCTCGGGAGCGACGTCCCGTTCTACGACAACTTCACGCTGGGCGGCTTCCTCTCGCTGTCGGGCTACAAGGAGGCGCAGCTGAGGGGGCAGGTCTTCGGCGTCGCCCGGCTCGGGTATTTCGTCAAGTCGGAACCTCTCTCCGGCCGGCTCGGCCGGGGCGTCGGCGTGGGCGGCTATGTCGAGGCCGGAAACGCCTGGGCCACCAACGCCGATGTCAACCTTGGCGATCTGATCTACACCGGCACGCTGGTGGTGGGATCCGACACCATCTTCGGGCCGATTTACCTCGCCTACGGTCAGTCCGACAATGGGCACGGCTCCTTCTACCTGTCGGTCGGTCGCTCGTTCACCGGCACGAACGCCTCGATTTTCAGGAGCTACTGACGGCGGCGTGCCTCGACGCAATGGAAGCTTGAAAGGAGAGACAACATGTCGAGTTATCGAGTCGTACAAGCGACGAAGCGCGGGGTGTTGGAGATCGCGGAACGCCCGCGCGTCGATCCAAAGCCCGGTCAGGTTCGCATCCGCGTCGAAGCCTGCGGGATCTGCCACTCGGATTCCCTCGGGGTCGAGGGGCTGCTCCCCAACGCCGAGTTTCCCCGCGTTCCCGGGCATGAAGCGATCGGACGCATCGACGCCCTTGGAGCGGGGGTGACGAGCTGGAAGGCCGGCCAGCGCGTCGGTGTCGGCTTCCTCGGCGGAAACTGCGGGCAGTGCGCGCAGTGCCGTCGCGGCAACTTCGTCCACTGCCTCCATCAGCATCTCACCGGGACCACGAATGACGGCGGTTACGCCCAGGTGATGTACGCGGCGGCGTCCGGCCTCTCCGCGGTGCCGGACGAGCTCAAGTCGGTCGACGCCGCTCCGCTTCTCTGCGCCGGCCTGACCACCTTCAACGCGCTTCGCAGATCGCGCGCTCGCGCGGGCGACCTGGTCGCGGTCCAAGGCGTCGGCGGCCTCGGGCACCTGGCCGTGCAATACGCCCGCCATATGGGATTCCGCGTCGCCGCCATCGCGCGCGGGCAGTCCAAGCAGGAGCTCGCGGTACGTCTCGGCGCGCACCACTACATCGACAGCGAAGCGACCGACCCGGCGAAGGCGCTGCAACAGCTCGGCGGCGCGACGTTGATTCTGGCGACGGCGTCGAGCAGCAAGTCGCAGGGCGGGCTGCTCGGCGGGTTGCGCCCCGGCGGCAACTTGCTCGTCGTCGGCGTCGACGGCACGCCGATCGAGATCGGCTCGACGGATCTTGTGCTGGCCGCGCGCTCCGTCGGCGGCTCGCTGACCGGCTCCGCCCAGGACGGCGAGGACACCCTGAACTTCAGCGTCCTCCAGAACATCCGCTCGATGAACGAAATCATGCCGCTGGAGGAGGCTGCCGCCGGCTACGCGCGCATGATGGGCAACAAGGCGCGCTTCCGCGTCGTTCTGACCATGGGGCAGTCGTAACGACGTCGCTTTGCAGGAAGACGGCCGACCGGCTTCGGTGTCGATGGCTGTTTTCTCGCACCTGTCGAATTCCAAACACTCGATATCGCGGCATGAAGGGCGAAGCCGTCGGCGCTAAATGCCGCCTGCTCTGCTTCTTATCGTCCCGCCTCTCGATGCATGCTCGGTTGGCACGAGACGTGAAAGGAAGGGAGCCGAAGGAGGGAATCAAAATGAGCCCTCGCGCTCCTCTGGCATTGGTCTCACGGCGGGTTGTGGACTCGGCGGTGATCTTCGGGGTTTTCGCCGCGACGGCGATCGCCACAGTGATCATGGTCGGTCTCTGGGTGGCGGTCGCCAGGCTCTCGCGTCCACAAGGAGAGGCGACCAGGTCCGCGGCGTCGCCCTCGTCCCCGATACCGGGTGCGGAAGTCGCGGGGGGAGATCCGCGGCCATGAGGGGGCTTGCCGCCGCAGACCTCTCGATCAAGAGACAGTGGGCCGTGGTGCTCGCGGCAGGTGACGGGACCCGCCTTCGACCGCTCACCCGCCTTCTCTATGGAGAGGATCTCCCCAAGCAGTTCGCGGCGATCGACGGCGAGCGCTCTCTCGTTCAGGTGACGCTCGACCGGCTCGCCGCCCGCTTTCCGCCGGAGCGGACGGTCGTCGTCGTGGGGAAGTCGCACGAAGCGGTCGCCCGGCGGCAGCTGCGCGGTTACGAGGGGGTCGATCTCGTCGTTCAGCCCCGAAACCTCGGCACCGGCCCCGGTCTTCTCCTGCCGCTGGCGCGCATCCGCGCCCGGGACCGCCGCGCCCATGTCGCGGTTTTCCCCGCGGATCACTTTGTCTCCCGCCCGGAACCGCTGCTTGCGGGCGTCGAATCGGCCCTCGATGACGCCGAGCGCCCGGGCCTCACGCTGATCGGGGTCCAACCGGACCGACCGGAGACCGATTACGGCTGGATCGTGCCCGAGCGCGGCCCCTCCGGGAGTGTCACCGCCATCCAAGGGGTGCGCCGGTTCGTGGAGAAGCCGGACCGTGCGCTCGCCGAAGAATTGCTCCGGCAGGTAGCGCTCTGGAATACGTTCATCTGCATCGGCCGGCTGGAAGAGTTCTGGGCCGCCGCATTCCGGCAGATGCCTCGCGTGGCGCGGCTTCTCGAGCGATACACGCAGCGGGTGGGACGGCCGGATGAGGGCGGTTTTCTCGAGCGGCTTTATGCGCCGATGGAGCCCGCCAACTTCAGCCGTGACCTTCTCGAGAAGGAGCATGCGCTCGGTGTCGTGACGGTGAAGGACTCGGGCTGGAGCGACTGGGGCACACCCCGGCGCGTCTTCGAGAGCCTCCGGGGCATGCGGAGCGGACAGCATCTCCTCATGCGCCTCGCGATTTCACGGCAAGCGGTGGCCGCCTTGCCGGAAGCGACGCCGGAGCATTTCGCACAACGGGGTCGTGCCGCGACACTCGCGCAAGGGTGAGCCGGGTTCCCGGCGTGGAGGATGGATCATGAAGACACGCGATATCGTGTTGCTATCGGTCGTCCTGATGGGTGGAGCCTCGGTGGCCGCGTCGGCTCAAAGCCTGTCGGAGGTCTGCCAGCAGGTGGGCCCGGCGGTTGTCGTGGTATTCAAGATGGAGAAGGTGATCGCGTCCGGAGCGCAACTACTCAACGTGGCAGGTTTCGGCTCCGGGGTTCTCGTGTCCGCCGACGGGAAAGTC
>Ga0137398_10000419_pt1 | contig 15000 bp, 14 predicted proteins | sample czorhiz216metaG_FD_106659 | JGI IMG/M metagenome (GOLD analysis project Ga0137398, IMG submission 106659) | Vadose zone soil microbial communities from Angelo Coast Range Reserve, California, USA - czorhiz2.16 metaG | ecosystem: Environmental > Terrestrial > Soil > Vadose zone | place: USA...
CCGCATCTGCTCGAGCAGTACATTCAGTTTGAACTCGCGCAACTCCGATCCACAAAAAGCTCAGATAAATAGACCGAGTCGTCGGGGGCCGCAATTTCGTTTGCCTTGGCCTTGCCGGGCTTGCCTATCGCCATGGCAACAACTTTGGCAGCCATCCCGATTGGCCCGGCAAAGCGCTGGCCGCCGCCGGCGCAACCCACGGAGCGACATTTTTCAAAAAGCCAATAACGTCAGCCATCGCTCACCGCTTTCTGAAAAGTACGCTTGCAGATTGTCACGCACCAACGCCAGCGCCGCTAGGATCCGAGTACTTTTCCAACAACGGAAGAAAAACGGGAAACCCGCGCGGCAGAGTGGCGCGTGCCGCAGATTGTCACTGGACAGTACGAGGAAGAGGAGAAAGGTAGCCGGTTTCGCCCTTGGGCGGAAGAGGGAGCGAAAGAAACCGCTCGCGTAGTTAACATAATATCTCTTATAAGACGCGCTGCCAAACCGAATCTTTGCGTTATGCACGGGTTTTCCCAAGCGCGATGGGCTCGGTTCCCCCTCTGGGAGCTGCCGAGCTTGGCTTGACCTGGCCCTGCGCATTTACCAATATAGGTGGCCAATGTGGAAGGCGTCCAGGCAACTGCGTGAATTCTGACAACCAGCGTCAAAACAGTGAGCACCAGGTCGTAAGCGACTCTACCAGCCAGGCCAGACCAACGGGCCGAGGCATGTGGGTTACCCTGGCAGTTGGCATCACGCTCATCTACCTGGCGTTTTTGCCGCCCGGGATTTACTCGATGGACGGCAATGGCATGCTGGCCGTTGCGGAATCGTTGGTGGCCCATCACTCCTGGGCGGTACCTCAGGATTTGGGTTTGCCCGGCCGCGAAGGCCAGTTCTTCGGTAAATGGTATCCCTTGCAGTCGGTGCTGGCCGTTCCATTGGTGGCTTTGGCGACGGAGTCGGCTCAGGTCCTGCGAGTCCCGGCTCACTATTTGGCGGCGCTTGTGTCGCTCATCTTGCCGGCCATCTTCAGCGCAGCGACTGCCGGGCTCGTGGGTCTGATCGCAGTGCGCCTCGGGAGTTCGGCGGCAGGAGCACAAATTGCTGCGCTGGCGTACGCGTTCGGGACAATTGCATTAGCCTACGCGCGCACCTTCTACGCCGAACCGCTCCTTGCGCTGTTGACCGCGGCAGCCATTGCTGCAGCCTTGGCTTCCTCGCCCGCACAGATTGCTCTTGCCGCGCTGTGCTCGATGCTTGCGGTGCTGGCCAAGCCGACCGGTATCGTCGTAGGTTTGGTGGTCGCTGCCTACGTGCTGGCAAAAACGCGATCTCTGAAGCTCAGTATGATTCCGGCGCTCGGCAGTTTCGCCGGCCTATTGACCTATTGCTTGTATAACGACATGCGATTTGGCCATCCGATGATGTTTGGCCAGCCGTGGTCTTTCCGTTTCGACTCCATCCCGGAGGGATTCGTCGGCCTGCTGCTGAGCCCTGGCCGCGGCCTCTTGTGGTACTGCCCGATCCTGGTTCTGAGTTTCGCCGCCATCCCGAAAGCGTGGAAATTGAATATCTGGGACCCGCTGCTGCCGCTCGCGATATTCGCGTCTTTCCTACTGCTGCATTCGCTGTGGGTTTTCTGGAGCGGCGGCTGGTCCTGGGGACCACGCTTTCTCTTGCCTGCCATTCCAGGGCTTGCTGCGCTAATCGGCGTTATGGAGAAAAGGTGGCGCACCGCGATCGTCGTACTTGCCGTCGCTGGATTTCTGATCAATGCGCCCACGTTGTTCGCTTTCTACGAACGGTATTATGCCGAACAGAACGAGCGCGGCGTATCCGAGCACGACGCCCTGTGGTCTTTCTCCGAGGCACCATTTCTGCACGGTTGGCCCGCCGCGGCACGGGAAGTGCGCGACGCCGAGAACAGCGACGTCCGAGAAATCTTTGCGCGACGAGGTGCTCCGAGCGCCACCATTACAGGGTCCAGAGCTTTACGAGTCGTCGCGCTGTGGTGGTGGGTGCTCCCGGTGGCGGGAATACCCCGCTGGATCGGCGCGGTGCTCTCAGGTTTTCTCGTGGCGCTGGGCTTGGCTTTCTTGGCCCGAGCTCGCGCTTCCTTGGGGCCTCATTACGCTCCGGCCGCCAGCGATCCTCCCTAACCTCTGACCTTGCTTCCACAGATCTGAAGGTTCACGTTACTCTGCATATGCTGTTGTACGATGACGTTTGCGCCCGTCCCGGCAGCACACCCTTTACCACATCTCAGCACGCGCCCTTATTACGCTGGACTCCATGGCTCGCCCTGAATACAATTCGTAAAACGATTTAGCGCTGTCCGGCGCTGCGTGCGCCGATGGTCGAGATAAAAAGAACCGGTGTTCAAATAAATCGAGGGTCGTTTCATGTTTAGCAAAAACTGGCTGCGCCTTGCATCTGCCGTAGGCTTACTTATCGCGTCGGTGAGCGTGGTCGCGCAAAGCATGCTCAAAAACGACTGGGGAAACCAACTGTATTTCGGAACCAGTCTCATCGCCGTCTTCGGTTACCTGTTCCTCACCAGCCGTACCAAAGAAGAACAGCGCAACTCGCCCTGGTGGTGGTAGTTTTCTGGAGTGCGGCGGCCTTGAATCGGGACGCCGCTCATCGCTCACGGCCGGTGGCGTCATATTCCAGGGAACTTCGTGATTTCAAACGCGAAGCGGGAATTCCCGTAGGTATAAGGTTAATCCCATGAGCCGACGAACGTTGCATTTCATCTGCGGAATTGCCGTGCTGTTCGCCAGCATCCTTTACGCGCATGTCTTCCACCACGTTTTCTTCGTGGAGCGCCAAGAATGGAATGCCGCTTTTCTAGCGGGGCTGATTATTTCCGCCCTCGCCGGAGTGTTCTGCTTCATCGGGGCCTACCTGCTTCTGAGCGGCGGACGCCCGCAGACGCCCCAATAGCTGCGGCCGCATCACGGCGGCGCTGCCGAAAACCCACCTGAGGCCGTCGCACCACGACCTGGGCTACAATCTCTGGGTGCAACCCCACGCAATTCTGCCGCGCCTCACGAGCATGCATTTGCATCCGATCAAGTCGCTCGATCCCGTAGCAGTGACCGCAGCGCGCATCGGGCCCGGCGGCGGGCTCGAGCACGATCGCGCCTGGGCGCTTTACTCCATTGACGGCCGCTGGGTCAATGGTAAGCGCACCGCCGCGATGCACTTGATCCGCGCCGCCTACGCGCCAGATCTCAGCTCCGTCACGCTGGCGGTTCCCGGCGATCGCCGCAACATTCCCGCGCGCACGTTTCCCTTCCCCGGCGGAGCGGAAGACGCCGCCGAGTGGTTCAGCGTTTATTTTGAGCAGCAAATCCTGGTCCGCCACGCCCCCGAAGGCTTCCCGGACGACACCATCGCCAGCGGTCCCACGATTATTTCCACCGCATCGCTGCAGGCGGTATGCGATTGGTTTCCCGGCGTCACGCTCGACAACGTTCGCCAGCGCTTTCGCACCACCCTCGAAATCGATAGCGCCCAGCTAAGTCAACACGCCGTTGGCGCGCCAGTTGCCGCGACAGCCGTCAGCGCGAACGGACATTTGCCCGCGTTCTGGGAAGATCGGCTCTACGGCGAAGACGAGCGCAGCGTAGTGCGCTTCCGCATCGGCGAAGTCCACTTCGAGGGCAGTAACCCGTGCGCCCGCTGTGCGGTCCCCGCACGCGATCCCGAAACCGCCGCCGACCTGACCGGGTTCCAAAAACGTTTCAGCGATCTGCGCCGCGAAACCCTGCCCCCTTGGGCGCCAGCGGTCCGCTTCGACCATTTTTATCGCCTAGCCATTAACACCCGCGTAGCCCCCACCGAAACCGGCAAACCCCTGCGCGTGGGTGATCCGCTGACCCTAGCTTAGTTGCCGCGGCTTTGGGCCGCCGTGAACCCAGCTGTGGACCAATCTAGATTCCGCTCGATAACGGCTCAGTGTTGCACCGCGAGCTTTGCGTATCGGTCGTGTTGCGCTTTGTACGCGCTCCAGTCCGGCACCGCCGGCTGCGTCTTGGTGATTTGCCGGCCGCCCAAGCCGTGCGGCGTTCGGCAGGACACTCCCGCGGCTGGCGTATTCGGCCCAGCCAATTCGCTAACCATCGTGGAGCTCGAGTCGCACGAGATGACTCCCTGGTTGCCGCTGAAGCTCACGCCAGAAAAATCCGCGCTGGAGTTCATCAATACGAGCACCCCGGGACCGGCATTGCCCGAGACTTGCCCGCCCCGCAGGAACACCTCGGAGTTGCCGTCGACGCGAATGCCGGCACTGCGCGCATCCGCGCTCGATCCATTGTTCTGCACCGTATTTATTCCCCAAAAATAGCCCTGGCTGTTGGCATACAGATCTACACCGGCGCTGCTGTGCCCGCTGATTTGCGCGCCCAATGGCCCGGTGATGTCCGCGAACGTTACTTGGCTGCCGAATCCAACCAGCACGCCGACCGGCCCATTGCCTTGAATGAGGTTTGGGTAGCCGATGCTCCAGAAGGAGATCTCCGCCGTCTCCTGGAGAGAAGCCCCGCCCGCTTGGTTCCCCGAAATGTGATTTGGACCGGAAAGAGCCCCGAATTGCACGTGGGCCCCGCCACGCAAATCGATCCCGAATCCGGAATTCGATCCCGCGCCGGCGATGTTATTCGCGACGGTCGTAGATCCCAGCGTCGTAAAGTTCCCCTGCGAGGCGAATATTCCGGGTCCGCCGTTGTTGCTGATATCCACCGACCCATTCCAAGCGAACACTTGAACGCTCGAGTTGCCTCCTATGTTCATCCCGCCTCTGGCGTTGTAATCGAAGGCCCCCGGGGCATCCACGGTGACATCGGACATTCCCCCGACGCTCAAGCCTACTCCGGCATTCCCGGTGCTCGTGCAAGTATCCAGTACGATACTTCCGCTATTTCCTACAGCGATTCCGTCTCCGGAGGGATTCGTTACTTTCAGTCCGTAAAGAAATATATTGTCTGATCTCGCGATGGAAATCGTACCGTTAATGGTGGCAGTCTGTCCGTACGGCGCACCCAGGTTTAACGCGCGTTGACCGTACAAGAAAATGTTTTCATTGCACGAGCCGGTAACCTCGATGAACGCGCCCGGACCTGCGCTTGGGAGTGCTGCATTGATGCTCGAATAGGCGTTGGGGTTCGTTCCGCTGCAGTCCACATTCAGGAACTGCGCGCGAAGCGCACCAGGAGTACAAAGCAGAACCAAAACACCGGGAATCAGCCCCCGAAAGGCTTTACGCAACCGATTACCATAGTCGTTCATTGGATTCCTCTCCGTCCTCGACGCGGCTGTCTGCCGCCATCTGAGATAAGCTCGCCTGCATTGCTGCCGGAACGTGCGGCCATCCTGCGAGAGCATCGGAGAGCCTGCAAGCGACATCCTGCGACAACCCCCGGCCCATGACCGTTTGTCGTGCTTTGTCGCGCGCGGTGCTTGCGCGTCCTGAAAAAGGCCCGCCAGGGAGGGCTTCAGAACTTCCGGCGAAGACTTCGTGGAATCCGTGGTCTAGGCTGCGGTGCGGAAGTATTTTCGCGGCGAAACATGCCCGGGACAACAGCTCTTTAAACAGCACCGGCGCAGTTCCTCGGACCGGTTCAGGCAGCCCTGCTCGCTATCGCCCGAGAAAGTGCCGCGCCCTCGTACGCCGCGAGGCGCAGACAAAACAGTTCGAAACAGCGCCAGCCTCCCCAATTCGCGGGAGCGTCATCCATGCGCCACAGTTCCCTGCCCCCAGCCTGACGTCGCGCAGTACATGCCGTTCCGCCGGCAGGACGTGCCGCGCCCGGCTCAGAAGACGCTGCGATCCCTGGGCCCGGCGCAAGCAAACCTCGGCGCGTGCGAATGCACCGGCGGTTACAATTCAAACTGCTTTGGATGTGAACGAGACAGGACTATCGAGCAGCGGTTTTTGCGGCCGAACCCTTTTCGAGCAACTGTTCCTTGCGGTAGATCAGCGAATTAATATCGTACGTTGCCAGTTCAAATCCGTGACCATGCGTGATCGCGTCGGTCGGGCACGCCTCCACGCAATATCCGCAGAAAATGCACCGCGAGTAATCGATGTTGTACACGCTCGCGTAGCGCTCGCCTGCGGAGATCCGACGGGCATCCGTATTCTCCGCCGCTTCAATGTAAATGCAATTCGCCGGGCAAGCCGCCGCGCACAGAAAGCATCCCACGCACTTTTCCAGGCCGCCCTCGTCGCGATGCAGCACGTGGATACCCCGATAGCGCGGCTGAAAATGCACTGGCTCGTGCGGATAGTTCTCCGTCACCGTTCTGCGGAACATGTTGCGAAAAGTGACGCTAAATCCCTGTGCCAGCGTGCTGAAAGTCTCAGCGACTTCGCGGATAATGGAGGCCATACGCAGAAGTCTAACAAACGCACGCAACCCCCGCAAATACGGGGCGCGGCGCTTCCCGCCAAAATTGAATAGTTAGCCCTGGGACTTCGCGGCCAGCGCATCCACTATCTGTTTGCCGTGAAACCGCCCATTCTCGATAAAAATTTCCCCGGTGTGCCGCCCGCCAATCACCACGCCGGCCAAATGTATTCCCGGCACGTTGCTTTCCAAGGTGTTCGGATCGAGCGCTGGCTTGCGCGTTTCCGGATCGAGCCACACTCCGAGGCCCTCGATGAACGCAAAGTCCGGATGATAACCCGTCAACGCAAACACGCCGCGTGCCGGCAATCGCTTTTCGCCGCCTCCATTGCTCACGATCACTTCATCCGGCGTAATCTCTTTCACTCGCGCCTCAAACATGGCCTGGATCTGCCCGGCCTTAATGCGATTCTCGATATCCGGCTTCACCCAATACTTAATCGTCTGACCGAGCTGCGCATCGCGATGCACCAGCGTCACCTTGGCGCCGTTGCGGTAAAGATCGAGGGCTGCTTCCGCCGCCGAATTCTTTCCGCCGATCACCACCACGTCGCGATTCCAAAACTCGTGTGGCTCGGTGTAGTAATGCGAAACGTGCGGCAGCTCTTCCCCCGGCACATTCAATTTATTCGGAAGGTCGTAGTAACCCGTCGCCACCACAATTTTCTTACTCCGATATTCCTGCTCTCTTCCCTTCTCTGTTCGCGTGACCACGGTAAAGCCTCCATCTTGGCCTTCCACGCGCACGACCAACTCAAACAGCCGCAATTCCAATTCGTAATGTTCCGCCGCTTTGCGGTAATACTTCAACGCCTCGACCCGCGCGGGCTTCTCATTGGGGCTCACCAGCGGCAAATCACCAATCTCCAGCAGTTCCGGCGTCGTGAAGAACACCATATTCACGGGGTAGTGGTAGATCGAGTTGCACAAACAGCCTTTGTCGATCACTAGCGCCCGCATGCCCGCGCGCGTCGCTTCGATGGCCGTCGCCAGACCGGTCGGTCCCGCGCCAATGCAGATGACCTCGTATTCCGCCATAAGAATTTCAGTTTGCCGGGAGTCCTTGCGAATTGCAAATCACGCGGTTTCGCGTTACTGAGGTACCGCTTCTCCCAAAATCGCGGTTAGGTCGCACCGGAATGCTTCCAATTCCTTTAAACGCTCCGGCGAGGCCGAAATTTCCTTCTTCTTCCAAACGAATACTTCGCCGTCCCCCCGCTTTAGCTTCACGCTGAGATGGCCGTCAACGATGTAGGTGGGCGCGGCCAGCAACCGCAGCCCTGCGTTCGCCACCGGGCTTAAAAGCGCCGCGCACTCACCGCGTCGCACGCAAAGCGCACTCTCATAAGGGGGAATCGCAATCGGACGAAAATCGGCCGCAAACAAGCGCTCGAAAATCTTCATTTGTTGCGGAGTTAATTCCGGCATGAATTGTTAATGTGTTTTGCTGGGCACCACGAATTTTCGCCCTGCGGTAATTTGGCAAAAGAAGTCGACCTACGCCGCAGTAGAATCCGCCTTCGACGACGAGCCTTCCAACTGCGCCAGAATCTCCCGCAGCGTCCCGATCAACTCGTCGCGCGAAACATGGCTCTTCTTAAACTGAATCCGGAACCGGAACGTTTCATTCTCCGGCTCAAACTGAAAAATAAACGGTTGTGGCCGCTGCGGACCGGTCTGCTCTTCCCGCCGCTCCCGTCGCGCTTCATCGCGCGTCAAGCCGCCCTGCAAAATCCGGTGCAGCATCTCCACCATTTTCTTCTCGGTAGGTTGCCTCGCGATCTGCAGTAACAGCGACTTGGACACAATCCCCTGCTCGATGCACTTCTTCCGCAGCGTGTCCGGAATATTGCGCAGAGAGAGCGTTTCCGTCACCGAAGACCTCGCGCGCCCAATCTTTCGCGCCACATCCTCGTGCGTATACTCGAATTGCGTCGCCAAGCGGTGCAGCCCGTCGGCTTCTTCAAACGCCGTCAAATCCTTCCGCTGAATATTCTCGATCAATCCGATCTCGAGCGTCTCCGCATCGTCGGCGGTCTTCTCAATGCAGGGAATCTCGCGCAACCCCGCCGCGCGCGCCGCGTGATACCGCCGCTCGCCAGAAATAATGTAGTAGCAATCCTCGCGCGGCACAAAGCGCACCAGGAGCGGCTCCAGCACGCCCTTCTCGCGCACCGAGTCCGTCAAGTCCCGCAAATCGCCGATGGCCTTGCGCGGCTGATCCGGGTTCGGATGCACCTGCTCCACCGGAATCATCCGCCCGATGGCCGCTCCGCTATAACTTGTTAGTGACTCGACGTAGTGCGAGTCATGCCGCATCTTCAGCGTGACGGGTAACCCGGCTCTCTTCAACACGTTGGATAACCTCCGCAGCCAATTTTTTGTATTCCGTCGCACCGGGTGACTTCGGCGCGAACGTCAAAATCGTTTCCTTGTACGCGGGACTTTCTTCGAGCCGCACGTTCTTGCTGATCTTGGTCTTGAACAGCACTTCGCCAAACACCGTGCGAATCTGCCCGTGCGTGTCCCGCGAAATATTTGTGCGCTTGTCGAACAGCGTGATCACCACACCCAGCACTTTTAACCCCGGATTGGGCCGCGCGCGTATCCGCTCGTAGGTCTCGAGCAAATCGTCCGTGCCTTCGATCGCGAAATATGCCGCCTGAATCGGCACCATCAAGTGCGTCGATGCCACCAGCGCGTTCACCGTCAATATTCCCAACGACGGCGGCGTGTCCAGAATCACGTACTCGTACTCCTTCAAAATGGGCGCCAGCGCGTCCTTCAATCGGTACGGCGCGTCGAACTGCCCCGCCAGCACTTGCTCGAGCTTCGCCAACGCCAATCGTCCCGGCCCCAGAAACAGCAGCGGATCTTTCGTCGCCTTAATCATCGCCGCCATCGACGCTCGGCTCTCGTTCAGCACCTCGAACATCGACGTGGCAATCTCGCCGGTGTCATAAAATGCAATCGTCGAATTGGCCTGCGGATCGAGATCAATCAACAGCGTGCGCTTCCCACGATTAGCAATGGCGGCAGACAAATTAATCGCCGTGGTCGTCTTTCCCACGCCGCCTTTTTGATTCGCTATCGTGATGATGGCAGTCATAGGCTTCCGCCTCCACTCAAGCGAGCAGAATAACGCCGCCAACCTCCGGCAACCCCATTGCTATATATAGGTGCCGCCTCCAGAAAACCCCCTAGCCCTAGAGCCCACTCTACGTTTGCAACCCATTGCGAAGCAAGGAAAAAGTACATCCAGGACTCTTCTCCAGTGGAAAACTCCGGCAGGGTGGGAAGCTTTCCCGAAGGACCATATCATAAGTCCGCGCTCCGAAGCCGGCGCAGCCTGGTGTCCAGGGAATTACTCCCCTGCGGGACCGCCCCTAAGGCAGTTCAGCCCAAGGCCGACGCGGAGCCTTGGGCTGAAAAATCACGACCTGCGGCTTGCGCTGCTGCCGACGCAACCCCTTACTTCATCGCCAGACCATGAGGTCGTGCAGGTCCAGTCTTGAACGCCGTATTGAAATCCAACTGGAATCGAGAATCTAACGTTAAGGCGCCGGTACTCACTTTGGCAACGTGAATCTTGTGATCCCCTTCCGCGTGCACTCTGCCGAAGGAATCCTCATTCAGGAAGTAGTCCGAAATGACCAACCGCCGCTCGTCATTCGTTAACCGCAGATAGTGCGGCCCGGCGTTTGGTCCGAGATCAAGCACACTCAGCACACGTGGCGCCGAAGGCTCCGAGGTGTCAAACATCACTACCTTTCCCGCCTGGTTCATGGTGATAAACAGGCGGCGCCCATCTTCAGTCATGCGCATAAGCTGCGGCCATCCGCCTTTGGCAATCGCGCCAAAATCGAACACCGCCGCGGCCGTTCCGTGCTGCGTGTTTACCAGGTAGAGCTTATCGTCCAGCATTCCCGCGGTGTATGCGCGTCCCTCGCGGTCTCGTGGAATCAGCTTGACGTCAATGGTGCCGCCGGCACTTGGAATCTCCACGCTGCGCAGAATCTCTCTACCCCGCAGGTCCCATACGCGGATGCTGCCTCGCAGGTCCAATCCACCCGCTACCGCGTTCAGCGTGCTGGTTGGGCAGATGAAGTCGCTGGTCACCATCAAGTTGCGGTCCGGGCGAATGGCGATCCCATGCGGGTTGAAGCCATCCTCGGGCGGATTTTTCGGGTATTCGCCGACCAGCCGGAGATCCTCGCTGAATTCCACTACCCGACCGGGCGCGTGCCCTTGCGCGCCGCCCATCATGGTCACCAGAAATCCGCCCTCAGACAGCGGCTGAAAATCATCGGTGATGGATGAAAGGGGCGGATTGACGGAAGACAAGAATTTGGTTTCGCCTGGATTGCCAACGTCAAAGAAGAATATTTCCGGCTGCCCTTTGAGAACGCTCAACAACCCTCCCGCCGCCAGCGTTTTGCCGTCACTTGAGAGCCCCACATGATGCGGCTCGTTTCCGGCAGCGCCTGCTCCGGATAGCGGAACGGTCTTCACCACTTCCCCGTAGCGGGACGAGTGCTCGTCGAAGTTGACGACCACGAGAAAGTCAGGATTGTTGCGCGACTGGTCTCCGGCCCACACCAACAGATACTTTTCCTGCTTCGGGCCGCCGGCGCTCTCCCCGTCTTCTTCCTGCCTAGCCTGCGAAATCCGCCCGCTCGCCATCAGCGCTCCCGCCAGCGCCAGGCCCAGCACCACACTCACCACCACCGACGGCCTCGATCGATCCATTGGTTGAATCCTCCCAGTGCCTGAATCGTAGGCGCCCGCTGCATGGAAGTCCTTCGCGAAAGCTGGTATTTTCCTTATGAATTCCTCGCGGACCGTGCTACATGCCTGCCGCCCCTATCTATGAGTTCGGCCGATTCCGCCTCGACACCGGCGGACGCCTGCTGTTCCGTGACCAGGATCGGCTGGCGCTCACGCCCAAAGCCGTGGAGCTGCTCATTGCGTTGGTTGAGTCCCGCGGGAGGCTCGTGAGCCGCGAGGAACTGCTGGAGAGGATCTGGGTGGATGCGGTCGTGGAGGAAGGCACGCTGACCTCGCATATTTCCCTCCTGCGCAAAGCGCTCGGCGAAGAGCACATTGAAACCCTTCCGAAGCGCGGTTATCGCTTCATTGGTTCCGTGCGGGAAGCCGCCGACGTGGCCGCACAAGCCAAACCGCAGCGCATAATGCTGGTGGTGCTCCCCTTCGAAAATCTGCGCGCTGGCGACAAGCACGATTACTTCAGCGAAGGCTTGACCGAGGAGATGATTACCCAACTCGCCCGTCTCAGCCCCGAGAATCTGGGCGTCATCGCGCGAACTTCCTCCATGCAATACAAATCCACCGCCAAGACCGTGCAGCAGATCGGCCGCGAACTGGGCGTCTCCTACGCTCTTGAAGGCAGTGTCCGTCGTTCCGCCGACCGCGTGCGCATCACCGCGCAGCTCATTCAAGTCCGCGACGAGTCCCACGTGTGGGCCGACACCTACGAACGGAGCCTCGGCGACATTCTCGTCTTGCAAAGCGACGTAGCGCAGGCCGTGGCCCGGCAAATTCAGATCCAGCTGACGCCACGCGAGCAGAAACGCTTGGACACCACCCGTTCCATGAATCCGCAAGCCCACGAAGCCTACCTGAAGGGCCGCCACTTCTGGTACACACGCACCGAAGACGGCATGCGCAAAAGCATCGATTGCTTCCAGCAGGCCATCGAGCGCGACCCCCATTACGCTGCCGCCTACGACGGCATTTCTGACGCCTACGTGATGCTCGCCTGCCGCGGCGTGATGCCTGCCGGTGAAGCGTTTCATAAGGCCAAGACCGCGGCTCGTCAGGCGTTGCAAATCGAGCACGATCTCGGCGAGGCCTACGCCTCGCTGGCCCACGTTCGTCTCCACGATTGGGATTGGATCGGCCTCGAAGAAGACTTTCAGCGCGCGTTGGACCTCAGCCCCGGCCATGCCATCGCGCACTACTGGTATGCCGAATACCTGATGGCCAGGGGAAGGCCCGCAGAATCCGTGGCCAGAGTGAAGTTCGCCCAGGAACTCGATCCCATCAATACCGTTCTCAACGCCACCGTGGGGATGGTTCTCTATCTTGCCCGTCGCTCCGATCAGGCCATCGAAGAGCTTCAGAAAGCGCTGGAAATCGATGCCCATCACTTCCTGCTGCACTTCCGCTTGGGGTTGGTGTATTGCCAGAAAGAAGGAATGTATCGCGAAGCCGTCGAGGAGATGGAAAAAGCCGTGGCCTTGTCCGGGAGAAGCACCGAGACGCTCGTCGGCCTGGCGCAGGCCTCCGGCATGGCCGGCGATCCCTCAGCGATGCAAAAAATCATCCGCGAGCTCGAATCCGTCACCCGTTATGTTTCCCCTTACGATCTCGCGCGCACCTATGCTTGCGTCAAAGACAAAGAGCAGACCTTCGCCTGGCTAGAAAAAGCATATGAAGAACACAATCCAGACTTGATCGAACTCAACATGGAGCCATCTTTCGATTCCATCCGCTCCGATCCCCGGTTCCACAACCTCCTCCTCCGCATCGACCTTCCTCTCTCCGTCCCGGGCCAGAGGCAATCTTGAGAGCAATTAAAATAGCCGCCGCTACATTCATTCTATGGCTCGCGGTTCCTTTCCTGGCCCTCGGTCATCTGCATGAAAAGTACGAGGGCTGGTGCCACAGCTTACAAAACGCAAACTCACCTGAGTTGGTCCAATTCCTCAACGCGGTTGTTCCAGACGAATGGAACGCCCGCGGCGTCACCTGGGCAGTCCACAAACTTAGCCAGGAGCGCCACGAGCCAGCGATCCCCGCACTAGTAAAGCTCTTGGACTTCCGCATTCCGCGGCCCCCCCCCGTAGAAGGAATATTTCGTAGTCTTTCTGAAGAGACGTTTCCCGCCGAGGAAGCGCTCGAAAGGATCGGCAAGAAGGCGCTGCCCGAAGTTCTGTGCGCGATTGAGACGGACGCGACCTCGGCGATAGCCCGAGAAAACGCGCTCTCTGTCTGGATGGAGATTTACAGGGAAAGCGATGAACAACCCAAGGGAGTCGGTCTTCTGAAATTGGAAGAAACAAGGACCAAGGATGGCGAGGTCAAGCAAAGGCTCAGCTGGGCAGTGCAGAAAGCCCTGACGCGCTGCAATCCACCGGAAAAGAGTGCATGTGAACAGGCGGCCAAGGCGGGGAGTCTTGTGCCAAGTCCCTAGAGAGGCTGGCTCGATTTCCAGGCCGCTTCTCCAAATGATTCCCGGGAACTGCTCGAAGGTCCTCCCATATCTTGGTCGCGTTGATTGCTTCCAATTTCCTTCGAGCAGGGCTTTGTATGGCCTCGATTTTTTTAACCCGTTCGCGGTGGTGTAGGCGTTCGGTAGTGCTCACTCGCAATTCTACGTAGGGCCCATCAGGCGATAGAACCAACGCCTTGTAAAAACCCCATTGAGGGCGGCCCCTCCGCGTCGTCCGCGCCCTCTGCGCCTCTGGGTTATCCTTTGCCTTCGTTCTCTTTCCCCGTCTACACTTCCAAGCTCCGCGGCAAAAACGCCATGCTACGACTAGAAACACTTCGCGCCGAATTGCGCCCCACTCTCCACCTCGCGCTCCCGCTGGTCCTCGCCGAGATCGGCTGGATGACCATGGGCATCGTCGACACCGTGATGGTGGGACACTTGCCCGACAGTGCCGGCGCCATCGGCGCGGTCAGCATCAGCTCCGGCATCTTCAACGTTGTGGCTTTCTTCGGCGGCGGCTTGCTGATCGGTCTGGACACTTTGGTCGCGCAGGCTTTCGGGGCCGGCCAGCGCGAAGATTGCCATCGCTCCTTGATCAACGGCATCTACCTCAGCTTGGTCATGACTCCGTTCCTCATGGCCCCGGTCTGGTTCTTCGGCCCTCTCCTGCAATCGCTGCACATCGACCCCGTGGTCGCGCGCCTTGCGGTCCCGTACATGAAAGCGCTCGCCATCGGCCTGTTTCCGCTGATGCTTTATTTTGCGGTGCGCCGCTGCATCCAGGCCATGAACATGGTCCGGCCCGTAGCTTTCGCGCTGGTCACCGCCAATCTCATCAACCTGTTTTTCAACTGGGTGCTGATCTACGGCAAGTGGGGAGCGCCGGCAATGGGCGTCGTCGGCTCCGGATGGTCCACTGCGCTGGCGCGCTTGTACATGGCGCTCGTTCTTGTTGGCTATTTACTGTGGTACAACCGCCGCCATGGCACCGAATTGCTCAAGACTCCGGTGAATGTCGATTTCACGCGCATCCGCCGGCTCATTATTCTCGGTCTGCCCGCGGCTACGCAGATCACCCTGGAAATCAGCGTGTTCGCCTTGACCGCCGCGCTCATCGGCCGGCTCGGCGCGGTCCCGCTCGCCGCGCATCAAATCGCACTCAACACCGTGGCCTTCACCTACATGGTGCCGCTGGGCATTTCTTCCGCCGCCGCAGTGCGCGTAGGCCAAGCCCTCGGCCGCAAAGAGCCGCGCGCAGCAGCCGACGCTGGAGACACCGCGATATTGGTCGGCGCGGCATTCATGATGGCCGCCAGCATGGCCCTGTTGGTCTTTCCCCGCGCCATCGCGCGCATGTAC
>Ga0137398_10000420_pt1 | contig 14990 bp, 11 predicted proteins | sample czorhiz216metaG_FD_106659 | JGI IMG/M metagenome (GOLD analysis project Ga0137398, IMG submission 106659) | Vadose zone soil microbial communities from Angelo Coast Range Reserve, California, USA - czorhiz2.16 metaG | ecosystem: Environmental > Terrestrial > Soil > Vadose zone | place: USA...
CACGCCGCCAGCCTGGGGATGGTGTTTCATTTCGTGTCTCTGGTTGAGGTTTTCCTTTCCGATCACGTTGTCTGGGCCTCGGTGCACAATGGCGAATCGCTGTTAGGGTTCGCTTCGATGACGTTGTTCATGATCGTCTATGCCATTTATAAGACAATTTCACCCGGAGTGGTGGTCTTTCCGATTGTCTTTTTTCTCACCTTCGTCGCGGCTACCGGACAGCAGCCCTTCGTCTTCACTTCCGCCGTCCCTCAGAAGGGATGGCTGATCGCGCACATTGCACTCATTTTCACTGGATATTCCGCGCTCGTGCTAAGCTTCGGGGCCAGCCTGCTCTATCTCCTGCAGGAGAGAAGGCTTAAAGCCAAGAAACCGAGCAGCTTGTTTGGCTACTTGCCTGCGCTCGAAGTCATTGATCAGATCGGCTATCGCTCGCTGCTGCTCGGCTTTCCGTTCATGACACTCGGCCTGTTAACCGGATCCGTGCTCGCGGTCTCGACCTACGGCAGCGTAAACTTTCTCGATCCCAAGATCTTGCTTTCGGTGCTGATGTGGGCGGTTTACATGGTGATGGTGTTCACCCGCTGGAACTCGGGTTGGCGTGGCCGCCGCGCCGCTTTTCTCGCCACGTTCGCCTTCGTGGCCGCGATCGTCGCCTGGGCGGCCAATTATTTCAGCGTTATGCACAGGTTTGCCGCCTCATGAGATTCCAGCTTATCGGCGTGAATCACAACAGTGCCCCGGTCGAGATGCGCGAGCGCCTGGCCATTCCTGAATCGCGCCTGCCCGATGCCTGCCGCGACCTCACGGCGCATCCCGGAATCGAAGAGGGGATGGTGATCTCCACCTGCAACCGCGTGGAGCTGGTGACCCACACCACAAATGGTGCTGCCGACCTGCGCGGCTTTCTGCGTGAACACTTTCAGGTGAAGGCGGCCGAACTGGATCCCCATCTCTACGAGTACCGCGAGAAAGATGCTGTCCGGCACGTCTTCCGCGTGGCCGCGAGCCTGGATTCGATGGTCGTGGGCGAAGCCCAGATTCTTGGCCAGGTTAAGGAGGCTTATGCCACCGCCCGTGCCGTCGGCGCGGCGCGCGCTCAACTGGAACAATTATTTACGCGCGCCTTCACCGTAGCCAAGCGCGTGCGCACGGAAACTGCCGTTGGATCGTCCTCGGTTTCTATTGCATCGGTTGCAGTCGACCTGGCCAAAAAGATTTTCGGTACGCTGAACGGCAAGACCGTTTTTATTGTGGGCGCAGGCAAGATGAGCGAACTGGCAGCGCGCCACCTGATGGCGCACGGTTGTGCCGCGATTTTCGTCTCCAATCGCACTTACGACCGCGCTGTTGTCTTGGCGCACAGATTCAACGGCCAAGCCATCAAGTTCGACTACCTCTACGACACCTGCGACCGCGCCGATATCGTCATCACCTCGACCGGATCGCCGCACGCAATTTTTCGCCGCGAACACGGCGAGCAGTTCCTCGCCCGCCGCAAAAACCGCCCCATGTTCTTTATCGATATCGCCGTGCCCCGCGATGTCGCACCCGAGATGGGCAAGCTCGACGGCATCTTCGCCTACGACATCGATGACCTACAGCAGGCCGTCTCCTCTCACGTGGCCGACCGAAGAAAGGAAGCCGAGCGCGCCGAAGCCATCATCACCAGCGAGGTGAAAACTTCAAGGCCCGCTTCGAAGCGCGCCTGCACAGCCTCGATGTAGTACCGACCATCGTCTCGCTGCAAGATCATCTCGAAACCATCCGCCAAGCCGAAATTGACCGGGTACGCGGCCGGCTGGGCGCACTGTCGCCCGAGCAGGAGATGGCAGTCGAGGCCCTCACCCGGGGCATCATCAGCAAAGTCATGCACACGCCGATCACGACGCTAAAGACGGCGGCTCGCGAGGCCGAAGCCACGACCGTCGTTGACGTAGTGCGCAGACTCTTCAATCTGCGAGAGAAAGAGAAAGAATCGGAAGCGGCGAATCGGAACCAGCGCGACGAAGTGAAGCCGCGCCACAGAAGTGGCGGCATTTGAGGTGTTGGTTGCATCGGACGAAAACATCAGGGATCGGCAGAATCTAACCCGCCGGAAACTTCGACGAATGGCCCTCGGGTCAAACCTTTGGCCGGTTGTCCGTAAACCTGGAGGGGCAATCGCCGCGACGGTCGATGCGGCAACGGCGCCAATCTACGCTTTCATTTTCATTGCGATGCCGCTTCCGCCGAAGTCTCGAACCCGCTCAACATGACAGAGCCCCGCAACCACGGCGTAACTCCATTCCGCCTTCGCATCGGTTCCCGCGGCTCACAACTCGCGCTTTGGCAGGCTAACCACATCGCGGCGTTGCTGCGCACGCGGGGCCTCGAAGGCGAAATAGAAATCATTTCCACTTCCGGTGACAAAATCATCGATGTCCCCCTGGCCCAGGTCGGTACCAAGGGCGGAGCTGGCAAAGGAATTTTTACCAAGGAGATTGAAGACGCCCTCGCCGCTGGGCGTGTCGATCTCGCCGTGCATTCGTTGAAAGATTTGCCCACCGAGCTTCCCGCAGGATTCGAAATCGCCGCCGTCACCAAAAGGGAAGACCCGCGCGACGCCCTCTGCTCGCGACTTTATTCCACCCTTGAAGACCTGCCCCAGGGCGCGCGCGTAGGCACATCAAGCCTGCGCCGCCAGGCGCAGCTCAAGGCCATCCGTCCCGATCTGGACATCCATCCCCTGCGGGGTAACGTCGACACCCGCTTGCGCAAACTGGAACAGGGAGAGTACGCCGCCATCATCCTGGCCGTAGCTGGGCTGAAGCGTCTGGGCAAGACGGAACTGGTGAAACAAATCATCCCTGCCGAAATCATGTGTCCGGCAGCGGGCCAAGGCGCTCTGGCCATCGAAATTCGCCGCGGCGACGTTGCCACGCGCCAGCGTGTAGCCTTCCTCGATGATGCTAATGCCCGCGCTGCAACCACCTGCGAACGCGCCCTGCTCGAAAGCATGGGTGGAGGCTGCCAGGTTCCAATCGGCGCATTTGCCGAGGTGCGGGAGGTCAACGGCACGATCAAGCTCCATCTCGAGTCCATCGTCTGCCATCCCGACGGCAGCAAACTATTACGCGAATCAAGAGACGGAGACGATCCCTCGAAACTCGGCGCCGAAGTCGGACACACTCTGCTCGGCCGCGGCGGCGACGCCATTCTGGAACAAGTCTATGGCAAAGGCTTCGCTCTGCCTTCCCAGCCATGAGCGCAAATCCACTTCTCCGCATTCTGGGAGGCCCGAGAAGCGCCAACCATCTTCGTCGCTGGATCAACCTGTGGCCTCCGTTTCTGGGCGCGGGAATTCGGATCACGCGTATCGCTTCGGACATGAAATCCCTCGACGTCGAAATGAAGCTCCGTTTCTGGAACGCAAATTACGTCGGCACGCACTTTGGGGGCTCCCTGTTTGCCATGACCGACGCTTTCTATATGCTCATGCTGATGCATCATCTGGGACGCGATTACATAGTCTGGGACAAGGCCGCAACCATCCGCTACAAGAAGCAGGGCCGCGGACGAGTCCGAGCCGAATTTCGTCTGACCGACGCACAGATTGGGGATGTTCGCCAGAAGTTGAAGACGCTCCCCCGGTACGAGCCTGTCTTCGTGGTCGAGGTGAAAGATGAATCCGGTCGAGTGATCGCGGAGGTCGAAAAATTGCTCCACGTGCGCAAACGTGCTGACGGCCGAGACGAGCTGCGCAGCGGTGGAGGAACGCAGCCCGCGGTCCTTCGGCGGAGCCAAGGATAGGCTCCATCCTTCGGAGAACTAGCAAGCATTAAGCAAGGCCCGGGGATCAAGGACAAAACCGTGTACATTCCAGAACATTTTCGCGCCCGCAATGACGCCGACGCCCTTGCATTCATCGAGGCCAACCCCTTTGCCATCCTGATTTCAAACAGCGATCGAGAACCTACCGCCTCCCACATTCCGATCAGCGTGCATGCGGCGGAAGATCAGGTTGTCCTGCGCGGCCACGTGGCCAAAGCCAATCCTCATTGGCGTTGTCTCGAGCAGCAGCCGCAATGTCTCACCATCTTCCACGGTCCGCATGCCTACGTTTCGCCCACGCTGTATTCCATTTCTGAAAACGTTCCCACGTGGAACTATGGTGCCGTCCACGTTTACGGAACCGCGCGTGTATTTTCAGCCCCAGACGCTCTCGAGGGCGTGCTCAACGAACTGATCGCGATGTTTGAGCCGGCGTACGCCAAGCAGTGGGCTAATCTCAGCGACAGTTACCGCCAACGCATGCTGGGCCACATCGTCGGATTCGAGATCACCGCTACCAAGATCGAAGCCAAATTCAAGCTCAGCCAGAACCGTACCCGAGGCGAGCAAGAGAATGTGATCTCGTCCCTGGCGAAGGCCCCGGACACGGCGGTCTCCGGTGTAGCGCGACTCATGCGTGAACAAGGTCTCGGATCATCGACCAAGAAGGAAGTCGAATGAACCGGCGCCCACTCTCTGGGGTACGTGTGCTCGTCGGGCGCGCTCGACATCAAGCGAGCGCGCTGTCCGCCGAATTGCGCAAACATGGCGCGCACGTAATCGAGATTCCATTCATCGAAATTCGCAAGCCCCGATCTTTCAAGCCGTTAGACGACGCGCTCAAAAGTCTCCGGGAATACGACTGGCTTATCCTCACCAGCGTCAACGGCGCTGAAGCGATGTGGGAGAGACTCGGCAAGCTGAAAGGTGGCCGCGCAGGGCTTGGAGAAGGGCCCGATTTCAGTCGTGCCGCCAAAGGCAGTAAGCAGAATTCGCCTTTAGCCGCTGAGACCTCACGGTCGAAACGCTTGAGGATCGCTGCCATCGGTCCGGCCACAAAGCGGGCTATCGAACAACGCGGCGTCAAGGTCGAGGTCGTTCCTAAGGAGTATGTCGCCGAGTCTGTGGTCCGCAGCCTGCGACAGCGTGTCAAAGACAAGCGCGTGCTGCTCATTCGTGCCAAAGTAGCTCGCGATGTGATTCCGCGCGAATTGCGCCAAGCTGGAGCGCACGTTGATGTAGTCGAAGCCTACCAGACCGTCGTGCCTCGATCTTCACGCTCGCGGCTGCACGCGGCGCTTAACAATTCGCGGCGGCCTAAGGTGATTACGTTTACCAGCTCTTCGACAGTTCGTAACTTTGTGGCGCTGCTCGGAGGAAGCTCACTCCAGGCATCCGTCCGTGATCGACGGTCGCGCGGGTGGGGTGGCCGGCACCACACATGGATCGATAGCATTCAATTCGCTTCAATTGGGCCGGTCACTTCAGCAACCTTGCATGAGCTCGGTTTCCCCGTGCATATCGAAGCGACGCAGTACACCATCCCGGGACTGGTTGATGCCGTTGTCAAAGCGATCGGCGTTCATTAGCCCATGGCAAACCGTGATCGAAGAGAGCAGGCACACCAGAGCCCGCAAGGCAGTCACTGCATTTGTATTCGCGTCATGCTCATTGGACTGCGAATCGGACGGGCGCCACCGTCGCGCTGGCTTCGGGGTTGTAGTAGTCATATAGGATTGAAGGCGATGTATTGGCGTTCATTCGATAACGGGTCTTGAAACTGAAGGTCAATTTCGTTCCTCCCGCCGAAGGCCAGACATAGAAAACGACTCGATCAGGACGGACCTCATATTGTTGGCCCGAATCTTGCAACGATTGCCGGTCAACTTCACTTCCGGGCGGCAGTCCGATTTCCGCAAGCATCATTCCGTAGCCCACGAAACCGATTCTCTCAACCTGCACCTCGCAACGCACCGGCTCATCCACCTTTGGCGCAGTTTGACCGTAATGCACGCTCAACCGTAATGCACGCGTTTCGCCCCTCTGCACATTCTCGCTGAGAACCGCGGAAGAATAGTTCCATGGAACGTAATAAGAGGTGATGGCCTGCGCGTTCATGGGAGCACCGTTCTTTGGTCGAAGAACTTGCACCGCGTTCGTCCCGGTACGGAGAAACTCAGTCAGATCGACCGCGATCGCTCCGACCACGTCCTTGGCAGCCGGCAGATCCACAGATGTGGCTTCGTGGCCGTTCACTGTGAGTATGGCCTTTGAACCCTCTCCCTTGTCATTTCCCACCGGAATGGCCGTCACTAAAGCTTCGACAGCCGCTAGCGTGGCATGAGTTGAATACCAGACCCGATATGGATCCTTGTGGGAGAGCAAGTATTGAACCCCTCGACTCACTTGTTCATTGGCACCCTGATTTTGGTCTGACAAGGCGGCGAGCGCCTGAACCGCGAGCGCAGTTGTCTCAAGTCGGCCCGCATTTCCCCAGCCGTAGAAAGGTGAGGTATTCGTCTCCAAGTTCCAGTAAGTGGAACTACCCTCCGGATGCGCTAATTCCGCCAGACTGGCACGAGCCTGTGCCATCAGTTGCATATCGTTCATGGCATTAGCGGCAATCGCATAATTCCCGATCATGTAGGCGTCGCGCCAAGCCTGAAGGTCCAGATAGTGCATTGCCGCTTTGAGCGATGTTTGGATTGCCTTGCGGTCAACGTGCTTGGGATCGGGTAAAGTCACAGCCAGCGAACGCGCCACCTCCGAAGTGATTTGTGCGTCTTCCACTTCGCGCTCCTTCGACCAATCCCATTTCGTCCATGATCCGTTGTTTTGCTGTTTCGCGAGGAGGAAGTGCTGCGCCTTACGGGCTACCGTCGGATCGACCTCGACGTAATCCTTCGCCGCGTGGAGAAAACGCAGAACGTAGGCGGTCAGCGCCACATCGGCAGAGCTGGTTTGCCAGTACCCGAATCCACCGTCTTCACGCTCGGAACTTACGAGTTGCTCGTACCCGCTCTGGACTGACTGCTTAGCTTGTGCCACCAGGTCGGCTTGCGCACTGCCATCAATGGTTCCTTGCTTCTTCAGCAATTGCAGGCCCAGCAAATTCACATACGCAGTGGACGTGATCTGCTCGGCGCAGCCTGCAGGCCGCATTCCTATCCCGTGCATCGCCTCCAAGACGTGCGCCACCAGGCTCGGATAGAGCATTAATTCGATGTCGGACGAGCCGGGTATCGCTGTGGCAGGAACATCGACGTTCACGGTATTGTCGTTTCCCGCGAGAATCTTCGCTGCGGTGAATGTGATCTGCTGGCCGTCCGGGTGTACGGAGATTTCGTGTTCGACAGCATCACCGGTAGCACGATCGCGCGCCGAGATGCGCTGTTTGCCATTCCTGGTGCTGGCGTCGGCGCGGAAGGCGAACACAACACTCGCGTTTCCGTTCGGCGGCACACTTACTTGCTTTTTCGGTTGAGATAGCAGGGACGACCACGGCGCCGGGCTGATCTCCGCCTGGAGCCTCAGAATCTTGTCCGTATAGTTCCGCAGAACTACGGAAAGACTGATGCGGTCGCCCTCGGTCAACGTCTTCGGCGGATCGTGCTCAATGAAAAATGGCTGAAAGCTTCGCAGTTGCCTATCCGCAACGCCGATTTGGCCGTCCTGGGTCGAAGCCACCATGGACATATTCCAAGCCGTGATACTGTCGGCCATTGGGAAACTGACATGGGCGTGACCATGTTCGTCGGTGATCACTTCCGGGCGCCAGAGCAGTGTTTCGGTGAAATTCTTACGGACACGCGGAGTGAACAGCGGTATTTCGGGTCCCGCCACGCGCCTGGGCATCTTTTCAGTAACGAGTACGGTTTCCGCTGAGGTTTGCAACGTTCCTAGCGCGGCAGACACTGTTACGGTCTGGGTCGATGGTGCCACTCGCAGAGCGGCGTCTAGCTTCGTGACTTCACCGGGCCGGACCGGAACCTTTAGAATCAAACTTTCCATGAATGCATTCGCGGTAACGCTCACTTCACAGAACCCAGCCGCTAAGTTCGCGAGTGTGTAGCTACCCTGCGCGTTCGTAGTCGCTTTGTACTTCTTATTGTCCTCTGCGGTTGCAATGATGGTTGCGTTTGGAATCACCGCGCCACTCGGATCAGTTACCGTCCCTGAAATCGTTCCTGTACCCGCACCGAGCGGCGCGTTCGCGGAAGTCGGCACGGGCGCGGCATCCTTGCTGCTCTGTTCCGACAAGACGCGACTGAAACTGCTTACGTCAAAGAAATACTGTTGCTTTGATGGGCCTGCGCTCTGCACGCTGATGTAGGCAACCTGCTGGGTCAGGGGTGTGACCCGCGTTCGTACTACTGGCTGATTCGGATATACGGCAAATGAATCGATGTCCGTTCGGTCGCCATACTGTGAGCGTTGATCGAATTTGAACTGATATGGATGACCCCAGGGATCGAGCAATTGTTCCTTTGTCAGGCCTGAGGCCGCCAAGACAGGCTTCAACTCCTCTTCGTTGTTCGGAAAGATCCCGGTCTTCGCAAAATGTTCCGCCAGCGCCCGCACAAGAGCAGCATCCTCGCGTTGAAAATAATGTATGTACGAGGACGATTCCAGGATGTCGTGGCAGTTGTCTCCAGTGATCACACCATCCGGCCCGCCGCTCACCACGTTAATGACGTAGGATGGTCCGGCAATGTCGAACTTGAATTGATACGGATGACCCCACGGATCCTGCAGAGTATCGAAGTCGACGCCCTGGCGCTTTATTTCGTCGCGAAGAGTCGGATAGTCGCGAATGTAATTGCTGGTGCGGTCGAAATAATCCATCGTTGCCTGACGGATTTTGTTTGCAATGGGATTGAAGTACGACCAGCTGAATTTGGTGACTTCGATATCGTCCGCGGTATTCGGCACCTTGTCAGGACCGTTGGTGTAGATGGTAATTACACTGTCGCGCGGCTGCGTGGAGTAGGCCACGCGGTAGGGAACATCCCAGGGGTCTCGTAACGACTCAAAATCGACGCCCCCGGATTTCAGAGTCGCCAGAAACTCGTGTTCCGGCGGATAAACTGAATTTCGTTTGTCGTAGTTATCCAGCAACTCCTTTGCAGGCTGAAGCTGCTGCTGCATCCATTGGTGAATCTCATGTCCCAAGGAGTATTCCGAGTACGAACCGCCACCCTCCTCGCCTTGTTCTTCGTCCCTGAGAGCGTACGGGCTGCTTAACAGGAGCGCTTCCGCCAGCATTTGCAGGTTGTTTGAGAAGGGCTGCTTCGGATCGAGCACGAGAAGATCCCGCAGGCCCATGCCGGCGATCGATCCATACCGCGAGTCGTCGAAATAGTAGGTGCGGGAGAATCCGTAGTCCCCAAAATCCTGATCGGTGCGCAGTCTTTCAGCAACCGCCTGATCAAATACCACCAAACCGAGAGCGCTCGCAATGCCGTCACCTTGCGGCGTTCGCACGTCGATGTCTGTAATAACGACCTCGCCCGGCCGGAACGTTGTCTGCGGCATGCGCACCGACAGCTTGAGCTCATCTGGTCTGGCGTAGATCACCCGCGTGCTGCCGTGCAGCGCGGCGTGGGGAGTCTCGAGGGAATACGCCTGAACGGTAAGGACTCCCAGAAACCGCGAATCATAGGGAATCACCAGCTCTCCTCGCTGGTCGTGCAGGCGCAGTACCTGAGACGCCAGTACTCCCTTTGGGGTAACGATATCGACGACGAACTCCCCATCGTTGGCACTTGAGAGCAGGGAAAGTCGAATCGCTTCTCCCGGACGATAGAGAGTGCGCTCGGCAGTTACTTCGGTGAATTCGTTCTGTGCGGCTTGAAGAGGAAGCTCATCGTCAAACGTGCCGCGCAAACCGTTCGCGTCTTCGCCGTCGATGGTCAACGGAATCACGCGCTCTTGACTGCCGCTGTAGTAGCAGTTTCCACCACGAACCATCACAGACGCTTCGGGAATGTGCGGCAGCCGGACACGCGCGAGTCCATATTCGTTTGTCCGGAACTGCGCGAGGGGTTTGCCAACTTCGCCGCCAGCGGGACGCACTCCGCCGGAGACCGGCGCGGGCATGCCGTCGGCGTAGGCGCTAGTGATGTAGACATCTCGCGGTTCACCGCTGCGCTCGTACGTGGCTGCCGCAACGTAGAGATGAATGGGCTGCACAGTCACACGCAGCTTGAAGCGGCGTTGTTCCGTACGACCAGTCGAAAGGTCGGTTACATAAGCCGCAAAGTCGACGTCCTTGAAACGCGCATAGTCGGTTTCTTCAAACTTCGCATCGGGCTGGAGATCGATCGCCGCGACGAACTTCCCCGTCCGATCAAACTCCCCCAGCACAGGGCTGGACTCATCCGCGGTCCAACGGCCTGTTTTGCTGTTCCACTCTCCGTTGTCCTGGCGCACCACTCGAACCTTGGCCTGCTGGACCGGTTTGCCGAACAGGTAGTCGCCACTCACCTCAATGGACGCATTCTGACCTCTTATGTAGTACGTTCGGTCGGGTTTTACCTTGACCGTGAAGGTTGGCAACTCGTAGCGGCTTATGCGAATATTCGCCAGCGCTTCGGCTTCGCTGTTGCCGTTAGCGTCGCTTAACTCCGCTTTGAGCCGATATTCTCCTAGCTCCAACTTCCGCGGTATTTCCCAATCGGCGGCCGCAATCCCGAACTTCGACGTGGTAAGCACGCGCTCGAACTGTTGCTCCTGCGATTGGTCACCTCCGATCGTCAGCTTCAGCTTGGCGCCGACCAGCGCGTGTCTGTTTGGCCCAAACGCCAGTAACCGCATATGAACCGTCTGGCCCGGTTGGTATAGCGGCTTATCCGTGCTCAACCGCAATGCGGGGCTGTCGGGAAGCTTGAACTCGGTGCCTGCAGAATCCGAGAACCCGCCTCGGGTAGCGGTCGCGCTGACTTTTCCCTTGGTACAAGTACTTGCCCGGTCGATGTGAAACGTGACCACTCCATATCCGGAAGAATCGGTAGTGAGTGTGCGCTTCGCAGTCTTCTCGTCCGCGTCACGAGCGCATTCTGAGATCTCAAATTCGAGTTCGACCGAAATGTTCGCAAGCGGTCTTCCCGTCGCGGGGTCGTCCACCCGCAGGCGTACCGGGTACGGAGTTCCTGGCGCAGAATGCGCTGAGCTCATCATGCTCAGGTTGAACCGGTTGCGAAAGACTCTGCCGAATTGCGCAACCCCATGAACGGGCGCGAAGTCGTAACCGGGCTTGGGGGTGAAACTGTAACGCAAGCGCATGGCCGCTAATGTGGCTAACTCGGTCGAGGGCAGGCTCTTCACTGTCCATGGCAGTCTCTCAGTGGTTTCTCCCGGTTGTTCCTTGAATGTGCCCTTCGAGAACGCAAATACAGACTCTTCGTAGTGCTGATTCTTCGCTACGACGTCTACTATTTCGAAGGAGAAGTCTCCTTCAATCGATTGGTTCGAGGAATTGACGCCTACGAAGACGAGCGTGGGCTCCGGATAGAGTTGGAATTCAATCTTGTCTTCCGGAACGCGGAAGATCTTGGGGAAATCGTCTGCCCTGACGATTCCCGCAGTTAGGCAGACAAGGAACGACACGACAGCGAGTTGCCGCAAGGTGGTCATATTCGGCTGGTGCGAACAGCTATTGTCCTAAATCCCGGCGCGACACTGACCACTGATCTCCAGTTTGGGAGTCACGTTGGTAACCAGGTGATCAAGCCTCCACGCTAGTGGGTGCGGCCGTCGGCGATCCAAGTCCGCTGCTAGAGAGAACGACTCGGAGTACTTCGTGAGTACAGGTGTGAAGACTGCGGTAACGCAAAGGGTAACTTTTATTTTGAACGCACCGTGAGGTATCGCAGGAGTAACGATGAAGACCAAGAAATGCTTGACTAATGACATAAGTAGACGTATTGATATGTCATATGCCTCGCGCCAGCCATATCCAAAGGGCCGAACGGCTCAACTTAGCCCGCACCCTTCTGCAGCGCTATCCGCATTGGCCCGAGGCTGCCCAGCAATTGGCCCGCAATTGCTCCATCTCTGGGCGCCAGGCCTATCGCTACCTCGAGCAGGCACAGCGACTCAAGCACCCAGTCCCGGTCGGCGATGTCAAAGTGTCCTTTACCGTCAAGCTTTCGCGCCGTCTCGTCGAGCGACTCCGCGCCTACGCCGCTTCGACCGGATTGACCTTGAGCGAGATCGCCAGCCGTGCCATCTCGGCGGTACTGCACCGTGGGGGAGGTCGTGGCTGACCCGACGCGCAGTCAGTCACGAACCGTCCATCTGGAATACCGCTTCGACCGATTATTGCCGGACAAGTTGGTTCAGGCCTACGAACTGCTCGCGTCGGACCGGCGCTGGCCGATTGCTCCGAGCCCGCAGCTCGCAAGCTGCCAGGAGGTGGTGAATGACCAAACCGGCCGCCCTCTACGCCCGTGTGTCATCCGATCGGCAAAAGGAGAACCACACCATTGCCAGCCAGGTTGCGGCGTTGACGCAATATGCCGAGACGAACGGATACCTAGTCCCGCCCGAGTGGCAGTTCCAGGATGATGGCTATAGTGGTGCCACCTTGGTCCGTCCTGGTTTGGAGGCATTGCGGGACCTCGCGGCGACGGGTGAGATCCAAACCGTCCTTATTTATTCACCCGACCGCTTAAGTCGGAAATATGCCTATCAAGTGCTGTTGGCCGAAGAGTTGGCCCGCTGTGGAGTAGAGCTGACCTTTCTGCGAGCGCCCTCCGGCGCTACCGCCGAAGATCAGTTGCTGGTCCAGTTTCAAGGGATGATTGCAGAATACGAACGGGCACAGATTGCCGAGCGTTCTCGCCGTGGCAAGCGGCACCGCGCTCAGCAAGGCTCGATCAATGTGCTGTCGGGTGCCCCCTACGGCTATCGCTACGTGAAGAAGACCGATTCTTCGCCAGCCTACTACGAAGTGGTGGAGTCCGAGGCCGAGGTGGTGCGTCTCATCTTCGATGCCTACACGCGGCAAGGCCTCAGCATTGGCGCCATCGCCGGCTTACTCAACCAACGCGAGGTGCCGACGCGGACGCGACATAGCCGATGGGAACGCCCCACCATCTGGAGGATGCTGCATAATCCGGCTTACGCAGGCCACGCCTTCTATGGCAAAACCGAGCTTCGTCCGCGGCGGCGAATCACACGCCGCCTGCGTCAGCGTGGCCTGTGCAGCCGTGACAGTTCGTTTCGGGAACGGCCTCGTCAAGAGTGGATCGAAATCTCTGTACCCGCTTTGATCAGCGAAGTGACCTTCGCTCTGGCGCAAGAGCAATTCGAGAGAAACAAGAGGTTTTCTCCCCGCCGCACCATCGAACCATCCTTGTTGCAAGGGCTGTTGGTCTGCCAGCGTTGTGGTTATGGACTCTACCGAGCTTCCACGCGAACGTCACAGCGCACGATCTACTACTATCGCTGCTTAGGACGGGATGGCTACCGGCATCTGAAGGGCGCGGTTTGCGACAACCAGCCGATTCGTCAGGATCAGCTCGATGCGGTCGTGTGGCAGGAGATTGTGCGGCTGCTGGAAGATCCCGGCTTACTTCAGGCGGAGTTAGATCGCCGCCTACAAGCAGCCCAAACCACCGATCCCCTGAAGCGGCGCGAAGACGCCTTACGTCGCGACCAAGAGCGCCTGGCGAAGAGCATGGAGCGCCTGCTGACCGGGTACCAGGAGAACCTGATCACGTTAGAAGAGCTCCGCTGCCGCATGCCGGAACTGCGCAAGCAGCAGAGGGCGAACGAAGCGGAATTGCAATCGCTGGAGATGACGACTATCGATCAAACCCGTAATCTACGTCTGGTGGAAACCCTCGCCCAGTTCCGCACACGCCTGCGCGCCAGAGGCAACGTCCTGGAAGTGACAGAGCGTCAGAGAGTCGTACGGCTGCTGGTGCAGGAGATCCTCGTGGGCGGGGACAACATCACAATCCGCCATTCCATTCCCATGCCGGCCTCTTCGCCCGATTCGAACGATGGAGTTCGGCCAAGCCGTGAACCACCCGAGCCCAATACTGGCCCAAGTTACCTTTTGCGTTCACACGGTCAACGCCCCAGGAACAATGTCTCCGAACTGACGTTGGTGCGGAACGAGTGGTCGCAGAGAGTTCCCACAGGCGCTTGCCAGGGGGGAACTCATCCGATAGCTCGAGAGGGGAAAAGAAGCCGCATTTCGAGGGTGTATCTCCTTAAAGTGGCTAGTAACTCCAAAATGTTCCCGGCCACGAACTCGAACGAGTGCCGACCTACATTTAACACTGTATGGACGCTCTTACTTCGCAGTGGTACGGTACGCATACTTTCGCTCGCAGGCGTCGACCCGAGCCCGTTATCCGAACCCTCAGTTCTTCCCGAGGTGGTAAGCGTGGCCACGTTGTCCTGTTCTCGCTTCCGAATCCTCGGTTCCCTTCGGGAACTGTCGTTCACGACACTGCCTTGATCCCAGGAGAATTCCCATGCGACTTCACCCATCTCTGCGCTCCCGGTTCAGAACGCGCGTCGTTCGCTCTCTATCGACCGCCGCCCTTTGCTGCCTGGCTGCGCTGTTACCGCTAAGCGCAAACGCACAATACGTTTCCACCAATCTAGTTTCCAACGCCGCCGGCGCCCTTCAACAGGATCCGAATCTCGTCGACGGTTGGGGGTTGGTTTCTTTCCCGACCAGCCCGTTCTGGGTGAGTAACCAGAACACGAGTACCTCAACGCTCTACTCAGGTAATGGAACAATAGTCCCGCTGTTGGTCCAAGTTCCCTGCATTTCCTCAGGGACGCCGACAGTACCTTGCCCAGTGCCCGGTTTGTTTCCGATAGCTCCTCCGTTTGGTCCAAGCGGGATTGTGGCCAACACGTTTGCTTCGGCTGGGGCTTTCAACGTTAGCGAAGGCGGCACGAGCGGCCCAGCTTTTTTCATTTTTGACACATTGGACGGTCTCGTCGTGGGCTGGAACCCGCAGGTGAATTCGACTCAGGCGGTCGTGGCCGCGAACCGTTCATCGATGGGCGCCTTTTATACAGGTCTTGCCCTATCCGGTCCCGCGAGCGGTCCACATCTGTACGGAGCAAATGCCGCAGGCGGAATCGACGTTTTCGACAGCACCTTCACGCTGGTCAACACCTTTGCCGCAGATTCAAATCCTGGTCCG
>Ga0137398_10000422_pt1 | contig 14932 bp, 10 predicted proteins | sample czorhiz216metaG_FD_106659 | JGI IMG/M metagenome (GOLD analysis project Ga0137398, IMG submission 106659) | Vadose zone soil microbial communities from Angelo Coast Range Reserve, California, USA - czorhiz2.16 metaG | ecosystem: Environmental > Terrestrial > Soil > Vadose zone | place: USA...
CCTTTTCGGTTTTGGAATGGCGCATTGTCGCCCTCTAAGAAAATCTATAACCAAATCGCCGTCGCGTGTATCCAACGCTTGGTATGGATTGTAATCATAATCCATATTCGGCGCAACTAATTTTGTCGATGAGTTATTACGAACGCAACTGAAGGAGAGCCAGCATGTTCGGTAGCGCGTTTATCGGGAGCAATCTGCCCACCCGGAGGCATTACTTCCAGGTTGCCCGTAATAGGAACTTAGGAACTCTCCAGGTCCGAACTCTGATTGTTCCGTTCGCACGACGGACACCAATGGGCCATCCAGTAAGCCTCGATGTCCTTTTGCCCCTTAATACGCTCAAAAGGCCTGTCTAAGAAATCCCCGATATAAACATCGCCTTCAAAGGAGTTCAGCAGCGGACCATGAAGCCGTTTAGTGAATACTAGTCGTTGGCTGTTTGGAAAATAATGGTGGATTAAGTCGTTGTACAAGGGCCTGCAGGCATCATCCAGGCCGCCAGCACCAAGCAGCACGGGCACATTGCTGTAGAACGGTTTTTTAGTGCTGGCATCGATTGGTCTAACGGGCCACGAGTCACATACAGCTCGATAGACATCGTTGACATGAAAACCCGCCAGCCAGGGCATCAGGATTTCCTGCTGCTGGATAATGTCTGGATCTTCAAAGGCCACCTTGTCCGAACAATAGACTGACAATCGCATGCCGGATGTTGTGCCGTTCCCAGAGAACACGCCGTCGAAATACGTTTTGATGTACCCTTCTTGGTGCCCGCCAATCATATCGCTGATGATCTGCGGCAGTTCCTTTATTCCATCGTAGTTCTCCATTTTGTCATGTAGGATGCTGAGCAACTCGTTGCGGCCATAGTCCAATCTTACCGTCTTGCCATCTTTCAACTGATAGCTGATCGTAAACACCTTTCCACCAAGGCCGCTGAAATAATTGTGAAATCGTGTCAGAAGACTGCTGTCGCCGCTGTCCAGCACTGCTGTTAGCGCCTCATTGAAATTGGCTAGTTCCTGTTCATCGATGTTTACAAACTCCGGAAGAGGCGAGTCCAGAATTAACGAGCGGATATGCTGCGGATATTTTTGCAGAACAGCCATCATCAGACCGCCGCTGTAGGAGATGCCCATGAGGTTGAGCGAATCAATCTTCAGCAAACGGCGAAGGTCTTCGATGTCTGCGGCACTTTCATCTGTGTTGTAGGCCGAAAGATCAATCCCTTGCCTGACCAGTTTTTCACGGCATTGTCGGACCGATTCCTGCACCGCATCTTCTGTCGACCGATGACCGAGATAAGCCTGCTGAACCGCTTGCCCTGCGCCTTCGCATTCCAGGTTGGGCACTGCAAAGTGTGTTCCACGCTGCTCGAATGCGATGTAGTCCCGGTCACGCAGCAGGGACCTGCGGGAAATGGAAGTGACCGGATGCAGCGAACTGACACCTGGGCCACCGCCGGTATACAGCACGGGATCCGGTTTCTTGGCTGGGTTGTTGCTCTCCACATAGATAAACGGCAGCTTGATAACCCGACCTTGTGGGTTGTGACGATTCTCGGGCACGACCAGATAGCCGCAGGTGGTTTTGAGAGCGCCGTCTGCTTTGTAGATACAGTCTCCAGGCTCAACGCGAGGAACGTCCTCAGCCTGCGCACCGGACACGAAGGGTGTTACGAGAGCGATCAACAAAAGCAGGAGTCTCATCGCCTTCTAGCCTACCCTAAGTTCGTGGATTGTGGCGATTCGGAAGTAATCCAGTTGGGCTCGTGCGGATAAATCCCGGGAAGTCTTAGTGTTAGATCGGAAGCGCGAAGGGGCAAGGCGCCTGCACGAGCGCGGTGTGTTCGCTTTCGATACAACGACGTGAAGGAAGCCGCCCGCGATTGCGGCGGACACGGGCCCTATGCAAATTCAATGGTGGGAAGGAGCGGCGTCGAGCTGTGCCGAGGCTGTGCTGCAGAGCCCGACACGTGACAGTATGAGCCGGGAAGCTGGCTGCTTGCGAAAGAGGATCGTGAAGAGCGTGGTTGAAGAGTTGGAAAAGGAACTCCGTTCCGCGGCAAGGCACAGAGGTACGGAGCGGGTCGAAACGCACCTTTGAATTGGAGAGAGTCGCTTCATGCTGCAGCCTTGACCACCGGTGGAGAACGAAGTTGGATTTCAGCAACGGTGAGTCTTTCGACGCTGAGTTAGGTGGAAGTCTAAGCGGGCGCGCCCAGATCGAGTCCCCCGGGATTATGCCTGGATCACGGGCAACCCTTCCATGATCCAGTAAGGTAAGGGTTGCCGACAAACCGGCCGGAGCACCGATGTAAACGCTACGGCGTATCCCTCGGGCAATCTCGCCCGAACCAGGAGTTCGATAATGGAGTTTACGCGGAGACCCGATGCCTGACTGAATTTGCTTTCGAAAACGGGTGCTGAATGGGGCCCCCTTGTAATAGTTTCCACATTCTGACGTCTTTCATCCAGGGAATGAACTTTAATGACAAGAAGACATGGGGGAGGGACATCGGATGATCCTGCCTGACACCCTGCTCCAAGACCTGCGGTACGGAGTCCGCATGCTCTTCCGCAATGCGGGGTTCACAGCCGTCTCCGTTCTTGCGCTTGCGCTGGGTATCGGGGTCAATACGGGCACCTTCACCGCGTACAAAGCGCTGGTGGGCCGGTCTCTTGATGCGCGCGATCCCGGCAAGATGGTCAACCTCACGCTGATCCTCCAGTCGGGCGCCAATTCTTTCTTGTTCAGCTATCCGGACTATGAAGCGTATCGGGATCACGTCCGGACCTGCAGCGGCCTCATCGCGTGGTCCAACTATCAACTGACTCTCACGGACGCGGGCGGCATCATCAGCGAGCGTACCGCCGCGGCTGGCACTCTGCTTGGAAGACTAGGACTGCTGCCTCCCGCCGCCAGCAATGCTGAGTTCGCCGCGACTTTCATTGTTTCGGAAAACTACTTCTCGGTTCTCGGAGTATCGCCCTTGCTCGGGCGCACCTTCGAATCCATAGCTTCTTCCGAGCTGGCGGCTTCGCCTTCGGTTCTCATCAGCGAGAACTATTGGCAGCGGCGCTTTGCCAGCGATCCTGCGGCGCTGGGCAAGACAATCCGTCTAAATGGCGCGCCGTTTACCATCGTCGGAATTACGCGTCATGACTTCGTCGGTACCAGCGTGGCCGCGCCGGATTTCTGGCTTCCGCTCAGCCTTGAGCCGCTGGTTCATCCGGACTCCAACCCGCTTCATGACCGCGAAAACCTCCGCCTGCGCATCTTCGGCCGGCTCGCGCCAGGAATCGACATGCGCCAGGCGCAGGCAGAGATAGCGCTGCTTACTTCTCAGTTCCGCAATCTGCACGATCCGAACTCGGAGTTGAGCAGACCCGCTACCGCACTACTCTCGCCAGGCTCTCCATTGCCCGGCAAGCTGCCCGGCTCACTAAAGTTCACTATTCTGCTTATCATGATCGCTGCTGGTATGGTGCTGGTCATCGCCTGCGCTAATGTCGCCAGCCTTCAACTCGCGCGCGCTACAACCCGTCAGAGCGAACTGTGCATGCGCCTTTCGCTGGGGGCCAGCCAGGGGCGTCTCATACGGCAATTGCTGACGGAGAGCGCATTGCTCGGTCTGCTCGCCGGCCTGATCGCGCTGCCTTGCACCTGGGCCATTCTGAAGGCGGGGGCGACTATGTTCATGCAAGCCTTTCCCGTCGAGGTTGGCACGATTGTTCTTCACGTAACGCCCGACCTCGAAGTCTTTGGCTACGTCCTGGCAATTTCCGTATTCGCAGGGCTCCTGTTCGGCCTCGCCCCGGCTCTGGAAAGCTCCCGCCCTGCACTCTTCTCGGCAATTAAGGGCAGCGTGGGAAGTTCACCAGTTCGCAGCCGCCGCCTTCGTGACCTGCTCATCGCCTCGCAGGTTGCCGTTTCACTGGTGCTCATGATTGCCGGAAGCATGTTGATTCGCAGTTCGCTTCATACCCTTGGGATGCCAACCGGCTACGACGGCAGACACGTCGTCGATGTCGATTTTCGGTTTCCCGAAGGGGCGACATATGGTGCGGACCGGAGACTTGCCCTTATCCGCGAACTTCGTACCCGCGTCGCTGCCCTGCCCGGAGTTGCAGCCATCACCAGCGCTCGCGCGCCCGACGACAACGGCGTTCGAGCAGCCACCGTGTCGCTCAATGGAGAAAAGCCCTCCTCCAGGAACACGCAGGGCAACATCTATTACACTTGGGTTCAACCAAACTACTTCCGGACCCTCGGCATTCCGCTGTTGCTCGGCAGCGGCTTTCAACCGCAGACCGGCCAGCCTGAGCGCTCGGTCATTGTGAGCGAATCGGCGTCGAGACAGCTCTGGCCGGGCCGAAACCCGATCGGTCGCAGCCTCCGTTTGGGCACCGAAGCGCAGTTCCGCTCCAAGAGCGAACTCCTTCCCGATGGGCCAACCTGGCAGGTCATCGGCGTCGCTGGCGACACGCGTGGTGTTGAACTTGATGGCAGCGACTCCGCGCAGGTCTACCTGCCATTGCCCGAAGCACGCTTACGAGACTATCCGATCCTCATCCGGACAGAATCCGATCCGATGTCGGTCACCCGCGCGATTGACTCCGTGGTGTTATCCGTTGATCCTGACCTGGTGTCATCCACTTCCACTCTGGAGGAGATGCTGCGCCAGACGCCACCTTTCCTGGGGTCAGCCTTTGCAGCAGCTGTTGCGACCACGGTCAGCCTATTCGGCCTTCTGCTGGCCGCGATGGGCATCTGGGGTACGGTTAGCTATATTGTCGTTCTCCGCACGCGCGAAATCGGCATCCGCATGGCCGTTGGTGCCCAAAAGCGCGACGTGCTCGGACTGGTCCTGCGCGAAAGCACGCGCCCCGTGCTCTTTGGATTGATTGTCGGAATGGTTCTCGCTGTTGGAGCCTCCTATCTGCTGCGCGGCATCCTCTTTGGACTCCACATCGTCGATGGCGTCTCCTTCGTCGGGGTCTCCTTCTTGTTTTTGACCATCGCACTGCTTGCCGCTTACCCACCCTCCCGGCGAGCCATGCGCGTCGATCCCATTGTGGCGCTCAGATACGAATGAAACGTGGTTGTTCCTGAGCGCCACACCGCCCAGCTTCCGAACAACCGGCAATCCAGAAGCTGCGCCACCCGCGATCAGTCGCCTTACACCTGTACCGCGGAGCGTCTCCCTCACTGCAGGCAATCGAACAGTGAGGCAACCACACCCCGCGCCGAAAACAAAACGAAATACGGGGATTGTGCGCACCCACGCCCGCGTGTATCTTGTGGTCTAGGCAACAAAACGGAGCTTCGGCATGGGTACGCTCCACAGTTCACCGGTAGCGATCCTCTTGGTGTCACTCTTACCTATCGCCCAGGCAGCCAAGCAGGAGACTCATCCCGCGACTTTGAAACAGGATTTTTTCGCGCTCTTTGTCAAGCTGAGTGACTGGCAGCGGAGTCTTACCAGCATGAACCTTAAGGCACTGCCGCTCGACGACCCGTGGCTCAATCGGCTCATCCCAGAGCGTTCGATGTTGGATCAGTGGCATACCCTGATCGCAGATTTGACGTAATGTCTATTTGGGCTAACTCCGAATCTAGTGAGAATATCGACACCAACCGCGTCGTTATAATCGGCGGTGGTCCGGCTGGATGTGCTGCGGCTAAGGCGCTGGGTCAGGCAGGACTACCAGTGGCTCTGGTCGAGCGCGCCGGCGCCAATCGTGACAAGTCCTGTGGAGACATGTTCATGCCTGGGGCAGTCGCGATGCTCAAACGGCTTGGGCTCAGCCGTCAGAGCCTGCTTTCGGTTGGCGCCTCATTTGAAGCAGTCGATCTGCTGGGCTCGCGAGGTCTTCTTCGGAAGATAATGTATCCGACCGATCCTGTCTGGATATTACCCCGACGATTCATTGATCAAGCGCTGCGTGACTGTCTGCCGGCAGCTGTATCCGTGCTCTACAATATTTATGTCAACCAAATACTCAGGCCGGTGAATACTCATTTGCAGGTATGCGCAAGGGCGGCTACCGGTCGCGTGATCCATCTCAGATGTGAGGCTGTTGTGCTTGCCACGGGCGCGCAGAATGCTCTCCCTGCTCAATGGGGCATCGCGGGAGTTCCAATCATCGCGCCCTCTTTGTCGGCATACGTTCGCAACCGTGGTTTCGAGACCCCTTCGTTTGAATTCTTGAGCGCGTGCCGCCCCGGTTATCGTTGGTTATTTCCCACAGCGGACGACGAGGCGAATGTTGGCGTTTGTTCGTTGATAGGTGCCAAGGGTTCTGAGCTGAGAAAACGAGGAGGCCATTTGCTTGACACATACCACCTCGCTGATGGTGTGCGATGGCGCGGAGGAGTTGGAGCCCTTTGGAGCGGACGCGGCACGCGCTGGCATCATGACGCTGGCGTGGTGGCGTGCGGCGATGCGGCCGGTCTGGTGGATCCGATCACGGGAGAGGGCTTAACAGCGGCACTGACGAGCGGCTGGGCCGCCGGCACTGCAGTCGCGAACTTTCTTACCCACAAGCGCGACCCGAGTTGGCTAGAGAACTACACGCATCGGGTGAGGGCCACCTTTGCCGCCTTGTATGCGACGTCACCTCAGCGCGCCGCATGGACACAGCTTTGCGGTGTCAGCGCAGCCCCTCTGCGCCAGCGGTAATCCCCATCTAGGCTGGCTTCATGGAAAACCGACTTTAGTGACCCCGCCCGTCAAAACCGGCACGGTCGTCAACCGCTGGAACCGTGCAGACTCATTCAGAAGATTCAATTTTCACGAGGAACCACCAGAAGTGAGGCAGCCCGCCCGCTCATAGAATCGGGATATTTGCCCTCGATCGGCCGCGCAGGTGTTGCCAACTGGTCGGCAAATTCCGGCAGGCGCGAGTATCATAATCTGCCATGGATAGGAATGAATTCGCATTTCGTGTGACTTTCCGGGAGACGCTGTCGAGCGCCAAGCACCTGGTCATGAACAGCGTGGCAAAGGCCGATGCCGGACTGTGCAAGCTCATGGCTTTCACGCTACATAACCAGACGCCGTCGGAATACCCGTTTGTGCTGAGATACGCGTTCTGCCACCGGGAGGACGACGGAAGAAAAATCCTCAAGATCGCGGCGGCCGTCCACCTGTTGCAGCAATCATCGTTCATCACCGACGACATCTTCGACTGTGGTGAGCTGCGATACGGGGACCGTCCCGTTTACCTGAAGTATGACGTCAACCACGCCATAATCGCAGCCGAACTGCTCCAGGGAATTGCGCTTCGCTGTGTCAGCGAAGAACTCGCCGAAAATGGATATCGCAACACTGCGATCGTCTTCAAGCTTTTCAATCAAATGCTGCTGGACGGCTATGTCGGGCAGTATCTCGACATATTCAACAGCGCCCGACTCACAGTAACCCTCCAGGAGTATTACCGCACAATAGCACTAGGCGCGGGACGCATCTTTCAAAACGTTGCTCGCTGTGGCGCGCTGCTGGCCGGCAAGCCTGAAAAGGAAGTTCGGATTCTGAGCACGTTTGCCTACGCCTATGGCATGGCGCTATTCATTATCGATGACATCATTGATATTTTGCCGGCCAAGCAAACGCGAAAGACCTATGCAAGCGATCTGAAGGGACGCAGGATGCGCTTACCACTCATACTGGCGCTCCGGCTAGCGAACCGAAGTCAAAGGGAATTGCTCCATTGCTTCCTGCGCAAGAACACCACGCACCCGTTGCGCGTTGAGCAAGTGGCGGCTGTCATTCGGGACTGTGGTGCATTGAGGGCAAGTCAGAGGATCGCAAGCCGATATTTGAGCACTTCCCTCCGCAGCCTCTCGAAATTGCCCGCCGGCGTCACGGTTCAGCGTTTTCGCTGGCTCGCGGAAAGGCTATTCCAATTGACGTAGACAAACCCGATGGCCCACTGGCCGGGAACCGCCGGGCCGTTCGACTGCGTCTTACTTGCTTTTCCTCTTGGTGGGTTTCTTCTTGGCGGGAGCCTCTTTTAGTCCCTTGGCAACGTCCCTCGTCAGCTCTTCTATCAGCTTTTTTTGCAAGGGAACGCTAAGTACCATTTGCTGCCTCCAATCAAGCGGAAAGATGCGGGGGCGCTTATCCGGGCCTTTATATGACAAGCAAGATCGGATTGTCAATGACGCGTGACTTCAGGCTGAAATGCCGTTTATTCTGGCAACCGCATTTGCCGCACTATCTTCACGACACGGGGATCGGAGCGGAGGGCCTGGAATTCCGGGGCTGTGCGAACATAGGCTAGTCCGATATTGCGTTGTTCAAGAGCTTTCTGTAACCACTGCACTGCGGAATCAGTGTCCCCGAGACGGGCGTAGAAACTTGCTATCCTGGGCGGCGACTCGTCATAGTTAGTACTCTTGCCTTCTCGCGTGTTCTGGACCGCCTGTTGCACGCGCGCATGCCAGTAGCCCTCCTCGCCGCCGCTTGCATGGGCTTCCCGCAAGATTGCCGCGACCCGTTGGGCTTGATCTGCGGGTGCGCCCTGGCCCACCGCGGCCGCCTCATTTTCGGCTATGGCTTCCAGGAACATGCGCTTGTACTCATATGCATCGCGAAGCACGCTATGCGTTAGGGGGAAGTTCTTGTCCAAATCGAGAGCCTTGCCGAGTTGTGCGATCGCTTGGTCATATTTTCCCGCACGTACCAGTATTTCACCCGCGGTTACGTCGATGATAAGCGAAAGCGGATCGAGTTCCTGCGATTTCTGGATCTCGTTTAGAGCGTCGTCAAACCTGCCGACATAGCAAAGAGATTCCGCGTACCACTGATGCGCAGTGGCATAATTTGGATTAAGCGAGATCGCTCTTCGGAATTCGTGCTCGGCGGCGTAGAAGTCCCAATCATCATCCGCCGCAATAGCTGCCAGTGAGGTGTGGCTTTCAGCGAGAGTATCGTCGATCTGAACTGCTCGGAGCGCGGCAGCCTTAGCCTTGTCGTGAGCGTCGTTGGGTGAGATATTGCTATACACCCACAGCACATGATACGAGTCAGCTAGTCCAGCGTAAGCGAGCGCGTACCCCGGGTCTTCCGCGATCGCCTGCTGGAAATACGAAATCGCCTTCCCAAGATCGGCTTCTGTTCTCTTGTTCCAGAAGTAGCGGCCCTTGAGATAGGCCTCGTGCGCTTCGGGATTCACGGGACGGGCGCTGGCCAGACGGGCCTGCTCGGGCGGGAGCAGTTCGACGGCCAACGAACTGGCCACATGGCGGGCCACACCGCTCTGAAGGGCAAAGACGGATCCCAACTCTTGCTCATAGCTTTCTGCCCACAGGTCCGTCTGGTCACGGACTTGGATGAGCTGTGCGGTGACGCGTACGCGACCCGTCTGGCGTCGCACGCTGCCTTCCAGGATGTAGCCCACACCGAGCTCGCGGCCGATTTTGGAAATGGGCTTCTTGGAGCCCTTGTACAGCATGGCCGAGGTGCGGGCGATGACTCCCAACCGCTGCGGTTGCAAGGTCCCCAGTTGCGCAATCATCTCCTCGGTCAGGCCATCGCTGAAGAATTCTTGCTGTGGGTCACCACTGAGGTTCTCGAAGGGCAGCACCGCCAGCATGATTTTCCCTGAGGGCGGCTTCGGTCCTGCCCAGAAGAGCTGCCGTACAAAGTAGCCTGTTCCAGCGAGAGCGGCTACTAGCAGCACGGATACGAGCACACTCATCTGCCAACTGAGCCAGACTCGCGGTTCAGCAACAACACCAGGGGCTTCTGGTGTCGCTAGCCGCCGAAGATCAATAGCCAGTTCCCTCGCCGACTGGTAGCGGTTCTCTGGTTCCTTCTCCATGCATTTCCCGATGATTCGCTCCAACTCCCCGGATACCTTGGGATTCAGCGTTGTGGGTGGGATCGGAGGTTTACGCATCAGCGCGCCAATCAACTGCCCACTCTGCAGCTCCGCGAACGGACGCTGTCCCGTGGCCATCTCATACAACACGAACCCCGCCCCGTGAATGTCCGTGCGCGCGTCGACCTCTCCCCCCGCCAACTGCTCCGGCGCCATGTACGGCAAGGTTCCTGAATTTGAATGCGTTTCGAGCGAGCTTTCCGTCGTGGCTGTTTCCGCCAGCGGTTGCCACAGCTTGGCGATACCGAAATCCAGAATCTTCAGCCGCCCGTCGCTGGTTAACCGGAGGTTGCCGGGTTTCAGGTCGCGATGCACTACCCCGTGTTCATGCGCGGCGGCCAGACCCTCGGCGAGTTGCATCCCCAGGCGCAAAACTTCCTTCTCCGGCAGCGGTCCAGTGGCCAGCTTTTCGCGGAGTGTGATCCCCGGGATGTACTCCATCACCAGGATGTCCACTCCCCGCTGCGTATCGAAATCGTATACCGTGGCGATATGGGGATGATTCAGTTTGGATAGCGCCAGAGCCTCTTTGCGGAGATGCTTGCGAGCGGTTTCATCGGTGATGGTTCCGGGAGTGAGCACCTTGATGGCGACTTCGCGGTCCAAATGCGTGTCGCGCGCGCGGTAGACCACACCCATCCCGCCGCTGCCGATTTTCTCGATGATGCGGTAGTGACCGAACTCCAGCCCGATGAAGGAATCCTCGGGCTGAACCTGGGCTGGCATGGGAAGTTCTCCTTCCCACAACCTACTACAACAGCCACAGGATTTATCACAAGCTAATTCTCTAGTGCCCGATTAACGCGCACCCACAGCGAGCGATTGGCCCAGTGCTCTACTTGCAAAGGTACATTCCGTTTTCCTTGATGCAGTTGGAGTAAACCGTCGAGAAAACGGCCCCGTACAGATTGCTCCCAATGAGATACGCCGCGGGAATCCGTTCGAGTTTGTGCTGGTGTGCTGCCTCTCCCAGCCCGGATCACTGGAGCTTCACAAAGCCTCCTGGAAATACCCTCCCCATTGGACGCCCGATATCTATTTACGTCGTCGCCTTTTGCTGCGCCTGTTCCGATAAAATGGATTGGTATGGTTGTCCACGCAAAACATGTAAGTGAGAAAATTGCTCGATGAAACGGGAGAGGCAGGTGTAATGAACGCCGAAGGAGAACCGACCACACCGAGCCTCGGGAAAACTATGTCGCAGCGTTGGAGTTCGCTGCTGCAAGACCGCGAAGATCAAGTCTTCCTCTTGTTGACTTTGTTGATCGGCGCCGTTGTGGGCGTTACGGTTGTCGTTTTCATCTTGCTCACGGAGAGGCTCGGCGTCCGGCTCTATCCTGCGGGTGGAGCCGTGTGGCGGCGCCTGCTTGTGCCGATAGCTGGCTCCTTGGGTACGGGTTATCTGTTGTACCGCTATTTTCCTGACGCGCGTGGCAGCGGCGTTCCGCAAACCAAAGCCGCACTGTTCGCCCGAGAAGGCCGCATCAGCCTGCGAACTGTGCTAGGAAAGTTCTTTTGCACGTCGGCGACACTCGCCAGTGGAATTCCCCTCGGACGCGAGGGACCGGCTGTGCAAGTCGGCGCGGGGATTGCTTCCGTTCTGGGCCGCCGCATTGGATTGCGCCCCGAAAAAGTGAAAGCTCTAATCCCGGTTGGAGCTGCAGCTGCAATCGCCGCCGCATTTAATACGCCTTTAGCCGCTGTGTTGTTTGCTCTCGAAGAAGTAGTCGGCGATCTCCACGCACCCGTGTTGGGTTCCGTCGTCCTAGCCTCGGCAACTTCTTGGGCGATGCTCCGGTTGCTTCTCGGGAACGATCCGCTTTTTCAGGTTCCGCAGTACCAACTGGTGGATCCCTGGGAATTCGCCGTCTACGCCGTCCTCGGCATCGCTGGCGGCCTTGTGTCCGCCATCTTCACAAAGCTTCTTCTTCGAATGCGGGAGAAATTTCTTTCTTTGCCGAAAAAGACCCTGTGGGTCCAACCCGTTGCTGGCGGATTACTGGTTGGAGTGATGGGATGGTTCGTGCCGCAACTCCTGGGCGTGGGGTACGCCCATGTTGGTCAAGCCTTGAACGGCGGGATCGCCCTCAAGCTGATGGTCTTACTACTAGTCCTCAAGCTCTTGTCCGTAACTACGAGCTATGCTTCCGGGAATGCAGGGGGCATTTTTGGACCGAGCTTATTCATCGGTGCCATGCTTGGAGGAATCGTCGGCCACCTGGCACAAAGTCTTTGGCCAAACCATGTCGCTGCTCCTGGTGCTTATGCTCTCGTTGGAATGGGCACCGTGTTTGCCGGCATCGTTCGTGCGCCCATGACTTCCGTCGTCATGATCTTCGAGACCACGCGCGACTACGCCGTCATCGTTCCCTTGATGATTTCGAACCTGGTGAGCCTCTTTATTTCTTCGCGGCTTCAGCGGAAACCCATCTACGAAGCGCTAGCGGGTCAGGATGGAATTCACTTGCCGAGCGCGGAGGCCCGCCAGCAGCACACGCAACGCCGGATAGTCGATATCATGCGCACCGCGACGGACATCTTGTCTTCACGGATGACCGTACAAGAGGCGCTCGAACAGGCACGCTCCAGTCACTCCAGCGCCTGGCCAGTGACGGACGGCCGAGGCGTGGCCGGAATCATTGATCTTGACACGCTCCAACAGGCCCTCGCGGGAGGCGGTGCAGCGAAGCGGCTGACGGAACTCCTCGACGCGCAGAATTTTCCGCACGTACACCCCGACCAATCCTTTCACCTGGCGCTCGAGCGCATGGGTGCTGTCCACATCGATGTGCTTCCTGTAGTGAGCCGCGCCGACGTGCATAGGCTCGAAGGCATTGTAACTTTGCAGGATGTCTTGGACTCATATGGTGTCAGTTCGGTGGGAACTCCGAAAGACCAAAGCATTTGAACACGCATTGGTAGGTGATAGCTTGCACGACCGACCCCACGGGGAATTCACGGTATCCGATAGCGTGGTTCCGGAGCAGTCAGATGAATAAGGTCATTCTCGCTTTTCTGTTGCTTCCCCGCCTTGCCCTTGCGCAGTCCCATCTCCCGAACCAGCCGCGTCGCTGCTTCTGACCTACGTAACGGTGATCGACGCTACCGGTGCTCCCCCGAAGCCCGACATGACCCCACATTCGCAACCACCGCATTGTTGCTGTCCGTCCATCGAGTGCGACTGCGCCTCCCAAAGACGCCGTAGTTGTGAACGCTTCGGGAGAATACTTGATCCCGGGCCTTTGGGACATGCATGTGCACACGGGGCGCCAGGACATTTTTCTTTCGCTCTACATCGCGAACGGCGTTACCGGCGTACGCGACATGGGCGGCGACCTCGAAGAACCGACGGGGGATCTCTCGGCTCGCTACATTCGGTTGCGACTTTGGCGCGAAGCAATTGAGCGAGGTTCGCTTGTCGGCCCGCGATTCGTTATCTCAGGTTTCCTCATCAGACATCAACTGGAATCGCCCTAAAAAGGCGGTTACCAGGATTTGATGGCCTCGCCGGCTTATTGAATCCCAGTCAGCTTCGTCTCAGCTGGCTGAGCCTCGGCGATGTTAGAGCCTATCTAGTCATCCTTTTACCGGAATGGTCACTGACTTCGCGAGCTTAAACGTGAGCTGACTCTTGGCTGTCAGGAGAGTCACGTCCTTGTTCGCCTTGGCGTTATCGGTGTCTTTGGCCTGGCTTTTCGAACCGCGGACCGAATTGGTCTCAAGCTGGTAGGACTTTCCGTGGATGACGACCGAAGCGAGCATCACCTTCATTTCGTGCTTTTTGACCTTGACGATGCGGCCGGTTACGTGTGCACCTTTCGGGATCACGGTCTTTCCCTCCACCTGAATGGGCGCGGTGAGGCTGGCCGCGAAGGTGTCACCAACCTTGTTCTTGTCGGTGGCTAGTGTTTGGCCTATCGTGGCGCTGATGACGGTGCCTTTCGGGACTGTAACCATCGTGGTTGGCTGCGATGCTTTCGCTACAGGGGCAGGCTTTGCTGTGGCGGCAGGCTCTGCTGTAGCGGCAGGCTTTGCTGTAGCGACCTTCTTGGCAGTGGTCGTGGGTTCGTTGGTGGCCGTGTTCGAGCAACCAGCTACAATCAAAGGAGCTGCCGCTGCCAAAGCGAGCCAGAAGTTCCGATGGACCTGGGAGTTGCACATTTGATACCTCCAAAAAGGTACCCTTCGGGTGAATGGGGTGAGGTGGCTGGTCTGACCCTTTCCCCATTTGCAAATCAATTCGAAACGGCGGGTATCCCTTCCATAAATCCTACAGAATCCAGTAGTTGGAGTCCCCGCGCATTGCGACGCACGTTTCCTTCCGAGCACCGGCCTATCGGCCAGTAGCCCACATCCATCGCCTTAAAGCGTTGAACCAAGGCTACGCCGGAATACTTACGTGCGAAGAATGAAGAATAAGTCGCGGGCGGCCCCACCGTTTCGCCATCTAACTGATAATTCTCACGGAACGATTAACGCCGAATCTTGTCGCGAAAGCTGGCCAGGCACATATGTGGAGTCGAGGTGTGCGCGGTGATTTAGGTGGGACCTATCGGTTGGCGGCCCTTTCGTCCAGTCTTTTCGAGGCCTGTTCAACGTTTACTCACGTTTCCGCCTGCATGCCCGCCGAGTCGCCTATGCGACCTTCTACACCGAAGGCTTCAGCAGCTTCGTTACCTCCGCCGCTGCTTCGATTGCTGCCGGGTGGAACGAACCAGTTCCCGGACGGGATTTCTCTCCCACTGAGGACCAATGCCTTTCACGGCGCACCCGATTTTTTGACTCGGGACTTTGGAGTCCGTGCTTGCGCATGTCGTCGGTCTGAGCGAACATAAGCATCAGTTCCAACTTCACAAAGCACCGATGAATGATGGGTTTGAGCTAGGTTGATACAAAAATGACTAAACCTTACTCTTCCGCTCTGTTCGCACTATTGCTTTTACCCTCAGTTTTGGCTGTGGCAGAAACCGTCACATTTCCAAGTGGAGAGATTACTCTGCATGGAGTGCTCTATAAACCCGAAGGAACTGGACCCTTTCCCG
>Ga0137398_10000423_pt1 | contig 14926 bp, 18 predicted proteins | sample czorhiz216metaG_FD_106659 | JGI IMG/M metagenome (GOLD analysis project Ga0137398, IMG submission 106659) | Vadose zone soil microbial communities from Angelo Coast Range Reserve, California, USA - czorhiz2.16 metaG | ecosystem: Environmental > Terrestrial > Soil > Vadose zone | place: USA...
AAGATCACCGCGACGCCGGCGCTCGTGTCGCTACGGCCCAACGTGTTCACGCCGGTCGAGCGGCCCAAGGCGGGGACGGCCGAGGCCGTCGCCGTCAACGTGCCGGCGGGACGTGTGGTCGTGCAGGAGATCAAAGCGGCGGCCGCGGCTTGAAGGAGCCCGCCAACTTCAAAGTGCTCGAGGAGCTGGCGGCGGCGTTCGGCGGCAAGGCGGCCGTCGGGGCGTCGCGTGCTGTGGTGGACGCGGGCTGGCGCCCGCACGCCGACCAGGTGGGGCAGACCGGGAAGACGGTGAGCCCCACGCTGTACATCGCCGTCGGCATTTCGGGCGCGATCCAGCACCTCGCCGGGATGCGCACGTCCAAGGTGATCGTCGCGATCAACAAGGACAAGGACGCACCGATCTTCAAGGTGGCGGATTACGGAATTGTCGGGGACCTGTTCGAGGTGGTGCCGAAGCTCACGGAAGAGATAAAGAAGCTGCATGACTGACACGGGAAACGGGAAAGGGGAAACGGGAAACGTGGTTCCCGCGCGGTACCAGCCGCCCCTGCCGCTCGACCGCCTCCTCCTACCGGTCGGCGCCCCGGGCGCGGGCGACCGCATGGAGCTGGACGTGGTCATCGTCGGCGCGGGCCCGGCCGGACTCGCCTGCGCGATCGCGCTGGCCCAGCTTGCCCGGCGCGGCGGCACCGAGCTCAACGTCGGTGTCCTCGAGAAAGCCGAAGCTCTGGGGGAGCACTCGCTTTCGGGCGCCGTCGTGAACCCGCGAGCGTTCCGCGAGCTGTTCCCGGACCTGAAGGATGCCGACTTCCCGTTCCGGGCGCCGGTCACCAAAGAAGCCGTGCACCTCCTCACCGCCCGCCGCGCACCGCGCATTCCCACCCCTCCCACGATGCACAATGCCGGCAATTACATCGCCTCGCTGTGCGAGATCGTGCGCTGGCTGGGGGAGCAGGCCGAGGCGCTCGGCGTCAACCTGTTCACGGGATTCCCGGCCGCAAGCCTCCTCACGGAGGGTGCACGCGTCGCGGGCGTGCGCACGGCGGAGACCGGCCTGGATCGCGAGGGCCGGCCCCTTGCGACCCACCAGCCGGCGAACGACCTCGTCGCGCAGGTCACGGTGCTGGCCGAGGGAACGCGCGGGATGCTGGCGCAGGCGTATATCGAATGGCAACAGGTCGCCGGGGAGAACCCTCAGATCTTCGCACTCGGCGTAAAGGAAATCTGGGAGACCAAACGGCCGCTCGACACGATCGTCCATACACTGGGCTGGCCGCTGCCGCACGATGCATTCGGCGGCAGCTTCATGTACCCGCTCGAGCCCCGGCTCGTCGCGCTGGGTCTCGTGGTCGGCCTCGACTACCATGATGCCACGCTCGACGTCCACGCGCTGCTCCAGCAGATGAAGCTCCACCCCTTGTTCCGGCAGCGACTCGAGGGGGGCGAGATGGTCGAGTGGGGTGCGAAGACCATCCCCGAGGGCGGCTACTACTCGATCCCGGCGCGCCGCTCGGGCGACGGCGTCGCGATCCTGGGCGACTCGGCCGGCCTGGTGGACGTGCCGTCGCTCAAGGGGATTCACTACGCCATCCAGTCTGGCATCTTCGCTGCCCGCGCCATCTTCGCGGGGCTCACGGCCGGCGATACCTCCGCCCCACGGCTCGCGGAATACGACCGCCTCGTGAACGAGTCGTTCATCATGAAGGATCTGCACCGCACGCGGAACATGCGGCTCGCGTTCAAGGACGGCTTCTTTGCGGGCGGCGCGAAGGCGGCCCTGATGTCGCTCACGGGCGGGCGATTCCCCGGACGGAAGATCACGGTCGAGCGCGATGCAGATGTGCAGCGCACGCCGACCCCGGGCGCACGCCCGGGGATCGCGCCCGACGGCCGTCTCACCTTCACCAAGGTGGACGCGGTGTTCAAATCCGGGAACGCGACCCGCGACACGATCCCGACGCATCTCCTCGTTGGACCGGACGTACCCGCCGCCGTGGCGGAATTTTACACGCATCTGTGCCCGGCGGGCGTGTACGAGGTGGCGCACGGCACGCTGCGCGTGAACTCGCCCAACTGTGTCGACTGCAAAGCCACCGACGTGTTGGGCCCTCGCTGGACGCCGCGCGAAGGAGGCAGCGGGCCCAAATACAAGCGGATGTAGATCCCACAGCCGATCTTGCGTTGCCGCCGCAGGGTGAGCGCCACAGCCTACAGGTCTGAGCCCTTGCCATCTGACCCAACCAGCGGGCCGCTGGCATCTCACGTCCCACCAATACGATACGCTCCACATCGTGGGGAGCGCCGAGTCCGGGACTTGGCACCCGATATGCAAGGTCACGCGGGCCATGAGAAGGTCATATGGCGAAAGAGACCACACGTAGCGCCGCGGCACGACGCGAGCGGCCCCGGCGACGCGGCTGGGACCGGCGGCGGGATCTGGGCCGCCGCATGATCCGCGACCGGCGACGCGAAGCGGCCGAGGTGCCGTTCGAGCGCCGCACGGGAAACGATCGCCGCGCGGCCGCTCAACGACGGGCCGTGCCCGAGCGCCGCGTCACTCCCCCCGAAGGCTTCCACCTCCTCGACGGGTAGCGCCGCGAGGCGCTGCCGCCACGGCGGCGCAGCGGCTCCGGCATGGTCTGGCACATCGCTGTCGTCCTCGCAATCCTCACGACCGGGTGCGACCTCTATTTCCGGGTGCGCGCCGCGCGCCGGCAACGCAGGGCGGCACCGACGAGCTGACGCGGCTCGAGAATCGGCTGGCCTTCTACGAGCTGGCCGGCCGAGAATTCGAGCGCGCGCGTCGCTACGCGCACCCGTTCACGATCGCGTATTTCGACCTCGATGACTTTCGCGAGGTGAGCCACCTCTTTACCCACCAGGTGGGCGACGAGATGCTGCGGCTCGTGGCCGGGGCGGCGCGCCGGTCCGTACGGGCCAGCGACGTCGTCGCCCGGCTGGGTGGCGACCAGTTCGCGCTGCTGCTCACGGAGTCGGGCCCCGAAGCCGCCGGGTCGGCGGTGAGGAAGCTGCAGCACACGTTGCAGGAGCTGGCGGAGGAGACCGGCCTGCCGCTCACCGTGAGCGGCGGCGTGGTGACGTGCCTGCAGCCGGCGGAAAGCCTGGAGGCGGCGATCGGCGCGGCCGACCGGCTGCTGCACGGCGCCAAGGCCGCGGGGCGCGACACGTTCTGGTCGGAAGCGATCATGCCGCAGCCGGTCGAAGGGTTCGAGCCGACGCGGCTGCGGCGGGCCTACCGCGTGCCGCCCGGGTTCGACATGCCGATGCCGCCGCCGCGGGACCGTCCCGGCTAGAGTCCCGCCATCCTGATCCCGTCGATGATGAACTGCACCGCGATGGCGCACAACACGAGTCCCATCAGCCGGGTGAGGATGCGCATCCCCGTCTGGGCGAGCCGCTGCTCGATGCGCGTGGCGGCGGCGAGCGTGACGGAGCAGAGATATGCCGTCAGCCCGATCGCCACGTATACCGCCGCCGTGGTGAGCGGCGTTTTCGCAGCCCCGCTGAGCACCATCACCGTCGAGATCGCGCCGGGCCCCGCCAGCATAGGGATCCCGAGCGGCATGATCCCCACGTCTTCCTTATCGATCCCCTCGGCCTTCTCTACCGGCGTCTCCCGCTGCTGACTGCGGCGGGCCTGCACCATGTCGAGCGCGTTGAGGCCGATCACCACGCCTCCGGCGATCTTGAACGCGGCGATCGTGATGCCGAAGAGACGGAAGATCAGGCTGCCGCCGAGGGCGAACGCCGTGAGGGTCACGGCGCAGGTCCAGGCCCCCCGCCGGGCCATCTGACGCCGCACCTCCGGCGGGTCCCGCGCCGTCATGGCGAGAAAGGTCGGCACGGCGGTCAGCGGATCGACAATGAACAGGATCGACGTGAATACCAGGAACAAGTCCTGGAGCGTCTTCAGCATGCGCTCACATGGTCACCTGGATCACGCGGTCCTTGCCGGCCCGCTTCGCCTCGTACATCGCCTGGTCCGCCTTGCGCAGCAGCTCGTCGCTCCCCGCCTCGGTGCCCGAGACGGCGACGACGCCGATGCTGGCCGTGACCGAGGGCGTTCCGCGGAACACCGTGCGGATTCCCCCGGCGAGGCGAGTGGCGACCGCATGAGCCACCGTGCCGTCGGTCTCCGGCATCAACACGCCGAACTCGTCGCCACCCAGCCGACCCACGACATCGGCCTGGCGCACGGCGCTGCGCATCGCGTCGGCAACGAGTCGCAGCACCGCGTCGCCGGTGGCATGACCGTGCGCATCGTTGACCTTCTTGAAGTCGTCCAGGTCGAGATAGATCAGGGCCAGGGGTCGCCCGTAGCGCCGGTTGCGCCCCAGCTCCTGCGCCAGCTGGGACGCGAACGCCCGCGCATTCAGGACGGTCGTGAGCGGATCGTGCGTCGCGAGCAGCCGGAGCTGTGATTGGGTGCGCCGCAACTGCGACAGACCGGCGATCGCCACGCCGACCACGGTGAGGTACGCGGCCTCGTTCAGGAGCCGGACCTGGAGCGAGGTGTCGAGCGGCATCTGGTCGATCCCCACGCCGAAGCGGAGCAGCGCCGTCGCGAGCGCGAACGCAATGCCCCAACCCAGGCCGTCGTAGGACGCGGCCAGCAGCACCGGAACGACGTACAGAATGCCGAGTCGCAGGTCGGCCCCTGTTCGCACGTTGAGCACGAACACACCGGCGGCGAGCGTCGCCCAGGCGATCAGCCGCAGGGCGCGGCGCAGGCGGTCACGGGGCGCCACCTAGAAGGGCGCCTCGGCGACGTGGTGCGGATCGTCGAGCAGCAGGGCGGCGAGCGTATCGCCCGCGGACACCTCGGCCCGGTCCTCGGGCACGATCAGGAGGGCGTTGGCGCGAGCCATGGACGTCAGGATGCCGGACCCCTGCGGACCCGTCAAGCGCGCGACCAGCGCACCGCCCGCGCCCTCGGGCCGGACCACCGCCCGGAGAAAGTGCCGCAATCTGGGGCCGAGGGTGACCCGCTCGCCCATGCACACCGGCACCGTGCGCCGGAAGGGAAGCCGGTGTCCGAGCAGCCGCCGGATCGCCGGGCGCACGAACAGCTCGAACGTCACCATGGTGCTGACGGGGTTCCCCGGCAGCCCGATCCACGGCGTGCCGTGGAGCAGGCCGAAGCCGAGCGGCGCGCCGGGGCGCATGCGGATGCGCCACAGCTTCATATCGCAGCCCAGCTCGGCGAGCACCTCCCGCACGAAGTCGTGCTCCCCCACGCTCACGCCGGCGGTGGTCACGAGCAGATCGGCGTCGCGTGCTCCTCCCCCCCCCTCACCCCCGGCCAGATGCTCGCGCAGGCTGTCTTTCGTGTCGCGCGCCAGCCCCAAGTCCAGCGGGATCCCGCCCGCGCGACGGATCAGCGCGTGCAGCGTGTAGGAGTTCGACGTGGCGATCTTGCGCCCCGCGAGGATCTCATCGGAGCGGTCCAGGTCCACGATCTCGTCCCCCGAACCCATGAACGCGACCCGGGGCGCGCGGTGCACGAGCGGAGTGCCGTGTGCGATGGAGGCGAGCACGCCGAGCTGAGCGGGCTCGAGCGCCGTGCCGGCGGGCAGCACGACCTCTCCTTTACGGATGTCTTCGCCCCGGTAGCGCACGTTCTTGCGCGCATCGCGCCCGGTGACGACGGTCACCCGCTTCGGGTCCCCGCCCCCGTCCTCGGTGTCTTCCTGGCGCACCACCGTGTCGGCTCCGGCCGGGAGCGGGGCGCCCGTGAAGATTCGGGTGGCCTGGCCCGGACCGATGGGGCGCGCGGGAAACTGTCCGGCGGCGACGCTCTCGATCACCGCGAGCACGACCTTGCGGCCGGCGCTCGCCCCCTCGACGTCCGCGGCGCGGGCGGCGTATCCGTCCATCGCCGAGTTGTCCCACGGCGGCAGGTCGATGGGACTCGCCACGTCCTCGGCGAGCACGAGGTCGAGTGCCTCGCGCAGCGGGCGGCGCACCGGTGAGAGTGGTGCGACGTACTCGAGGATCAGGCGGGCGGCTTCGGTGGGAGTCAGCATGTTACGGCGGCAGGATCTTGGCCCGGTCCCACGCGACGTTGGCCAGGGTGACGAGCCACGCGGTATCGGAAAAGCGGAACACGGGGAATTCCGCGCGATACGCCGGGTTGTCCGTCACCATCGCGACCCAGTCGCTCGCGGTGTGGACCGCGGGATCGAACAGCGGCTCGGCTCCGGCCGCCAGGCGATACACCTCGATCTTCGGCAGCGCGGCCCGCTTGTAGCCCTCGACGAGGACGATGTCGGCTCCCTCGAGGTAGCGACGCGCCAGGGCGACGGGGTCCGATTCCGCTGCGGTCTTCTCCCACAGCACGCGCTGGCCGGGCCCCTCCATGAGGACGCGCTCGGCGTGGCCTTCGTGCCAGTGGCGCCAGGAGTCCTTGCCCCGCTGGTCGGTGTCGGCCGGGTGGGTGCCGTGCTTGATGGTCATCACGCGGAAGCGGCGGCGGGCGAGCTCCGCCGCCAGCGCCACCAGCAGGGTGGTCTTGCCGGCGTTCTTGCGTCCGATCACCGACATCATCCGCGTTGCCGCCACACGGCCTCCGCCCGCTCCAGGTCCGCCGGGGTGTTCACGTTGAAGAACAGCACGTCCGGATCGCCGAATACGCGTACCCGCTCGAGCGGTAGTGTACCGACGTTCACGTCGGCGTGGAAGCCGATGGCACGGAGGTCGTCGCGCGCAAGCTGCCGCTCGATCGCGGGGCCGCACGCGGGCCCGTACACGGCGCACAGCGGCTCCACGCCGCGGCGTCCGTCGCTTTCGGGAAGGAACGCGTCGGAGCCCGCCGAACCCTCCACCAGCGCGCGCAGCAGCTCGGCCGTGACGAAGGGCATGTCCCACGCGACACACAAGACGGGACCCGTGCCCGACGCGACCGCGGTGTAAATGCCGCCCAGGCTGCCGCAGTCGCGGCGCACGTCGGGGACGGTACGGAGATCGGGCCGCCAGCCCGGACCCTCCGGGGCGTTGGCGACGAGCAGCGGCGGCGACCCGGTCACGGCGGCGACGGCGTCCACCACGCGGTCGAGGATGCGCCGGCCGCCCAGCTCGACCAGGCCCTTGGGACGCCCGCCGTAGCGGCGGGCGGCGCCGCCGGCTAGGACGGCGCCGCGCACGCCCTCAGACTCCGAGCGCCTGGTGGTCCACCATCAAGCAGCGGTCCATCACGAGCGGGATGCCCGCCGTCGCGGCCCGCTCCGGCGCCGTCTCGTCCACGACGCCGACCTGCAGCCAGATGAGACGCGGCCGCACCCGCAGGGCCTCGTCCACAATCGGTCCGACCCACTCGCTGCGCCGGAACACGTCCACCACGTCGATCGCGTGCTCGGACGCGGCGGCAGTGAGGGTAGGATAACTCTGCTCGCCCAGGATCGCGGCATGGCCAGGGTTCACCGGTACGATGTGGTAGCCCGACTCCTGCAGGTACCGCGCGACGGCATGGCTGGGACGATTCGGCCGGGGCGAGAGCCCCACGACGGCGATCGTCCGGGCCTCCTGCAACAGCGTCCGGAGGGCCTCGGACGTCATGCCTCGGGCCGGTGCACATGGGGCGTGCCACTCACGGCGCGCCCCACCAGCACGACGCCGGCGCGCCGGGCGATCGTGAGCGCCAGCGTAGACGGCACGCTCGGCGTTGCCACGTAGGCGACGCCGGCGCGCACGGCCTTGTAGGAGAGCTCCGCGGAAATGCGGCCGGTGACGAGCAGGCCCCGCCCGGCGGGGCGCTCCCGCGCGATCACCGCGGCACCGATCACCTTGTCCACCGCGTTGTGACGGCCGATGTCCTCGGCGTGGAACAGCAACCGCTCGCCGTCCGCGAGAGCGGCCGCGTGGATGCCGCCCGTCTCGTTGTAGCGCTCACCACTCGCGAACAGACCCTTGAATAGGGCGCGCAGCCGCTCGGGCGCCGGTGGCTCACCGCGCGCCGGGGCGTGCTTCACGGTATGCGGGTCGGCCAGGAAGGTCGAGACCGCGCCGCAACCGGACGCCAGCACGCGCTTGCGGTTCTCCCCCCTCACCAGGGTCACCCGCTCCGGCTTCACCTCCGCCCAGAAGCCGAGGTCGGTGGCGCAGGGACGGAGCTTCACCAGATCGTCGAGCGTTTCGATATACCCCTCGCCGTGCAGCCACCCGGTCGCGAGCTCCTCCAGCTGATCGGGCGTGCACATCCACGTCACCGCGGGCTCGCCGTTCACCTCGAGCCACACAGGCACTTCTTCTACGGCGGCGGACTCGGCCAGCATCCGCCCGCGGCGGGAACCAGGGACTCGGGGTTCGGGGGTCGGGGGTCGGGGTGCATCCCCAGCCCCGAGCCCCCAGCCCCTGAGGGATCACGTTTCACCGAAGTACTCCGAGTAGATATGCGGCCCCTCCTGCACCCGCACCGCGTGCAGCGTCACCCCCGCCGGCAGGCGGGGCGCGATCCGGCTCCACACGTACACGGCCAGGGCCTCGCCCGTGGCAAGCTGACCGCCGTCCGCGAATTCGGGCAGCGCGGCATTGATGCTCTTGCCCTCGAGCCGCGTCGTGACCTCCTCCGCGAGCAGCCGATCGAGCGTCTGGAGCTGCATCACGCCTCCCGTCCGCGCGTCGAGCGCTCCCTTCACCGTGACCCGGCACTGGTAGCGGTGGCCGTGCTCCTGGTCCGCGCGGCCGAACTCACGCGCGTTGCGCTCGTCGGGCCAATCCGCCCGCCGAATCCGATGGGTCGCCGTAAACTCAACGATACGTGTAAGATAGCTGATCGGCATCGCTAGAATACCCGCACCGCGCTCGCCTTGAACGAGAACACGACGGGGCTGCCGGGCGCGAGCGCCAGGTCCCGCACGGCCTCCTCCGTAATGACGGCGACCAGCTCGACCCCCACGTCCGCGGTGACGTGGACTGCGCCCTCGTCCGGGCGCCGCCGAGCCAGGCCGGTCACCCGTCCCCGAAATGTGTTGCGCGCCGAGGAGGCCAGCGGCTCGCGACTGACGAAGATATCGGTGGGCGGCACCGCGAGGATCGCGGGACCGGTCTTGTCGGTCATCGCGGCGATTTCGACCGTGCCGACGCAGGCATGTTTCAAGTCGCCGCTCTCCGCGGCCTTGAGCTCGACCCGGAACAGGTTCTCCGGGGTCACCGGCGAGAGCCGGCCGTCGGCCAGGGCGCGCACGTCGTCCGCCCAGCGGTACGCGTCTTCCAGCTGGTGAGACGCGAGGCATACGGCCATCGGGCGCCGGGCGCGCTCTTCCGCGAGCGCGCGGTACAACGTGAGGGCCGCGGCCCGATCCGCCGAGCTCGCGGGCTCGTCCAGCAGCAGGACGTCCGGCTCGACTGCGAGCGCCCGCGCCACCGCCACTCGTTGCACCTCGCCGTCCGACAGCTCGTGCCGCCGGCGACCGAGCAGCGGCGTGATGGCGAGTCGCGCGGCGACGTTCTCTACTCTTCTGTTCACTTCGGTGCGTCTGATTCCTCTTACCTGTAACCCGAACTCTAGATTTTCCCGGACTGTCGTCTGGAACAGGATCGGTCGCTGCTCCACCAGCGTCACCCGCCGGCGCGCCGCGCCGCCCGGGGTCGCGACCGCCCCGTTCAGCAGGACCCGGCCCGCGCTCGGACGCTCGAGCAGGGCGAGCAGCCGCAGCAGCGTGCTCTTGCCCGATCCGTTGGGACCGACGACGGCGATGGCCGCGCCGGGAGGGACGGCGAACCGCTCGAGGTCGAGCACGACGCGGCCATCGTACGCGTGTCGCACCTCCACGAGCTCAAGCATGGCCGCGGCCCTGGAGCGTCTGCAGTGCGACGTTCACGAGCAGGGCGAGGAGCAGGAGGATGAGCCCGAACGCGAGCGCCAGGCCGAAGTCGCCCTGGCTGGTGTACAGGGCCACCGCGGTGGTGAGGGTACGGGTCTGGCCCCGGATGTTGCCGCCCACGGTCATGGCGGAGCCGATCTCGGCGACCACGTGACCGAACGCGGTGGTGATCACCGCGGCGAGGGCGAACCGCGCCTCGCGCGCCACGGTCCACGCCGTGCGCCAGCGTCCGGCACCGAGCGTCTCGGCGGTGCGGCGGATGCGGGGATCGACTCCCTGGACGGCGGCGGCCGCCAGCGCCGCGGCGATCGGGAGCGCCAGGAGCACGTCGCCCAGCGCGATCGCCTGCCAGGTATACAGCCATCCCATCGCGCCTAGGGGCCCTCGGCGGGAGAGGACACCGTACAGCAACAGTCCCAGCACGACCGTCGGGAACGCGAGGGCGGTGTTCACGACGGTGAGCGCCGCGCGCCGGCCCCAAAACGGGCGCGTCGCGAGCACGAATCCGAGGGGGATGCCGAGCCCGCACGCCAGTACGGTCGAGATGACGCCGATCCTGAGGGTGAGCAGGGCGATGCCGTACACCTCGGCGTCACCCGAAAACAACAGGGCCAGCGCCCGCCGGAATCCCTCCGCTAGAAAGTCCATCCCACGCCGATCGTGGCCCACGGGTGCGCGGTCCACTGGTCGAGGGGCGCCGCCGCGGGGAGCACGCTGCCGCCGTTGGTAGTCGTCACCACTCTATAGGAAAGCGGGTAGTGCAGCTTCCAGAGTTCGAGGCGGAAGTCGCCGCGCACGGAGATGCGCCGCGCGGGATACCACCGCACCCCGGCGTTGGGGGCGAGCGTGATCTTGGTGCCGAAGCGGTAGCCGCTGGTGTCCTGCGCCAGGGCGCTGCCGATCGCGACGCCGAGCGCGCCGCCGACGAACGGGGCGAAACGCCGCCAGCTTTTCCGCCCTGTGAGCACGAGTTGGAGCCCCGCATCGACAAGCACGATGGGGTCGTTGAACGGTCCGGTCCGGCGCGACGTGGAGTCTTTCGTGTAGTCCTGGGCGAAGCGCGACGTCCGGGCGTACGCCAGGCCCAGCGACGCGCCCACCGCGCCGAACGACACTTCGTAGCGCAGCCCCCCGGTCAGGCCGTCCGACGGACCCACCCCGACGTCGCCGCGGCTTCCCCCCAGGTGCCCGACACTGAGGGCCCATACGGCGCCGCGGGGGATGTCGTGGTACGGGGAGTGACCGGGCTCGTAGCCGACTTGGGCGGCGACCGCGTCGTACGACGCTACGACGCTGAGCCATACGAGCGCACCGAGAGCCAGTCGAGGGAGACTTACAACGTTGCGACGTAGCGTCATGCAACAGCCTTTCATCTGGTTAGTCCGTCTCCCGCAGATCCCGCCCCGTCATTTCACGCGGCGGTTCGATGTCGAGCATGCGGAGCACCGTGGGACCCACATCGCACAGGGCACCGCCGTGCCGCAGCGGCCCCGGCACGTCGTCGCCCACGATCAGGAAAGGGACGGGATTCGTCGTGTGCGCCGTGTGCGGGCCGCCCGTGGTGGGATCGATCATCAGCTCGCAGTTGCCGTGGTCGGCGGTCACGAGCAACGTGGCCCCGCGCCGCTCGGCGCTCCGGACGACGCGCTCGAGGCAACGATCCACCGTCTCCACGGCCGCGACGGCCGCTGGTAGTACCCCGGAATGGCCCACCATGTCTCCGTTGGCGTAGTTGCAGAGAATGAAGTCGTGCTGTCCCGCCTCGATCGCTTTGCAGAGCACGTCGGTCACCCCCGGCGCGCTCATTTCGGGCATCAGGTCGTAGGTCGCGACCTTCTGGGACGGAACGAGCAGCCGCTCTTCTCCCGGGTACGGCCTCTCGAGGCCGCCGTTGAAGAAATAGGTGACGTGCGCGTACTTCTCCGTCTCCGCGGTGCGAAACATAGTCTTGCCGCGCTCCGACACCACCTGCGCCACGATTTCCGAGAGCACCATCGGCCCGAAGACCATGGGGAAAGCGAAAGTCACGTCGTATTGCGTCATCGTCACGAGATCGACTTTGGGTCGCACGCCGGTATCAAACCCGTCGAAGCCGTCCACGGCCAGGGCGCGCACCATCTGGCGCATGCGGTCGGCGCGGAAATTGAAGCAGAAGACCCCGTCGCCCGAGCGGATTCGCGGCGTCCCGGTAATCACGCGCGGCTTGACGAACTCGTCGGTCTCGCCGGCCTGGTAGGCGGCCCGAATGGCGCTCAGGGCATCGGGAGCGGGCGCTCCCACACCGTGCACCATCGCGTCGTACGCGAGTTTGGTGCGCTCCCACCGATTGTCGCGGTCCATCGCGTAATAGCGGCCTACCACCGTCGAAACGACGGGGGCTCGGGGCTCGGGGTTCGGGACTCGGTTCCCGCCACCTCCGAGCCCCGAACCCCGAATCCCGAGCCCCTCGACCAGCTCCTGCATGAAGCCGAGCGCCGACTGCGGCGGTGTATCGCGGCCGTCGAGCCAGGCGTGGATGGCCACGGGCAGCTCGTGGCGCCGGCCGAGCGTCACGGCCGCGAGCAGATGCTGATCGAGGGCGTGCACGCCGCCGCTGCCGATGAGGCCGAGCAAATGCAGGGTGCCGCCGCGCTGCTTCACGCGGCCGCACAGCTCCACCAGCGGCGGCAGGCGGAAGAAATCGCCCGACTGAATGGCCTGCGAGATCCGCACGATGTCCTGCGGGACGACGCGACCGGCGCCGAGGTTCAAGTGCCCCACTTCGCTGTTGCCCATCTGGCCGTCGGGAAGTCCCACGGCGAGTCCGGACGCGTTGAGGAGCGTGCGCGGCGCCCGGCTCCAGAGGCGATGCCAGACAGGAGTGTCGCCGAGCTCGACGGCGTTGCCCTCGCGGCCGGGACGAAAGCCCCAGCCGTCGAGCACGATCAGGACGACCGGGGTGCGCGGCCCACGCCTCTTTGCCATATTGGAGGGGATGCAATCTAGCCGGGCCCTCCGCGCCCTTCCAGTTGTGCTCTGGCTCGTACCCAGCCTGTCGCTCGCCGCCCAAGCGCGTTACCGCGTGACCACCGACGGGGCCTGGTTCTATCAGGAGCCGGAGGGCAAGCGTCTCGCGCGCCTGGCGCGGGGCACGATCGTCGTGGGCGGCGAGTCGCAGAACGCGTGGCAGGGCGTGACGCTCGAGGGCTGGATCTTCGCCACCTCGGTCGGGCCGACGCCCCGCGCGGGGTACGACCTCGCCGTGAGCCGCGCACCCGAGGAGAACCTGCGCTCCGCGCCCGCCGGCGCGCTGATCGCCCGGCTGCCGCAGGGATTCCTGCTCACGCGGGTCGCCGAGGGCACGGCGGGCCGCTGGGTGCACGTGACGCGCGCCGGCTGGGTGGAGAAGGCCGCGGTCGAGACCCTGGCGCAAGTCGCGACGTCAGATCCTGACTCGGGTGGACCAACTCCGGGGCCACGCCCCGGGGCTCCGGCAACCCCGGGGCAGGGCCCCGGGGTCGGTCCACCCGATACCAACTCCAGCCCCTCCGCCCCGGTGGATCCGTCCCGGGTCGAGTCCGCGCGGCGCACGGTGCTGTACCGCGCGCCCGAGGGCGCGCCGACGGGCACGTTGGCGCCGTCGGCGCCGCTGCGCGTGCTGGGACGCTCGGGCGACTGGACGCGCGTCGAGCTCGAGGGCTGGGTGAAGAGCACCGACCTGGAGATCGCGCCGCCCGGCGTCCTGATGGGGATCACGGCGGCCGAACTGCGCACCGACCCGCAGCGCTACGCGGGGCAGGTGCTGCGCTGGACGCTGCAGTACATCGCCGCGCAGCAGGCGGACGAGCTGCGCCCCGAGATCCCGAGCGGGTCGCGCTACTTCCTGGCGCGCGGGCCGCTGCCGGAACACGGGTTCGTGTACGTGATCGTGCCCGAGGCCAAACGACCCCAGCTGGAGAGCCTCTCGCCGCTGGCGACCATTCAAGTCACGGCGCGCGTGCGCACCGGCCGCACCCGGTTCCTCGGCAACCCGGTGCTCGACCTGATCAGTCTCGAGACCCTGCCATGAACGACATCCTGCGCGACCGGTTGCTGCGGAAGCTCGACGCCCTGCCCGAGGACAAGGCCTATCAAGTGCTCGACTACGTCGAGTTCCTCGAATCGAAGTACGCGGAGCGACCCGCCGGCGCGCCGGCGTTCCAGCGGGCGGCGGAAACGCTCGAAGACACGCTGCGCGCCGGCCGCGTTCCCGTGAACATCATCAGGGGAACGATGGACGCCGTGGGGAAGGCGGGCCGGCTGCTCGAGAAGGTGGCCGCGGCCGGCAAGGCGGCGGTCGAGCAGGCGTCGAAAAAGTCGGCCGACAAGGAGAAGGTTGAGGAAACACCACCCGGCCAGTAACTTTCGCCATGGGAACCTTCCGTCCGACCGTCGCCCTCACGTTCGACGATGTGCTGCTCGTGCCGCGGCATTCGAGCGTGCACCCGCGCAACGTCGACACCCGTTCCCGCTTCACCCGCAAGCTCTCCCTGCATATCCCGCTCGTCGCCGCGGCCATGGACACCGTCACCGAGTCGGAGATGGCGATCGCGATGGCGCGCGAGGGCGGCATCGGCGTGATCCACAAGAACATGCCGGTCGACCGCCAGGCCGCCGAGGTGGACCGGGTGAAGCGCAGTGAGTCGGGCATGATCCTCCACCCGATCACCCTCGGCCCCGACCGCCCGCTGCGGGAGGCGGTCCATCTGATGGAGCGGTTCCGCATCTCCGGCGTACCGATCGTGGACGACGCGGGCCGCCTGGTGGGCATCATCACCAACCGCGACCTGCAGTTCGAGCGCCAGCTCGACCGCCCGATCCGCGACGCCATGACCAAGGACCGTCTGGTGACCGCGCCCGTGGGCACCACGCTCGACGAGGCGGAGAAGACGCTCGCCAAGCACCGCATCGAGAAGCTCCCGGTCGTGGACGAGAAAGGCGTGCTGAAGGGGCTCATCCCCATCAAGGACATCTTCAAGCGGCGCCAGTTCCCCAACGCCAACAAGGATCAGCACGGCCGTCTGTGCGTCGCCGCCGCGGTGGGGGGCACGCCCGACGCGCTGG
>Ga0137398_10000424_pt1 | contig 14916 bp, 10 predicted proteins | sample czorhiz216metaG_FD_106659 | JGI IMG/M metagenome (GOLD analysis project Ga0137398, IMG submission 106659) | Vadose zone soil microbial communities from Angelo Coast Range Reserve, California, USA - czorhiz2.16 metaG | ecosystem: Environmental > Terrestrial > Soil > Vadose zone | place: USA...
GTGATGTACGAGCAGTACCTGCGGGATCCCGCCTCGGTAGACGAGGAGTGGCGGAAGCTGTTCGATAACGGAAAGTCCGCCGACCTTCCGATCATCCCGACCAGCCGCGAGGACGTGCTCTCGGGAAGCGGGATGCGGGATGCGGGAAGCGTCCCCGCCACCACACCCACGCCTCCCGCATCTCGCATCCCGCATCCCGGCCTCACGCCGATCGTCGGGCCCGCCGCTCGCCTGGCCCAGAACATGACCGACTCGCTCTCCGTCCCGACTGCGACGTCGTTCCGCGACATCCCGGTGGACCTGCTCGACGCGCGCCGCAAAGAGCTCAACGCGCAGCTCGCGGCGGCCGGCAAGAAGGTCTCCTTCACTCATCTGCTCGGCTTCGCCATCGTGCGCGCGGCGCGCGAGTACCCGGTGATGACCCATGCCTTCCAGGAAGTCGAGGGCAAACCCCACCGGCTCGACCCCCACGGCGTCAACCTCGGCCTCGCGGTGGACGTGGAGAAGAAGGACGGCAGCCGCGCCCTCGTGGTTCCGGTGATCAAGCATGCCGCGGCCATGGACTTCGCGACGTTTCACGCCACGTACGAGACGCTGGTCGAGAAGGCCCGCGCCAACCGGCTGCTGCCCGACGACTACGCGGGCGCGACCATCACGCTCACCAATCCCGGCACGCTCGGTACCGTGGCCTCGGTGCCGCGCCTCATGAAGGGACAGGGGTCGATCATCGCCACGGGCGCGATCCGCCAGGTCGGGGCCGCCAGGATCATGACGCTCACCTCGACTTACGACCACCGCATCATCCAGGGGGCGGAGTCGGGGATGTTTCTCCGCAAACTGGACTCCCTGCTCCAGGGAGAAGACCGGTTCTACGAGCAGGTGGCGGAGACTCTGGCAATCACGGGGCTCGGGGCTCGGGATTCGGGACTCGGAACCACGACGGCGCGGGCACTCCCGAGCCCCGAGTCCCGAGCCCCGAGTCCCGACGAGTTGAAGCACGTCGCCGCCGCGATGGCCTTGGTGAAAGCCATCCGCAATTTCGGCCATCTCGCCGCGCGGCTCGACCCGCTCGGCTCGGACCCGCCCGGCGATCCAGCGCTCGACCCCGGGCCCTTGGGCCTGGGCCCCGAGATCATGGCGCGGATCCCCGCCGAGCTGCTGCGCATCTACGTGCCCGGCCGGACCCTCGCCGAGGCGTATCCCCGTCTGCAGCAGACGTACTGCGGCACGATCTCCTACGAAGTCGAGCACATCGGCAGCCACCAGGAGCGCGTGTGGCTGCGGCAGGTGATCGAGTCGGGCGAGCACCGCCGTCCGCTGGCCGCGGACGAGAAGAGGAAACTGCTGTCCCGGCTCACGGCGGTGGAGACGCTCGAGCGCTTCCTCCACAAGGCCTATCTCGGCCAGAAGCGGTTTTCGATCGAGGGTCTCGACGCACTCGTCCCGATCCTCGATCAGACGGTCGAGCTGGCGGGCGCGAGCGGGGCGCGCCGCGTGGTGCTCGGCATGGCCCACCGCGGCCGGCTGAACGTGCTCGCTCACATCGTGGGGCTGCCCTATGAAACGATCTTCGCCGAGTTCGAGGGCGGGCGGCACGTGGAAGAAACGCTCACCCCCGAGGGCGGCACGGGTGACGTGAAGTACCATCACGGCGCCGACGGCGTGTACCAGACCGCCGCGGGCAAGCCGGTCAACATCACGCTCAGTCCCAACCCGAGCCATCTCGAAGCGGTGAACCCGGTTGTCGAGGGCCGGGCGCGCGCCAATCAGACGAACCGCCGCGGCAAAGACGCGATCCACGACGGAAGCGTGGCGCTTCCTGTGCTGATTCACGGTGACGCATCCTTCGCCGCGCAGGGCGTCGTCGCGGAGACCTTCAACTTGGCGCGGCTCAAGGGCTACACCACGGGCGGCACGATTCACCTGATCGCCAACAACCAGCTCGGGTTCACCACCGACCCGAAGGAAGGGCGCTCCACCGACTACTCGAGCGATCTGGCGAAGGGCTTCGACGTGCCCATCATCCACGTCAATGCCGACGACCCCGAGGCCTGCCTCGCCGCGGCGCGGCTCGCCATCATGTACCGCGAGAAATTCCACGGCGACGTGGTGATCGACGCCGTCGGTTACCGGCGCCACGGTCACAACGAAGGGGACGAGCCCGCCTACACCCAGCCCGTGATGTACGAGCGAATCAAGCAGACGCCCACCGTCAGGCAACGCTACGCCGATCAGCTGGCCCGAGAGGGCGTGGTGGACGCGGCCGCCGCGACAGCCGAAGCAGAGCAGATGTACCAGCGGCTCACCGACGTCCAGCAGTCGCTCAAGGCGAATCTGCGTGAGGCGGGCGCCGGCGAGGAGCCGCAGCGGATTTCGGGGGCGTACAGCCCGACCTCAGAGCCCGAGACGGCCGTATCGACGTCGCTGCTCACGACGCTGAACGAGCAGCTGCTCCAGGTGCCCGAGGGGTTCACGGTCATCCCGAAGCTCAGGAAACAGCTGGAGCGGCGACGCGCGGCGCTCACCGCCGGCGAAATCGACTGGGCGCACGCCGAGGCGCTGGCGTTCGCGTCGCTCGTGGTCGAGGGCTCGGCGATCCGCCTCACCGGGCAGGACACGGAGCGGGGCACGTTCAGCCAGCGGCACCTGGTGCTGCACGACGCGGGAGACGGGCGCCGCTACGCGCCGATCCAGAATCTTCCCGGCGCCCGCGCCCCGTTCGAGCTGCACAACAGCCCGCTCTCGGAGTTCGCCTGTCTCGGCTTCGAGTATGGCTACGCCGCCGCGGCGCCCGAGGCGCTGGTGTTGTGGGAGGCCCAGTACGGCGACTTCACGAACGGCGGCGAGGTAATCATCGACCAGTTCCTCATCGCCGGCCTCGCCAAGTGGGGGCAGACGTCACGCCTCACGCTGCTCCTGCCGCACGGCTACGAGGGCCAGGGGCCCGAGCACTCGAGCGCCCGGATCGAGCGCTTCCTCGCACTCGGCGCCGACGGGAATCTGCGCATCGCCAACTGCACCACCCCGGCACAGTACTTCCACCTGCTGCGGCGCCAGGCACGCCACGCGGAATTGCGACCGCTGGTCCTCTTCACGCCGAAGAGCCTGCTGCGGCTTCCCCAGGCGACGGTGCGGCTCGAGGACCTGACCGGCGGGACCTTCCGGCCCGTGCTGGACGACCCGGACGGCGCCCGCCGCCGGGACGCGACGCGGCTGGTGCTGTGCAGCGGCAAGGTCTACTACGACTTGCTGCTGTCGCCGCGGCGCGCGGCGGCAGCCCATGTGGCGATCGGCCGCGTGGAGCTCCTCTACCCCTTCCCGAAGCCCGAGCTCGCGGACCTGATCAGGCAGTATCCCAAGATCACCGAGATCGTCTGGGTGCAGGAGGAGCCCCGCAACATGGGGCCGCAGAAGTTCATGCTGCCGCAACTGCGCGAGCTGGTCGGGGAGGGCGTGACGGTGCGCGACATCGGGCGGCCGGAGCGGTCGAGCCCGGCCGAGGGCTACCCCGCGGCGCACCAGGTGGAGCAGGCGCGGATCGTGGGGGCGGCGTTCAGTCCGCCCTCTCGCTAACTTTTCCTCCAATGGACACCGCCTCCACTCTCCGGACCCGCCAGTCGCGCGAGTCCGTCGTCATCCGCTTCGCGGGCGACTCGGGCGACGGCATGCAGGTGACGGGGACGCGCTTTACCGTCGAAACGGCCCTCGCCGGCAACGACCTCACGACCTTCCCCGATTTCCCCGCCGAGATCCGCGCCCCCGCGGGGACGACGTACGGCGTGTCGGCGTTCCAAATCCAGTTCGGGGCGCGCGACGTCGTGACTCCGGGCGACGCCGTCGACGTACTCGTGGCCATGAACCCGGCCGCCCTCAAGGTCGAAGTGAAGGACCTGCGCCGCGGCGGGACCATCCTGGTCGATACGGGCGCCTTTACCGCGCGCAACCTCACCAAGGCGGGCTTCCCCGCTAACCCGCTCGAGGACGGCTCGCTCGCTCCCTACCAGGTCCTGACGTTCGACATCACGCGGCTCACGACGGAAGCGGTCAAACCGTTCGGCCTTTCGAGCCGCGAGGCGCACCGCTGCCGCAACATGTGGGCGCTCGGCCTGATGCTGTGGATGTACGGCCGCGACCGCCAGGCGACGACCGAGTGGCTGCACCGCAAGTTCGCCGACCGGCCCGAGATCGCCCAGGCCAACGTCGCGGCCGTGAATGCCGGCCATGCGTTCGGCGAGACCGCCGAAATGTCGGAGCATCTCGTGGGGTACACGGTCCCGAGCGCCCCCGCCGCGCCGGGCCGCTACCGCACCGTGAGCGGGACGGAGGCGCTCGCCTGGGGTCTCATCGCGGGCATGCGCGGCGCCGGGCTCGAGCGAATGATCTTCGCGGGCTACCCCATCACGCCCGCCTCGCTCCTGCTCCACACCCTGGCGAACCTCAAGGCGTACGGCGTCGTCACCTTCCAGGCGGAGGACGAGATCGCCGCGATCGGTGCCGCGATCGGTGCGGCGTACAGCGGAGCGCTGGGGGTCACCTCGAGCTCCGGCCCCGGGATGGCGCTCAAGACCGAGATGCTCGGGCTCGCGATCGCCACCGAGCTGCCGATCGTGGTGATCAATTCGCAGCGCGCCGGGCCGTCCACCGGCATGCCGACCAAGGCCGAGCAGTCCGACCTGTTTCAGGCGGTCCACGGCCGGAACGCGGATGCGCCCCTCGCCGTGATCGCGGCGGCCACGGCCGTGGATTGCTTCGACGTGGCGATCGAAGCCGTGCGCATCGCCACGACGTACATGACCCCGGTCATCGTGCTCACCGACGCCTACCTTGCGCACGCGGCCGAGCCCTGGCGCCTGCCCGACGCGTCGGCCCTGCCGCGGTTCCCGGTGCGATTCCGGACCGATCCCACGGGCTTCCACCCGTTCCTGCGCGACGCGGCCACACTGGCGCGGGCGTGGGCCGTGCCCGGAACGCCGGGGCTCGAGCACCGCATCGGCGGGCTCGAGAAGGATTACGACACGGGGCACATCTCCTACGATCCCGACAACCACGCGCGCATGACCCGCACTCGCGCGGCCAAGATTGCCGGAATCGCGAACGGCATCCCGGCCCAGGGCGTGGCCCTCGGCGAGGATCACGGCGCCCTCGCGGTGGTGGGATGGGGCTCGACGTATGGCGCGATCCATCGGGCGGTGAGCGAGGCGCGTGAGGAAGGCGGCGACGTCTCGCACATCCACCTGCGCTACCTGAACCCGTTCCCGCGGAACCTGGGCGAGCTGCTCTCGCGGTTCGACCGGATTCTCGTGCCGGAGCTGAACGACGGCCAACTGGTGCAGCTGTTGCGGGCGGCGTATCTCGTGCCCGCGCAGGGGCTCTCCAAAGTCCAGGGCAAGCCGTTCAAGGTGTCGGAGATACTCGAGGCGATCCGGTGACAGTCACGACGATCACCGATGCCGAGCTCACGCCCAAGGATTACGCCTCGGACCAGGAAGTCCGCTGGTGCCCGGGGTGCGGTGACTACGCGATTCTCAAAGCGGTGCAAAAGGCGCTGGCGGAGCTGGGCGCGCCGCGCGAGCGCACGGTGTTCGTGTCGGGCATCGGGTGCGCGGCGCGCTTCCCCTACTACCTGTCCACCTACGGGTTCCACACGATTCACGGGCGCGCCCCCGCGATCGCCACCGGCGTCAAGCTCGCCAATCCCGCGCTCGACGTGTGGGTCGTCACCGGCGACGGCGACGGTCTCTCGATCGGCGGCAACCACATGCTGCACGCGCTGCGACGCAACGTGGACCTGCAGATCATCCTCTTCAACAACGAGATCTACGGCCTCACCAAGGGGCAGTACTCGCCCACCTCGCGGCGCGGCACGCACTCCCCCTCCACGCCGCAGGGCTCGATCGAGGCCCCCGTGTCGCCGTGCGCGTTCGCCCTCGGCGCCGGCGCGCGTTTCGTCGCCCGGGCCGTGGATACCCAGCAGCCCGACGTCGTGGCCGTACTGAAACGAGCGCACGGGCATCGCGGGGCGTCGTTCGTCGAGATCTTCCAGAACTGCGTTGTCTTTAACGACGGGGTGTTCGATCATTTCACGTCGAAAGACGTGGCCAGCGACGCGCAGCTCCACGTCGAGCACGGCAAGCCGCTGCTGTTCGGACCGAAGCGCGAGCGCGGCCTGCGCCTCAAGCCCGGAACGGTCGCGCTCGAAGTCGTGACGGTGGACGAGGGCGGCGTGCCGCCCGGTGACATCCTGCTGCACGACGAGACCAACCGCGCGCTGGCGCAGCTGCTCGCGGCGCTCGAGCCCCCGACGTTTCCCGTGGCGCTGGGCGTGCTGTACTGCAATCCCGCGACGTCTTACGAAGCGGACGTGTACGCCCAAGCGCGGGCCGCGGGCCTCACCGGCGAGCCCGCCGACCTCGGGGCGCTGCTGCGCCGCGAGGGGACGTGGACCGTCACGGAGTGAGGGCGAGGCCGACCTACCCGACCCTCCTGCTCGTCATCAGCACGACTGTCTTCCAGATCGACGGTGCCTGGTCCCGCGTCGCGCCATTGCCCCAGCCGATGCAGGAGCTCTCCGCCGCGACGCTGCATGGGCGGATCTACGTCGCCGGCGGCATCGACCGGAGCAATCACGCCAGCGCCGCCGCGTTCCGCTACGATCCCACAGCGAACCGCTGGGCGCGGATCGCCGACCTCCCCGCGCCCCGTCACCACATGCCCCTCGCCGTGGTGGGCGACACGCTGTACGCCGTCGGCGGTCTCACCGGTGAGAGCTTCGTCCCGGAAAACACGCTCTGGCTCTACCGCGAGGACGCGAACCACTGGGAGCCGCGCGCCGCGCTGCCGGCGCCGCGCGGCGCGTCCGGCGCCGCGGCGGTGAGCGGTAAGCTGATCGTCGTCGGTGGCTGGGGCCTCAACCGCCGTCTGGTGCAGGCGACGGCGATCTACGATCCCGCGGTCGACCGCTGGCGCGACGGCGCGGCGATACCGACACCCCGCGACCACCTCGCCGCGGCGGCCGTGAACGGCCTGGTGTACGCGATCGGGGGTCGGCCGCTCGACCCCGACCGCAACTACGACGTCGTCGAAGCATACGACCCGGCGGCCGACCGGTGGACGACTCGGGCCGCGATGCCGAGCCGGCGCGGCGGTCTCGCGGCGGCGGCGCTCGACGGGACCGTGCACACGGTCGGCGGCGAGAGCCGCAGCGGGGTGTTCGCGAACCACGAGGTCTACGACGCCGCGACGGACCGCTGGAGCACCGCGCCGGCGCTGCCGCTCGCCCGTCACGGGCTCGCCGCCGCCGCGCTCGGCGGACGCCTCTACGTGATCGGCGGCGGGCCCAGAGCGGGCTTCGCGCAGACGGACGCCGTCGACGTGTTCGTGCCCTGACATGCCGGCGATCCAGGCCGTCGCGCGCTACGCCGTGATCGGCATGTTCGCCGTGAGTCTCGTCGTCGCGCTCGCCTCCTGGCTGGTGCGCACCCAGCGGCTGTCGCCGTTCGGGGCTCTGGGGCGCGCTCTGCGCGCGGCCAGCGAGCCGCTCATCCGACCCGTCGAGCGGCGACTCGTGCGCGCGGGAGGGAACCCGGTGCACGCGGGATGGTGGCTGGTCGTCGGTGTCGCGGCCGCGGGCGTAGTCCTGTTGTCGCTCTTGAACTGGCTGGCGGGGACGCTGTACGGCGCCGGCGCAGCGTTCGCGGGCGGCCCGCGCGTTGCGCTGGGATTTCTCATCGTCGCCGCGTACAACGTCGTGTTCGTGGCGCTGGTGGTGCGGGTGGTAGCGAGCTGGTTCGGCCGGTTCCGCTACACCTGGTGGCTGCGGCCGGCCTACGTCCTCACCGACTGGGTGGTCGAGCCGATCCGCCGTCTGCTCCCGCCCGGCGGAACGCTCGACTGGAGCCCCCTCGCCGCCTGGCTCGCGCTCTGGGTGCTGAAGCAGGTCCTGCTGGCCATCGTCGGGCTGTGACCCATACTGCCTGAGGGAACGCGATGAAGCTGCTGAAGACACTGGTCAACCTCGTGGTCGCGACTGTCGTCAGTGCCCTGGGGAGCAAGCTGTTCGGTGCCTGGGGAATGATCCTCGGTTTCGTCGCCGGGGGGCTCGCCGCCTGGTGGGTGGCGCGGCGGGTGTTCGATTGATCGGTCGAGCGTTGTCCGTTATCCGTGGCGCCTGACGGGCGTTTACGGATCAGGGATACCGGATGACGGCTGACCGTGCTTGAAGATCCGAAACAGGTAGGCGAGCGACGGAAACAAGACCAGCGCGCCCAGCGCTACGGCTCCGAGGGCGAGCCGCAGCGTCGCGGCGGGCGCCGCGGCGTCCGCGATGGTCAGATCCGGCGGGATGACGTAGGGATACTGCCCGAACGCCCAGCCCCACAGAATGAGAGAGACCTGCGCGGCCGCGGCGACCCGGGCGAGGCGCCAGCGGCGAACCCACAACGCCGCGAGCGCGGTCACGGCGCACGCGGCCGTGAGCAGATGCAGCGGTACTGCCCACGCGGCAAGAATCAACCCTTCACGCATCGGCGGGGCGTAGCCACGGGAGAGCAGCAGCGCGAGGGCGGCGGCGCAGAACAGCGCCACGCCCGCTCCCAGCGCCCGCCGCCGGAAATCGTCCTCTAGCTCCTGTTCCCGCGCCTCGAGCGTGAGGTAGACCGCCGCGAGAAACGCGAACGCGATCAGGGCGAACAGACCCACGGACAGCGTGAACGGATTCAGCCACGGCCGGACGTAGGTGGCGACGAACCCGTCCCCCATCCCCCGTCCCCCGTCCCCCACCGCGCCCGCCGCGATCGCCCCGACGGTGGTGCCGAGGAGCAGCGGCGTGATCAGACTCGCAATCGCGAAGGTCACGCCCCAGTGGCGCAGCTCTTCGTCCTCCGCACCGCCGTAGCGCCAGAAGGTGAACGCCGAGCCCCGCAACACGATGCCGATCAGCACGAGCGAGAGCGGGATATGCAGCAGCGTGCCGAGCCGTGCAAACGCGGGCGGGAAGCAGGTGAACAGCAGCACCACCGCGAGGATCAGCCAGACGTGATTCGCCTCCCACACGGGACCGATCGCTTCGGCGATGAGCTCGCGATGGCGCTGTTTGCGCGGGCCGGAAGCCAGCAGGCCCCACACGCCGCCACCGAAATCGGCGCCGCCGAGCAAGGCGTAGCCGTTGAGCGCGACGAAAATGATTCCGGCGAGCACATCGGCGAGGCTCATGTGCTGCGCAGGATCTGCCGGTACAGGAGCCAGCACACGATCACACCGAGGAAGCAATACAGCAGCGTGAACGTCACGAACGGGACGACCAGGCCGGGCATCGGCGTGACCGCATCGCGCGTCCGCAAGACACCGTGGATCACCCACGGCTGCCGACCCAGCTCGGTCACCATCCATCCCGCCTCCACGGCGAGGAACCCCATCGGCGTCGCGAGCACGACGGCCCGCATCAAGCCGCGGTGGTGCGCCAGGTCGTTGCGGCGCCACGCGAGCCACGCCGCCCACAGGGCGACCAGCGCCAGGTACGTGCCGACCGCGACCATCAGGTCGAACGAGAAGTGCACGGCGCGCACGTTGGGCCACAGCTCGGGCGCGACGGTATCGAGCCCTTTCACCTCGGCATGCGGATCGTGAAACGCGAGCAGCGACAGGGCATAGGGGATCTCGATCGCAAAGCGCGTCTCGCCCGCTGCGGGGTCCGGCCAGCCGCCGATGGTGAGCGGCGCGCCGTGCTGGGTCGTGAACAGCGCCTCCGCCGCGGCCAGCTTGACGGGCTGGTCGCGCGCGAGATGGTGGGCGGACAGGTCGCCCGAGACCGGCCGGAGGACCGCGGCGGGCGCGCCTACGATCAGCGCGATCTCGAGGGCGCGACGGTGGAAAGCGTTCGCCGGGTCTTTGAGGGGGAAAAACGCGTGGATCCCCGCCACCCCGAACCCGGCGGCGGCGTAGGCCGCGAGGGTCATGTGCAACGCCTGCGGGAACGCGGCCGGGCTGGCCATCGCCGCGATGGGGTCGACGTTCACGACGCGACCGTCGACCAGCTGGAAGCCGGTCGGCGCGTTCATCCACGCGTTGGCCAGCACGACGAAGATCCCCGATGCCGTGCCGCTCGCCGCCACCGCCACACCGGCACCGAGGTGCGCCCGCGGGGAGATGCGGTCCCACCCGTACAGATAGACGCCCAGGAAAATCGCCTCGGTGAAGAACGCGAACCCTTCGAGTGAGAACGGCATGCCGATGATGGACCCGGCGAACCGCATGAAGCCCGGCCACAACAGCCCCAGCTCGAACGACAGCACCGTCCCCGAGACGGCGCCGACGGCGAAGAGAATCGCGGTGCCCCGCGCCCAGCGCTTCGCGAGCTCGAGGTAGATCGCTTGCCCCGTCACCCGCCAGCGCCGCTCCGCCACCACCATCATGACGGGCATGGCGATGCCGACGACTGCGAACACGATGTGAAAGGCGAGCGAGACGCCCATCTGCGAGCGGGCGGCGAGCAGATCAGACATGCTACCGGAGCTTGGCCAACCGATCGCGAATTGCTTCGTTGTTCGAGAATTCCGCGCTCATACCTTGCAGCAGCAGCCTCGCCGAGTCCGGCGCCCCGGCTGCCGCGAGGGCATCCGCGCGCAGCAGCCCGACCCGTAACCGCAGGAACCTGCTGTCGGGCGTCGCGGGAAACCATTTGAGCGCCGCCAGCGCGCCCTTGCCGTCGTGCCTGTCCACGATGAGCGACTCCACGGTCAGGAGGCGGACCGCTGTGTCGTCGGGATAGCGCTGTGCCAACTCGCCGATGAGCTGTGCCGCGTCGGTTGCCTTCCCCGCGCGACGGTCCGCCATCGCCTGGTGATAGAGTCCCGCCATGAGCAGGTGGCCGATGTCGGCGGGATCACCGCTCCGGATCCCCACGCCACCGGCGTAGCCGTAGACCAGGTCCCCGCCCTTGTCGCCCGCCTGGTACAGGGCGTACGCGCCGGCGAGTCCGGCAAGTCCGGAGGCGACCAGGACCGTGCGCTGATACTTCGCGTAGGGCGAGCGCCGGACGGCGAGCGCCACGATCTCGAGGAGGGCGACGGCGAGGAAGATGTTGCGCGTGCGCGTCCCCCACTCTTCGTGGTCCTGGACGGCCGCACGGGCGCCGGGCACGCGCTCGACCGGCCCGTGCGCCGCGAGACCCGATTGCACGGCCAGCACCGCGGCCGCCGTGCCGATGAGCAGCAGCACCGCGGCAGCCGGTCCCATGAACCCGAGCCGGCCCGAGCCGACAAAGGAGAGCCAGCGGAACACGACGCCGCAGAACAGCAGGGCGATGACGAAGTGGACGATCTCGGGATGCAGCGGGGCGAGCGCGGGCATGGCGTAAGATACGTGAGACGCGCTAGATTTCGAGCGACAACGGATTCCGTGGTGATTTGCGGCTTATTGCAGCCACGTTAAACAATTCGCTAAAACGCCAGGATGACCATCACCCTCCGCGACCTCCTGAATGACGGCAAAGTCCACGTCCTCGACGGGGCGATGGGCACCATGCTGTATGCCAAGGGCTTCTTCCTCAACGTGTGCTACGACGAGCTGAGCGTGAAACAGCCCAAGCTCGTCCAGGAAGTGCACGAGGCCTACGTACGCGCCGGGGCGGAGATCCTCGAGACCAACACCTTCGGCGCCAACCCGGTGAAGCTCCGCAACTACGGGCTCGCCGACGACACCGAGCAGATCAACCGGATGGCGGCCGAGTTGGCCCGCAAGGCGAGCGCCGGCCGGGCCAGCGTCGTGGGCGCCATCGGGCCGCTCGGCGTGCGGCTCGAGCCGTTCGGCGCGCTGTCGCGCGAGGAGGCGTTCGCCCACTTCCAGCGACAGGTGCAGGGCCTCCTGGCGGGCGGCGTGGACGGGTTCATCCTGGAGACGTTCTCCGACGTGGACGAGATCCACCAGGCGCTGCGGGCCGTTCGGAGCATCTCCGATCTCCCGATCATCGCCCAGATGACGATCGGCGACGACGGCCTCACGCATTACGGCACGGCGCCGGAGACCTTCGCCCAGCAGCTCGACGAGTGGGGCGCCGACGTGATCGGCGTGAACTGCTCGGTCGGGCCCGCGGGAGTCCTCGAAGCGGTCGAGAAGCTGGTGAAGGCGACCGATCGACCCATCTCCGGGGTGCCCAACGCCGGGCTGCCCAAGGATGTGGGCGACCGCAAGATCTATCTCGCGTCGCCCGAGTACATGGCGAGCTACGCCCGCCGCATGATCGAGGCCGGGGCGCGCATCGTGGGCGGCTGCTGCGGCACCACGCCCGAGCACATCAAGAAGATCCGCGACTACGTGGCGAGCGTGGTGCCGCGTCACCAGCCCGTGGTGCACTCACGCGAGACCATCGCGCCCCCCGCGGGTGTGGAGGAGGTGCCGCTGGCCGCACGCTCGCGCTGGGGGGCCAAACTGGCCGCGGGCAAGCTGGTCACGAGCGTGGAAATCGTGCCGCCCAAGGGCGTGGACCCCACGCCTATGCTCGCGCAATGCCGCGCCCTCAAGGCGGCGGGGGTAGACGCGGTGAACGTCCCGGACGGCCCCCGGGCGCAGAGCCGCATGGGCGTGCTCCCGTCGGCCATCTTGATTCAAAAAGAAGTGGGGATGGAGACCGTCATCCACTACTGCTGCCGCGACCGCAACCTGCTCGGCATGTTGTCCGACATTCTGGGCGCGCACGCGGCGGGGCTGCGCAACATTCTCATCATCACCGGCGATCCGCCCAAGATGGGCCCCTACCCCGAGGCCACGGCCGTCTTCGATATCGACTCGATCGGCCTCACGAACCTCGTGTACCGCCTGAACCACGGGCTCGACCCCGGCAACAATCCGATCGGCGCGCCCACCAGCTGGGCGATCGGCGTCGGGGTGAACCCCGGGGCGGTGGAGCTCGATCGCGAGCTGTCGCGGTTCCATTGGAAGGTGGACGCCGGCGCGGAGTTCGCGGTGACGCAGCCGGTGTTCGACGTGCGCCAGCTGGAGAGCTTTCTGAAACGGGTGGAAGCGTATCGCATCCCGATCGTGGCGGGGATCTGGCCGCTCATCAGCTTGCGCAATGCGGAGTTCCTGGCGAACGAGGTCCCGGGTGTCGTGGTGCCGGCCGAGGTGCTGGAGCGCATGCGCCGGGCGCAGGAGAAAGGGAAGGAAGCCGCGCTCGCCGAGGGTGTGAAGATCGCGCGCGAGATGTTTCAGCAGGTGAAGGGGAGCGTCCAGGGGGTGCAGGTGAGCGCGCCGTTCGGGCGGGTAGAGGTAGCCTTGGAGGTGTTCGGCTAGCGGTGAGGCCACGCCGTATCCCAGATTAGTATCCCATGGGGTCGTGGCTCCCCCTCCCCCTCCGCTGGCGCCTCGTCGCGCCGACCCTGGCCGTCCTCGCGGGGGCGCCGGGTTTCGCCGGCGCGCAGGATTCCTCGCTCGCCCGCCTCATCCATCGGACGCGGCTCGAGAACGGGCTTGAGGTGATCACCGTCGAAAACAACGCGGTGCCGCTGGCCACCGTGCTGCTCGCGGTGCGCAACGGCGCCTTCACCCAAGACTCCGCCGATCAGGGCATGGCACATCTCTACGAGCACTTGCTGTTTCGCTCGTACGGTGGCGGCAGGCCCGACGCGTTCGGCATCGAAGTCTCACGTCTGAACGGCCGTTACAACGGCGCCACCTCCCAGGAGGTCGTCTACTACCACGTTGCAGTCCCGTCCCGGAACGTGGAACAGGGCATCAAGCTCGTGGCCCGGTTGGTCCGGGACGCGCGCTTTTCGAATGGCGACCTCAAGGCCGAGCGACCGGTCGTCCTGGACGAGCTGCAGCGCGACGAGTCCGACCCGGAGGAGCAGCTCCAGCGGCACGTGGACCGGATGCTGTGGGGCGCGTCTTGGTGCCGCAAGGACGTGCGGGGCGACAGCACCTCCCTCGCCGGCGTTACGCTCGATCGCCTGAAGCAGACGTACGCGCGCTATTACCTCCCCAACAACTCGGCCCTGATCGTGACCGGCGACGTGTCGAGCGATCGCGTGTTCGAGCAGGCCCGCGACGCGTTCCGGGACTGGCGGTCGGGGTCCGATCCGTTCGTGGACCACCCGATTCCGCCCATCGCCCAACGCTCGACCAGCACGGCCGTGGTCGTCGCGGCCGACGTGCGCGACGTCACCATCCGCGTCGCCCTGCAAGGTCCGGGCGTGGGCACGGACACCGCCGCGACATACGCCGCCGATGCGTTGTTCGACGTGCTCGACGATCCGGCCTCCGCGTTCCAGCACCGGCTGGTCGGCCAGGGGCCGTTTCAGTCGGTGTCGGGCCATTACGTCACGCTGGACCACACCGGGCCGATCGAGATCGTAGGGAAGACCACCTCCGAGCGGGCGGAGGAAGCCCTGACGGATTTGTTCGACGAGCTCGAGAGCCTCGACGGGCTCGAAGGCGTGAGCGAGGAGGACCTCGCGATCGCCAGGAAGCATCGTCAGGTCTCGACGGCGCTGACGCTGGAGGAGACGGCCCTGCTGGCACCGCAGCTGGCCCACTGGTGGGCCAGCGCCGGGCTCGACTATTACCTGGGCTACCACGTGCGCATGGCCGCGCAGACGGTGGACGACCTGCGACGGTTCGCGCGCGCCTACATCGTCGGACGGCCGCGGGTGATCGGTGTGCTCGCCCCGCCCGAGACGACGGAACAGGTGGCCGCGGCCCTGCGGCGCGGCGTGGCTCGCGCGCGATGAGCGCCGTGACCGCGCTCTACGCGCGTGGGACCATCGCCGTCAGCCTGCTGGTCGCGGCGCGGGGCGGCGCGTCCGCCCCGCAACTCGACCCGTCCAGCGGGCCCGCGGATACCCTCACCACCTCCTACGTGGCGTCCGGCATCCGGGTGATCCAGCGCTCGTCCCCGGCGCACGACGTCGTCGCGATGCGCCTCTA
>Ga0137398_10000425_pt1 | contig 14910 bp, 22 predicted proteins | sample czorhiz216metaG_FD_106659 | JGI IMG/M metagenome (GOLD analysis project Ga0137398, IMG submission 106659) | Vadose zone soil microbial communities from Angelo Coast Range Reserve, California, USA - czorhiz2.16 metaG | ecosystem: Environmental > Terrestrial > Soil > Vadose zone | place: USA...
GGCTCGTAAATCGGCATCTCGCCGCGCAACAGCCGCTCGATCTTGCCGGTGTCCTTGTCGACGCAGGTGACGTTCACCCCGAATTCCGAAAAGCACGCTCCCGAGACGAGGCCGACATACCCTGTCCCGATCATCGCAACGCGCATCAGCGTGAACTCCCCTGGCTGAACCCATTCGGCGCCGTCGTCGCATCTCGCGCGCGGCCGACAACCACGGAATAGTAACCGATTTTCCCTCGACCGGTCCCGCAAACATGGGGCGGCACGGACCCACCGATCGTGGCCTATGTCTATGCCCCGGATCGAAAAGCGGCGCGGCCGATTGCTCACCTCGCCGGTTTCTCTGGCGTGCTGCAGGTCGACGGCTATGCCGGCTACAAGGTGCTGGCCGAACGGGGCAATGTGCAGCTTGCCTTCTGCTGGAGCCATGTCCGTCGGCACTTTTACGAACTCGCCCAGGCCGGCGCCGCGCCGATCGCCTCCGAAGCCCTGACGCGCATTGCCGCCCTCTACCGGGGCGAGATCCGCGGCCGCTCCGCCGAGGAGCGCCACGCTGTTCGGCAACAGCGCGGCCTTCCGCTGGTCGAGGCATTCCAACCCTGGCTGCGTGAGAAACTGTCGCTGATCAGCCAAAAGACCAAACTGGCCGAAGCCATCCGCTACGCCCTGTCGCGCTGGGCAGGCCTGTGCCTGTTTCTCGAGGACGGCCGGATCGAAATCGACAACAATGTGGTCGAGCGAGCCATTCGGCCGATTGCCCTCACGCGCAAAAACGCCCTCTTCGCCGGCTCCGATGGCGGCGCCGAGCATTGGGCGGTCATCGCCTCACTGATCGAAAGCTGCAAGCTCCTCGGCGTCGAGCCGCACGGCTATCTCGCCGACGTCATTACCCGCATCGTCAACGGACACCCCCAACCCCGCCTCGATGAGCTGATGCCCTGGGTATACCCCCCTCACCTCATGCCTCAGCTGCAGATCGTGGCCTGACAACAGCGCTTACGCTTCAACCGCCGCGATATAGTCTTCGAGCACGAGGTGATGGAATGGTCGAACGTGAGTCCCGCCAGTCAGCGGCGATGCAGTTCGGTCCAGGCCGGCCGACCATAGCGGCAGCCCTGGCGCAGCAAAATCCGGAGAGCTGCTGGCGCGCCCGGCGCAGGCTGTGCACCGCGTCGAGCCGCGCCCGCACCAGATCGTGCATCGCCTCGTGCCGGGCATCGGGAACCCACACCGCCGTCAACTCGCCCGCCCGGTGCAGCTTGGCCAGGCTGGCGGCATCCCGTCGGTCCGTCTTGACCCGGTCGCCCGCCCGCTTCGGGATCAGCGAGGGCGCCACCACGATGCACTCATGCCCCTGGGTCGACAATCGACGTTGAATGCCATAACCGCACGGCCCCGCCTCGTAGCAAAACCGCAGGGTCATCCCCTCGCCGCCAAGCTTGCGCAGCAGACGGTCCAGCGCCGTCGCGGTGTTTGCGATCCGGCCGTACTCCCGCACCTCGCCCCGCAGGCCACCCGATGCCACCGCGACAACGATGCTTTCCTTGTGAACATCAAGTCCAACGTAGGTGATACGATCCGCCATGACCCGTCTCCTATGCATGAGGCTCCGCACCGGTCTATCCGGTGCAACCCTCGTTACCTGCATACCGTGAGACGGGTCGCCCCATACTCAGGCGGACATGGTGGTCTAGATTGTGGCGAACAGAGCGCCGATATTAGAGGGCGTGGCTAGGGTAGCCTCCGAAAACCCGGTTCCTACGCCGGGGTTGCCGCGTGACCGTACAAAATAGAGGCAACAAGCACGGGCCTATATCCGTATGACCGACGAGAACAGCGACCGCAGTGACGTCGGCCAAACGGAGTCGCTTCGAAAACAAGCGGCCCAGGGCACGATGCCGTTCTTCTCAGTCATTATTGCGACGCGCGATCGGCCGGCCTTATTTCGCCGAGCGCTCGAATCTGTTCTCGTTCAGTCGAGCGCGGACATAGAGATTATTGTCATCAACGACAGCTCTACTATCGAACATCAGCGCGAGTATGACCCCATCCTTCGCGCTGCTGAGTCGAGCTGCGCACGTTCATTCGACCTCGCTCCCCGACCCAAAGGTCATGGAGGCAGCTATGTGCGCAATTTCGGTGCCGCACACGCAAACGCTCCCTATCTCTGCTTCCTCGACGACGACGATTACTGGACCGACCCTAACCATCTCGGCCGAGCCCAGGCCCTAATCGCGGGTACTGGCGCGTTTGTCGATCTATACATGACAAATCAGGCTGCTTTCCTGCACGATAAGCAACAGCTCGGTCCAATCTGGCTCGAGGATCTACCAGCGATCCTTAGTGGTCTCGGCAACAGGCCGGATCGTTATGGTGCGCATACCCTAACCGTCGATGAGTTGTTACAAAGTGGGGGTTTCTGCCACCTGAATACGCTGATTGTACGCCGCGCGTTGTATAATGGGATCGGCGGTATGGAGGAAGCCATCCGCTGGGAACACGATCGGGACCTCTATCTTCGGCTAATCGACCGTGCCACCGTGATGAAATATGCTCCAATCACTGTCTCGCGACATAACATCCCGGATCCTGCCGAGGCGACAAGCATAACCACGGCGCTCTCATATCTCGAGCGGCTCATAGACCAGCTCATGGTACTTAATCGCGCACTATACCTCACCCGGCATCCCGCGATCCTTACGTATGCACGTCGGCACAAGGCATACACGTTGAAGCTGATCGCCCAATCACTTGCGAGCGCAGGGCGGCATGTTGAGGCCGCGGTTTATGCCCGCGATGCCTTCCGAACCGATCCCACTGTCAAATGGGGTGGCTATACCGTTTGGCGTACAGTGCGTGCACTCGCCGGTCCTTCAGTACGAGTACTTGATCAGGATATCCAGCCTCCGGAGAACACGCGCAATAAACAGTAAATCTGGTAGGCCGCTTCCACTGCAGCCTATGCGATTCGATCGTTGACGCCGAACATTTCAGCCTTGCGTAACGTCACACCGTGTGATGCTAGGAACTCAATCGCGCCGTTGGCCGCGGCCGAATTATCGTAGGATCCTCCAACAGGACGAAGATGATTGATGGGGGCAGCATCGATGACACCCATTCTCCAGCCTCGGCGCTGAGCAATATGAGCCCAATAGATGTCCAGCCCCCACGCCCACCTGAGGGAGGGGAATGGAATTAGATCAGTGAATGTGTCCCTATGAAGCAAACAAACGGGGCCGATCTCGACATACCCCGTCCTCCTTGCTTGTGAAGCCCAGTGCCGCCGCGTGATCCTGAACGATGCGTAAGAATCGAATTTATGGGCTGGCTGAGCTATCTTAAGGTTATGCGTCCAGGAGAAATAGAGCAATAGATTAAGAAAATCATTTGGCACCTCAACATCATCGTCAACAACAAGTATCCATTCATATTTAGTTAAGTCATGGCCAGTAATAGCACGATTTATATTGTCGAACTTACCAACTGGCGCCATAGTCGTGACGACAACATTTAAGTTATGGTGCGTTTTCTCTACTATTTTTTTAATTACCCGCGCGAGGTCGGCCTCACGGCCGGGGACCTCAACTGCTGTCAACAACACTGCTTGTGACGGTATTTGGCGCGCCGCTTTCCGCGCCCGATGCCTCGCCAGAGCGCCTCTGGCGCCAACTGCGACATCGACCAGACGCAACAACTTTCGATACTGCCAGCGTGCGCGACGGATATTGCCTTCGCTAACGCTGAAAAAATCGATTGCTGGGCTCATCAAAACTCCTCAACGCCTGGAGCGGCCTGGCATCAGCCCGACGCCGTGACACGACGGCAGCTCGATATCCGTGATCCTTTAGATAAACAACGCCAGAAGCCAATAGGACAAACCGCGGGACCGCCAACACACACCGACGTTTCCTTCATCGACGCATCAAGACGAACGAAATGCGCCATCTGCGAGGGTGGACGAAGCAGCCCGTGCTCGGATTTTGTAATTAATGGATTTCCATCTCGGCCTTCTTAGTGTTCGAGAGCCTCCAGATCGTCGGCATGTCGGGCGAGCATCTCGGGAGCGGCGGCAGATTAAGGATCATCGTCGTCGGCAATGCTGCGAGTAGCGATGCGGTCGGTATGACTGGCGCGTCAGGCGGAGGCAGTGTGCCGTCACAGTGCCGCAACCAGCCAGCATCGGCTAGCTCGCCATTGGTTTGCTTGCAACTAGGGGGCACTGCGGGCGCCGCTCAGGAATATTTCTAGCCCAGTCGAAAGAGCGCGCCGTGGCCAGCGGATGAAGAGCGGATCAAGAGGGCATCGCGCGCGGCCGGCCAGTCGACGAGGTGCGCGACATCCCGACGAGGCAGACATCGGCATCGTCGATGCCCCAGCTCGACTGCCCGTCATCGTGATTAATCGCAAACGTCATCGCATCGATGCGCGCGAAATATTCGTTGTCGAGCAGATGTTGCTTCCCCAGCATGCCGCGGCTCTGGCTGCCGAGGTAGGACGCCAGCGCCAATGCGGTTCCACCCACTCACAGTAGTCCATATTCAAATACCCACAACTATGAATTGCGTTGTACGCTGTTTTTTCGCTGTATTTACAGCGGTTGGCTATCCCTCAGAGGATAGTGGCTCGAATTGGAGGGCGAAGAGGATGCCACGATCCACCAACTCTATCGCGTAATGATGCCAACTCTATCGCGTAATGATGCGCGACAGTCCGATAGACTGGTGGGCCCACCTATCAAGGCCAACGGGTCCTTCGGTGCATTGAAACAGTGCGGCCTCTTCTGGATGCTCGCCGGCGGTGCTTTTGCCGCCGAGCCTCCCTCGCATAGAGGGCTTCTGAACAAGGGCACGTGGCTCAGCCCCGTTTCTGCAGCGAAGACAGTTTTTCGACAGCGAAAACTCTGCGACGCCACCACATAAGCTGACCGCAAAATACGCGGTATCAGGCAGAGTCTGAACGACAAGTCGCTCCGGTTGCTCGGTCAGCCCTGAGATGTGCCCCATGGTCAGGAATTGAATGCAGGTGCTGAAGAAAACGAGACAGGCCGCGATACTACGAAAGCCTTCGATAGGCCGCAAACGTTCATCTTCAGCGACTTCAAAGAACTGCACCAACATTCCGTTTCGAGCCTGCTGGTATGAGTGGCTATGGTTGCCGAGCGAGCCACGCGTCTCAGTAAATGAGCCTATAGTATAGAGTACCAATTTGTTCATGCAGCGCTTGAAAGCTCTCATCCAATGCCCGTGAGTTCGGCAAAAAATCGGCGAGTTCACCCAGCTTCAGAGCCGTACGGGGCACCGGCCAAGGAATGGCATGCAATCCCGCTCGCTCAAAGGACCAGAGTGCCCGCGGTAAATCTCGCGCCTGTGTAATGAGAATGACGCTCTGGATGTGCTGACCGCGTAAGAGCCGCGCCGTATAGAGAGCATTCTCGTATGTCGTTCGCGACTGGTCCTCGCTCCAGGTCACCGGAACGCCGAAGTAGCCTTCGAGCGCCGCTCCCATCAGCGCGGCCACGGATGTTTCCGAATCACCGACGCGCCCCCCACTAACCGCTAGCGGTAAGTGCAACCGGCGATAAGCGTCCGCGGCAAAAATAAGGCGTTCGAGCGACAGCGGCCCGAGCCGATCAGACGTGGTTCCGCCGGCGGATTGCACGTCGGCTCCAAGAACAACAATTGCGTGAGCGTCTCGGAAACCGGTGTCATTCGGAATTTCCGCTTCAAGTAGGCGGCTCAGATAAGAGGAGAACGCGGGTGCGGCAACCACATACAGGCAAAGGCTCGAGGCGAGGGTAGTTATGATGCCGACGCGGCGCCACACCAGTGCAATGAGCGCGCCCAGCAGAGACAAAGTGATGAAGAGATTGGGCGGCGCAAGAAAACCATAGGAAACCAAGCTGTGCATTAGATACCCCCGTTTCTCCTGGACAATACGCTTTCCGCCCGGGTCATGAGTTTGAACATCCGCGACTCGAGCAAAAAAAGACGATCGGCGAAGCGGGAGGGCGGTGTTGAACCGGCCCGCCAAGCACACCATAGCAAGCTTCGGCTAATGTATTGCGACCTAGACGACCCCGCTAATGCGCCTGCAAGGTCGGTGGTTCGTTCAGTGAGGAGGCGTGTGCTTCACAGACGCCGCGCGGTGGGCCCCACCTAGTGGATCGACTCTAGCGCCTGTTTCCCACGACGTACCTTTTTGATGATGGCGTCGGGATCGGCGGTCCAGGTGAAGGGCTTGGGATCGGCATTGGTCTCGGCGGGGTATCGGTTGATGGCCGCCTGGAGATCGACGATGCCCTTGAAAACGCCGCGCTTGAGCCGTTGCCGGGTCAGCTCGGCGAAGAAGCCTTCGACGGCATTGAGCCAGGAGGCCGAGGTCGGGGTGAAGTGGAAGTGGAACCGCTTGTGCCGTTCGAGCCAGGCGCGGACTTTGGGATGCTTGTGCGTGGCGTAGTTGTCGATGATCAAATGCAACTCCCGGTCGGCCGTGGTTTCGCGGTTGATCTTATCAAGAAAACGAATGAACTCCTGATGCCGGTGCCGCGCCATACACCGACCGATGACACGGCCCTCCAGCACGTCGAGCGCGGCGAACAAGGTCGTCGTGCCGTGGCGCTTGTAGTCATGCGTCATCGTGCCGCAGCGGCCTCGCTTCATCGGCAGCCCCGGTTGGGTGCGATCGAGTGCCTGGATCTGCGACTTCTCATCGACCGACAAGACCAGCGCATGCTCAGGCGGATCGATATAGAGGCCGACGACATCCCGCAGCTTGGCGCCAAACTTTGGGTTCTTCGACAGCTTGAAGGTTCGCACCCGTTGCGTGCGCCGCCCAGATCCGCTGCACGCTGCGATGACTTACAGTGCGTCCTCTCGCCGGACGGTTCGGCGAGTGTCATCTCGACCGCCCGCTCGATCACCGCCGCTGGCAGCGGCAGCTTGCCGGCCGGGCGGGTGGCCTCATGCAGCAAGCCGTCGACGCCCTCGGCCATGAACCGCGCCTACCAACGCCAGATCGTCGGTTTGCCTTTGTCGGTCTGCCGCTGGATCGCCATCGTGCCCACCCCGGCGGCCGCGCGGCATTAACCGTTATCAACGTTCGATCAGGTTCCGATCAAATGCTAGGGGAAGATCGCGAGGCCTGTCCATGACCATTTAGCGTTAAATTCGGGCAAACTGACCCTTGCAGACCGAATCGGGCGGAACTAGGTCTCGCCTATCAGCAAGAACATCCGCCCACAGGACACTGTGGGTAAATCAGAATTTGCCAGGTAGTTGAACGCCAATCACGGACTAGTTCTCGTAAAGTGGATTAAAAATTTTTACTTTTCAGGAACCATTTTCGTTCTAGCCTGTTGCAACGCTCAATGCGACATGAATTCGCACCCGAGGCACAGATGTTCTCTTTTCATCGTGTCGACCAGAGGCGGCCCAGATCCAGATCGGGTCTGCCGATCGAGACAGAAGACCGCATACCGGTAGGGCAGTCGGTCGTCGTTATCGCCGGCCTTTCGGTGCTCTCGTGGGCCGTTCTGATCTCAATCGTGTTGGCCCTGCGCGCGATGCTCTAGCTGACCGCGCTACAAGCCTCAGCGGCGCCGACTGTCTTCCCGCGGGCCCTCGCCATATCTACCTTATGCCCCTACCCGACCTGACCGAAGACGAGCACGTTGAGCTCGTGCGCCTGCTGCGTGAGACGATCGCCGCCGACAAGTATTTCCTGGCGCCGCGGGCCAAGCGACTCAAAAGCATCCTCGCTAAGTTCGAGCCGGAGCCGGCTCCGGCCGTCACGCCGTACCCGCCACCACGGCCGAGCGCCGAACCCAGCCTGCTTTATCAGAAGCTGAAAGGCGGCCGCCGGTGGCGGTAGCCATTTCAGAGCCAGCGAAAGTCTTTGAGGATCGGCTGTACCCCGATGATTGGCGGGTTGAGTGGGTAGACGATGACGGCGGGGTTGAGCTGGCGATCTTCGCCGGCCCGAATGCTCGCGAGCGGGCGATCAAATATGCGGATCGGCAGGATGGTCGATTCAGGGAAGTGAAGCTGAAGCCATAGCGCCGTTGACCCTCACCCCGGCCTATTTGAGCAACGAGCGACGCAACGTGCGCCGCCAGTAGCGCTTGCGTATCGGCGCGCGTATCGAGCCGGAGCCGACCAAAGGGGAATGTCACAACGAGGCGGTCCGGGAGTATCGTCGCGTGTGCCCCGATGCCCCAGTCGATCAGATCGGCGCATCGCGGGAGGCAAACCGCATGGTCGCAGCTGCGATCAATGCCGACACACGCTGGTTCTGGCACGGGCCGGATATTTGAACGCACGGATCGCAACGCCTGCTCTATAGCCTCCGCTTCGGTGCCGCCGAGGGAGCGGGTGTCCCGAGCGTCACGCGTTATGCATCTTCCTCAGTTTCGCCATTACTCGGCAGCTCGGGGTTCGGCCTGATCTTCCGCAGAATATCCCGCAGCCTCTGAATATCCCGCGACTGCGGAAAGGGATGACGTTCAATTGTTCCGACTAGGAGTTGGATTAGCGCGGCCGTTTCTTCTTTGGTGAACTCAACCGACATCGCGAAAAGCCCAGAGACATCGTGCGAGCGGGAGCGAGGCCAGCGCCCCGGGATGCGTTGAGCGCTGGCCTCTGTCCGCAGAGCAGGCTGGGGGGCGCCTGCCGAGCGGATCTCTACTAAATCCCCTCCAAAAACCGTGAATGGTCGGGGCCGGCACCCCCCGTGGAGTGCGTTAAGCTCCAGAGCGCCGGCCCCTGGCCCCCGCTGGCTTGGCCGTGACGCCTTTTGCAGGGGATGCTTGCGACCCGGCAACCCTACTGCGGATTTATGTAAAAATGGGCGGAATTCAGGGTTAATTGCGAAGCGGCCCGCACAAAGGAAAAGCCGCGGCTTCGGCTAGTCATGCCCAATTGGGTCTAATTTATCCCAAGCGCCTCTGCTCGACCCGCAGAAGCGCGACCGCACGAGGTTATCGGCGATCTCGTCGCACTCTTCGGCCAACGCGGCGAGCGCCGTGCCGAGCCTCCTATATCGCAAGCTGAGAGGCGACGGCCGGCGGCGTTAGGGCGCTAAATCCGGTCGGTGCGCGGCGAAGCTTCCGCTCGGCACCCTGCAATAGAGCACGGCGTCGCTGGCGAGATACGCGAGGCCGGTACCTGCAGGGCACGACAGGGAGGAAAAAACCAGATCGAGAACCCGCCACGTCGCAACGCCAAATGCCACGACCAATAGCGAAAGCGCGAGGAAAACGCGGATCGCGCGGGTTCTATTCATTGTCTGGAATCTTACTATAGGCTTCACTACTGCAAGAAATTCATATGTATTGCGTCCGAATTTAGCTCATGGCTTTGCCGCCGTTCATTCAAAATTAACCGCCCAGATTGTCATTCGTCTGTCTCCTTTAGTATTGGAGCGAGCCGTGGAAAAATCCAATCAGGTACGGGCGGAGATGGTGGCCGATTTACTGCGCCGTTACATGTGGGCGCGGGGCCGATGCGTAGGCGGAGAATCACCCCCCGGCCAGCTCAGCGAATTGGCCAGCCGGCTTCAATGGGGTCCTTGTGAGTTCGATGGTGTTCGTGTTGAGCTCAATCTGGAACCCGCGATTGTATGGGATCGGGATCAACCCGAGTTTCTCGGTGCCATCATCGAGCGCGACAATAACGCAATGCCGGAGCTGGAAGACTTGGGCTACTGGCGCGACTATGTCCACTTCGATGGCCCTATGCCAAAAGACCCGGTGCTTAAATCGTCGTTAAGCACACGGACGGAAGTGCGCCACGATAGAGAGCGGATAGATGTCGTATAGCCCAACCTGAGCGGGGCGCGGCGGGATCGTTCGGCGTATCGCTAGGCGCGCTAGCTTAAGTCGTAGCAATCCCGCTCCAGAGATAGCCGCCGTCGTGGCGCGCCCGCTTGATAATCCCGGCCAGAGATTTGATAAGTCGGCGCGCAGGCCGCCCGACAGCCATCATTAGGCCGCGGCAGGCCGCGCCTAGGGCGCTGACCGTCATTCGGCCGGTTCGGTAACATTGTGATGTTGATGGTGACGGTAGGTGAAGTGTCCGGTGACGGTTGCTGAGGCGGGGCGCGCACTAGCATTGTTCCATCCAGCAAGCCACCGGTTCTCCATCCGTTTGGTTAACCCTTCGCTATGCGGGCCTAGCAGCGCAACAAACTCGGCGTCCTGTTCAGGGACGCACTTCTTGCCGGCGTCGAAGGCGTACTTCCCATAGAGTTCGGCAAGGACCAGGAAAAGACTTTGTAGATCGGTCACGTTGCGCTCCACCCCAGTAAAATGCCCCACTCAGGGAGGGCTGAGCGGGGCCTCTTAAAAGGCGCGGCCTAGGAAGCTCCGCGCCACTCCGGGAAGATACGAGTTGCCAGGGGCGCCTGCTTGATAATGCCTGCCAAAGGTTTGATAAACGGCCGGCAGTCCGGGGGCCCGACCAATGTCGCAAAATTGGCGGTATCCGGCGGCGGCATGGTTTCGCGCGAATTCACAGAGAGGAATCCGGTTATACGGTCGCTGCGCAGCCAGAGGCTATTTTGGCTCGCCCCCGGTGGCCAAGGTTTTCGCCAGATCGAGCAACCGGCGGCGCAACGCCGCATCGTCGATCGCGTAGAATGCATTGCAGAGCTCGATCGTGTCGCGCCGCTGCAGCAGATCGGACTGGAACGCCTCCGCTGGCGGTTCGGCAAAGCCCGAGGGAGCGCCTGCGTCACTATAACCCTCGTAGAAGAACGCGATCTTCACACCCACAACCTTGCCTATGTGGAACAGCCGGCTGGCACTGATGCGGTTGGTGGCGCGCTCGTATTTCTGCACCTGCTGAAAGGTCAGCCCGAGCTCGGCCGCGAGCTTCGTCTGGTTGATCCCCAATTCGATGCGGCGCAGCCGGACGCGCGAGCCGACATGGATGTCGACCGGATGCGGCGTGTCGGCCTTGCGGCGACCCCGTCCTTCCCGTCTTGTTGATCTCGGCATGAGGGCTTCCTTCATGCAGCCGCTGGCCGCCAGCCGATCATTAAACTGAGCGATTTCTACGCCGATCGCATCGAGACGGCACGTCTCCATGCTGGCAACATGTTCGCCGATCCCTTGATCGCGGGTGATTTCGGGACCTTGAAACCAATAGCAGGTACGCCAACGAAAGCAGCGCGAGCAGAGGAACCTGCGGTAAATGTCTAGGTCCGAAATCATCGGTCACGGGCGGTGGTGGGAAGTTCCCGCGGGGGCGGTGGATCAAAGATCGTTTCCCCTCCGGACATCTCGACACGGCTTCCCTCATCCCATCCCTGACGTGTGCAGAGGGCCGCCAGCACAGCGCCGATCAGTGCGACGATCGCCCCGGCAATCACAGCCGCGGTTGTGAGCCAAGCCATACCTGGAAGGATCGCGCGTCAGGCGGGCGGCGGTCAATCCGATTAGCGCGGGTCGGGGGGCAACTGGACGCGCCCGCCCACACGCCGCGACTGCAGCCTCGAAATCAGGCTGGGTGACCTGCAGCTCGATGAACTCCGCCGAGTAATCGTCGCGCGCCAGGCTGGCAGTGACGCATTGGCTGTATTCCGGAACCCACGGCATGTACGGCAACGACTGCTGGTGTATCGCGAGTTCACGATCACTTCCAAGAAGTGCCGTGGGGACGCAACACCACCATTCCTGCTGAAACTGGAATGGTGACCCTCATTTTCACGCGGCCGGCGGCAGTAGTCTAGCTTGATGCGCCCGCCCCGCCTGAATGGCCGCTTAGGGGCAACTCCCGCCGATCATCGTTGCGTGCGTCAATGGAAGAAAGCGCGCCATTCCCGACATTCCTCTCCGGACCGCACGAAGACGTCTTGCCGCCAACAACTTCCGGGTAATCCACACCCAAGCTCGGCAACTCCAGCCGCGCTCTGGCTCAGGTTGAACATGCGTTATAATTCCATTATATTATGGTAGTTTCGTTTCGTACCTCCGGGTCTCAACTGACAGGCAGGGTCGCTCCGGGCTCGGAATCGAAGCCCAGCGGGCTGCCGTCGCATCATATCTCGCCGGCTTCGGCTCGGAGCCGATCGCGGAGTTTGTTGAGGTCGAAAGCGGCAAGCGCGCCGACCGCCCGGAGCTCGCGCGTGCGCTGGCCGAATGCCGGGTCCGCAAGGCAACGCTGGTCATCGCGAAACTCGATCGCCTCGCTCGCGATGCACATTTCCTCCTCGGGCTGCAACGCTCCGGCATTGCATTCACCGCGGCGGACATGCCGAACGCCAACCGGCTCACCGTGGGCATAATGGCCATGGTCGCCGAGGAAGAGCGCCGCGCCATATCGGAGCGCACCAAGGCTGCGCTCGCTGCTGCCAAAGCCAGAGGTGTAAAGCTCGGCGGTCGGCCAGAGAGCCTCAAGAACACGGATCTAGGGCGACGGAGAGGAGCTGAAGTGCGACGCGCGAAGGCTGCAGCTCGCGCCAAAGATCTGGCTCCGGTCATAGGGCCATCCGTGCCGAAGGCATACGCAGCGCGGCCGGCATTGCGAAGGCATTGAACCTACGCGGCATCCCAACGGCTCATGGCGGTAAATGGCGGGCCATCCAGGTGCAGCCGTTGGAGCGGACAAAACACCAGCCTTAGCTGAGATTCTCTATCCTCGTCCAAATGGAATAGAGACTGGCCTAGTGCTGGGTGATGGTCATCCCGAGCGGCCGACCGGCACCGATGGCCGCAGGCCGCCGCACTGGCAAATTTACGGAGCGCTATTTCTTTAAGCGACCATAGAGTTTCACAATCAGTTGAGGGATTTTACCCAGTGCCCCCGCAACAATCACGCCGAACCCTTGCCGGCTCGCCTGCCCGTAAACGGTGCCTTAACGACATGGCGATCCGCTCGGACCCGAAGCTCTTCAATAGAGATTGCATCGAGTCGCCGCATCATCTCGCCTTGCAACTCGATCCACAGCTGTTGGACGACTTGATGCCCCGATACGCTCCCTGACAAATCGGGCGCGGGGCGCTCCCCGTCCACTTTTTGGACAACTCGCACAATATCGCCGAGGGCAATATTCTCGGTGGCACGGGCAACTTTATAACCGACCGCAGGGCCCCTGATGCCGACCAGGATTTTCTGCCGGACCAGCTGCTGCAGCACCGGCTCCAGATAACGGGCAGGTATCCCCTCTCGTTTGGTAATGTCGATCGAGCGGACGGGCGCTTCACCCTGATGGCGGGCGATATCGAGCACCGCCTCGATCGAGAAGAGGATCCGTTTGCTGAGGCGGATCATGATGATGACTTCCGATTCGATTGTCGCTTGTGGTTTTGTGGACACGAACTCCTTGACGGTAATTGCCCCACTACAGAAGCCGGCCTGCGGCGAGCCCTAGCCGTCGTCAGCCTTAATATAGCGAGTGGCAGAAGACCGGGGACAGCTCAGTTTGGCGATTAGCTTTGGACCATTTGACGGCTCGTCAGGCGCCATTCTGTCTTCGGTCATCGGGTCCTCGGTGATTGCTGGTGGCTCTCGCAGATCCACCGTAACGCACCTCCCGGTGACCACCTCTCGCTCACGCGCGCGCCGGGCTCCAAGTTCTGGGGCATTCCGCCCGCCGCGCGCTTACCGCCGAATTTCCACCACGAGCGAGGACGCTAACGGCTGTTGCGCCCAGAATGGTCAAGTCGGAAGCGCGAGAGGCCCTCGATGTCAGTCGAGCCAGTCACAGTGGCCTTCATCCCGCGTCGTCTAAGTCTGCGGGCGCGGCTACGGCTGGTTAGACAAGTCCGGACCTTATGGCATCGCTCAGGCCCGGAGCATCGGGCCGATCGGCATCCTTGACGAGGATGATTATTCCTGCCTTGTTGAGATCGCCTCTCCTGATGACCTCGTTGGGAACTGGGTAGTTCCAGGCCAGCAGCCCCATCTTAGGAACCCCGATCGGGCCTCCGCTTTCGGAAGGCATCTGAAACCATCACCAGCTTGATGACTTGGTTGCCATTTTCATCGCGCCCGACGAAACAGATCGCCCCGTCGCTCAGCGCCGCAATGTCGAGGCGCGCCGGGCGACCCTCGACGTTCGCATAATAGATCTCAACCTCAACTGGAAACGTCGCGGGAAGCTGCGAGACGAGCCCGACCCGCCCAAGTCCCGAAAGAACCCTCTGCTGAAGCTCAAGGCGTGTGCATCGCGAAGGCGCGCAACGATTCGAATGTCGCCTGAAGTCAACGCTGCTTCGAGCTGTCCCCATGACACCGTGTCGATGTGTTTCAGGTTCCATTTCACCCAGTACAGCCCGCCATCGATTTTGATCGACGGCGTCCGCGCATCGTTTCCGTAGGACCAGTCCTTTACGTGCAACGGCTGAATTGTTCCGACGAGCACCAGAATCCGAGGCGTTGCGTTTCGCTGCAGATCGCAAGCCGGCGTGAGCACGACCGCGACATTGTCGGGCGTGAGTCCGGCGAGGAGCGCGCGCTTGACGCGTCCGGCGTCCGAGTCGGAAGGCATTCGCAACACATCCCCGAAGGTGACGAACGATTTGAGCGAACCGGGCAGCTCCAAGCGCTTTTCGTGCTGGGTCAGAAGGCGTTGCACTAGATCCTGCAATTCCGCCGAACCCGCGACATAGGGCGGTGGATGGCGGGCGATGGAAAAATCGTTTAGCACCTTGGCGGCATCGATGATGCCTGCGTCGGCTTCTATTTCATGTTGAAGGACGCGATCGAACACATCGACGAGATAGCTGCCCGTGGGCTCGCTTTCGACGCTCAGCAGCAGTTGCTGGATTTGGCCGATGTCGGAGAGCTTCAGTTTACGCAACGGTTCTAGCGTGTATGTCGGCCGCGACTTGCCGAGAGACGTGGCCGAGGCGCGGAGTTTATGGGAACAGGCAGCAGCCCTCGGCAAGATTAACGCTATGTATAACTTGGGA
>Ga0137398_10000427_pt1 | contig 14879 bp, 14 predicted proteins | sample czorhiz216metaG_FD_106659 | JGI IMG/M metagenome (GOLD analysis project Ga0137398, IMG submission 106659) | Vadose zone soil microbial communities from Angelo Coast Range Reserve, California, USA - czorhiz2.16 metaG | ecosystem: Environmental > Terrestrial > Soil > Vadose zone | place: USA...
AACGGGAGTCCGGGGGTAGAAACCGCGCCCATATTGGTATCGCACACCAATGGAAGAATCGGATGGTAAAAAGGCGAGGTCGAAATCTCGACTCTTCCCTGTCTAGCCGCTTCTCCGTGTGCCGGAATGACTTTTCCGATCAACTCGCTCTGCCGCTTGATAACGAACTGCTGATCTTGCAAAGAATATCCGCGACCCTTGCGGACCAGTTCTGCAACCTCCGGTTCCTGCAGAAAGAATTCGTCGAACCATGCGATCTGTGAAAGCACCTGCAGATCGGTAAAGTCCTGCGCAGAAAACATTTTTTCGGAGCGCTCAGGCGATGATCCGCTGCCCTGAAACTGTCCCCAAAGCTCTGCGTATCGCGCATAGCGCCCGATCAAATGCTCGTGATTCGCTTGAAATAAGTATTGCAAGGCAAACTGCCGCTCATCTGCAGTGAGATCTTTACCGGGACGAGCGGCCACCGCCAGAAATGGATCTTGGGCTGTTCCTTCCGCATATTCCTGGATTTGCGTAATTAGTGACGGTACCAGATTGAAAGTCTGATGAACGTTGGGAAACTCGTCCAGAAGTTTGACCATCCCGTAGTAGTCTTTCAACGCATGGAGCCGCACCCATGGCAGGCGGTACTCCCCGCTGACCAGGTCCTTGTAAAAAGGTTGGTGTTGGTGCCAGAGAAGAACAACGCGCAGAGCAGGCATCGGCGTGCGGAATTCCTGTTTAAAGTAAACTTGTAGTGCAGGATAGCATGTCGACCAGCGCTCACTGGTCTAGTGCTGAATGCTTGTATCGTATGCCGAAAACCAACAACTCGGTCGTTTCATCTCCCGTGCGTGGCGACGTCAGCCGCTTTTCGGCAGATGACTTCTACTTCTTTAACGAAGGCCGTAACTACCGCGCCTATGACCAACTCGGGGCGCATCTCGCTACCTTCGATGGAGAGCCCGGAACTTCCTTCAGCGTGTGGGCGCCCAACGCGAAGAAGGTTTCCGTCATTGGAAATTTCAATGATTGGAACAACAATGCCCACCCGCTCGAACCACGCGGCAGCTCGGGTATCTGGGAGGGATTCATCCCAGGCATCGAGAAGGGCTCGCTGTATAAGTTCCACATCGTGTCTCAGTTCAACGAATATGTCGGCGACAAAGCCGACCCTTTCGGCATACTGCATGAGAAGCCTCCCCGAACCGCTTCCGTGGTTTGGGACCTCGACTACCAGTGGTCCGACGATGAATGGATGAAATTGCGCGCCAGTCGGCAATCGCTGCAGTCGCCAATTTCCATCTACGAAGTTCACCTGGGTTCATGGATGCGTGTCCCCGAGGAGCGCGATCGTTCGCTGACCTATCGTGAAATTGCTCCCAAGCTCGCCGACTACCTTCAGCGCATGAAGTTCACTCATGTCGAGCTGCTCCCCATCATGGAGCACCCGTTCTACGCTTCCTGGGGATATCAGACCACCGGGTACTTTGCTCCAACCTCACGCTATGGCACGCCGCAAGATTTCATGTTCTTGGTGGACTACCTGCACCAGCGTGGAATCGGCGTAATACTCGATTGGGTCCCGTCGCACTTCCCTTCTGACGCCCACGGACTGGCTTACTTCGATGGCACCCATCTTTTCGAACATGCCGACTGGCGCAAAGGATTTCATCCCGACTGGAACACTTACATCTTTAATTACGGACGCAATGAAGTCCGCACTTTCCTGCTTTCGAGTGCGATGTTCTGGCTGGATAAATACCACGTGGATGGCTTGCGGGTGGATGCGGTCGCGTCCATGCTTTACCTCGACTACTCCCGCCGTGAGCACGAGTGGATTCCAAATAAGTTTGGCGGAAGAGAGAATATTGAGGCAATTGAATTTCTGCGTCAGCTGAATCTTGAAACTTACAAAGAGTATCCCGGCACTCAGACTTACGCGGAAGAGTCGACCGCCTGGCCCATGGTTTCGAAACCAGTGTATCTGGGCGGCCTCGGCTTCGGCTTGAAGTGGGACATGGGATGGATGCACGACACGCTTTCCTATTTCTCGCATGATCCGATTCATCGCCCCTTCCATCACAACCTGCTGACGTTTCGCATGCTGTACGGCTTCACTGAAAATTTCGTGCTGCCGCTTTCTCACGATGAAGTCGTGCACGGCAAGGGTTCGCTGGTGGGCAAAATGCCGGGAGACGAATGGCAGAAATTCGCCAATCTCCGCCTGCTGTTCGGCTACATGTTCGCGCAACCAGGAAAGAAGCTGCTTTTCATGGGCGACGAATTCGGTCAGGTACGCGAGTGGGGGCACGATCTGAGCCTGGAGTGGCACGTGCTGCAGTATCCGGTGCATTCGGGCGTTCAGAAGTGGGTGGAGCAGTTGAACCGGGCTTATCGCGACGAACCCGCTCTGCACGAATTCGACAACGACCCTGCCGGATTCGAGTGGGTTGACTGTAACGACACAGCCGCAAGCGTGATCTCGCTGCTCCGCAAAGGAAAACGCGCCGAAGACACAATTCTAATTGTGTGCAACTTCACTCCCGTGCCGCGCCAGCCCTACCGGATTGGAGTGCCATTCGGAGGATTTTGGCGCGAACTCCTGAACAGCGATGCTCACGAGTATGCAGGCAGCGGTGTGGGAAACATGGGTGGCAAGCAAGCCGAAGAAGTTCCCACCCATGGACGACCCTATTCGGTCGAACTGAGTCTTCCCCCGCTGGGTGCGCTGTTTTTCAAGCGTGGCTAGATTCCCTTCGTGAACCTTCGTGGCCTTCGTGGTTTATTGTTTCTTGGAAGATCACCAACCACAAAGGTCACGAAGTCACACGAAGGAATTCTTAAGTGCCGCAGTTTACATAGGAGTGCTAATGGAGAACCACGCTCCTGTCGATCCGGTAACAATGTACCTTCGGGAACTCAGCACAGTTGTTCCCCTGACCGAAGACGAGGAACTGCGATTGTTTCGGAAGCTTGGCGGATCACCCAAATGGAACGAGGAGCAGGAAAATGCGGCTCGGAGGTTGATTGAAACCCACCTACAATTGGTCGTAAGTGTTGCGCAAAAGCGCCTATCGTCAGGTATTCCATTCTTAGACTTAATTCAAGAAGGCAATCTCGGCTTACTGAACGCGCTCCGGAGGTTCGCTGAAGAACCAGAAGGCGACTTTACCTCTTATGCGACAACTCTAATTGACGAATCAATCACAAAAGCGATAGAGAAACGCTGATCTTTGCAGTTTGCAGACCGTGTAAGTTCCTTAAACAACTTTACATCGTTGGTAGCGAAACCTTGCTACTCTATTGGCGATGTCCACCACCGGCGAACTGTTCGAGCGGGCCGTCTCCATAATGGCCAGACTGCGTGGCCCCGGCGGCTGCCCGTGGGATCGCGAACAGACATTCGACTCCATTAAGCCGTACACGCTCGAAGAAACCTACGAAGTGCTTGAAGCCATCGACAATCGCGATTGGGATGAACTCCGTGGTGAGTTGGGCGATCTGCTGCTGCAAGTCCTGTTCTATTCGCAGATGGCACAAGAAGAACAGCGGTTCTCAATTGACGATGTGCTCGATCGGCTGTCTAACAAGCTGATCGACCGCCATCCCCATGTGTTCGCGAACGTGAGCGCCGAGACCTCCGCCGATGTTCTCCGTAACTGGGAAGCACTGAAGGCGGAAGAAAAGAAAAAACGCTTGGCGGCAGGCGGCGGTAAATCGGCCAAGGCTGAGAATGCTGAATCTGTCCTGGCTGGAGTCTCCTCCGCCTTGCCCGCATTGCTTGAGGCGCATAAGCTAAGTTCACGGGCCGCTCACGTAGGCTTCGACTGGCCCGAACTTGCCGGACTCTTCGATAAGTTGCAGGAAGAGACTGCTGAACTAAAAGCCGAGCTGAAGAATCTACCTGCTCCCGTCGGTGCTTCCGGAAAAGGAGTTGCAGGTTCAGGCAAGCCCAATGTCCCGGAAGAACTCCGCCATCGCCTCGAACAGGAAGTGGGAGACCTGTTCTTCGTAATCGTGAACATTGCCCGGTACCTTTCGCTCGATCCCGAATCGTCGCTCAAGAAAACCAACCGTAAATTCAAGCGGCGCTTCCAATGGATCGAGGAGCAACTCCGCGCTTCCGGCCGCACTCCGCAGCAGGCCACGATGGACGAACTTGAAAATCTCTGGCAGCAAGCGAAGCAGTTTGAGACTTCGCCTGCATCCGGCACACCATGAAAGTCGAAGCCGTCACGCTCCGCGAACTTCGCATGCCGCTGAAGTATTTCTTCGAAACCAGCTTCGGACGCTCCGAGAGCCGCCGTGTGTTGCTGGTCACTGCGCATTGTGAAGGCTCCGATGGTTGGGCCGAGTGCGTGGCTGGAGACGGCCCGTTTTTTAGCTATGAGTGGATCGAGACCGCGTGGGACACAATTCGGGAGTTCCTGGCGCCAGCTCTCATAAGCATGAACCTAGCCACAGCCAATGAGAGCAATGCCCTCATGTCCCATGTGCGCGGACATAACATGGCCAAAGCCGCGCTCGAAAACGCTCTCTGGGACGCTGAGGCAAAGCAGAAGCGTCAGCCCCTCTGGAAGCTGCTTGGCGGAAAGCTGCGCGAAATAAATTGCGGAGTCTCGATCGGAATTCAAGACTCGCCCGAGCAGCTGTTGTCAAAAATCGAAGGCGAACTGGCCGCCGGATATCGCAGAATCAAAATCAAAGTGAAGCCCGGCTGGGACGTTGACATCCTCGCAAAAATCCGCAACCGATGGCCTGGCATTCTCCTGAGCTGCGACGCCAATTCAGCATATCGCCCCACCGATCTCGATCATCTCCGCAAATTTGATGACTTCAACCTCTTGATGATTGAGCAGCCGCTCTGGCACGACGACATTTTTCAGCACGCAAAGCTGCAGCGGCTCCTGAAGACATCCATCTGTCTCGACGAATCCATTCGCACCGTCCGCGACGCCGAAGAAGCCATCGAATTGGGCGCCTGCCGCATAATCAATATCAAGGTCGGCCGGGTCGGCGGGTTCAGCGAAGCCATCGCCGTTCACAACATCTGTGAGCGCAATGGTATTCCGGTGTGGTGCGGCGGCATGCTCGAAACCGGCATTGGACGCGCGCACAACGTTGCCCTTTCCACCCTCCCGAACTTCCGCCTGCCCGGCGACGTCTCCGCATCCAAGCGCTATTGGGCGGAGGACATCGTGCATCCTGAAATTGAAGTCACTCCGAGAGGAAGCATTTCCGTGAGTGACGCCCCAGGAACCGGGTACGAGGTTAAGACTGATCTGATAAACAAGCTCAGCGTCAGGACGGAAACCATTCGCCGCAGGGCCGCTCGCGCATAATCAAATTCCCGCGGGTGTGACGGTTGCTTGCTTGCTCGCTCGCAACCTGCTTCTTGAGCAGGTCGACTCCCTGTGCGAACGTCAAGTTCGGCGGGACTACATGAAAGTCAAAGAAGAAGTCAGTGCTGCGTATATTGAGTTTTTTGAAAAGGAGAATCTTGCCGGTGAACGACAGCTCCATGTGCGTAACTTCCCAGTGGTGATCGCCCACGTCCGCCTGTTGCACCAGGAAGCGGCCGCCACGATCCAGGTGCCCGAGAATCCCCCAACCGAACCCAACATCCTTCCGCAGAGCGCCATCAATTTCGGCAACACGATTTTCTTTAGTGTCGATCAGCAGATGCCCGGCCATCCCGGTCAGCACCTGCTCCACGCGAGTGGGCGGGGTGTAGTTTGGATTAGGGCGAAACTTGAGCCTCAATAGATCCTCACCGGCGCGGCCAACTGCTGCCGAACCATTCGCGGTGCCATCGAGTTCGTACAAGAATGCATCCGGCAGCGCCTTCAATATGCGCTCCGTTCGGTCTGCGTCCTCTTCTTCCTGTTTGCGTTTCCTGTTCAGCTCTTCAGGATTGCGAACATAGTTCTCCAGACGTGCCTCTTCGGCCTGCAGCTGTTGTGGGGTAAGCAGGCGGCCATCTTGTTCGATCACCATTCCCGCCGTGGCATCGCGAGTTTCAACAATCAGCTTGGTTTGTGTCAGGTGGGTTGTCTGCCTGCGGTCTTTGAACATGAAATGCACGCCTGAACCAGTGTTGGCTGACGTCTCGTTCTGCACCGCCCGGCGTACAAGTTCCGCTGGCGGCACATTCTGCGCCTGGTTCGCCGCCCAGCACACCGGCACTGCGAGTGCAAGCACGATGGCTGCAATCAAGGCACGGTCCTTACTCTGCTCACTCTTCGTGATGTTATGCCGATGCAACACAATTTTTAGAAGGACGGAGTTCGTATTTCTGTTGTACCAAGGCGTTATCCGGACTTCAAGGTTCCAACCTGGACCTGCTCAGACCAAGTCTTCCCGCGGAAATGATTTACAATCCTTTGCTTACGCGTCACTCTACGGGAGGTGAATCCATGGCCACGTCGGCGTCTGGAGAATTTGCCCACATCGGCAAGTCTGTTTCTATCAAGGGAGAGGTTTCCGGTAGCGAAGATCTCTATGTGGACGGGCAACTTGAGGGCAGCGTTCAGTTGGACGGGAACAGTCTCACCATCGGCCCAAACGGGCGAGTGCACGCGAATGTTGTGGCGAAAAATGTGACGGTTGGGGGCCAGCTCGACGGCAATATTCTGGCCAGCGAGCGAACGGAGATGCGTAAGAGCGCGGTCGTAAACGGTGATGTTCAAACCCGGCGAATCGCGATCGAAGAAGGCGCGTACTTCAAGGGCAGATTGGAAATTCTGCCCGACAAGAAGACCCAGAACCCTCCCGGAGCCGCTGCAGGGGCAGCGTCCAGCACAGCATCAGCCGCCCCTGGTACGCCTGAACCCAAGAAGTGATCTGGCCGCGGAAGCGCCTGCCAGCGTATATTGGGCTTGAGACGGGGATTCGCGTAAGCTTTCGACTCGGGCCGATTATCGAATCGGTACCCGGGCATCCGCGCGATGCAATTCAAATCTGATGAGATTTTTTCGTACCACTCCACCGCCCTCCGCGGCGCCTAAAGCACAGGACCGACTGAGCCGGAAATCAAGCGCTATGGCCGAACTGGGGCGCGTTTTCAAGTCGGAGGATACCCTTTGCGTGCTGGATATTGGGGCAACTTCGGCCAGCAATATTCGCTTCTTTACCGAACGAGGTCACCGCATTTACAGCCAGGACCTGCTTGAGGCCTCTACTGATCCGGCACTGACGACCCGCGACGAACAAGGCCAGTCGGTGATCGACAGCAAGAAGTTTCTCGAAGACAACCTCAATTACCCCAACTCCCATTTTGATGTGGTGTTCTGCTGGAACTTGCCGGATTACATGGACGAGAGCCTGGTCAAACCGCTTGTAGCACGCCTCTGGTCAGTGATGAAACCTGGCGGCATGCTGCTGGTGTTCTTTCACACCCGCGAGGCCGGGCCTGACGCTCCCTACTATCGCTATCACATTACCGGGACCGACGTCCTGGAGATGCATGCTCTTAACGCCAAGCGAGACTACAAGAAAGAGCGGGCCGCAGGAGCAGCCAAGAGCTTCACCCTGCAGAGGGTCTTCAACAACCGTCATATTGAAAATTTGTTTCGCGATTTCGCCTCGATCAAGTTCTTCTTGTCGAGAGACAACATTCGCGAAGTATTGGTCGTGCGATAGCGGTTCCTGCCGGTTAGGAATGCTCAGTGAGTCGCTGCGGCGACAGAGGTTTTCGTTTCCATTGTCGTACCGGTTTCGTTGAAGGCTTCCACCCGGTTTCGCCCCGTTCCTTTGGCCCGGTACAGCGCAGTATCCGCCTCTTGCAGCAGTTGCTCCGCCAGGAAAACTTCTCCCCGGCTGGCAGTCACACCTATGCTGATGGTCACGGGAATGGGACCGTGGTTGGCCATCACCGCTTTCTCGGCCACATGCGAACGGATGCGCTCGGCGAGCTCGATGGTCTCCGGCACTCCGCACCCCGGCGCAACCACTAGGAATTCTTCCCCGCCGTACCGGCCCAGCGAATCATAACTGCGTAACACAATACCCATTTCCTCGGCCAAAGCGCGAAGCACAGTGTCTCCGGCAGCATGGCCGTGAGAGTCGTTGATGCCCTTGAAAGTGTCCACGTCGACCATCATGATTCCAACCGCACTCAGATCACGTTCAGCCCGCACCAGCTCGCGATCAAGAATGCCAAGGATTGCTGCGTGGTTCCAGATCGAGGTCAGGCCATCGTGCGTTGCCTCCCGTCGCAAAGCCTCCTGTGCGGCCAGAAGTCTTTTCTGAGTCAATAGCAAGCGCGCGCTGGAGCATGCAAAGGAAGCCACCAATACCGATGACGCAAGTAGCGCGCGTGAGCGCGAGATTTGCGCCGCCATCAACAGGATCAACGCCGGGAATACCAGGCTGAATATCTGCGTTACCAGCTGGCTCTTGCTCTTGGTTTGATGGTCGTCTTTCCTCTCCGGCAGTTGCTCTTCGTTCCAGGTGATCGCGATCAACAGCGGAATAATCAGCAAAACACTCCACAGGAGATCGAACCACTCGCCGGTCTGCATGAGTTTCCCAGGACCGTAGTAATACAGAACGTCGACCGCGCATGAGAACAGCAGAAACAGCCCCATTCTGCCGAGAAATCTCCTTGCGACGCCCCGGTCTAGCCAGGCGCGAATTAGGAATGCCAGGGCTATAAGGCTGTGGACCACCAGGTACGGTTCGCGTAACCCGCTCGCCAGGTCGGTAACTGCCTGTGTCCCAGCAGACAGCAAGATGAAGTACAGATAGGCAGTAACCAGGAACAAAAGCCCTTGAATCAGGTCGACTAAAGCAGAACGATCCAGCTTACTGCTGTCCGATTCAGGATCGAGAAAAAGCGCCATCCCGATCGGGACATACCAGAAATAAAACAGAAATCCGATCAGCCGCAAGTGCTGTGCGGCCCCAAATATGTCCTGGACGGTACCCAGGATCTGAGCAATGTCCCATAAGGAATAGGCTAATGCAGTCAGCCGCCAATAATGTCGCCCAACCCCGGTCGAGCGCTTCGCAGTCAGCCACGCCAACGGTACCAACATCAAACCCAATGCCAGTTGGATGAAATCCGATATAAACGCCCCCGCAGGCGCGGAGCCGAGCTTGATCACGGCGACCACGTGAACACACAACGCCGTCACTGTGAGCGCAATCAGGGTTTTGCGCGCGCGAATGCCCATATGAATATCTCCAGTATCGGACATTTTCCCGCTCATGAATGATTACCAACGTAACCATCCCCGATGACTCGCGGCTTTTCGGAAGGTTGATGCCACAGGCCGGGCAACTGCGCCTAAGCCACTGGAACAAAGGCGTTTAGAGGAGTTTTTGAAGGGCTACCGCGTCATCTTAACAAGTCGCTTGGTCACACTCGGCGCTTTTTGCACAAGCCACAGCAGCGGCCGCCGAATCACCCGCGGCCATCCCAGGACGTCCCGAAGCATAGACGATGCCCGGAACACGTGCGATAGACGCTGCTGGTAGCACTTGGCATATTCGGCCCTTGCCTCGCTCAGTGACCTGTCTCCGCGAAAAAACGGGACCAGGCTCTCCGCCGCAAGCACGCCGCCTCTTAGTGCCAGAGAAATGCCATCCCCGATAAAGGGGTCAACGAAGGTCGCTGAGTCTCCCACCTGGAGCATTCCTGCAGCGAGCGGCGCAGGCGGATGAAATACCAAAGGCGAAGTTGTCACAGCTTGGGTCAAGGGCTGCCAATGGCGGCTTCGTTCCTTTAACCCGGGATGAAGTTGCAGCACGTCCGTTATCGTGGTCGCGCATCGGGCGCTGACCATCGCACACGCATTGACTATGCCGAATCCGTTGTGATGACCGATAGGCTGCACTCCACAATAGCCGCCCTCGAAAAAATACAAATCAACCGATGCCGCCGGCGACGGCTCGTGAAAATGCGCTTTCACGCCGATCCGCCGCTCGGCGCTCGTTTGAGTGTGACCCGCCATTGCGGTCAAGTTCGACCAACGCCCTGTCGCATTGACTACCGACTGTGCTTCAAAAACCTCATTTTCGGTACTGATACTGAACGGGCCTGCGCCTTCGACCGCCTTTACTGGAGAATTCGCCCGCGCACCCACTCCATGTTCGAGACACGATCTCCACAACGCCGCGTCCAGATCAAAACGAGTGATGCTGGCGGCAGCCGGTCTGATCTCCGTCGAAATTTCGGCTCCGTCGGCAAAGATTCGTCCTCTCGCAATTCTTGGTGCACCAGAAATTAATTTGTGATCTTCGGTGTTGAGCAAACGTTCGAGCAATTGCAGCGATTCTGCAGAAACGAATTCCCCACATACTTTGTGCCGTGGAAATCGGCCGCGCTCCAGCAGCAGGACTTTCGCACCACTGCCCGCAGCCGTGATCGCCGTGGCACAGCCTGCAGGCCCGGCGCCGATGACGATCAGATCGTAACCGCTCATAGCTGGTGCTCCTGCACTGCCGCCTTTGCATCCTTCCAGGCGATCACGCCCATACGGAATAGAAAGTGCCGCTGAATTTCTACGCGTGCATCACTGGCACTCCCCAGCAGCGTTCGCATCTCTTCGACTGTATACGCCTGCCGGACCGAAGCCGGTGCATCATTCCTCGTGATCCTGCTCCGGTACAAAGGCACTCCCCCGTATGCGATCGCAAGATGAAGTGGATGCCGTATCAGATCGTGCACCAGCAAAGCGACGCGGCAGACGCGCAGTGCTTCTTTGGCAAACACAACCACTTCGTCCGGCGCCAGATGATGCACGAACAAAGAGCACGAAACCAGATCGAAGCTGGAGTCGCGAAACGGAAGCTTGAACGCATCACCGGCCAGTTTATGGAGCGCGCCATTCTTAGGTAAATGCGTCGCAGCTCGATCCAGAAGCGTGAACCGCAGCCGAATGCCTGACTCTTCAAATTGCCTGCTCAGAAGTTGTGGCAGAAAGCCCCCGCCGGAGGCAACATCGAGTATCGAAAGGTCCTTTTTGCCAGTCGTGCGGCTGACCGCTTCAAGCAGGGCGCGAGCAGTGGTGAGTCCGCCGAACCACTTATTAAACCAGCGCAGGTCGGCAATTGAGCTTGCAACTTCTTCCGGAGTTCCGGAGTCAGTGTCCAGCAGCTCTTGCGAGGGGCGCCGCTTCATGGGCAAGGATTCTATCGAAACTCAATAGACCTCATGTCATTTCGCCATGACAATCGCATACACGATGCCGGGAGATCGATGTCTCTGCGGTGATACGCTCTTAAACTTCCGCCAGCTCTTCCTCGAGCAATTGTTTGTTATACAGGTCCGTATAGTAGCCATTCAGCGCGATCAATTCCTCGTGCGTGCCCAGCTCAACGATGCGCCCTCCGTGCAGCACCGCGATGCGGTCCGCATTGCGCACTGTCGAAACCCGATGGGAGATGAAAATTGTGGTCCTCCCCTGCATCACCTCACGCAGGTGATTGAGAATCTTGTCCTCAGTCTGGGTATCTACACTCGACAGCGCGTCATCGAGTATTAAAATCCGCGGATTACGAATCAACGCACGGGCTATGGCTGTGCGTTGTTTCTGCCCGCCTGAGAGTGTGATTCCGCGCTCCCCGACCAGCGTCTTATACTGCTCCGGGAAGCCTTTGATCTCGCCGGCAATGTTCGCCGCTTCCGCCGCCCACTGCACCTTTTCGTCGCTCGCCTTCTGCACTCCAAATGCGATGTTCTCGCGGATGGTCTCGCTGAAAAGAAATGTCTCCTGCGGCACGAAACCGATATTGTGTCGCAAGGTTGCAAGCGGGTATTCACGAATCGGCCTGCCATCGATCAGCACCGTTCCTGGGTCCGCGTCATAGATTCGCGGAATCAGGCTGACCAGCGTGGTTTTTCCTGACCCGGTAGGCCCGACAATGGCAAGGCTGCTCCCGGCAGGTATTCGCAGATTGATGTCGTGCAATACCGGAGTGCCGTTATATGAAAAACTCAAGTTGCGGAACTCAATTTCGCCCTGTGGCTCAGCCTTTGCGGAAACGCCAGGTGCATCGACGATCTCCGCTTTTTCGGTCATGAGCTGATGAATGCGCTCGAGCGATGCCGTCCCGCGCTGGAAAATGTTGATGACCCATCCCAGCGCAATCACCGGCCACGTCAACTGGACCATGTAGGTGTTGAAGGCGACGAAATCGCCAACATTGATCCGGTGCTGCAGCACTTCTCTGCCCCCCAGCCACAAGACCAGCACTATGGCGAGCCCCAGCATGGTTTCAAGCGTTGGCCAAAGCATGCCCATCAGCCGCACCAGCTTCAGGCTGCGCGCGATGTATTCGCGGTTGGAAGTCTCAAATCCGGCAATTTCTGCCTTCTCTTGTCCATACGCGCGAATCACCCGGACTCCCGAAAAATTCTCTTGTGCGCGTGCGGAAATATCCGAGAACATCGCCTGGATTCGCTCGAAGCGCTCGTGAATGCGCCGCCCGAAATACTGAATGACGATGCTTACCACCGGCAAGGGAAGAAATGCATACATCGTCAGCCGCGGGCTGATTGCGAACATGAAGATCAGCGCCCCTGCCGTGAACACAATGGTGTTCGCGGAATACATGATCGCCGGCCCCAGCAACATGCGTACCGCGTTCAGGTCGTTGGTCGCGCGCGCCATTATGTCGCCGGTGCGGGTGCGTTGATAAAAGCTGTACGACAGTCCTTCCAGATGCTTGAACAGATCGTTGCGCAGATCGAACTCAATCTCGCGCGATGCTCCAATCACTATCCATCGCGTCAGGAACTGAAAAATTCCTTTAACCACCGCGACGAGCAACAGCACGAGCGATACCGTCCACAGCTTGTGCAGAGTAACCCCTTGCCACAGATCATTGATTGCGTGGCGGATTACCAGGGGAAAGAGAATCCACGTTCCGTTCATCAGCAGAACGCACAATCCGCCCCAGATGTAGGCCGATTGGTATTTCTTCAGATAAGGGGCGAGAGGACGCAGGCTCTTCAGCAGCATGAAGTAATAGATGTGATTTTAGCAGCGGTGGGTGCAAACCGCGTCAGCTCAGACCGGGCTGTTCGTAGAGCCCGGCGGATCATCGACATCCGAGCTCTGCCACTCGCGAAAGCTCATTGCTGTGGCAGCCGCAAGCAACGCGATCCACAGAACCATAAAAAACCACTCTACGTGGTTGAACCAGGAGGTGATTACGTCAGAGTTCATCGTTTGCGCTCCCGCCGAAATCCGGCAACTCTACGCCGAAGCGCAGCCCAATTCCGCAGTGTCCGCGGACTCCTTGTATTCGCGCAGGATCTGCTCAATCGCGCATATACGTTCCGTCGTGGAGAGGCTGCGGTCTACCACTTCCAGTTCTATCCTGCCCATCCAATAATCCAGCGCGCGCTCAATGCCTGAAGAGACCTCCTGAGCGACGATCCTCACGAAGTCAGTTGTGCTTACTGCCTTTGCCATGCGATTTCTCCGTCTGAGTGGTCCCGATAACGGGTGGCAAACTTCCGCCTTTCAAGAAAACGCAGGCGGGCATGGGTACCCGCCCGAGATTACGGTTACTGTTGCTCGGCTGCTGCGCCTTCCTTCTGCAGGTGGTGCTCCTGCATCATCTGCTGATGCTTCGAGATCATTTCAGCTACCTTTCCCTTCTGCTCGGAGTTCAGCAACTGATAGATCTGCGAATGGATTTTGGCGTGCTCAACCTCGACCTGGACGTGGGTCTGAGCTTCCTGTGACGCGATGGCCGTCGCCTTCGCCTGATCAAAATTTCCGCTGGTCACCAGTTGCATCATCTGCAGGTGCGCTTGCGCTTCCTGCTGCATGAGAGGTTTCAGGGTGGGTCGTTCAGTCTGGAAAATCTGTTTCACCTGAGCTTTCTGGTCATCACTCAGATTGAGCTTGTGCAGGAACATTTGAAATTCCGGCCCACCCATCATGTGTCCATGCATTCCGCGGTGCATGCTGCCATGCATCGGAGCGTCCTCGCCGCTCTGGTTCTGTGCCACCGCAATCCCCGCCGCAAGCGCCAACCCGGCGGCCGCAATCACTAGAAATGAACGTACGCTTTTCACAATTTCCTCCAATCCTTCAAATCAAAATGCTCCAAGTTGCTGGAAGCTGCCCTACGTAGAATAGGAACACGAAGTCGGCGTCCGCAGCGGTAAAGAGTGCGTCAATTGGAGTAAATCTTTGTAAAAGCGGCCCCGGCGGGACTTGACGAATCTTTACTGGTTTCGCCGCCTGCAGCTAATAAAATGAACTACGTGGAACGAATTCTGGTGGTCGACGATGACGTTGAGCTGTGCTCTCTGGTCAGTGAATATCTCCGTCCCGAGGGCTTTCAGGTCGACGCGGTACACGAGGGCAAGGCCGGCTTGGCCATGGCCACAAGCGGCGATTACCTGCTGGCCGTTCTGGATGTCATGCTTCCGGGAATGAACGGCTTCGACGTGCTCCGCCGCATTAGAAACACTTCGCGAGTGCCGGTGCTCCTGTTGACCGCACGCGGCGAAGATGTCGACCGCATTGTCGGGCTTGAGATCGGCGCCGATGATTACTTACCCAAGCCATTCAATCCCCGGGAGCTGGTCGCGCGTATCCGTGCCATTCTTCGCCGGACCCGAGCCAAAGGTGACCCCTCCGTGCCGGATATCATCCGCGTGGGCGATGTGGAACTCGATCCCGCAACCCGCACCGTCAATCATCGTGGAAAACCAGTTGAGCTGACCTCGGTTGAGTTCAGTTTGCTTCACGTGTTGCTGCGCGAAGCTGGACGGGTGGTCACCCGCGAGGCGCTGGTCGATGAAGTCCTCGGCCGCAAGTTTTCGCCCTTTGATCGCAGCATTGATATGCACGTCAGCAAAGTGCGCAAAAAGCTCGATGACTCCGAGGACCACATCAAAACCATTCGCGGAGCAGGTTACATATTTG
>Ga0137398_10000430_pt1 | contig 14862 bp, 15 predicted proteins | sample czorhiz216metaG_FD_106659 | JGI IMG/M metagenome (GOLD analysis project Ga0137398, IMG submission 106659) | Vadose zone soil microbial communities from Angelo Coast Range Reserve, California, USA - czorhiz2.16 metaG | ecosystem: Environmental > Terrestrial > Soil > Vadose zone | place: USA...
AAATGTCTGAGTGGATTGGAACTATACTTTCTTTCATAATCCTCCCCCGATGCTCAACAGTTTTCGCCCGGATGGGAAGCGGCTGGCGCAGGTAGCGAGGATGAGACCGCGAAGCTGTGGGACGCGGGTACGGGGAAGGAATTGTTGAGCTTGTCCGGCCACAGCGCTGCCGTTGGCAGCGTGACTTGGAGCCCGGATGGGAAGCGGCTGGCCACGTCGGGCGTGGACGGAATCTTTGGAGTGTATGCCATGGACTTCAATGATCTCATGGTGCTCGCTCGCGAGCGGGTTACTCGCAATCTGACAACCGATGATGCAAGAAGTACCTCCACGTCGATAAATGCCGCCCATCCCTTAGTTGTTTAGGAAGGGAGTATCGCGCCGAGTGCTTTTCTTGAAATTACAGGGATTGGAGATTCGGGGTTAGGAGTTCGGGAAGGCAGAAGGAAGAAATTAGCGGTCAGCAATCAAAGCAACGAGAGGTGTGGATATGGCGAACTCATCCGGCGGGAATGCAGGAACGTCAAACGACTTTCCCCAATGGGACGATAAGGACGCGAAAGGCTCCCTCCTCCGCTGGTATGGAGCCACGGTGCGGCAGGGAGAGGCAGCAATTGATTGGTACCGACGCAAACAGTACTGGAAGAGGGTCGGGTCGCGTTTATTCCGCTATTCGGCCATTGCGCTGGTGGCCATCGGCGCACTCCTGCCGCTGCTGAGCATGCAGGGCTTGGATCAACACCTACCTTTTCTCAAGGTACTCGTGCCCCAATGGGGCTATGTGGTATTCGCCATCGCGGCAGGTTTTGTTCTTGGAGATAAACTGTTCGGCTTTTCCACGGGCTGGATACGCTTCATCAAGACGCAATTGACCCTCGAAGGCGAGCTCGCCGAGTTGCGTTATGACTGGCTAGCGCTTTTCGCGAAGCTCTCGGGCGACGTACTGACCCAGGAACAAATCCAGGCACTCATCCAGCGACTGAAGGCCTTTGTCGTCTTCGTCCATGCGCAGGTTCAGCAGGAGACGGAGACCTGGGTTTTGGAATTCCAGAGCAACCTCGCCGACCTCGAGAAGGCCGCCAAAGTCGGCGCCGAAGCCACGAAACCAGGCAGTCTGCAAGTGACGGTGCCCAACGCTGCTGAATTCGATGGAGTGACTGCCACCCTCAATGGCATGGAAGTCAAGAAAGTTGACGGCACGCGCTGCCTGTTCCTCTCTGTTATGCCCGGCCAGCATCAAGTGTTGATCAGGGGAACGAAGGCCGGCAAGACACGCGACGCCTCAGAAATCGTTAAGGTTACTCCTGACTCAATGGCTACCGTGACGGTCGCGCTGCCAGCCTTGTAATACGCCAGTTCACGGCGTTGGTCTGAAGTTTTCCCGCAACGGTGGATCGCAAGAAAACTGTCTTCACGAAATGAAACATTCATTTGGCGTTCCGCCTCCCACTTCACCAGGATAAGGTCCTCCGAAGGGGGAGCTTCGCTGGTTGGCTTGGCATTGATGAGCCGTTTGATGGGTCGAATCGACATAGTTGCCTCCCGTTCGGAGAAACTGTCTAAATCTAACGTGAAAGCCAGTTGGTCCTGAGGGCCCGGCCAGTATCATGGATTCTGATGTCGAAAGACCCCTTACCGGTTCCGATTGACAAGCTTGTCGTACCATGTAAGCTTTCAGCTAATCGCCTATGTCTGAGCTCGATGGGCATTACACGATTATCACGAAGCATCTGGTAGACGGAAATGTCGTGCCCTTTCTGGGTGCCGGAGCTAACCTCTGTGGGCGTCCGAAAAACACGTCGTGGCGCCAAGGGCAAGGTCAATATTTGCCGAGCGGCGGGGAATTAGCCTCCTTTCTCGCCGAAACCTTTGCCTACCCGCCGCGTGAGGTGAAGTTGAACTGCCCGTCGTGCCATGCGGATGTACAAGGAACCGAGGAATCGCCTGACCTGGCACGCGTCTCTCAATATGTCGCCGTGGTAGCGGGAGACTCCGGAGACCTGTACAGAGAACTGCATCGGGTTTTTGACGCCGACTATCCGGCCACTTCCGTTCACCGATTCTTGGCCGCGCTCCCTGCTGTTCTCGCCCGGAAGGGTTATCCCCAACGCCAGCTCCTAGTGGTAACGACGAATTACGACGACTTGATGGAACGAGCCTTTCGAGAAGCTGGACAGCCTTTCGACACCCTCACCTATAGGGCCTGGGGAGAGTACCGGGGCCGTTTCTTTCATACCCCCCCACAAGGGAAGGCGAGACTGATCGAAAATCCAAACGACTACCCAGAAGTGTCCGTCGAGCAACGGCACGTAGTGTTAAAAATTCATGGTGCTGTCAACCGAGGACGGGATTGGGAGCAAGATAGTTACGTGATCCGCGAAGACGACTATATTGAGTATTTGGCATGCACGACTGAGAATATGTTGCCAGCAACGGTGGGCAAAAAATTGAAGGAAAGTCATCTGCTGTTTATGGGTTACAGCCTGAGCGATTTGAACTTAAGAGTTATCCTCTACCGCCTCTGGAGCAAGCTGAGGTTCAGTTACAAGTCGTGGGCCATCCAGGTTAAGCCGCAGAAGATCGATCAGGAATTCTGGACCCGGCGGAATGTGGAAATCCTTGATGTCGGCTTAGAAGACTATATTAAGGCGCTCGAGAGCCGGATTGAAAACCTGGCGCCAGGTAAAGGTGAGCCACCATTGTCCGCCGAATCCTAGGGCGATAGGTAAGTCCCCATGCGTGATTCCCCTTACGTCGGTTTGAAGCCGTATGCGGTCGAAGACGCTTCTTGCTTCTTTGGGCGCGAACAAGAACGAAAGATAATCACCGCCAATCTGATTGCCTCCCGCCTCACGCTTCTTTACGGAGCGAGTGGCGTGGGCAAGAGTTCTGTCCTGCGCGCTGGGGTCGTCTATCATTTGCTCCGGGTGGCCCAACGGAACCTAGTCGAACGCGGTACCCCAGGTGCCGTAGTGCTCTACTTCAATTCCTGGCGCGAAGACCCCATGGCCCTTTTGACTCTTGGCATGCAAGAGGCCATCGCCCCGTTTGTCAAAGAGGAAGTCCCGGAATCATGGGGGTCGTCCCGCAAGCTGGCTGAGGTAGTGCAGGCTTGTAGCCAGCGTGTGGATGCAAGTCTGCTGATCATCCTGGACCAGTTTGAAGAGTATTTTTTGTACCACCCCGAAGTCGGCGACGATGGAAGTTTTGACGTAGAGTTCCCACATGTCGTCAACAAACCCGACTTGCGGGTTAGTTTTCTAATTTCCATTCGTGAAGACGCACTCGCCAAGCTCGACCGCTTTAAAGGGCGGATTCCCGGCATTCTTGGTAACTACCTGCGCATTCATCACCTAGATCGGAAGGCGGCGAGAACCGCTATAGAAAAGCCCATCGGGTGGTACGACGAACAGATAGCTTCGACTGACGGCAAGTTCACGATCGAGCCGGCCCTGACTTCGGCGGTTTTGGACCAGGTACAGACCGGACAAGTGATTCTCGGCGGAGGACAGGGTACCTTTCGCTCAAGCTCGAGCAGCAGCACCTCCAAAGGCCAATTGATTGAGACCCCCTATTTGCAGATGGTTATGGCACGACTTTGGGAGGAGGAAAGAAGAGTCGGCTCGTCCATATTGCGGCGGGAAACATTGGACCGTTTGGGCGGCGCCAGACAAATCGTTGGTACACATCTTGATAAGGCGATGAGCGCTTTGTCTCTGGACGAGCAAAACATCGCCGCCAACATATTCCATTACCTGGTTACCCCCTCCGGCACGAAAATTGCCCAAACCCTCTGTGACCTTGCCGGCTACGCCAATCTCTCCCAGGACCAGCTCGCGCCCCTGCTCGAAAAGCTTTCCGCCCAGGAATCTCGCATCCTTCGTCCGGTGGAATCTCCGGTCGATCGGCCTCAAGACCCGCGCTACCAAATCTTCCACGACGTACTTGCTACGCCGGTCATGCAATGGCGGGTCAAATTCGTTGAGGCTCAGGCACTCGCCGAAGCAGAACATCGCGCACACGAGAAAGCACGGCAGGCCGAGCTAGAAGCTGAAGCCCGCTCAGCGGGAAGGCTGCGCCGGCTAGTCATCGCGCTCGCAGCAGTCTCTTTGGTGGCGGCAATCGCCAGCATTTTTGCCCTAACGCAATGGGAAAAAGCCACACAGGAAGCCAGGCTTTCTTTTTCGCGCGAGCTCAGTGCCGCCGCGGCCGAAAACCTGTACCGAGACTCACAGCTCAGTATTCTTTTGGCGCTCGAAGCGGCGGGCGTATTTCTCCGGGCAAGACAATCGGTGCCCTCCGAAGTAATCGATGTTCTAAACCGAGCCGTTCAGACTTCCCGGGAGAGAGTTTTCATCCAGGTGCCCGAAAGAGCGAAAGTCCTTGACCTTGCCTTCACCAGTGACGGAGAGCGCCTGACCACAATCGACACCAATGGAGCGGTAGCCGTGTGGGATGCTCACTCAGGAGCCAGGCTAGCCCTTCCCCCTGCCCACGAAGGTGCAAAAGCTCTCAGCGGGGATGGCAGGTTCCTGGCCAGCGTATCAGAAGGAAAGACGAGCGTCTGGGACACCATTTCCGGCAAACGATTGTTGGAAATAGCTGGAGAATCCGGGGCTGAGGTAGTTGGCGTGTTCTTCGGCCCGGATGCCACACGCTTAGCCATCGCCAATTCGAATTCCACGGTGGAAGTCTGGGACCTGCGTTCGGCGAAGAGAGTTCTCACCTTCAAAAGTCGCTCCGGCCCTGTACAGTTCGTTGCTTTTGATCCGAATGGCAAGCGACTCGCGACGGGAAGCGAGGGGGGAACAACCGAGCTGTGGGACGCTTCTTCCGGAAAAGAACTGCAGCAACTCGAAGATCACGGAGGCAAAGTCCTCTCGGTGGCCTTCAGCCCTGATGGACGGCACTTGGCCAGGAGCAGCGAAGACCGTACCGTCCGCTTATGGGATCTCTCTTCGGGGAAAGAGCCGCGTTATCTAAACCCCATCAGGTCTCAGGTGCTGCGCGTAGCGTTCAGCTCCAACGGACAACTCCTCGCGACCGCTGGCGCGGATGGTACTGCGAGGGTATGGGATGGAACTGGAAGCCCTGGAAAACTTCTGCTCTTCTTGGCAGGGCACAAGAACGTGGTGAGTAGCATTGTCTTCAGTCCAGACGGACTCCGAGCGGCGACCGCGAGCTCGGACGGAACCATAAGGATCTGGGATGTTGTGGCACCTCATCTGCAGGATGTTCAGGCGATCTCCTTCAGTCATGACGGAACTCGCATAGCAAGCGTTAGCAAAGAAGGCCGAGTCAAACTTTGGGATGCCACTCTCCGAATCTTACTCACGTTCCCAGAACAAAAGTCTGCCCCCCTAACCAGCGTTTCTTTCAGCCCGGACGACAAGCGCCTGGCCACCGGAAGTGATGATGGCACGGTCGCGTTTTGGGAAACATCTTCTGGCAAAGAGTTGTTCAAGCTGAAAGAAGAAAGCTCAGTGAGCGACATCGCCTTCAGTCCGGACGGGACGCGCGTGGCCACAGGAACCGAGGACGGGATGGCCAAAGTGTGGGAACTGTCCTCCCGTGCAGTCGTGCGTCGGCTCACGGGTCACCAAGCCCCAGTTTGGTGCATTGCCTACAGCCAGGACGGACGACGACTGGCCACCGGCAGCCTGGATCGGACTGCAAAGGTCTGGGACATTGATTCCGAAAAAGCCATCCTGACTACGGACCGGTATGACAACCAAGTCACCGGTGTTGCTTTCAGTCCCGATGGAAGTCGCCTCGCCACTTCCGGCCTGGACGGATCGGCTATCGTCGGTGAAATCGCAAGCTGGCATGAGTCCCGCAGGCCGCTGCCCGGCCACACCATGGCGGTCATGTCCATCGTGTTCAATGGAGATGGAACGCGCTTGGCCACCGGCAGTGCAGATCGAACCGCGAGGGTTTGGGATGTCGCCGGTCATGAGCTGTTTAAATTCACCCACAGTGCCGGGGTCACAGACTTGGACTTCAGTCCCGACGGACGGCACCTGGCCACCGGATCTGAGGACGGCATGGTGCACGTCATGCCTCTTGATCCGGAAGAATTGTTACAACTGGCCCGCTCGAGGGTAACTCGCCGATTAGTGACAGAAGAATGCCGGAAATACCTGCACTCTGTGTGTCCTCCCGAGGTCGCGAGATAGAAGGCAGTATCGAGTCTCGAGTCGGAGACATTCCCGAAACAAGCCGCGTGTGCCGGAGGAGGTCCGTGTATAGACTCGGAGTGTGATCGATCCTGAAGGTTTACGAACGCCTTTCGAGCTTTGTCGTCGGCTGGCCATTTTGGCCGGCAAATACTGTATTGTGAGCAGCTGCCATGATTGGCAAAGTCATTTCCCATTACCGCATCGAAGCACGGCTCGGCAGTGGGGGCATGGGGATCGTATATCGCGCCTTGGACCTCAGGCTGAAAAGGCGGGTCGCGATAAAGTGCCTGTTACGGGTAGTGAACCGCGACCTTCATGCTTTGCAGCGATTCCAGCGCGAAGCCTGCGCCGCTTCTGCTCTTAATCATCCCAATATCTGCACCATTTACGAAATTGATGAACATGAGGGTGACCCCTTCATTGTGATGGAGCTACTAGAAGGACAAACGATTGAGCATCTCCTCAAGGGTAAGCCGCTGGAAAGCGCCCAGATCGCGGAGATAGCCATCCAGATCGCAGACGCACTTGATGCGGCCCATGAGTCTGGGATTATCCATCGAGATCTCAAACCGGCAAACATTTTCCTCACCAAGCGGGAGAAAGTGAAGGTGCTGGACTTCGGCTTAGCCAAGTTGATCTTCAGCGCACGGCACGCCGCACAATTGTTCGATTCCTTAACTGCCACTGGAGCCACACTGGGGACGCACGTGTACATGTCACCCGAACAATGCCGGGGAGAAGCACTGGACGAACGAAGCGATCTATTTTCCCTGGGCTCGGTGTTGTATGAAATGGCTACCGGGAGGCTCGCCTTCTCTGGCGGAACCCAAGGCCTTGTTTTTGAGGCAATCCTGAGTCGCACACCATTGCCGGCCGTGCGTTTGAATCCCAATCTGTCGCCGGCCTGGAGTTCCATCATCTCGAGACTACTCGAAAAAGATCGCCGGTTGCGCTACCAGTCCGCGGCCGAGCTTCGCTCTGCGCTGAAACGGGTTGAGCGTAATGACGAATCCTTCAAAACCAGCGCCGCGGCGCCGCCGGCCGTCTCCAGACTTCCCTGGAGCCGGCGAACGTTAATAGTAGTCGGGCTTGCTTCGATTTCACTGCTTCTGCTCATTCCCCTCGCCCCGCGAAACTGGCGTCAGCGACTGCCAGGCAAACACGCTTATGGCCGAGTTTACTCCGTTGCCGTGCTGCCGTTCGTGAATGAGAATGCAGACCGCAATGTGGAATATTTAGCCGACGGCATGACCGACGAAATCATCAGTAGCCTTTCGGGTGCCCCGGAACTGCACGTAATGGCCCGTAGCACAGTTTTCAGCTACAAGGGCCGAGAAATCGGCCCTCAAAAGCTTGGACAGGACCTCAACGTTGATGCGGTCGTACTGGGGAGTGTAGGAAAGCGAGGGGACGATCTGACCATTCGAGTGGATTTGCTCAGTGTGGCTGACGGATCTGAGTTGTGGGGCGAACAATACGGCCGGAAAGTTAGTGACCTCATTGACGTGCCAGAAGAGATCGCTAAGGGGATTTACGATAAACTGCGGCCCCATTTTGCTGGACGGGAGACGCGCCGATCAACCAAGCGCTACACCGGAGACGTTGAGGCATATCAAGCCTATCTTCAAGGCCTTTATTATCGGAACATGTGGACGGCGGAAGGGTCCAGAAAGGCAATCGATTATTTTACGCAGGCGGTCGGGAAGGATCAGAATTACACCCTGGCATATGCTGGCCTCGCCGATAGCTACAACTTCCTGGGTGACTCCGGCTACATGGCTCCGACAACAGTGTGGCCGAACGCCAAATCAATGGCGATTCACGCTCTCAGAATCGACAACCAACTACCCGAGGCCCACATCTCTCTAGCTTTGGTACGTGAAAATTACGATTGGGACTGGCCCGGTGCGGAAAGTGAATTCAAGCGAGCGATTCAGCTTGATGCCAACTCGAGCGCCGCGCACCAATGGTACGGCGACTTTCTGACGAGGATGGGTCGCTTTGAAGAAGCAAGCCTGGAATTGAGGAAGGCTCAGGACCTCGATCCGCTTTCCCTTCTCACGCTCACGCGTGTTGGACGCCAGTTCTACTTCGCAAAGCAATACGAACCGGCCATAAAACAAATGAAGAAGGTTCTAGATTTGGATCCAAACTTCGTACCCGCGCAACATGGCATTTTGGACGCGTATGCCCAAAGTGGGATGTACAGGGAAGCGCTTATGGAGCTAAAAAAAATGCTGGTTCTTGCAGGTAATCCTGACCTTTCGGCGGCAATCGGGGAAGATTACAGGAAATCCGGGTACAGCGGAGTATTGCAATTCATGCTCGGGGGCTTTCAGGAAGAGTCCAAACGTGGTTACGTTCCTGCCTCCAATATTGGACAAATCTATGCACGGCTCGGAGATAAGGGCCAATCCCTGAGTTGGCTGGAGCGGGCCTATGATGAGCGCGACAGCAAGATCTCCTATTTGAAAGTGGAGCCGGCTTTTGACGAAATTAGGTCCGATCCGCGATTTAAGCAGTTATTGCGGCGTTTGGCGTTGGCCCATTGACCGGCGGAGGAAGCTCGCGGGGAGGGCAAAGGCGACCTCCTCCTAGCCAGTTCGGCATCGTGTGCCTAGCCAATCACGAGTCATCTGTCCAGACAGTTGGCTGGTTGCCGAAGACGAGCCTTTCAGGGCTGCGCCCAATTCTGGTCTCCGTCTAAGCAGGAAATCGTCTCCAGCTGTAGCAGAGAGGAGAGAGTGATGCCCAGACCCACTCGCGCGGCATATTTCTTCGTCGTTCTGTTGCCGCTGGTTCTGCCGCCCGCCGTGCTCGCCCAGCAGCAGATTCGTCCGCCGCTTCATGCCAACGGCCACAAGATTCTGGATTCGGCCGGACGAGTGGTGCGCCTCACTGCAGTCAACTGGTACGGTTTCGACCAAAAAGAATATCTCGCCGGCGGGCTGGACCACGCACGGCTTGAGACGATCATCGGGCAGATTCGCGACATTGGCGTCAATTCGGTGAGGCTGCCGTGGGCGAACGAAACGCTGGAGCACAATCCGCCGGCCGCCGATTACGCAGTAAGAGCAAATCCGAAGCTTCGTGGCAAGCATGCGCTTGACGTACTGGACGCGGTGATTGCAGCTCTGGCGCGCGCGCGCATCATGGTGATTCTGGATAATCACATGAGCCGCGCGGACTGGTGCTGCACGGAAGCCGATGGGAACGGACTCTGGTACAACGCGGAATATCCCGAGGAGAACTGGCTGGCTGATTGGGAAACGATCGTTCGACGCTACAGGAATCAGCCATGGGTCGTGGGCGCTGATTTGCGCAACGAACTGCGCAACGGAGCAACGTGGGGCGGCGATGATCCGCGGCTGGACTGGCACGCGGCGGCGGAGCGCGGGGGGAATGCGGTGCTTGGTATGAATCCCAACCTGCTGGTGATGGTGGAAGGCCCGGAATACTCGACGGACTTGACCGCCTTTGGAAAGCTGCCGGTCAGGCTAAAGATTTCGAATCGTGTGGTGTATTCCCCGCACGCGTATGCGCCTGCCGGGCACACGTTCCAGAGCTACCACGAATTGAAGCAGGTGTACGATGCGCGGGCGGGTTATTTGCTGCAGGCAGAGCCCGGCGTGCCGCTGTGGGTCGGAGAGTTCGGAACGTGCCAGACGCTGGAATGCGAAGATCAGGGCCAATGGTTCAGGTGGTTTGTGCAATACCTGCGAGAGAACGAACTGAGCTGGAGCTACTGGCCGCTCAACGGAACGCAATCGAGCGGCAACACACGCAAGTATGACGACGTGGAAATGTACGGTCTGCTGACACCGGATTACCATCACATCGCGGCGCCGGAGATTGTCAGACTGCTGCAAACCATCGAAGGCTCAGTGCGAGCACACCAGCGTTGAGACTTCAGGGATGCATTGAAGTGCTCCAGCCTACTCGTGCCGCCGTATTAGCGAGAAAGACTTTACTTACTAGCAGCACCGGGACGGGGGGAAATCGGCCGCATCAGGACGGAGAATCAACATCAGCACAAATCATCGCGCGTAGTGCGAAAGATGGGCTCCGCAACTGTTAACCGAGGGTTGCTAGAAATGGGAGTCTTTGCGCATACTCGGGCAATCGGAAAAAGAAGCAACCTTTGGGAGCAGCTGCGATGCCACCGAACGGTGAGACTAGATATTGTGGTGTCTCTTTGATCCCACCGCCTTTCTTCTCTCGTTAGGTTGCCCAAAGTTGCCCAATTGAGGGTCGGGATTTAAGGTGCCCCGGTCGTAGGCGACACCGAATAAGGCATTTAGAGTTTCGCAGCCCCGGCTGTTATGGATTGCTGTAGTGCAGGGGGAATGATGAGAGGTCTACTTATCGCCGGGTCCTTGTCAATGCTCGCAACGCCTGCAGCGACGATTGGGCAAAGTAGCTTCACTGGCAAATGGAAAGTCGATTTCAATTCAGCCATGCCCAAGAAGGTTAAAGTTTGGTTGTTGAAAAACGGAACTTACAAGTGCTCGTCGTGCAGCCCGAAGGAGACCCCGATACAAACGGCGTAGCTCTGAAGCGGATAAGACAAGAACACAATCGAAGAAACCACAAAGTTAAATGGAAAGGTGGTTAGCGTCACGCGAATGGCCGTCGGTTCAGATGGCAAGTCCATGACTGTCTCAGTGCAAGATGCTCAAGATGGCACCACGCACCAATTCACGATGCTCAAACAGTAGTCGAGCCTGGTAAACGCCGTTCTCGCAGACTCTGAGTTAGTCGCGAAAACTGGCGGGTCAAATGGATGGGAACGCGACTTACGAGGAGTTAACCTGCCAAGCATCTAATTCGTGCCGGCGTACTGCACGTAGGGCTTCGAGACTTTAACGATGACGTCTTGATAGGCAGCCGCTGGTTGATCGGCAGCCGCCGGCTCGAACTCGACGTCAATTCTCAAAGCTGGGCAGTCTCGGCTGACAAATGACTCTCGCAATACTTGTGGACGTCCGCCCAAGATGAACGTTCTGGGCGGTGGGCCTTCCGTTCGGAGAACTTTCAGAAGGTCCCATCGCGTCATGCCGGGTTTAATCGCTTCTATTTTCTCAGCGACTTGTTTCAACCAAGCTTCATGATTTTGGGTGCAGGGCTCTGGGGTCGCCGATCGTGCCGGTCGAAAAGAGGCAGAACCTCCTATAACGATGATGGAAAGCAACAAGAGGGCGGAGAGTCGCTGAATCATTGTTTCCCTTCCTTATGTGGCCAACGCACCAAACTCGGGGTTAGTGATTCCACACTCAGCTAGGATTGTGGACGTCAGTCTTTGAAATGTCACCCAGAAATTGGTTGGTCATCTCCATTTCATCCGCAAACGCCGTAACCGGTAAAGTTGCATCCGCGAAAAGATACCTTATCGGGCCGCAAATGTAATGAAGACAAATGCCAATACAAGGATCGGACTGGAGGCACGTTTCAGATTATGTGGTGCTTTTCTGCAAAATTTCGCTTGGCTAATCGCCCATCAAAGTCAGCGCCACATAACGTTCATCGCCACAGAAGAATTCAAACTGAGCAACTGAGCCGCCAGCATTCGGACTTGTATCTACCCGCAAGCACACGACAAACGTCCTAAACGTCTGGCAGCCTATTCCTGGCTCAATGCTTTGACAATGTCCTGATTCATTTGCTCGCTGCCACATTTCCGAGAGATCCCCATCCATTACGGGTAAAAGGTATGGTGGCGTCGGGCGAATCGGTCAGAAGCAAGCCGGCGAAACGAGAGAAGACGGAGAAATTGTTCACCTCGAGGGCATCCATGCGGCCTACCACCAAGGCGGTCCCGTGATTCAGCACCCAAGTATCGAGGGTGGTCGGATAAGAAGCACTCTCCACCTCGTCCCAGAACACGCCATTGTGGAGATTATGCAATGTCACAAAGTCTTGAGTGTGTCGATATTGACGCCGATATTGAAAGCCCCGATAAAGAGGTCCTGTGCCATCACCCGGCCGAGTTGGATGTCGAGGAAGTTGTAGGCATTGGTGACCGTGGAGCGAACCACGTTTCCGGCGACCGCAGAATTGACCTCCTCCGGTTTTGCGTACTAAGGCAGTCTCCAACGTGATCAAGGCACGCGCGACCGCTCAACTGCACTTTTGGAATGGCTTCAATTTAGTTAGGGAACCTCTGCTCGTTAATGCTGACGGGCTCAGACAAGCCAAGGGTTGACGACCGGCACAGAGAGATCTTCAAAATGGACCACGTTGCGAGTTGCCAGGGTCGCATGGCGTGCGACCACGATGCCAGCGATCATGGTGTCACGCAGATCAACCGGACGACCCTTGCGCTGCCGGAAGGCCATCAAGTCTGCGGCTTCGAACGCTGCATCATCATCAAAAGAAGCGATTCGGCGACCCATTTTCTCGAGGACGGTTTCAAAGGCCTCCAGTAACAGAGCCCTTCGTTTCCCGGCCGCCATGATCTGAAGTCCAAACCGGACCTCCAGGATTGTTACTGACGTTGTCCAAACGGATGTGCGAGGCTGCCTGTCGAGCCAGGCAATGACCTTCGCATCCGGTGATTGCCGCATAAGCGCTGAGAGTACGTTTGTGTCCAGAACGATCATGACTCAAACTTCGCCGGCTTGATGGCGTGTCCGCGGAGTTCAGTTACACCCGAGTTGAGACCAGTTTTTGTAAATAACCTGGAGATATCAGTCCCGAGTCCGCCACTTGGGATTTCCTCCTCGCTGACTGCACTGCGAAGAATATCTCGCACCTCTTCCTCCATACTGCGACCATGTCGTTGGGCGCGACGCTGCAGGCGTGTCTTTACCGCATTCTCGATGTTCCGGACCACCAGTTGTCCCACGATCTATCCCTCCTCAATCAAGAGTGATATCATGCTATCATACGGTTCGGCGGTGCGTCAATGGCTGGCACACCGCGCAGCGAACAGGCCTACATCCGTTCTCGGATTTCCAACCCACAAAAAGTATGTCCTATATGACTTCCGCGTGCTTTGGCAGTCCCCGCGGTCTTGTAAGTCGTTGTTTGACACGGTAGAGGGCTCGGGTTCGAGTCCCTAGCGCAGTTCGGGGCCTTTTTTAGGGCTGGTCAGAACCGGAAAGGCAAGCCAGGCAAAGGGTTTTAGCTTTCTGACCTTATAATTGACACAGTAGAGGTCTGGGGTTCGAGTCCTCGGGACTTGGCTTTACCCATCGCAATGGCTTAATTCTGCGGCCTAAGCTACTAGGCTCAAATGCGAAATCCGAAAGCAAGGAATAAATGTGCAGTTTTGGCGTGTAGTCGATTACCGCCCGGCAGAGGTAGTTTTGTTTCAGGTGTCGGAGCGCCGCACCAGCTTCTATTCGCGCCGCCCGAACGTGTACATCAAGCTGAGCGACGTTCGCAAGTTAGGCTGCCCCTGGATCGCCACGTTTGAATTGAAAAATGAAGTGCGAAGGTACTCTACTTCCGGCCACAATGACAATGCTGGCGAGATCCGGTATTGAAATCCTGCGCCGCCCGCCCATGCAAAGTGGTTCACGAATCCCCGCACCAGCGTTCCGTTGCTCTCGAAGTTCACCCCCGTCTCTCTCGCCCCACCTAGCAGCACCTGCGCATAGATACTGAATTTGCGCCGCCGAACCGGATAGAAAACCGGCCCGCCCATGTATGTCAAGATGTCCGCTCTGCGGCCCGTCTGAAAAGCATCGAAGGAACGTGAATACCCCACTTCCAGTTTCGCTCCAAGATACGCATTCACATCCCCACTTCCCGACAGTAAGACCCCGTTCATGGCCATTTTGCCCTGCGAGGGCACGTCGGACTTCACATACGAGAACCCCATACCCCCCTCTAGCACAGGCGCGACCCCCGCAAGCACGGGCCCTTGTGCGCGCCCCTGTGACGCGAGTCCCAGGGTGACCAGCAGGAGCCATAGTTTGAGCATCGTTCTCATGGGCCGTCGGCGACTCCTCGCTTCCCTTGTCCACTCCACGCACTCGTACCTACCCTTACCATCGCCATCTAGGAACAGGTCACCTGAGGGTTGGAAATAAATCATGCGGCTAGCCCATGAACCCCAGATTGCTGCTCGGAAAATTCGCCAGGTTCGGGAAAATGGACGGCAGGTTCGCCGCACTGACTCCAAACCAAGTCGCCAGCGTCGCCGCATATTGGTCCAGCGCCGTAGTGGGGATCCACCGGCCATTCTGGTCGGCGTCGTCCGGCCCACCCAGAGCCAGTGTCGGGAACGTTCCATAGATCGTGTTTCCCTTCACCGCGCCTCCCAGAATCAACTGGTGGCCGCCCCAAGCGTGGTCCGAGCCGCCGTTGGAGCCCGGTTCCAGCGTGCGGCTGAACTCCGAAAGCGAAAATGTGGTCACTTGATTGGCTACTCCCAGTTCCTGTGTGGCTTGATAGAACGCCGACATACTCTGGCTGACAGTCGAGAGCAGCTGCACCTGGTGCGGCAATTGGTCCGCGTGCGTGTCGAATCCGCCGGAAGCGCAGAAGAAGATCTGGCGTTTAACCCCCAGGGCGCTTTGCGCGGCAATCACTTGCGCCACCTGCTGCAATTGTTGTCCCAGATAGTTGGCCGGGAATTTTGTCTGCAACGGCGGGATATTCTTCAGCGCATCCGACAGAACCTGCGCGAACTTCACCGCATGTCCCGTTACCGCGTTCGCCGCCTGCACCATCGACA
>Ga0137398_10000431_pt1 | contig 14858 bp, 7 predicted proteins | sample czorhiz216metaG_FD_106659 | JGI IMG/M metagenome (GOLD analysis project Ga0137398, IMG submission 106659) | Vadose zone soil microbial communities from Angelo Coast Range Reserve, California, USA - czorhiz2.16 metaG | ecosystem: Environmental > Terrestrial > Soil > Vadose zone | place: USA...
CCCTCGGACCTGAGTTGCTGCGGACTGATCAGCCAGCTCAAATCCCGCCCCGACACGCGCCCCCTTAAGATCGTCATGGTTATCCAGGGTGGCGCACTGGAGCGCGCCAGAGCCTTGGACCTCGGCGCCGACGACGTCGTCTCCTTTCCGTTTGAAGCCCTCGAGTTCGCCGCCAGAATCCGCACGCAGTTCCGCGAGCGGCAGCCTGAGGAAGACCTAAAGACCATGCTGAAGTATGCCGCGCAGCGGGAAAACCTCGCCGACCTCGCCGTCGAATCCCTGAGCGGCGGCGCGGTCACAAAACGCAGGTTCTGGCTGATCCCCGCTATTTTTGTGCTCAGCGCCGCAGCGGTGATCGCGGCCGTATTCATGGCTGTTTCCAGTCATCGCAGCCGCAAGGATACCCTCCAGCTCAAAGCAGAAATTGCGCGCCTGAGCTTTGGCTTGGGACAACAAGGCGAGCTATTCCGTCGCGCCGATCAAATGCGCACTTCGCTCGACGCGCAGGCGCGCTCCGATTCCGCTACCCGGGATTCCTTGAAAGCTAAGTCCGATGATCTCCGCAAGAAGATGGCTCAGGCCCCTGCCAGTGACGCCGATTCGTTTCGCCAACAACTGCAAGAAACGCAGACTCGCTTGAAGCTCCTGGAAAACGAAGGCAAAATCGCCGAAACCATCGTTCACAGCTACGGTCCGAGCGTTTGCCTGCTGCACGTCGTCGTGGAGTTTCTCGACAAGCAAACCGGAAAGCCCATTCAGATCGCGGTCGATTCCCTCGGCAAGCCGCAGGTGGACGACAAAGGCAGGGTGCAACTCGATGCCGGCGGTGCTGGCCCCCACCTCCAGCTCGACGTCTTTGGCACCGGCTTTCTCGTGCGCCGCGACGGGAGGATTATCACCAATCACCACGTTGCCGAGCCGTGGTGGAACAACGATGAATTGAAAGAACTTATCGATCGCGGTGCCGCGGCTTACGTCTTGTCCTACAAAGTTTATTTCCCGGGAAGTGCCGAGGGCCTTCCTGCCAAGATGGACCGCATTTCATCCGAGGCCGACGTTGCGACCCTGAAGCTGGAAGCCCCGGCTCCGCCCCACGCAATCCTCCTCGAACTGGACCAGCGCACAGACGCCACGGTGACCGGCGATCCCGTGGTCCTTATCGGCTATCCTACCGGCATTGATGGGATTCTGGCGCGCGCCGGGTCCGATGTGGCCCACAAAATTGCCGACAATACCGACAATGTGACGCACATCGTGTCGCAACTCGCTTCGCAGCACCTCATCCGGCCCACCACCACGCAAGGCCACATCGGCGACGTGCTGCAGGACAAAATTGTCTACGACGCCGCCACCACCTCGGGCGGTTCTGGCGGCCCGTTGTTCAACCGCAGCGGCAAAGTGATCGGCGTCAACTTTGCCATACTAAAGGACTTTGGCGGGTCCAACCTCGCCGTCCCGGTCCGCTACGCCAACGAATTACTCAAGTAGCGCGACCTGCGGCAGCTCCAAGCTTGCCGTTCTCTGGGTGGCGCGGTGGCTGCCCTTTTTCCTCTGGTAGCCCATGTGAACGAAATACCCGCCGCAAGCGTATCCTATAGTGACAGCTGGACATACAAGTACGTATGGAAGAGGAAGATCGTGCGACGGCCGCTGCGCATTGCCCTGATTATTCTCTTCTTCCCACCGACCCTTGCCGCGGTCGGCGGCTGGCTGGTCGGCCCCTCTTTCTTGCATCCTATTCGACGGGAACTGACTCCCGCCCTGATTCGCGACGCCGATGTCAGCTTTGCGCAGATTCATGCGCAGCGAGAACAGTTTGACGTCCGCGCTTCCGACGGCGTTCTCCTGCGCGGCTGGAAAGTCAGAGCTGCGAATTTGCCCCTCGCGAATCCCGGAGGCAATTGGGTCTTGCTATTTCACGGTGTCGCCGATAATCGTATCGGCGTTCTCGAGCATGCACGCGTCCTGCTTTTGGCCGGTTACAACGTCATCATGATGGACGCGCGCGCTCACGGTGCCAGCGAAGGGCCCATGGCTACCTACGGCTGGCTCGAGCGCGAAGACACGCGAGACATCGTGGATGCGCTTGAAGCTTCCGAGCATCCTCGGCATCTTTTTGCGTTGGGCGAGTCCATGGGCGCGGGCATCGCGCTCGAGTCCGCCGCCGTCGAACCGCGCATCGAAGCGGTCGTGGCCGAAGCTTCTTTCGCCAATCTTCGCGAGGCCGCTTACGATTACGCGGGGCTGCGGCGCTACCCGTGGCTCGGGAAAACCTGGCTGGCACCGGGCACGTGGACCATGCTTTATCGCGGCGAGTCGCTGGCGGGTTTCCCAGCCGCGGACGTTTCCCCGGAGAAGGCCGTGGCGGCCCGCGCCTTTCCGGTGTTCCTGATCTGTGACGCGGAAGATGTTGCCCTTCCCTGCCGCCACACTAAACGCATTTACGATGCAGCGATTGGCCCGAAGCAAATGTGGATTGTACCCCGCGCCTACCACACCGCGGCCCTTGGCTACGAGCCGGTGGAATTCCGCAGCCGCGTCCTTGGTTTCTTGGCCCACTACGGCGGCGGCTAACTCAGCTGGACATTCCGAGAGACACAGATCAGTGGCCCCGCTCTTCAGAAGGCGAAACTTACCTGCGGCGTTATCTGCGCCAGGGTTGGTCGGCGCGCCGGAAAACCAAATTTATCGCGGCGCTGCGCCGCGGAGTCCACTTTCAAGATGCTCGGCAGGGCAAAGGGAAATGAGGCCAGGGGGATGGCGTTGCTCGGCAGCACGGCAAGGTTGCGGTTGTCTTTGTGGTTCCCACCGACTGCAACACTACCGTTGCGGCCACCGCGGAGCCGTCGTCATAAGTCACCTTTACGGACAGCGTGCTGCCGTTGTACACCCGGAATGCCGCGCTACCGGTGTCCGTCCCGCCAGCCGACAGCGTCACTACCTGTGTCAGGGTGGTGCCAGCCGTCTGCCAACGCGCCGGTATTCCACGGTCCGCCGCATGATCCTGGCCCGCTGGCACAAGTATTGGAACCCTTAAGATCGTAGGGTATTCCGTATTCGCAGCGGTCCGCCATCCCCGTCGCCGCGCGGTCCAGCCAGTAACACGTGCTCGCAATTCCGGTGCGATTCATGTTCACCGCGCTCGCCAGTGAAGTGAACACATACGCGTTTCCTGTCAGCACGGATGCGTTAGTGAGAAAACTCGCTGCGCTGCGATCGGCTTGGCCGGAAAACGCCATGGCGTATCGCCAGGTCTGCGCGGGGAGACGCAGGACCGTCAGCAGGAGTAGCGGCACTACAACCAGTCTTTTCATAGGATTGCTCCTACTTGCCTACGTTCGCGGCGGCGAGGCGGGTACGAATTGCTCCGGCCGATGGCACCGGTTTCACAATCGTGGAACCCGAAACATGGATTCGAACTATGCCGCCAGGTGCTGCAGGTCCGAGGCGTTATGGCTGTCGCGCCTCCCAGCGATCGCTCAGCCGTCGCACGGTCTCGCGCAAGCGCACTGCTAGCGCAGCGATAGTCTCGAGCCGCTGCTGTCCTCGCTGCGGAAGCTTGCCATCATTTTTCCGCTGCACCTCGGCGAGCAATAACTCCGCATTTCCCAGAATGCCGGTGAGCGGATTGTTGAGCTCATGGCGCAAGATTTCGCCGAAACCGTCGCCGTTGACTCCTTCCGGGGCGGCCACGGATTGCTGCGCTTTGCGGGCCGCCTGCCTAGCGTCCTCTAACCGCTGTTCGACAATCTGGAGGGTCAAGGTAAGGCACGGGCCTCCCTGCGCCACGAAGTCCGCTGCACCGTCGGCCACCGGGGCCGCCAACTCGCTCCGCTGCTCGGCGGGGCCGATCACCAGCACCGGCGCGTGTGCCACGAGCGCGGAAACCACGGAACTCAGGCGCCGCATCTTTCCACCCTGGCCTTCTCCTTCGGCCATGACCGCTCGTTCCTCTAACAAAATCACCGTGGAGGCAGCGTCTTCCAGGATGCGCCGAGCCGCTTCCAGCGTTCTCACCGTCGTAACCCGCGGTGCTCCGTCTTGGCCTTCAAATTCCCGGCGTACTGCAGCCCATAGTTCTCTGTCGTCGCTGACCAACAAGATGGTTTGTTGCGGGACCAGAATCATTTGGTTCCTCTATTTCCTCGCCGCATTGGTCTTCTCCGCCTTCGCGGTCGCCCGCGGGCCGAACTCGGCGAGCACGCTGTTGATCTTTTCTGTAAGTTCCTCGACCCGGAAGGGTTTCGCTAGATGCGGCAGCCGGTTCCGTTCGAGGAAGTCGCGGGTGCGCGCCGCGAGCACGTCGCCTGTGACGAACAGGAATCTTCCCCGCACCGGACTGTCCCTAAGCGCCTGGTAGAACTGCTCGCCATCAAGCTCCGGCATTTTCATGTCGCAGATCACCAGATCGTAACTTTCCTGACGCACGCGCTCTAGCGCTTCGCGCCCATCGAGCAGCACATGCACGCGCAGGCCCCCATCTTCGAGTACATCGCCGATCAAGCGCGCCACGGTCGGTTCATCTTCCACCACCAGGACGCGAATGCCGGCCCAGGGCGCCAGGATGGCACCGACCTGCGCGCTGCCAAGCGGCGGTTCGCTCGGCAAGCGCTCTACCCTCGCTTCTGCGGGGCGTTTTTTCTCATTCGCGGGCTCGGGTATTTCCAACCCGACGGCTGCCGGCAATTCCACCGAAAACGTCGTGCCTCCCTCGGGCGGACTTGTAACCCGTACGTGTCCGCCGTGCTCCCGTACGATGCCCAGCACGATGGCCAGCCCAAGCCCGGTGCCGATGCCTGCCGGCTTGGTGGTAAAAAATGGGTCGAAGATCCGCGCTTGGATCGCGGATGGGATACCTGGGCCATCATCAGAGACGTCTAGCAGCACACGGTGCTCGGCAATGCGCCTGGTGCGCACCTGGATCGTTCCACTCTTGCCTGGCCCCTCCATTGCTTGGCGGGCATTGCCGATCAAGTTCATCAACACCTGCTGCAGTTGCCCGCTGTCTCCCCGCACAAACGGCAGGACTGGATCGAGATCCAATTCCAAGCGTATCTTTTTGGCCGCCAGATTAAATCGTTGCAGTTCCACGGCGCGCGAAACCACCTGGTTGAGGGCCACCCGGCGGCGCTCCGGGCGCGAGTCGTGCGCGGTCAGCAGCAACTGGCGAAGGATGGCGCTGGCGCGCTCCGCTTCGTCGTAAATCTGCTGCGCCTCGTGAACCTGATCCGTTCTACCGCTGCGCAGGACCAAGCGCTGCGCGTAGCCCAAAATACTGGTGAGCGGGTTGCTCAGTTCGTGCACGATTCCAGTGACCATCTGCCCGAGCGCGGCCAATTTTTCCGTTTGCAGCAGCCGGGAGTCAAACATACGTTGCGCCGTCAGATCGCGATAAATTTCCAGGCGCCCGAGTAGCGCTCCTTTTTCATCCAGAATGGGGCGTGCCACGCGCTCCAACAACCGGGGCACCGGGCGCGCCAGTTGCAACTCTTCGCGTCCGGCTCCGTCCATGTTTCGTACCCAGCGGTGCCAGCGCTCGGAAAATCCTCCAGGGTCCGCTGCTTTCGACGCCAGCAGCGCTACCAGAGCATCCAGGGTGCGGACCTCCATGCATTGTTCCGCCGTCCATCCCACAATTTGACCGAAGCGCGTGTTCATGGCGCGAATTTCGTTGTGCGGGCCAAATAACACCAGCCCTTCTTCAAGCCATTCGATGACGTTCATCAATTCCGTTGGGGCGTGTTGCTGCCGCGAAACGGCCGCGGTGAGTTCGGCGGCCGCTAGGGCGCTGGTCTCTAGCGCTGCTTCGAGCCGCGCTTCGAGTTGGTTTGCCTGGTCCGCTCGCTCTTGCTGCTGCAGCGCGGAAGCGGCTAATGCGGCGCGCAATTCCAATCGCTCCAAACTGCTCGGCGAAGCGCTTCCGTGCCGCATACCGGCAACCAGTACCCCCAGATTTTCCGAAGCGCTGCGCAATGGAAACGCCGCGACGTGGGACACTTCCCGCTGGGACCAAGCTCCGCTCGCCTTGTTTACCGTCACTTGCTGGGATTTGAGCGCCTGCCGCCAAACGCTCGACAGCGGTGCGCTCAAAAGAGCCTGTGTCCACGCTGCGTTTCCGCTTCTCCAGTGAAATCGCGGTTCCTCGGGGGAAGTCACTGCTTTCTTTTCCGCTTCAGCGGCTTGGGGCCCAGCACCGGCTCGACACTCCGAGGTATCCCACTTAGCGACCGCCGCGAACACGGCGTGGAGACCGACTCCGTCTTCTCCCCTTGCCGTACAGTCCTCCACAATGCTTCGCAAAGCAGTGTCAGCAGACTCTGCGCTGGCGAGCGCGGACAGCGCGCTCTGCACGAAGGTAAAATCGTGCTGGCGTTCCCGGCAGACGCGTCGTTGGTCAGCGACTTCCAGTGCCAGGGCTAGTTCGGCGGCGACGGTCGCAGCTAAGGTCTTAGGCAGGGCCGCATGTTTTCTCCTCGCCCCCGCCAGAATGACGCCACGAAGACGTCCCCCGGCTGCCACCGGAACCCACAAGAGATGGCGCATTCCGACCATTGCGCCGATCACCGGATCTCGAGACGAGTCACCCAGTTCCTGCTCCACTGTTTTCAAAGCGAGAAGTAATTCGCTCGGCAGCGGCGCCCCCAAAGACAGCTTCGACCACTCTCCCGGAACTGCGCTTCCGTCAGCATCAGCCACGCTTCCGCGAAGCGGCAGGAACGGTTGCCTGTCGGCCAGTTCCTCGTTTGCTTCTAGCCACACCCCGACGCGCTCGGCGTTCCCTTGCGCGAGTAGCGCGCCAACTGCTTCGTTCAGCAGTTCTTGTCGCGAGGCGCCGGCCATCAGCGCACAAGCCACCCCGCGCACTTCCCGTCGCCCGGAACCGACCTTTCCCCATACCCGCATGTGCTTGCCTTTAAGCCGCACTGCGGCGGCTAGCCTTACCAGGGGCGATATCGCCTCATCGCCAGCTATTGCACCGGAAAGGCCTAAGCGCCCAAGGTTTATCTCATTGAAAAATCGACCAGTTAAAAGTGAAGGGGGAGACCGCCAAGGGCCTCCGAATCCCATGTCGAGACTTACGAGTAAATTGTGGTTCCGAAGTGGACCTCAGAGGCAAGCCGTAACTTTGCGCGCGGCTGTGGTTTTTGGTTCCTAAACGCTAGCTGGGGCTTTCCGCTTCCAAATGATACTGCTTCAGCTTGCGATACAAAGTGGTCTTACCGATGCCCAGGATTCGTGCCGCAGCCAGTTTGTCGTCCCCTGTCTCGCGAAGGGTGCGCAGGATCGCGCGGCGCTCCAGCTCTTCAAGGGGCAGCAATTCGTTTCTCTCCGGTACGCGCTCGGTGGTGGGGTATTGCAGACTGCCGGGCAGGTCGGCCACGTGGACGACCGGTCCGAAGCCGAGGGCCACCGCGCGTTCGATGGCGTTCTCGAGTTCGCGTACGTTACCCGGCCAGTCATAACCGATAAGCTGCCGCATCGCCTCCTCGGAAATCGTCCTCGGAGGTTGCTGGGGGTCCGAAAATTTGTCGAGAAAGGAGGTGACCAGCAGCGGGATGTCGCTCTTGCGCTCGCGCAGCGCCGGCAGTTTGAGTTGCACGACGTTGAGCCGGAAGTACAAGTCCTGACGGAACGACCCGTTCTTTATGGCCGCTTCGAGGTCGCGGTTGGTGGCGGCGATAATGCGTACATCGATGCGCCGCCGTTCCGTCGAACCCACAGGCTTCACTTCACGCTCCTGCAGGGCGCGGAGAAGCTTGGCCTGCAGGTCCACGGGCATGTCCCCGATTTCATCGAGGAACAGCGTTCCGCCCTGCGCGGCTTCTAGCAGGCCCTGTTTTCCATGCTGCGCGCCGGTGAAAGCGCCTTTTACGTAGCCAAACAGCTCGGATTCAATCAACGTGGGCACCAGCGCCGAGCAGTCTACCGGTGCGAAGGACCGGTCCTTGCGCGGGCCAGAAAAGTGCACGCTCTTGGCAACTAACTCCTTGCCGGTTCCGCTCTCGCCCAGAATCAACACCGGATACTCGTGCTGGCTGACCTTCTGAATAACCTTGTAGACCCGCTGCATGCGTTCGGAAACGCCAATCAGGCCGCCAAATCCCGGGCGGGTGCGCAACTGTTCGCGCAGCAATTGGTTTTCCTGTTGCAATTCCACGGCGCGCGCGGCCCGCTCCAGCCGGGCGCGGAGTTCCTCGATGCGAAAAGGCTTGGTCACGTAGTCGACCGCGCCCAGGCGTGTGGCGGCGACCGCGGAATCGATGGTTCCGTATTGTGTGAGCACGATGACCGGCAGCGTCGGTTTGGTGTCGCGCACGCGCTTCAGCAGGTCCAGTCCGCTGCTGGTTTTTAGCATGAGGTCGGTCAATACGATGTCGACCGCGGAATTTTCCAGCACCTCCAGCGCTTCCTCGGCGCTCGCCACCGTGGTGGCTTTCATCCCGGTTTGCTGGGCCACCTCCGCGCAGGTTTCCCGAATCGTCGACTCGTCGTCGACGATGAGGATATTCATCGATACGGCTTCGCGGAGGACTGCGGCTTCTTCACCCATAGACTTGACTGCGGAATCCCGCCTTCCTCTAAGCATGCACAGTACCATTTCGGAAATGACGAAATCTCTCTGAGAAAGCCGGCTACAATTTAATAACTCAGTATCGTCATCGCATGCAGACGGCAATTTGTTCCGAATCGGAACTCTTAGTTGACTCCAAGCTCCCAAAATGAAACGGGATCCTGTTCCGGGGATTGGTCCTATCCTGCCGTGCCATCGAGCGAGGGCCGGCCGCGCTTCTTTTATTTTGATTCGGCAGGGGGAGGAAGAGGCAGGATCGCTTGGGTGGGGGCCAGGCCGAGCATGCCGCACAGGGTATCCTGCGTTTTTTCGAGGCGCTTATCGGCTTCGCTGTAACTCTGCTGGGCATTTTTGAGATGGTTGCCGAGTTTCTCGAAGATATCGGTGAAATTTTCCATTTGCTTTTGCATGCCGGAGAGGCTGCCGAGGAGGCGCTGTGCGTTTTCTTCAATCTGCATGCCGCGCAAGCCCATGGCGATAACGCAGAGATGGGCATACAGCGTATTGGGAGAGACGGCGATGACGTTGCGCTCGCGGCAGTAGGCGTCGATGGCTTGGCCTTTGGCGTCAAGGGTATTGAGCAATTCGCAATAAACGCTTTCTGAAGGGACAAACATGAGCGCCACGTCGAGAGTGCCCTCGTTAGGGAGGATATATTTCTTGGCGATAGAGTCGGCGTGGCCCTTGACCGCGGTGGCAAACGCGCGGCGGGCTCCGTCACCGTCCGAGGATATGCGGCGGAAGGCGTCGAGTGGAAACTTGGAGTCGATGGCCATCAATTTTTTGTCGCGGAGAAAGATAACCGCGTCAACCGCTTCTCCGCTCGAGAAGCGGTATTGCATGGCGAACTGCGACGCCGGGAGAGAATCTTCAAGGAGCCGCTGCAGGGTAACTTCGCCGAGCAGGCCGCGGGTTTTTGCGCCGCCAAGAACACTCTCAAGCGATTGCGTGGCGAGCGAGAGCCCACGGCTTTGCTCCTGCACTTCGCCGATCTGCTTTTGAATCAGACCGATCTGCTCGCGAGTGTTCTTGAGCTCGGTGGCGACGGCCGTTTGTCCCTGGGTGGTGATTTGTGCGGAATTGGTAACACCGTCCTGCAGGGCCTTGGTGACGCTTTCAAGGCGCTGCGAAACCGATTGGCCGATGGACTGGATTTGACCGGCGCTTTGCGATTGCGTTTGCGCCACAGAGAGGAGATCGCGACGAAGTTCGGTGAGCTGGGACTCGAGCGTGGAGCTTTTCTTTTGGCTTTGCGCGATTTGCAGGGTCAGCCAGAGAATTAGGGCGGCCAAAACGATGGCGGCGATGAGCACGGCGGAATTCATCAATTACTACTTTACTCGCAGAGAAAAGAATTCACCACCGAGGCGCGGTCGCGCAGAAGAAAAAACTGATGCGATAGCTTGGCCGTGACGGAGCGACGAGCAAGCCGCCCAGTCGGCCCTACCGTGCCTTGAGGGCGGCCAGCCAGTCTTCGATGGGGCGCAGCACTGCCGCGCCCCGACGCACGGAAGCTACCAGGCGAGCTTCAGGGCGAATTGGAATTGACGCGCGTCGTAGGACGCCGTGGGCTGTCCGGCCGAGCACAACGCGCCAGAGGTAGGATCGCAGAGTTGATTGACCGCCAGGACGTTGAGGCGATTGAGCATATTGAAGCCGTCGGCGATCAGGTCCAGGTGCAGACGCTCGCCGATGGGAATGGCTTTGGAGACGCGCAGATCGATCTGAAAGAAACCCGGCGAGGTGAAGGCATTGCGGCCAAGATTTCCGTCGCAGCCGGCCGGGGGAGAGACGCCTGGAATCGCGAAGGAGGAAAAACTGTTGGTGAGGCAAGTGCTGGCTACGCCGAAGCTGACGCCGGGGATAAACGGCGAAGTGGTGGCGCCGCCAATCGAGGGTCGCGCTTGCGACGCACCGAGGTCCAGGCGCGTGTCGGTACCGGTGATGACGTTGTAGGGACGGCCGGATGCGAGCTCGATGATCGGAGCGAAGGTGAAGCCGCCGAGGAAGCGTTTCAGGAAGCCGTCGCCACCTTTGCCTTGGGGGCTCTGAAAGACGGCACTGGTGACCCAGCGATGGCGCTGATCGTTCACCGAGTTGGAGCGTTCCAGGAACGGGAAACGGGAGTCTTGGGGTTCGAGCGGAGATTGCAGGTCGGTCGAATCGTCAATCGAATGCGAATAAGTGTAACTGGACAACAGCTCGAAGGAGTGCGAGAAGCGCTTGGTGAGATTGAAGGTCAAGGCATTGTAGGAGGAGCTGCCGTCGGAGAGTTGGGCGTCGACGCTGTTAAAAGGGACAGGAACGCCAAAGCCTGCCGGGTAGCCCGCCAGGTTTGCCAGACCGAGTTGCGTTGCGTATCCGACGCCCAGGGGCTGCCCCGGAGCGACAACACCGGCAAATGACGGGTTGGGCCCGGAGGGACGGAAGAAAGTGAAGAAAGCCGGTGTACCGACGAACTGACCGTTGGGCGCGGCAAGCGGTGCCGGGCAGGCGTTCAGAACGCCGAGGACCTGCGGGGCAATCAAGTGCAGACCGCAGCTTCCGGCGCCGGCAGCGATGTCGCTCGAGGGGACCACGACGGTAACCGGATTCGAGACCTTGATACCCGCAGCACCGGCGTTGAAGGCGTTCTGCGCGAGAAGCTGGGGGTTGGTGGAGTTGACGTCGACCGGGCGATGCAGGTGCAAGCCCCGGGTGTATTGATAACCCAGGCTGAATTTCCAGGAGCCCGCGATTTCACGTTCGACGGTGAGATTGCCCTGCTCCGCGTAACCATATTGGAAATTGGCGCCGATGGGCAACGTGAACGGCAAAATGGGCAGTGGAAAGCCGCCAGTCAAATAGTTTTGGTTGGCAAACAGCGACCCGGTAGCCAGCGGATCGAAGCGCTGCTGATCGGGAAGAAAGAACATGTTGGGCAGCGCGTTCAGAACGCCCTGGAAGATTGCGGAGCCGTTGAGGTTGGTGGGCGCATCGAGCCCGCCCCCGCAAGTGGCATAGCCTGGAGGCGCGGCCACCGCGGGAACCAGTCCGCAGGCTGAAGCAACGCCGCCGGCGCTCAGAAGCTGCACGGAGCGACCGCCGTCGGCGGTGACGGAGTCAAAAGCGGTGGCCAGCAGCGGGTGATCGTAAAACAGTCCGAAGCCGGCGCGGATGACCGTCCGTCCATTTCCGGTGGGATCAAAAGCCAGTCCCAAGCGCGGCGCTACGTTGTTGTAGTCGCGCGGAATGCCTTCCACAACACCGAGGGCTTTTTCGGCAGCGGCGTTCACCGCGGTAGCGGGAGCGAAGAGCGGAGTGATTTCGACGTCGTAGCGCAGGCCGTAGTTCATCGTAAGTTTGCGATTTATCTTCCAGCTGTCCTGCGCAAAGAAGCCGATGGGGATGTTGTCGAAGGGCTGGTTGGAGTTCCCGATGCCCTGAATGTAGGTAGTCGGAATCCCCAAGCCATAGGATTGCAGGCCCGTGGAACCGGGAAGAGCGATGCCCGCGACGGAATCCGGAAAGCCAAAGGTAGAAGCGGCCAAACCGCCGAAGTTGACGTCGCCTCCAAAATCGAGCTCGAAGATTTGCGCTTTGGAGGAACGCAGCTGAACCAGGTTGAAGTCCCCGCCGAATTTGAACGTATGCCGGCCGCGAATCACGCTAACCTGGTCGGTGAATTCGGTGCGGCGCTCGATACGATCGACAGTAGAGTACGGCTCGCGTCCGAAATAGGCGAAGCCCGGGATATTGACGCCGATGTTGTCGCCGCCGGGAAGCTGGGAAAAACCGAAATGCAAGCCACGGCGGGCATACTGGAAGCGGAATTCGTTGAAGTCGCGATCGCTGACGACCGTGTCGTGCTGGAAGGTAAGGTTCAAATCGCGCACCTGGGTCAGTCCCGTCCGCGAGCCAGCGTTTTGGCCGAAGACCTGGTTCTGCGAGGTGGACGGCTGTCCGGTCACAAGCGAAGGCGAGACGCCGACGCGCAGGAAAGAATTGTTGCGATTGCTCCAGCGCTGATCGATGCGGCCGGACCATAGGCTGGTTTTTTCCGCGACTGGGTAATTGCCGCGAACGGAATTGAGCCCTACAAAGGACGCGGGCAACGGGGCTACTCCGGCCGGGACGACAGAGCCTCCGGGTCCGACCGCGGCGAATCCGTTGCAGACTACGGAGTTCACTGCCTGGCCAGCCGGACATGCGACGGGGATCGGAAACTGCGCACCGGGCCCAGGATTAAGGCTTCCCCCGGACAAGGCGTTCGCGACGGCACCGAAATCCACTTTATTTAGAGCGACACTCGAGGCCGAGCCCATAAAGACGGCGTATTGAACGGCGAGCTGCGCTAAGGCCGGGCTACCGGTGGCTAGCAGGCTGTTGAAGGCCGTGGCTTGCGGGCTGGTTAGTTGCACGGTCAGACCGCCAGCGGCAGGCGGAAGGGTGACCGGCACCAAGCCGAAGTTACCGAGGCCGATGCTGGTGAAACCGGTCTCTTCGCGCTGTGTATATTCATAGGAGAGGAAGTAAAAGGTCTTGTCCTTCTTGAGCGGACCGCCAAATGTGAATCCCGATTGCGTGCGCGTATACGCCTGCTTCACCGGATTCAGAATTCCGGTGAGCGGATCGATTTGACCGGAGAAGGCGTTGCGGGCCTGAAAGGCCTTGTTGCGGAAATATCCGAAAAGGTCGCCATGAATGTCGTTGGCGCCGCTCTTGGTAACGATGTTAACGACGCCGCCGGTGGCGCGGCCGTATTCCGCATTGTAGTTGCTCAAAATGAGCTGGAATTCCTGCACGGCTTCCTGGGACACGGTGGCGCGGATGCCGTTGACAGAATTATCGACGGCGTCGGCGCCATCTACGCTGACCATGTTGGAGCGCGCGCGCGCGCCGTTGATGTTCAGGCCGCTATTGGGGGCCGGGCCAATGGTGGGCGAGACGTCGCGAGTGGTCTGCGAGTTGGTGAGCGTGAAATTGAGATAGCCGCGGCCGTTGATGGGAAGATTCTCGATGCGACGCTGCTCGATGGTTTGCGAGACTTCCGTCTTGGCCGTCTCAATGGCCGCAGTTTCCGTGGTGACGGTGACGGTCTGAGTCATGCCCTTGATCTCGAGGTGCGGATTGAACGTGGCATCTTCCCCCACGGTAACCGTGATCGTGGCGTTTTGCAGCACCGCAAAGCTGGCCCCGCCGTCGACAGAAATTTTGTATTGGCCGGGAGTGAGGCCGATAAAGGTGTAGCGCCCGTTCTCGTCGGCGACAATGTCGCGCTCCGCGCCGGTCGTTGCGCTAACCACGCTTACTTTGGCTCCGCGGACCGCCAAACCCTGCGGATCGGTGACCGTCCCGGAAAGCGTGGCGGTATTAACTTGCGCCACGCCGGTGAGCGCGCAGCCCAGGACCAGCAGAGAAACAATCGCCCACTTACACACACCCATTCCGCGCAGCATACGTCCTCCTCATTGGACCCGTTTTCATTGGTGGAACCGGAAAAGTCTGCCGCTACTCCTAGCGGACGCGGGCGTTCCCCCCGCTGCCTCGACCGACGTGACTAGATATACGGCTTTTACTGCAATAGTGCGCCGCTTTCAACTGAAAACTTAACGGCGTTGTCGCGCCAGCCAATTCCTGACAGCGAATCCGCCGGCAATTCCTCTCCGGTCATACAACATCCGCGGAGAATCAATCGGAAGCAAGCGACAAGGTGCGAAAACGGGCCGGGAACGGGGGGATGTCGTGTTTTGTCGCGGGTGGGGAAACGGGGGTCGAGCAGAACGATTCTTAGGGTCAGAACTAGTTTCAGAAGTGCAGGTTGCGCTGCACCAATTTGCGGAGTTTTTCGCGGTCCTCTTCCTTCATGTGCACGAATTCAACGCCGTTGCCTTCATCGCCGATATTGCGCACCACCGCGGTGAAATGGATCTTGCGGAGGCCGGAGCGAACTTCGAGCTGGATGGAATCGCCCACCGTGAGCCTTTTGGGTGATTCAAGACAAGCTCCGCCGAGGCTGATGGTTTTCACGCGAACCAGTCCCGCTTGCGCACCGTCGATGTGGGCGCGCAGCGGCGATTCGAGCGGCACCCGCGTATACCTCCGGGGAACCACGTAGCTGCCGTTCGAGCTTCCCGCGGAGGCAAAAGCGGCCCGGACGCGCACGGAAGTCGGGCCGTCTTCGAGCAGCGCCAGGGCGTCGGCAGCGGCGGCGCGCAGCCCGGCCGGTTCCGCGTACGTCAGACCTTCGCGCTTCTCCGATATGGTGCGAAGCAACTCCGCGGCTTCCGGCGCGCGCATGCGGCCC
>Ga0137398_10000437_pt1 | contig 14815 bp, 18 predicted proteins | sample czorhiz216metaG_FD_106659 | JGI IMG/M metagenome (GOLD analysis project Ga0137398, IMG submission 106659) | Vadose zone soil microbial communities from Angelo Coast Range Reserve, California, USA - czorhiz2.16 metaG | ecosystem: Environmental > Terrestrial > Soil > Vadose zone | place: USA...
CACCCCCAAACAAAGAGCCGCCAGCACTGCCGCGCCCGCCGCGCCTAAATATTTATGCAGCACGGGCTGCACCAGAGCGATCGCGCCGACGACCAGCAGCAGATTCAGCAGGCCGAGCCCAACTTCCTTCCACGTTTTGCGCAAAGAAATCCCCCGCCGGTCAGCGCGGGAGCGCTGCACGGTAGATATCCTACAAATAGACGGCCCATTTTGTTTCCGGTCGCCGCGAATGCGCGGCTCTTGGTGCCGTCAGCGAATCGCCACGCCCGGATTTGCGCCAGCGCCCGAACCACCAGCGAAAAGCGTCGCCGCCCAGACGATCGACCGTCAACCCGCGCTATTTGCCATGGCCTCCTGCCCCCAGGCATGCCATTGGGGCACAAACACAGTGGAGGGCGCTTCGTGCGTCAACCGGAGAGGTTCTCGAGATATTGCGCCTTACTGTTTGTCGTACACGACCACGTTATGTACCGCGTGCCCTTGCGCGTCTTTTCCGCGAAACGTCGACGTGCGTGTTTTGCCGTCGGCAGAAACCTTGGAGGTCACGTTCATCACCACTTTGTCGCCCTTCTTCATCGTCGACTGCATGGTGTCGGCGCCCACTCGCTTCACAGAAACCGTGTCCGCGTTGGGAACGCCCGTGAGCGGATAATCCTTGCCGTCGAACTTGGCGTCGTAGGCGACGTGCGTCGGATTCCCGTTGCCGTCGGTGCCCTCGGCATCGATCTTGATTCCCTTGTCGTCGGCTTCGATCTTGAGATTCACGCTCTTGACCGCCGGACCGGGACTGTACTTCGACTTCGCCGGGTTCATCTTCCAGGTTCCGGAATGCTTATCGGCCGCGGCCGCACCAGCATTCCAGAAAAGCGCCACGAGCAGCACCGCAAACGCAACAACGTACGATCTCTTCATGACCATAATCTCCTCCGTCAGGCGGGTCACAGCTGGTGAGACATGTAATAGGCGCAGTTCCGCAAAAAGTCCAGTGAATTCAATTCTCGGTAGTGGTGCCGTTTCAAACGGCACCACTACCCAATTCTCGAAGGGTGGGCGTCCCACAACCGCCACGTTGCCGAGCTGTTGACCGCCAAAGAACTCTTGCTATTTTTGCTCACGCCTTCTCCTGTTGACCGTCAAAAGGAACAACATGGATCCTCGCACCAGGGCCGCACGTTTTCTCGCGCTATTTCGCGGGCGCGGCCTCGATGTGGACCTTGACCAAGAGCTGCGTGCGCACCTGGAAATGGCCGTCGAGCGCAACCTCCGCCAGGGCCTTGAACCCGAGCAAGCCCGACGGCAAGCGTTTCTGGACCTCGGTGGCATGGAGCAAACCAAGCAAGACTATCGCGAACAGAGAGGACTGCCCATGATCGAGACGGCTCTGCAAGATCTGCGCTTCGGTTTCCGCATGCTCCGCCGCAGCCCCGGATTTTCCGCCCTGGCCATCCTTTGCCTCACGCTCGGAATCGGCGCCAATGCCGCGGTGTTCAGTTGGATCGAGGGGATACTGTTCCGTCCGTACCCGATGGTCGCGCACCAGGAACGGCTGATGGCCCTTTGGGGGACCGAACCCGGAGAGGCCGGAGGGGCCGCCATCTCCTGGCCCGACCTGATGGATTTGCGCAACAGCTGCACGCTGATCGATTCCTTCATCGTAACCAAAATCACGGGCAGCACGCTCAGCATCGGGGACCGCGCCGAGGTCTTCACCGGCAGCATCGTGTCCGCGAATTATTTTGATGCCATCGGCGTTCATCCCGTTCTTGGACGCGGTTTCGAGCCCGGAGAAGACCAGGGGCGCAACGCGCATCCGGTGACGGTGATCAGTTATCAGCTGTGGCAAGGACGAGGCCGGTGCCTCGCTGGCCGCTTGTCTCCTGCCCGCTTGGCGTGCCAGCCGCACGGACCCGGCGCATATTCTTCGGGACTGAGTCACCTTGCGACGTGGGCAGAGATAGCGATGGTTCAGACCTTTACTTGTTCCTTGACCTGCACTTTAGCGCCGGAGCCCGCTTTCTTCTGCTCGCGCTTGCTGGTGTACAGCGCTTGATCCGCTCCAGCTAGAAGTTCCTCGGGGCGGTTTCCCGTTTTGTAGTCTTTCCAACCGGCGGAAAAGCTAACCGGAATCTTTTGCCCGTGCCAATCAACCTCTACGTTCCCCAGGCGCTCCAGCACGAGTCGCAACTGCTCCGCGGAGCACTCCGGGAGCAGCACCAGAAATTCGTCTCCTCCCAAGCGCACGGCAAGGTCCGAGCCGCGAATCACTTTGTTGAGATGGGAGGCAAACTCCTGAAGCACCTGGTCTCCGGCGGGATGGCCATAGGAATCATTGATGTGCTTGAAATCGTTGAGGTCCATAGTCATCACCGTGAGCGGGTGGCCGCGGCGCTCGGAGCGCGACACCTCGGCGGCCAGGCGCTGCTCGGCGAAGCGTCGGTTATAGAGCCCCGTCAGCGGGTCAACCATCGCCAGGTTGCGCAGAATGTAGGAATGGTCTTGCTTTTCGAGCAATTGGCGGCGGAGACGCTTAATCAGGACGTCCTGGTAGATGGTGTAAATGTTGAACAAAACGATCAGGGTGATCAGGCCAAACACGGCATCGGTGTACTTGATATTGAAAACCGTTTCGGCACCAGCCAGAAGCGCGGGCAATGTGAGAGAAATGACCGCGCAAGTGAGCAGGAGAATGACAAAGATCGAGTATCCGCGAACCCACCAATCGCGGCGGTCAATCCGCCTGCGCTCCTCGGCGATCTCTTTGGCGCTGCTATCGGGCGAAGGCGGAAATGCGCCAGGCTGGGGTGCGACGCTCATAGTTTTGTTTTGGCGGTGAAAGGCCAGTGATTCAACTTAGGGCCAGCGGGCGCGTCCGTCAACGCGCATTCGGTGGGTTATGGCTCGGTAGTTACCTGTTCCCCGAAGGGTCCCCTAAGCGAGGGCCTGCCAGCTAAGTAACTGTAAAGCACATGGTTACAATGACTTAGAGACTAGTACAGGTGCCCAAAAGTCCCGTCAGACCGGTACCATCGGGCCATTGGCCAGATAGGGTGGGCGCCGCACACTGTGTGGGAAGAAGAGAACATGTTGCCACTTTTCATTCTCGCCTTCTCGGGTATCGCGCTGATACGGTTCGCCGTATCGCAATGGCGTGCCATCTGGATCGCCTCGGCGAATCAGCCGCTCTCCGACTCTTTGCAACTGAGCGCAGGAGTCGATCCCGCGGCCATTGCCGCCGCAGACTTTGGTACGCTGCTGACCTTGTGCGATCAATTGTCCCCGGAACTGAAGGGCAGTACGCCGTGGCTTGGCGAGGTCTCGCTTTATTATCGAGCGATGGCCGCCGTGGAACGCGCCTGCGGGCCGAAACTTCCCCGCATCGCCATGTGGGCCGCCCAGGAAATGCAAACCTGCGCGCGCTATGTCGCGGTGGTTCTGGACCAGAACCTGGCCATGAACCTCGATCGCCAATTGGCCGCCCGCGCCAGCTAACCCCCCAACGACTTCTTCCGGCATGGCTGAAGCGCGGTCATTCGCGCGCGACTCGATAACGCACCGAACCAAATTTCCCCGGCGCCGCGCGTCCTCAGGCGGGTTTACGACTCTTTAGTGGCCTTCAGCGTTTGTGTGGCCATCCGCTTGTTTCCTCACAAGAGTGGCTCTATCGCGGCCTCGAACGCGGCGGTGTACTCGAAGCCGATGACCTTCTTGCGGAGTTTTCCGTTGCGGTCATAGAGCATTGTGGTTGGCAATCCTTCAATCCCGCCAAACCTTTGCTTCAGCTCGTCAGGCGCGATGGCCAGTGGATAGTGGACACCGATTTTCTTCGCAAACCGGAGGGGGTCTTCAGGATCGGTCATCGTGTCGAACTTGAATCCGACGACCGCGAATCCCCGACTGCCATAGCGATCGACAAGCTTCTGGTAGCCTGGCATCTCTTTCTTGCACGGTTGGACACCAGATAGCCCAGAAATCTATGACCACTACTTTGCCGCGAACGTTGGCAGAGGAAATCGCGCCTCCTTCGAAGTCCTTCACGGAGAAGTCCGGCAAACTGGAGCCCAGCTCACCTGGAGCGACCGCGGCTCTCTCGGGCAGAGTTACACTCGCCGGATGCTGATGGCAACCGGCGAGTCCGATCGCAGCGAGGCTCAGAGACCACAGGCTTTTGCTCAGCATTTAGTCCCTCTTCTGAACTTCCAGAACCAGCAGCTTTAGCGGAGCCGAGGGATCTGGTTTCGGCTTCCGTCCCGCCGGCTTTTTGTAGAGTTGTCCTCGAACCGTCACGATGGTCGGCGAACCCGCCAGTGGTTCGAGTCCCTTGGACCCGTCATTGGGTATAAACACAAACGACTGATTCGGCTCCGTCTCGAACGCGAGATTTCCCGAAGAATCCTTGAGAATTTTTCCCCGCGCGGTCACCTCCATCTCCGCGACGCTCACACCGCTGTCATAGACGGCCTTGAGGAGTCCTCCAGGATCAATTCGCCCCTCTGCCTTCGGCGTTACACTCACTTTTCCGTCGATCAAGCTCACTTCTACGCTTTGAACGCCAGACTGGCGCCCGAGGTGTTGCTTCACCCCGTATGCTCAAAAGTTTCAAGTCATGCCTTCAACGCGCATCTCAATGTGTTTGATCTGCGCTTGCGCCGCCGGCACAACCACCATCGAGCCGAGCAGAACAAGTAACGCTAACCTTTTTCTGTTCATCGTTTCTCCTTCCTACAGATGCAGCCGAAACTGTTGCGTGATTCCGAAACTGATATGGCGGCGAACAGGCATGAACTGCGTGCCTGTGGAGTGCGCCACGTCCCAATCCATTCCGAGCCAAACGTGCAGTCCGGGGCGAAGCCCTGCATACGTCGCGATTCCGGCCAGCACAACGTCGCCGCCGCTTCCTCTCTCTGTGACGCCCAGAACCCGGTCATCCTGAGAATGCAGCCAGGTCAGCACCGGCCCGATGAACCATTCACGCGCCCCATTCTTCGATTCATACGGTCTGTAGGAGAGCCAGAAACGCGACTGCACGCCTTGTCCGAGGCGCGTCGACTGTGTTCCTTGTGTGCGGATGAGGGCGTGGAAGTCTTCATCCGCTACTAGGCGCTTGATGTTAAAGAGTCCGGTGTAGGTCCAATGCGCTGCGAGAAACAAATCGCTGGAACCCGAGCCAGGTTGCAGGCCCGCAGGCAGTCGTTTTCTGCTTGCGTCGGTCAAACCAGTTCCACCAGTCGGAAGTTTCAGAGCGGCTGTCAGCGATGCCTGCGTCGTGCCGCGCTCGGAATCTCGCCGGTATATGCGATATTTGACACCCACCATCAGATCACCGAGCCCGGTACCCCCTACCGTTGGCGCGCCGCACGTTGAAACGACTGGTCACCACCGGAACGACAACCGTCAGGTCCCAATCCCGGCGGAAGCCCCAGGTGAAGTTGAACTCCCCTTCGTGCGAGAACGTAGGAAAGGCGGTCACGGGAATGTTGCCCGAGGCACCCGGCATGGGACCTCGTGCAGTGAAAACGGAGTTGTAGGAGACAAGTCCGCCGCCCGGAAATAAGGGCGGCGCGGTTTCAGAAGCGGGTCCTTGGGCGCCGGCCCTTGAGGCACACAACATCGACAGCAACACGGCAGACAATGGAATTCGCTTGCCCATATGTTTCCTTCCGCCAAGAAATAAGAATCGAAGCACACCAGTTGCTTCAGCTCGAGACCTGTCGAAGGTCAGGGTTGGAAGGTCAGGCTAGATACGGAGAGGCGCGACAGCTGACTCTAGAAGGATTGGTGGCGCGTGGCCCTGAGCGACGATCACCTGATCTGGACAATCCGCAGGGTCGAATTCGATGGAGGCTTCTAGGAGCGCGTATATAACCGCGACGAAACCGGCACCAGCCGCAGGTGTTGGCCGCACGAAAGCACTATTCTCGGAGGGCATGGAGTTGCAACAATCCCGGCCCTGGTGACCTTGCGACGAGCAAGGCATCGAATCGCAGCATTTCATTGCCTGTGCGGGCGTAATTGCCGCACCACAGTCAAATGCATAGGCCACGAGAGCGACGGCAAGCGCTGTCAGAAAAGTGAGTCTCCACAAACGCATCGCTATCTAACTTAGACGCCCCGGGGGTTCAGAGTCAACAGCATCGCACTGTTTTCCCTGTGTAAGCATCCATGCTTTTCCCGCCTCTCGCTAACCGGCAGTCCTACTTCGAGCCGAAAAACTCGGCCATGCTTGGCGCATCTTTTGCGCCGCCCGGCCAGTGCGATTGGTCGAGCCCCAGCGCCTCGAGCGTCAATCGCAGCGTGCTTTCGTGATGATACAGCGCTACCGACCGGTAGCCCGGCTTCGCCTTCGAGCTGGCAATAATGGTCAGCACGCGCCCGCCGCCCCAGTGGCCCGCGCCGTCGCTTTCGTCGTCGGTCGACGCTTCGTCGAAAGTGACCACCAGCAGCCCGCTGTCTTTGAACACCGAGGCCGAAAGCAGCGGCGTGAACACATTCTTTAGCCAGTCGTCGGCTTGCTTCAGCGCGCGCGCATCGCCGCACCGCGCGCCTCCCTGATTGCTGCCGTTAGTGCCCTTGATGCTGTGCGCGTCGTCAAACAGGTTCGGCACAAAGAAGGAATAGTTCGCCAGACGATCATGTGCGAGGTCATCGGAAAACTGCGCTACCGGCGCAAGATTGGCGCGATCGGTCGCCGGGATGTCTTTCTCAAAATACGCCAGCGGATTGTGCCGCTTCACGTACGCGGCGTTACCGATGTTTCCGCCGGTGTAGCCCGGTCCGGGCACGCCGTCGGCATAGGCGCGCCACGTTTTTCCGCTGCGCTTCAATTCGCGAATCACATTGTCAACATCGACGGGATCGGTGTGCAGATCGCCCATGCGGCCCTTGAACAACGCTTGCCCGGTTGTGAGCACAAAATAATTGCTGATCGAGGGATGCGCATTGGCGTAGAAGGAAGCCGCCGAGCCATACGTACTGGCAAGTTCATTTAAGTAGGGTGCCGCGGAGTTTCCGACAACGCAGCTAAAATCCTGATTCTCTTCGACGACAATGAACACATGGTCCGCGCGCGGAATCTGTGCGCCGGCAACGGCCTCCATCACCAGCAGACACAATGCTGCGGCAAGGTTTCTAATCATAATCGCCTCCCAGGAAAGCGGTCTACTCTAGCGTCTCGGGTGCAGCGATATTGGCACTCGCCCCTCGATCCGGTTCCGGTGCCGCCGGAAGATCGCAATGCGGCACGTATTGTTCGACCGGAGACTCGGAGTGTTTCTCAAAATAGGACTTGAGGCCGCCCAGCGTCCAGCCATCTTTGAAGCCGTAGTGCTTCATGTACCGGTAAGCCTCTTCCTTCGAGAGCCCTCGGTAATACATGCCGTAAAGACCGGCGATGAGCATAGCGCGGTCCCGTCCCAAATCGCAGTGCATGTAAACAGGGCGATAGCGTGGGTCGTGCAGCAGGCACAGCACGTGGTTGACGTGGCGTTCCTCGGGCCTGAGCGGCGAAGCGTTGATCGTCGCGGGAATCAGCATCATGCCGTGCGCCTTGGCTCGTTTTCTCTCCATCAGGTTCAATCCCGGAAACAACCGCAACTCCACGATGTATTTGACGCCCTTTGATTGCAGAAACTCGTAGTCCGCTTCCGTTTTTGGCTTCGATCCCTTATAAACGCCTTCGTCCAATTCCTGAAAGCGCACGATCGCGGTGCCCGGCGCGGGGTGAATCCGGCGGATGTCCGGGGCCTCGGTGCGGATGGGAGATTGCCCCACGGAACGGCAGCCGGTCACCAGCAAAGGCAACAATAGAAGCAAGATTCTCATCGGGTTATTTGCGAGCGCCTCAGCCAAGCCGCGCCAGGCTCGGCAACACGTTGGCGTTTTCAAGTACCGCTCCGAGCGAGGTGAGATTGCGGCGGTCGGCCAGTGCTTCGATAGCGGCGAGCACCCGCCCTTCACTTAGGTGGTCGAGCGCATCGCCGAGGGAAACTGCGAAATGCAGCATGACGCTGGAGTCCCGATAGCAGTCGGCAATGCAAGCGGTGCAGCCGTCACGCACGAGCGGCGTGGTCGCGAAATCCCACACCGAGCACAGGCGCTTGCTCCAGGCGTCGCAACGCCACACGTCGTAGTTCCAATCCATATAGAAGCTCTTGTAGCCGCCGTAACACACGAATTTTTCCGGTTCGTGCCGCAGATGGCGCTTCATATCCGCGAAAGAAGCGCGCGGATTGTTGACCGGGAATTGAGTGCGCATAGCGTTGACGGAATCGAAGGCTTGGGAGAGTTCAGGCGCGGTGAAGTTCACCAGGGAGGAGCTCGACCACGCCAGCGAAGAGGAACCGAGCCGCATTCCTTGCGGATAGGAAAACGCCACAGCGGAGAAGCCAAGCTCGCGCAGCAGCGGCACCAGCTCCCGGTAATCGCCAATCAGTTTGCTCATGGTGACCTGAGCCAGCGGCGTCACCGCCAGATCGCGCATACGCGTGGTTGCGGACTTAATCCGTTCGCCCAAGCCCTTGAGCCCGCGGTTGGTTTCGTGCGCCGACATCGACGCTGCGTCGATCGAGACGTAAACGGTTTTAAGTCCGGCTTCGGCTAACGCATCGATCTTCTGCGGAAGAAGCCATCCATTGGTGATCAGCGCGGGGCCCATGTCCTTGGCGATGGCCGCGGCGATCAGGTCGGTAAGGCGCGGGTGCAGCAGGGGCTCGCCGCCGAAAAAACTGATGTAGCGCACATCGCGCTGGCGAAGAATGTCGAGCGCGCGCTCGAATTGCCCGGCATCGATCCAGCGCTGGTCGCGGAACTCGACTTTGCCGCGCGCAAAATTGCAGAACTCGCAGGAGGCATTGCAGGAGTTGGTAACGGCGATATTGCAGAGAGCCGGTCCGCCGCGCCGAAGGAGCCGCAACATATCCCAGGTTTTGGCAGCCGCGGTGTTCATGACCGCCACGCCGAAGCGAGAATCCTTGGTGACGATCCGAGATTCACAAGAGTTAGACGCCCCGCGGAGGCGAAAAGACGGCGGGGGTAGGAAGTGGAATGTGGTCGTCCCGCGCAGCTCTCGTTTCCCGGGGGAGACCGGAAAGCGCCGCTTAATTGGGTTTGGCGCCGCCGTTCAGTTCGTCGGAGGCCGCGGGAGCCTCACTTGAACCGTTGCCTGCGCCGCTGGCGGCGGCTTTCACCTCGGGCATGGGAGTGACCTGCGATTTTGCGATTGCCTGTTGTTTCACGCTCTCAAGGGCTTCTTCGATCGCGTTAAGCAGTTCATCCGCGTTCTCCGTTTTGTTGATGATTTTGCGCGCGCCGGCTTTCTTAGCTTCCAATTCCACGCCCGGAGCGTTGTGCAAGGTGTGGATTAGCAGCGGAACGCCCGGCAAGGCCGAGGAGATTTCGCGGGCCGCGCGAAGACCATCCATCACCGGCATGGCCAGGTCCAGAATGATTACATCCGGCTGGAGCTGTTTGGCTTTCGCCACAGCTTCCAGTCCATTTTCGGCCTCGCCGCAGACTTGCCAGCCCTCGTGGGTTTCCAGCAAGGCGCGCAGCATGCGGCGCACAGTCGCGTTGTCGTCAGCGATCAGAAGTCGAGATGCCACAGCACCACCAGTCACCGGACCGCGACTCCATGTCCGGTAGGTAACTTCCCGTCGGTGCTTGCGACACCGTCCCCGCGTCTGCCGGGTACCCTACACTCACGTATGGCGCCCGAGGAATACAGCCTATACCGTAGAGAAGGCCTCGGAAAACACCGATTTTCACAGCACGGAGTGGCTGCAAAGCAAAGAAAATTGAGGAGCGTACTCGAAATGCTGCCCGCCGACCGTGGGGGGGCGTCGAATCCGGCGTGGCAACGTCAACAGCCCCTGAGCTGTTGGTCTCAAGTAATGAACACCACTGCGGATGTTGCGAGCGGCGGTGGCCGGCCGCGTTGGCCAATGGAGCAGGTATTTCCGAGGGTGCGCATAGGTAAATTAGCACGTGCCTTTCGCACCACCCACCGCGATAATTAAGTATTCTTGGTCATGAGCGAGACATCCCAAGGTGTAAAGCGCAGGTATGCGCGGATTGCGCTGCCGAAAGGCATGCTGGTGGCCTGGCAGTGTAGTGATGGAAGGGGAATGTCGCGCGTCGTGACACTGGGGCTTGGCGGATTGTTTGTCTCAACGCCCGATCCGGCTCCCGTCGGCACACTGGTGAAACTGCTTTTCGATGTCCCCGGCGGGGAAGTGCGCGCGCGCGCCATCGTGAAAAATATCAAGCCCGGCGAAGGCATGGCGGTGGCGTTCATCGATATGGGTTACGAGGACCGCGCACGGCTGAACCAGTTGCTGAAACGGTTGAACTGAACATGGTTTTGTCTGTCTCCTCAGGACCGATTGTGTGTTGGTGCGGTAGTTCCTGTACCATGGGCGCCGATGAATAAAACTCTTCAAGAATTTCTAGACGCCGCAAAGCGCCAGGGTGCCAGCGACGAGTCGCTCGCGACGCTTCTGCGCGGGACCGGATGGCCCGAGGAGGATGTGTATCGCGCGCTGGCGGAGCATTTTGAAAATCGCAGCGGCGTTCACGTGCCGGAGTACAAACGTTCGGGTTCTGCGAAAGACGCGTTTCTGTACCTGCTGAGTTTTTCGTTGCTGGCGACGTGGACGATCGGTCTCGGTTCGGTGGTGTTCACGCTGATCGACATGTGGATCAAGGATCCGCTGGGTCCGGCTAACAACTACTACGCCGGCGGCTACTATCAAATGGCGGACTCGCTGGCGTGCATGATCGTGGCGTTTCCTTTGTATCTGCTGACCATGCGCGCGATTCTGCGCGAGGTAGGCCTGCATTCCGAGAAACTGGAATCCCCGGTGCGAAAGTGGCTGACCTATATCGCGCTGCTCGTTGCCGCCGGAGTGGTGGTCGGAGATTTGATTTCGTTTTTGACCTATTTTTTGCGGGGTGAATTGACCGCGCGGTTTGTGTTGAAGGTCTCCGTCGTGCTGTTGATTTCGGGCGGCGTCTTTTGGTATTACCTCGGATCGCTGCAGAAAGGCGCTTCCGCTGCCAAGAGCAAAGATGAGTAGAGACCTGCGGGCCGGCATCGCCGCCACCATCGCGGTAGTGGCGGCAGGCATATTGGGATTTCACGTGCTGGGTGGGCCGTCCAATCAGCGCCTGGTGCAGGCCGATCTGCGAACGGTGCGGCAGCTTTCAGAACTCGCGCGGCAGATCAATGTGACTTGGTCGACAGGAGGCAAGACGCTCCCGGGGGATCTCACCCATTTTCCAGGACCGGGCAAGCAAGATCCCGTGAGCGGCAGGCCGTTCCTCTATCACCCAAGATCGAGCGAAGAATATGACTTGTGCGCCACGTTCGCGACCGATAGTCGGAACATTCCGAAGGATAATACCGCCGATCCCTGGATTCATCCGAAGGGCGACTATTGCTTCGGGTTCCACGCTTCACAACCGGTACCCTTCCCTCCGTACTCTTATTGAACCTCCATCTCTAGCGGTTACCTTCAGGATTCCGCCGTCAATTCCAGCTCTTGAGTTTTGGCCACATCTGCTCGAGAGGAATTTTGGGCCGGCGGCAGTAGTAGATGGGAAAGTGCTCGTCAGGCATGGCGTAGGGATGGCCGACGTGGCCCACTTTTTCAACAGAGTCGAAGTAGCGCTCCAATTCCTGGCCTCGCATTCCCACGACGATGACGCTTTCGCCAGTGTAGTCCCGCGGTCCCCAGAAATAGTAGCTTTGGTGCGGGCTGATGGCCGGGGGAAGACCATACTTCGGTCCGAATAAGTCAATCGCTGCGGCGTGACCGTAGTACGCTCCGAGGATCGCCGTCTTGGGACGGACATCCGCAGAAAGCGAATGGTAGACGCGGGCGACCTCGACGGTCATCTCTTCCCATCCGAACATCTCGGCATAGAACTGCGGCATGGGCCCGAGTTCGTTGGTCTCAACCGGCGGGGGAGCGAAATGCAGGCTCTCGGAGTAACGAAGATAAGTTTCCGGGGAGAGCACTGGTATGGCCATGGGCGCGCCAATCGCGCCGGTAAGCAGCGGCAGGAAGATATAAGCAGGCTTGAGGCGTGGCAGCCCGCGGCGGGAAAACCACGCTTCCATGGCCACCGCTCCTGCAGCAAATAACATGGGATAGACGGGAGCGACGTAATAAGGGCGCCCATTTGCGGAAAACATGATCACCGCTAGGAGCACGAGCGCAGCCCAACCCAGCACGCGAAACTGCTTGCCTCGAGGATGCGCAAAGTAGAACCACAGCCCGGCCAGCACCAGCGGGACGGAGGCGGGGTTCATGTGCATCGCCACCTGGCCGAGGAATTGCAGATGGGTGAGCGGCACGTTTCGCCCGTTGTGACGGATGTTGGCGAGCAACTCGAAAAACGGAAAATGATGCTGGATGTTCCAGAGGAGATTGGGAAGGAATAGCAGGAAGGCGGTCAGGCCTCCAAGCCAGATCCACGGTTTTAGAAACACCGAGCGATGTCGTGTGAGGAGCAGGCCAGCCACCACGCCGGTGGCGAAGAAGACGATGCCGTACTTGTTTTCAAGCGCTACGCCGGCGATGAGGCCGAACCACAGCCACAACTTCTGATTTTCGGTCTTGATGATCCGGATCAGGACCAGCGCGCATCCCATCCAGGTCAGCGGTTCGAAGGCGTTCATGGAGATGTAATGGTTCATCGCGAGGGAGACCCCGGCGACGAGCACCGCCAATGCGGCCAGCCCCTGCGCGAATCGCCTTCCGCCAAGCTCGCGCGCGATGCATCCGGCGAGAAGCACGGTGCCCGCGCCAGCCAGGGCGGCCAACAAGCGGATAGACTGCAGGGAATCGCCGAACAGCTCCCGCTCGACTCTCAGAAGTAAGGCGATGAGCGGAGGCTGGTCGACGTAGCCCCAGGCTAAATGCCGGCTGCAGGCCAGGAAGTACAGTTCATCGCCGAAGTATCCGTAGAAGCGCGCAGCGTAGAGATGGATTCCGAGCTTGACGAGAGCGATGTAGGAGACAATCGCCGGCCCGGAACAGAGACGCTCCCAGAGGGCCGCAGCGGCGGTTGGTTCCTCGGCGCCTCGTGACGTGGGCAGCGTCTCGACTAGGACTTCGGGCACGGTGTCTCCTTCGACGCGGGCCGTAATTCTAGGACAGAAGCCTGGGGCGAAATGTAACAAATGTGTTTAAGCGGCGGCGGCGCGCTCGGCGTTCAGGGCGGCGCCGATGATGCCGACTTCGTCGCTGGTGGGCACGATTTCGAAGCGGCTGCCTTGCAGCGGGCTCATCTTGACCATTTCATGGACCAAGCGGTCAAGCAGCGCGATGTCCATGAACTTGGCGTTGGGTCCGGTGATGTAGAACTGGCCGGGGCCGTCCATGTGGATGCTGGTGGCGGTGGCGGCGGCCAGCGCGCGGTGGGCCAGGGTCACAAATTCAGAGCAGCGCGCGTCGCCGGAGCGGGCGTTGGCAAAAACCTCTTCCGGCTCGAGATCGAGAAAGCGCAAGCGCATGGAACGATGGCCGAGGATGCCTTCGAGATGGCCGCGTCCCCCGCAGCCACAAAGATTCTCTTTGGGATCGAGCGTAACCACCGAGTGGCCGCCCTCCCAAATGCCTTCGCTCCACGGATAGCGGCCGAAACCCACGCCATTGCCGAGCGTCCAGACGCGGATCAGCTTGCCGAGTTGGTCGCGGGTGGCGGCGATTCCGGCGGCCATGGCGTCGGCGTCGTTGAAGATGCGCACCGTAGCCGAAACTCCGCGCAGCGATAAAGCCGCTTGCAGGTTGAAGCCCTTCACCTGGTGAAGATTGGGTGAGTCCTCGATGATCCCGCCGCGAATCACGCCGGGAAAACCAAGGCCCACGGCCTGCACTTTCTGGCCCTTGGAGACGGATTCGATCTGCTGCTGGATGACGTCGCCGATATTTTCGGCGGGCATGGCCTGCAGCGCGTCGAGCGACTCGCCTTTTTCGGGATAAAGGTTGAGTGGGCCCGAGAGCTTGTTGTTCTCGACGAGCCCGACTGCTATGTGCTCCATTACCAGTACGCCGACGGTTCTAGGCATTTGGTGTCCTCAGAAAAAGAGCCAGGCCTTGACTAAATAACCGCGCCCATTTACGACTCACCGCAATTTGTTCAGGCCGTTGAAGGCTGCGGCTTTGTAGCATTCCGCCAACGTCGGATAGTTGAAAACCGCGTCGGCGAAATATTCCACCGTGCCTTTGAAGGCGAAAACGGCCTGGCCGATGTGCAACAGCTCGGAAGCGCCTTCTCCTACGATGTGCACGCCCAGAAGCTCCTTCGAATCGGGATTGAAAATCAGTTTGAGACGGCCGGTGGTGTCGCCGCGAATCTGACCGCGCGCTATCTCGCGGAAAAAAGCAATGCCCACTTCGTAGGGCACGCCTTCCTCAGTGAGCTGCTCCTCGGTTTTGCCGATGAAGGAAATTTCTGGAATGGTGTAAATGCCGTAGGGATAGTTGGCGCGATTGGAATGGATGGGAATGCCAAAGGCATTGGCGGCGGCGATGCGGCCCTGCTCCATGGAGACCGAGCCAAGACTGGGGAACCCGATGACGTCGCCAACGGCGAAAATGTGCGGCTGCTTGGTGCGGTAATCGTTATCGACGGCAATGCGTCCCCGCGAATCGGCTTCCAGGCCGGCATTGGCAAGATTTAGTTCGTCGACGTTCCCTTGGCGGCCGACGGCGTAGAGTAGAGCATCGCCGGAAACTTTCTTCTTGCTCTTAAGCACCGCGGCAACTCCGTTGTCGGGAGTTTCCTCAACGCTTTCCACTTCTTCGTTAAGGCG